>Ga0307477_10000858_pt1 | contig 29077 bp, 35 predicted proteins | sample atmos_gasesECM2C_FD_203316 | JGI IMG/M metagenome (GOLD analysis project Ga0307477, IMG submission 203316) | Hardwood forest soil microbial communities from Morgan-Monroe State Forest, Indiana, United States - atmos_gasesECM2C_515 | ecosystem: Environmental > Terrestrial > Soil > Temperate...
CTGCCGTCGATGAACAGGGGCGCGACTGTCGTGTTTACCCCGACTCGGCTGTTGCAGGGTCCGTGTCGCGGCTCAACCGCGCACCGGAACGCATTCCTTTGCACCGGACTGCGTCGCCGGGACATTGACGGATGTCCGCGTCATCCGTCTCTTTGCGGCCAACTGCCGCCGGTCGGCAACATAGAAAGGCTGCCGGTAAGCTGCCGGTCATGTCTTGCGATAGGCTGTTAGGCGCTTTCGCATTCCTGACTGTTCATGGGGTGTTCAGCCAACCGCTTTGAAGTCACCCTAAACTGAAGAGGACACAAGACGTGAATCCATACCCCGGCATAACCTTCATCGCTTTAATGAGCGTCGCCTTGGCTGCACCGGAGATCTCGTCGGTACAAGCTTCGCCCGCTGCGGCGCAGAAAGTGAGCCAAGAGGAAGACGCCGTGACCGGAGTCCACGATTTCGATTTCCTATTCGGTCACTGGCAAGTTCATCATCGGAAGCTGAAGAAGCGGCTCGCCAATAATCATGAGTGGGTCGAATTCGAGGGAACACTATTCAGCCAGCCACTCATGGGCGGGTACGCGAATGTTGACGACGATGTATTTGAGGTACCGGGCGGTGCTTATCGCGGCGTGGCTCCGCGATCATTTGACGCCAAGTCGGGGCAGTGGTCGATCTGGTGGATGGACAGTCGATCTCCAGCGGCTCCCATGGATCCCCCCGTGAAGGGTGGCTTCCACAATGGCGTGGGTACCTTCTATGCTGACGATACCGAGAATGGACAGCCAATCCGCATAAGATTCATATGGTCCCGGATCACCCCTAAGTCGTGTCACTGGGAGCAGGCGTACTCGCCCGACGGCGGCAAGACGTGGGAAACCAATTGGGTACAGGACCTCAAACGAGTGCAATAGCAAAGTAGATGCCCGAAACCGGCCGGCGGACGATCACGATTGGCAGCAGAGGGTCACAAGCGGCCCTTCGGCGGCCGCTCATTCGAACGGATTCAGCACCCGCACATCGAAACGGCAGAAGTCCCGCACGTTGGGCGTAACAACAGTCAGGTCGCGCACGAGAGCCGTTGCCGCAATCATGGCGTCTTCGTAGACGGTGCTGGACTGGCGGTGCATGAGCTTGGCCCATCGGCGAAAGCACGCGGCGTCCATCGCGAGTGCGTTGTAAGAATCCGCCACTTGATCAGTCCACGACTCGAGTTCCTCCGCCTTGACGGGGTGCTGAGTGCGCGTCACCTCGATGGCGGCCTGGATCTCTCCGACCGTTGCTGCGGAAAGATGCAGATCGGAGTCCTCGACGTCCTGAAGCCAGGCGACGACCTTCGGATTCGGGCGCGGCTTGCGCAGTTCCGAGACGATGTTGGTGTCGAGTAGGTACACGGCGGTACTCAAACCGACGGAATCGAACGTCGCCGACGCCGCCCGCGAGATGGCGCCGTCAGCTCGGCGCGCGCAAAGTCCGTCAGCAGCAACGCCTTCAACGACGGTCGCGAGATCTGGCAGAGCCGCTTCCCCTCCTGCATGCGCACCCGCACCGCGGTTTTTCTCCCCGACGCGTCACGATCTGGGGTCCCTCGCGTACACACGTCTCCAGGAGCTCACTGAAACATGCTTTGGCGCGGACGGCGGACGCGAAAAAGTGCGCGGTCCGCGACTACGGTAGCGGGACTGTATCTATAAGTTATTGAACTTGAATGGGTTGTATTGGTAGCGAGGGCGTGCTCGCAACTAATAGTACGGCGGTCGTCCACTTCCCCAATATTGATCGCCGCAAAATCCGGCGGGGGAAAACCAAGTCATCGTGGCAGGGGGCACCCGCTGACGCCGGACAATTTGCGAATCGAGCGAGGCGAGCAGCGTTGGCGCTGCCTGCAATGCTGGCGCGAGCGCGCCGCAACGTTTCGCCGTCGATATGGTCGCTGCGGGTGAGAATCTCCATGACTGACAGGGCAGGACAGCCAGGATCTCGTTGCTAAACCGTTGCTTTCATAGACAACACCTTCTATTGTTGCTAATGTAAGCAACATGAGGGCCGAGCTGCTGATACGCGAGCGCTTCGTGCTTTCGCGGCGAGCCTTCGTTGAGATCGTGGTCTGGAAACTATCCAAGCCGCTTTCGCAGTCTGGTCACGCGTTCAAGTACCGAATGGCGTACGTGGCAAACGGCCGCTGCGTGCTTCGCTTCGACAACGAAGCGGGTAAAGGCGATCACAAGCACCTCGGCGAGACCGAGGTCCCATACCAGTTTGCAGACCTCGTTCAGTTGCAAGAGGACTTCTGGGCAGCTGTTAAACGACGTAGGAGAGGCCGATGAAGACCGTTACCGTTGGAGTGTCGTCCATAAAGGACGTGCAGCGGCGGACCGCCGCAGCGTTCCGTGGTCAGCGCCAGGGCGCGTACATTTCCTTTGCCTCCGAGGAGATACTCTGGAAGACCATCACGCCGAAGCGATGGATGATTCTCAAGTCGATGGCGGGACAGGGCCCGATAGCGATCCGTGAGGTCGCCCGGCGCGTCGATCGCGATGTGCGCGCCGTCCATAGCGATGTGCATGTTCTGTTGAACGCCGGGCTGGTCGAGCGCACCGACGATGGACGCGTCCATTTCCCTTACGAGGCCATTCACGTGAACTTTGTACTCCGAGCTGCCGCCTGACGTGTGAAGGGGCGCCGAAGACTGACCAAGTCCTGCACAGAATCGGCGTTGTCCTATGACCAGGCGGAAATAGCGGTCTTCCGCACGAATCAAGTCACTTGAAATTCCGGAAGGTCAGTGATGCGAAAGAAGACTTATCACGGCGGAGCCGAGAGATTGCTCAGAAAGCTCCGCGCCCTGCGACTATTTGCGCGTCACGATGCTTGTGCTCGCAATGAGCTCAAGGAATGGGCGGGGCGCAATCCGGCTAGCTTGGCGGGGTGGTCGCACGCGCATAAGTCGTGGTTGGCAGGGGACATAGCGGCGGCTCGGCGATCGGCCGAAATGGTCCTGCAAACTAGGCCGCACGACTTCGACATGCTTCTCATCTGCCTCGATTACCATATCCGCGCACGCGACTCAGCGCAGATCTACGCGTACGCGAAGCGGCTGTTTGACGCTAAGAATCCGGCGGCTGCCATCCGTCGCGCCCAGGCAGCTTTGAGCATACTTCTCTGGCCCCTATGGTTGCTGGGCTACAAGGGAGGCCGCGGGCTCAAGGTCGCTGCGGAAACATATGATGGGTGGGTTGAGGTGGCAAAATACCACGTGGGGAAACATCCGAACGTCAATTCCTGAGGCGAGACGCTATTGCCACAAGGGAATCAGAGAAATCAAAACCAACAGTTAGAACAGGTTACTGTTATAGCCAACCAGTGTGGGCCGGGCTATCTTGGACTTGCCCCGCTTTCGTGGGCACTTCGACGTTGGATTCTTGAACATTGGTCGCCGGCTGCTGTGCGATGTTGGAAGCGCCGGTGACACCTGCAAGATCAGGAAACCGGCTCGGATGCCTGCGCTGCGGTGCGCGTGGGTGCTGCTCGCCTCAAGTTCTAAACTGTCGGAAGCACTCTTGCCCGCCGACTCCCCGGCAGACGAGCCTAGTGCGAATTGTCCGCGATATATGGTAGCGGGGGACAGATTCCGAGTCGCTTTATCCGTTCAGGACCCCTAAGTTAGGGTGGCAGGGATCAGGCGGAATGTGGGCACGCGGGTGCGGCTGGCAGCCCCTGGCTGAGGGGAGCTGTTTGACGGTCCCTTAGTCGGTACTCGGGTTGGGTGCGGCGCTACTGCGTGGCTTGTAACTGCCCGACCTTGACCCACCCCGGCTCTGGCTTTAGCACCGCAAACAGATAGATGCCATCACTGGTCTTGCTTACCGACGCATGATTAGCCGCCAACGTCGCCGACACCTGCTCCGGCGTAAGGTTGTAGAACGCGCCATCGATCGCATCTACAGCAAGTCCAATTAGACCGCCGAAAACAATATTACCCCACACCCAGCCGCTAACACGGCGGGTGAGGGTCATGTCGAACGGTTGATAGCCGGAAAGCTCAACTCGAATGAAGTGGTTGTCCTTTCGGGTGAGCTTTGCGATTACTGGTGTGTTACCCGATGGGACGTTGTCAATCTTGACCACCGCCCCTGTCGGGTTGCTGCTGATTCCCACGTCCTGGTGCGTGCCGTGGATGATAGAACAGCAACCCGTAAGGCTCACAGCCAAGGCAGTGAAGAGCGCAGGGCGACCTCGAATGACCGCGTTCATAGTTACCCCCCTTTGAACAGCGCAACGCGCGACTCGTTCTATTAACCTTATCTGTCGTCATTCACCGAGTCGTCTCATCACGCCCTACTAAGGGTAGCGGGGATCAGGCGGCATGTGGGGGCGAGGAGGGCGGCTCAGGCAGTCGCGTAGAACCTGCTACGCCATCATCTGACGACGCGCCAGCCCGCCCGTCCGGGCTGCGGACCTTACGGCGAATGGTGCGTGCCTGAGATGCCAACCAAAAGGCCGGATAGCAACGCACCGATCACCACCAAAATTATGAGCGCCGGAATGGCGGCGATCGCCCACTTGACCATAAATATGATCATGGAGCCGAAAGGCATTTTGACGTCGATGATGCGCACGGACGCCGAGTCTTCTGCAGGTGTGTTCATTGTTAGGATTCGCTGTGAAAAAGCCGATCCGCAACGTGCGATGCCACTCTCGTCCAGGAGGGCGTAGTCACTTTTCGCGATCTTTAACCCCCAAGTAGTCGTGCCTGCAGTTAGGCGCATTATCCCGATACACAGGAGCGGTCAGCCGCCCCAGGCGGCTAAACTCTCCAGCAGCGGACGTTGAATGGCTTGCGCGAGAGGAAGTACGACTGTGCGGAGGACTCTTGGAGCGGTTGCCCTGGTGGCATTGTGCCTCGCCGGTTGTCAGCAGGCCGACAACGGCCAAGGCGCCCCGCCCGACATTGTGGGCGCCTGGATCGTAACGATTCCGGACGCGCCATTTCCACTCCACATGTTCGTGTTTCATTCCGATGGCACGGTCGAACAGTCCAACCCCGATGCAGGCGATCCCAATACCAGTGATAGCAACCTAATGGGCGCGTGGCGTGCTGACGGTGATGGCTATAGGGGCAAAGTCGTTGAGATTACGGCAGACCGAACCAGCCACCATTTCGCCGCTCGAGGGGAGATCTCCTTCGCGCTCAAAGTGAGTGGCAACACTTTCGGCGGAATGGCGAGCGCAACTTTCTTTGACGCCGGCGGGCACCGGGTCAGCGGACCGGTGCAGGTCAAGATGGAGGGCGAGCGCGTGCTGCCATGACCGGACGCAGCCAAAACCGCTCGCTTACGCTGCGATTTCAATTTTCCGGATAGGGGCCGCTCACGGTGTATTCTGTCGAGGTCACCGCATCCAAACAACGAGCAAGGTGGCTCATGAGACTGTTGCTGACGCTCTCCTCGTGATCCGGAAATCGCAGCTTCGAGGCGGACGTTAACCACGGTTGCCATTCGTTGAAAGGGTTTCGGAGCCTGCGTATCCTTCAGCGAAATCGATGGACTCTCGTCCGCCTTCCGGAGGGGCCTTCAAGCCAGAACGAGCCCAGCTTGCCGCGCTTGATCGAGACCACATCGCCGACCTGGGCGAAGGTCCCGGTTTCCATCTCATTTTGTACCCAGATCTGACCGTTATCGAGCCTGACCACGAACCCTGAATGCGGCCGATCGGTAAGGGCGACGACTTTGGCGGAGACCTGTGTATCTTCGGGCGGCGTCCCTGACGCTTTCGCTTGCGCCACGGCGACCTGAGACTCGCTGAGGCCAAGGGCTTGCTCTTTGGTCAGCGGGAATTTGGCCACTTCCCGGTCATAGCACTGCAGGCGCCGCTCATTGTCCGTCTCGCGCTTGCACGCCTGAATGGAGTCGGGGAGCAGTGGCGTCCCGCCTATCGCTACCAGCGACCAGACAAGGCAGAGCGCACCAGGTATTGCCAGACTTGGAGTTCTCACTTACTGCCTTGACCCCGGTCTATGTTCTCTGCACGCCCGAAGAGGACCCGCACTGCGCCCCCGAGCCAGCCACCAACGTCCTGCGCCGCAATCGCGGCTCGATGCAGCGTATCCCTTCAATACACCCACAAGTCGTTCAAATTGCCGCTGGCCCCGGCGGAGTCGACACCATAGCCCCCGAACAGCCACAGTTTCCCCGCGCCGTCGATCCAGGAAGCGGGGCTGAAGCGACCACCAGGCACGCCCGGGCTGCCTGGGGTGCTGTACACCCCTGCATTGTTTGCCGTGTCCATGCCGCCGACCCAGGTCCACTGACCGCTGCCCGGACTGTAACGCCACAGATCATTGAGATTACCCTCAACCCCCGCCGAGTCGCGGCCTTTGCCCCCGAGCAGCCATAGATTCCCCGCGCCATCGATCCAGGGGACGGAACCCCATCGCGGACCGGGTGCATTGCCCGCCGCCGCCGTGCCTTGCGTGCCGTACACGGCCGCGGCGTCGATGCTGCTCGAACCGCTGCTCCAGGTCCACTGGCCGCTCGCCGGACTGTAACGCCACAGGTCGTTGAGATCGCCTAGAGTTCCGGCCGAGTCGATGCGATAACCCCCGAACAGCCACAGATCGCCCGCAGTGTCGATCCACGCGACGGAATTGGATCGCGCACTTGAGGTGACACCTCTTTAAGTACGGCCTGGGGCTTGAGTCAGCTGAATGGTTGCGTCGGGTGCAGCGGGAAACCCGCCGCATTTCCGGACTCAGGTTTCGGACCTGGGGCTGCGGTTGATTCACGCGAACCAAGAAATCTGAGACGTCTCGAGATCTCAAGAGTCAACAGCGGAACACGCTTGCGCCGCCTACTCAGCGGCGGGACGAGCCTAGTGGCGTCCGCGATTAGTGGTAGCGGGTCTGAGTATCTAAGTTATTGAATTAAAAGGTTTTATTTTGGTAGCGGGGGCGTGCTACCCATTGATCTACCTGAGGTGAGGCTGATACGGCGGCGACGATGACATCTGGCGCAGTTTTGGAACCCCGCCCGTGATGAGACTCAGGGGTCTTCTTGGGAAGTAGCGGACCCGCACGCTAGCGCTCATCCTAATCGCAGCTGCCGACTGGCAGGTATAGGGAGGGTACACAAGTTGGGCGCATGGACTACATGGCGCAAGATCGCCGAGGGCAATCACTGGTTTGATGATCAACTCGATTGGGACGGACCAGCTTGCTACGAGTTGGGCATCGGCGGCCCCCGTGGTGGCGGCATCAAGAGGGTCTACGTGGGAGAGACCACAAGCGAGAGCCGCCGGGTCATTGCCTATGCCTCCAGTGGGTCTCATCTTTGGGACATCATCGACTGGCACCTGAAGCGCGGTTGGTGCCTGTTCTACCGGGCACAGGTAAAGCGCTCCAAGCGGGCGGCTGTTCGAGCGCAGGACAACCTTCTCGCCAAGTTTGACTATGACTGGAACATCAAGCTCAACAGTCAGTAGCGGCTTCCCAAGTGAGGCGGTCGGCAATGTGGGCACAGGCTGGAGTTGGTGCCCGTGGCGATAAGAGCTACTTTCCCAAGGCGCGGCCGGCAGCCAAGGTGCCACGCCCATGAGTAAGCTACTGGACGATCTTCTTGCCGAGGTCCGCTTGGTCGATGAGAAGATTCGGAAGACCGCTGGAGTCGCATGGTATCGGGGGCATTGCAACGCTGACTGGCCTCTCGTTTCGACGTTGCACCGCCATGTACATCGCCTTAGCGTGGACACGTCTGTCAAGGACGATCCGGCCGAACTGAGAGAGATCCTGCGCGGGGAGTACAGGACTCTGTATCGTCAATTTAAGAACGAGGCATGGCCGCTTCTAAGCGACCGGGAACGATCCGAGTGGGGCCTGATTTTTGCCATGCAGCACTATGGCATTCCCACACGGTTATTGGACTGGACGGAAAGTGCTGGCTGCGCGCTGTTCTTTGCTCAGCAGGGCCGTGTGAAAGGCGACCGAGCTGCAATATGGGTTCTAGATCCGGAGCGGCTGAATGAGCTGACAATCGGGCAGAACGGCATCGTTACCTTCGATGAGACGACAAGTGGGGGAGACATCGACGGGCGGCCTTGGCATCCGCGCTTCAAACAGCCCGAGAATGATCTGCCGACAGTCGCAGTTGCACCACTGTTCGCCAACGCGCGCATGACGGCTCAACGGTCCAAATTTACGCTCAGCGGTGACAGCTTTCTGCCGCTCAACGAGCAGGCTGACGGCCGTCTGGTGAATGAGCACATCCTCGTGAAGATCGAAATACCGCCTGAGTTGTTCGATGAACTCGACGACTATCTCCGTGTTGCCGGTTTGCGCGCGTTCGCGTTTATGCCGGACTTCGAGGGGCTGAGGCTCGAACACGAAGCGCGCGTAATGCGAACGCTTCGAGAGATTGAGTCGTTTAACCGAGCCGCTGTTAAGAATCCCTGACATCACCTTTCATCCGGTCGTACGCCTTCAAAAATTCGCAGAAGGCGAATCCGAAATCCGTGAGTCGATAGAGCTTCTGATCCGCCTGCGCGGCTCCAACCATCGGACCCTGACCCTGCGGACGAACCAAGCCCTTGTCGATTAGTGACTTCTCATGCCGCGCAATTAGCGCGGCGTACTCCAATCCTGTGTGTTGACGCAAGACATCCATACACTCGTTGATCGCGGGGGTGGCGCTGCGGCTTAGGGGAGGCAGTTTCCACCATTCCGGCAGATACCGGTAATAGGCTGACAACACGCGAATCTCACCTGTCGAGAGCGTCCGTCCGACCTCGATGTACTCACGGACGAGAGCGCTCCGGCGATCGGTCACCGTTTCTGACGCTGCCGCAAGAAACAGGTGCCGCAGCAGGTCGAGCTGCTCATCGTCGAAATTGGCGTCGCCAAGACTCTCAAGGGTATCGGCGAGGATCGTGCGCGCTTGACCGGTCTGCGCGTAATCGGACTTGATCTTCCCATCCGCAACGCACTTATCCCATTCCTCCCGTAACTGCTCCGAGAACCGGCGGGCGACGGCGGAGCGGATAAGTCGAATTCCGGTGAACAATGACTCCTTTGGGCTGGTCGCGAGCTTGCCGGCGACGGTCAGTAGGTCGAGTGTGATGTCGCTGGCCTTAACCACGGGCAAGGGGAGTCCGCTCGCGGCGGAAACTGCGCCCCTGCGCTTAGCGGGATGCTTCGGAGGCACCAGTGGATCTTTACTAGTTTGCTCGCCCGCCGGTGCCTCGCCTCAACCAGCGGAGAAGAGCGCCGAGCGTGGAGTCATACCAAATCCGATCCACGACCTCGCAGCGTTAGCTGATTGCTTCTGCATCTCTTTCAACTGTCCATAGCTGTAATAGGCCGCGAGTGCAGCGGCGATCGCTGCGACGGCGGCAGAGAGCAGGGCGCCACTCTGTAGCGCAAGGCGTCGTCGCTGGCTCAGTCGTCGCGCAAGCACCTGCGGTATTCCTCGATTGTATCCTGAAGCATTTTCCGCGAGCGCCCCGTCACATCGCGTTCGCCATTTACGTCGCGCTCGATCACGCGGAGCCCATGCTTCGCTACACAGTTCTCGAACCCGGCCAGTTCCTCCTCGGCTTCGTCAAGCCGCCTAGTGAAGTACTCAATCCACTCTCGGGCGTGCGGCATGGTGACCTCCCGGTCACAGCTACTTTTCGGCTGATTGGGAGAATGGTCTGAAGGTGTCTCGTATCTCGGCGACAACGTCGCGCATCTTCGTCGCCGCGTCCAATGCAGCGGGATTGTGAACCACGGTCAGAAGCTGATTCATCTCACGCAGCAGTCGGTCGCCCTCGGTCACCAGATCAGTCGCGGCCTCGCCAAATAGTAGGCGGTGCAGTTCAAGGTCCTCCGAGCATTTGCCGCCGGTGAGTGCGAGTCCGAGCCAGCCTGCGGCTTCAAATAATCCATAAAATTGCCCAGCCCCGGCGACCATTTCGTGCGTCGCGGTGAATTGGCCCCCGTCAAGCGCTTTGCTCATATCCTGCAGGTTGGACCTAGCCAGAGCGAAACGATGTTCGAGAGGTTGCATTTTGTCGAAGGCTATACTTACATCGGCGATGCTCTGCGCTGCCGCCGATGCCGCCGCGGACAAAGACGTGAGGAGCAAGAGGACGACGGCGTGGTTGCGAGGCATGTGATAGTTTCCTTTTTCAGTTTGGCGCGAGAGTCTGGTCACAGAGTCCGCCTAGCCGTGCGCGCATCGCTCCTTCGGGTGTGCTCTACCCAGCGCTACGAGCAACACCAGCCTCAGCTTCTTATCGGCATACGTTGGGTTTGCCCGCATGAAGGCCAAAAAGATACGAGCATAGTCGATCGGGGAGTCGTCATCGCCTACGCAAAACGGCAGGTACGGCGGATCGACGTAGTTCACCGAGATGAGGCCGGTGAACAGCCCTTGGCACAAGGCGGCCTGCGCAAGATCATCTTGGGACACCTGATTCTGACTTGTCACCATGCGGTCAAAGAGCGTGCACGGGTGCACCCACCAGCCAGCGGTTCCCAACCCCGGCGGCGCAGTGATGTCGCTATGCGCGGCGGGAGCGAGTGACAGCAGCACAAGGGCTGCGCTGGTGACTCTCCAGTGGAGCATCGCAACCTCCCCACCATTGCCCCGCCGAGCATAGCGCGACTGAGGCAATACGCCACGCTTGGGACTGGATGAACGTTCTGCCGGCCATGATGTCATGGCACAGACACCTAGTCAGCCGAGTCGAGGACCGTCCATACATTGCAGTCAGGTGCCCAGCGGGCACTGACAGAACCGACAAAAAGGTCTTTGGTCGGTTTTGTCGGGTCATCGGCACCGACACAGATCCGAAATCGCGCGCGCGGTAGACTGCGAATCATGGATCGACCCACTGAAGGCTGCTGTGGCACTTGCGGCTTTTTGTCGAAGCGCGCAAGGGCTCAGATGCCTACTGGCTGGCGTCCACACACCGGCTTTCACGAGGCCGAAAGCGCAGATCGCGAGCACCCTGAGCGCTTTTTCCAGTTTGTGCCGGGCGAGACCAACGCGCTACAGAGCGGCGAGCTAGTGTGTTTCCGGCGTGCAGCCGATCTGCAGCACGAAATAGGCGAGGCGGCCTCGGCCGGCGCGGGGGATGCTGCGGAAGTGGTGATCTGGCGGGACCGCCACTGCGAGCGCTGGATAGCGTATGAGCCGGGAATCTCGCCGCGCGACCATCTCGCGGAGCTGAAGGCTCGCGACCTTGAACGCGACCGCAGGGAGTTTCAGCGCAGCATGGTTGCCCATGAAGCGCGGCAAACCGAGCGCGAGAGACGCGCCGACCGGCGCCTGACCAAGGCCGCAATCTGGCTCGGCTCGATCATCGGGCTGGCACAGTTGCTCACCATGTCACCTGATTCGATTGGATACAGGTGGCTCGTCGCGGTGTGGCGATGGCTGGGCGGCGTGTTTCGATAGGCTCGTTGTAGCCGTCATCCCGCCCGCCCGCTCTTTTTAGGCTGCAGGAGAAGTTATGAGCTACTGGATAGCGGTGTTTGTAGGCTTCACAGGCTCGTACCATCCGGGCGTCCCTGTGCCTGCTGTCGTACCGGGCGCTACGCGCCCGATCTCACCAGCGCAGATATACGCCGCCAAGAAGGACTGCGTAGCCAACCTCAGCCGGGACATTGCGGCGTCGGATTTCGGCAAAGGCGAGGTGTTGCCCGCGACGGGCGGGTTTGCTTGCGCCGAGATTCGCATGTTGGAGCCACGATAGGAGAAGTCACAGACGTCAGCAGCGAATTAATTCACTCTGCAGTGAGATTTTCGGACGCGTCGCCACAGATAGAGGCGACGGCTGGCTACGCTGTCGAGGCGTCGTGGTATCCGCGCGGCAGACGTGCGAGCATTTAAGCGGGGAGAGTTCACGTAGAGTGACTCAATTTCTAGTGGGAGTAACCGCGATGGGTAAGAAACTGACTCCGCCTTCTAAGCCTGCACCGATCACCAGTCCACGAATCAAGCATCTCGCGGGCATTGGACTAAAGACGCCAAGCAAACTGACCAACAAACAGACCCAAGAGCTTGCCGGGTCCGTCGAAGCGCACATACAGCCGCGGCACAAACGCACACGCTGATTGCTTACGCACCCTGCGTACGGCGCCCTGCGTACGGCGCTGCGTGGCCAGAACGTACAGCGCCTCACCCTATAGTTGCCGCGTTAACGCGAGGTGGGTATCCGAATGGCTGTTCGGCTAACCGCGGCTGCCGCGCTCCGCAGCCAGCGACGCTTCCTCATCGTCATGAGCATCGCGGTCGCGGCCTACTACTACCTTCAGGTCCATCTCAAAGGTGAGGGGGAATACAGCGGGCTCGCCGTGCGCGTGGTGCGCACGGATCGCATTCAAATAGCCTTTTGGATCATCTTTGCATGGGCACTGCTGAGATACGGGCAGCGGCTTCACGAGGGCTGGCGCCGCGTGCGGCGCGAAGTAATGAGCCAATTCGAGTACTACGATCACCAACTCGTGCTCATCGCTGCGCGACGGTCTGCCGCACGCCAAGCGCGCGCCGGACGGATCGGCAAGGATCTCGAGCCGCCGCGCACCGTGTTCGGTGAAGCCGAGATCACCGACACCGTGAAGCAGATTGCCGCGGAAATGGTTCGGCGACGCAGGGCACAGCAGGGTGTAGCATTGCCTGCTGTCGGTCCTCATCCACGGGCACGATGGCTTATCAAGGAAGGGGAGTACACGGGCATTCTTGAATTCGCTCAAATTGAGAAGATCTGGAGTCGGCACTGGAGGGCGGCGGGCCAGGGGAAGGCACTCAAGGGACTCCAAAGGAATGCTTAAATGAGGCCCATCACTGAGAAACCGTGCGGATCCTCCTGTCCGTAGCACGCTGGGAAGGAAGTCTAAAGGTGTCAGAGTGTCTTTGAAGGCATGATCCGGCTTTCTGGCACCTGCGCCGTGTGTGACCAGAGATTCACAGCTTGAGGGAAAGGGGAGCAGGTTCGGACCCTTTCGTCGGCTCGCCACGAGCCACGCGCGTCCGGCCGACCCGCCGCTCAGTTGTTGCATCGACCTGGTCAGGAGATTCGCGGAGAATTCAGCGGAACTGCCCACCATGCAATTTGACAACTCCTCACGCCGTGAGAAACGTACGTTTGCTGGTCGATTTCAGTCAGCCCGTTGAAATGGCAACATTTGTGCGGCCGTGGTGAGGGGTGCGAAGGAACTTCGATTTCAACTCGTTTGAGCCGGTGCTATCGCGCCTCGGGGTCCGCCCGCTTGTACGAACGTGAGCGCGGTCGGATCAATTGACGTACCCATTGTGAGCTTAGGCCATCGGTAGCACGATTGAGCAATGGTAGGGCAGCTTGCAATGCGGGGCGGCGGGTCATCCCGTGTCGGCGTGAGCGCTCTGGGTGTCGCTGGCGCGCTCATCGTGCATGGATTGCTTGTGCTGCCGTTCGTTCTGGATCTTTCGCTGCCTACGCGAAGGGCGCCGGACAGAAGCGGAGCAGGGGCGAGCGCGCTTTTTTCCGTCGCGGAACCGGAGATGACGGTCATGTTTGTCAACGAGTCTGTACCTGTTGCAACGCTGCCACGTCCCAAGCTGGACGCGCTCGCCTCGCGCGGCCTTGAATCGATCGACCTGCCGGTAGTCGTCTTGAGCCCTGACGAATCGCCGGCCGAAGCGGCCGCGCAAGGCCCCTCGGATCATCAAGCGACTCCGGAGACCTCCCCAGCGGTTCCGGACCCCGCCCAGCATGCTCTCCTCTACGGCCGGTACCTCGGTCAGCTGCAAGCGAGGATCGAACGGGCTTGGCTGCGTCCGCGCACCGAGATTGGTGCGCCGCAGTTCTCGTGTAGGGCGCGCGTTGAACAGGATCGGCGCGGCGACGTGGTCCGAGTCGACCTCGATCACTGCACCGGCTCCCAGCGCTGGCAACAGTCCCTTGTAAGTGCTATTCGAACCGCATCGCCCCTAGCCGCACCCCCGGATGCTTCAGTGTATGCGGACGTCTTGTGGCTGAGTTTTGTCTCCGAAGGGTTTCAACAAGGAGGCTCGCCTCAAGGCTTCGAGCCCGAGGCCTCCCAAACGACGCTCGTGTACGACTCGGAAATCGCGCGTCAATCGTTTGAGCAAGGCATGACCGGCGCCAGGAGAATGTTCAAGCCGGATGACAAAGAAGACTCGAAAGTCATTCATCTGACTATCATCGGTAGCCCTTCTCCAGGGGCGTCTCCTCCAAACGAGTCGGCATCTGATCCTTCCCCTCCACCAACAACTCAGTCCTCTCCCGCTGCCGCACCGCCGCAATAACTGGCGCCTGTCCACCGGACGTGTCGTCCTTGAAAGCTGCGTGAAAACCGGCGGGCCAGCCGGTCGGTGAGATAGACAGCGCTTGCGCGACAGATAAGAAATTGTAGCGCCCGACTGTTCGACGCGAAGCAATCGGTCTCGCTCGCGACGGACGGTTGAAGGTGCTCTCGCGCTGAGAACAAGTCGGGGAGGACGAATGTTCTACCAGCCCAACTGCGCCCGGTACCGGGCTCTCAAGTCTGTTCCTGCGGCTATTCTTGTTCTGGCTGGAGCGATGCTGGCGTTCTCTCCAGCACCGGCCAACGCAACCACGGCGGCCGGCCGTACCGTCGGCACTCTTGCGGTCTCACCAACAGGTGCTGCCACTTATACGATACCCATCTGGGCACCCCCAGGTCCGAACGGGATGCAGCCCCACATCGCGCTGATCTACAACAGTCAGCAGGGCAACGGCTATATCGGGGTGGGCTGGAATGTCAGCGGCTTGAGTTCTATCTATCGCTGTAACCCGACCTACGCCCAGGATGCCGCGCCCGCGCCCGTTGCACTTGTCACAGGCGATGGGTACTGCATGGACGGTCAGCGTCTCCGCCTCACCGGCGGGACATACGGGACCGCCGGCTCGACCTACCAGACCGAAGTCGCGAACTTCATCAACGTGACCGCGTACGGCTCGGCCGGCAACGGCCCTGCGTATTGGATCGCCAACGACCGAAACGGCCGGACTTACACGTATGGAAACGGGGGTAACTCGCAGGTGCTTGCGACCGGCACAAGCACCGCACTCATGTGGATGCTCAACAAAGTGAGCGACCCGCCCGGCAACACGATGACGATTTCGTACAGCACGGCGACGGGCTCGACTGTTCCGACCGTCATCTCCTGGACCCCCGCGAGCCATGGATCGAGCAGTTATAACTACACGATGACTTTCGCGTACGGAACGAATGCTGCGCAGAGTTCGATTTACAAGTACGCCGCGGGGACGGCGGTCACGAACGTCAACCTTTTGAATTCGATTGCCATCGCATCTTCCGGGACCACGGTGAAGGAATACTTCCTCACCTATAGCATTTCTCCAACAACGGGCAGAGAGGAACTCACGAGCGTCAAGGAGTGCGCGGATTCCGCAGGATCGAACTGCCTGCTACCCACACAGTTCACGTACCAGCCCGGCACGGGGGGCGTTTCGACGACTGGAACGAGCGCAGTCAGCGCGAGCAGCAGCACGACTGTCTACTCCCACTACGACTTAAACGGCGATGGATACGTAGACCTCGTATATGCCAACGGCTCGACTTGGTACGTTTCCTTCGGTTCTGCATCCGGATATGGCACTCCCGTAAACACTGGCATCAGTTCCAGCACGGCGATTCTGCCAGGCGAGCTATTAGGGAATGGAACGGATGGGCTGCTCGCCAACAACGGGGGCACTTGGTACTACTACAAGTGGAACGGCAGCTCATTCACGGGCACTTCTACAGGTCTTGCGTACGACACCTCGGCCAACACGCAGTACGTATTGGCCGACATCAATGGGGACGGGCTGCCCGATCTCGTTAAAGGGAAGCGCACGGTCGGCAATTACAACGTAACCACGTACCTCAATACCGGTGGCGGATCCACCGTCTCCTTCGGTAGCGGTGTGGATGCGTACGACATTACAAACGACTCTGCGCTAAAGAGCGCGACGCTGGCCAGCGCCGCAGATGGCGCAACGACCTGGGGGACGCTCCGCAGCTTCGACTTCAACGGGGACGGACGAGAGGACCTAATCCTGCAAATCTACGAGAGTCAGGAGGGCGTTAATACCTACTCCACTTTCGAATTGGTCTCTCAAGGCTCGACCTTCGGCTCGACATTCATCATAGACGGGAACACCACGCCCCCTGGTCTGGCCTTTCTGAATTGGAACAACGACGCCTGCACCGACTACGCGCAGCCGGGTGCGAGCCAGACGACCTGGCTCATTTTCGTTTCCGGGTGCAACGGCGCCGTGGGCGGCACCATCACGATTAACTCCGTAACCGTCCTCGGCGCCATGGACTGGGACGGAGACGGGCGCACCGACCTCATCGTGCAGAACGGCAGCACGATCGGCGTCTATCTCTCGACGGGTAACGGCGTCAGTAGTCTCGTTTCAACGACGGTGCCATACAGTAGTTCCAATGCCTATTTTACTATCGACGCCAACAGTGACGGGCTGGACGATCTCGGATATCGGAACTTGAGCACCGGGGCGATCGGCTACTTCAGACACAACGGCGCGGGCCAGCGGCCCGATCTGCTTAGCTCCGCAACCGACGGTTACGGAAATTCGGCAAGTCCGACGTATGTCTCTCTTGCAGAGAGTAACTATACGGAGCACTCCGGCTCTGACGCGACGTACCCCTACAAGGACTACATAGGACCGATGTATGTCGTGAGCCAGGCGACCTTCAGCGATCCGAGCAGCGGCTCCGGTGGCACGTATAACCAGACCTTCGCCTACTATGCCGCGTGGACGAACCTTCAAGGCCGGGGCTGGCAGGCCTTCGACACTCTGCGCGCCTACGATAGCCGTAACGGTCTTTACGATTACCAGTACTTCGAGCGGGCCTTCCCCACAACGGGGATGAAGTTCGAAGAGATCGTGTCTAACGGTACGTTCTACCCCACACAAACAGTTAACACGCTTCCTTCGCCGAGCCAGCAACTAACACTTCCATGGTTGCAGAGCAACACGCCAAACCAACAGCGCTATTTCCCCTATTTCACAAACACAACCACGAGCATCAAGGAGTTGGGCGGAACGGAGAACGGCGATCTGATCACGACCATCAGCACAAACTACACTCCGGATAACTACGGGAACCCAACCTCCCTCTCGACGACCATCACCGACAACGACCCAGGGTCCCCGTACGTCGGCGATACATGGACCACGACGGTAACGAATACGCCTGATGTCGACACGACACACTGGTGTTTAGGGCTGTTCATTGAAACACAGGTCGCGTATTCGAGCACCCTGAGCGGCAGCAATTCGGTCACACGCACCAAGACCATGACACCCGACACGACGAACTGCCGCTATACCCAGATCGTCACCGAGCCCAATAGCTCGCAGTTCAAGGTGACCGAGAACCTCGGCTACGACAGCTTTGGAAACCTCAATTCGGACAGTGTCACCGGGATTGCGATGGGCACGGCGTCGCCTGCGACCCGAACGACACAGATCAGCTGGACGAGTGCATCGGTGACCACGGGGCAATTTCCGATGTCTGTCACCGACCCTTCCAATGCCACGACCCAGTTCAATTACAACCTAAGCTATGGGCTCAAGAGCAGTGTAATCGACCCAAACAACCTCACGACCTCGTGGCAATACACAGACGGGTTCGGGCGAGTCACGCAGGAAACCCGCCCGGACGGCACTTATACTACGTCGAGCTATCATGACTGCGCCCCGAGCTGCCTGGTCGGTGGCCACGGCACGGAGATCACGCGTACGGTGTACGGGGTGGGCGGCAGCGTCATCACCGACGGTACGGACTATCTGGATCCCATCGATCGGACGCTTGTCAGTAGCAAGCGGATGCTCGCAAGCGGGACGTATGATCGAAACGAGCAACGCTACGACTCGCTCGGGCGCATGAGTCAGCGGGCTTTCCCGTGCACCTGGAGCTCGCTTACGACGACTTGTTCGTACTGGACGACGAACAGCTACGATGTGCTTAATCGCTTGAAGCAAAGTCAGCGGCCCATCAGCTCCACCAACAGTAACCTGCAAACGACGACCTATGCGTATGCTGGCCGAACCACCATCGTCACGGATCCGCAGTCGAACGCCAAGACGACGATCACGGATGTGAATGGCTGGCTGCGCCAAACCAAAGATGCCTACGGTTATAACGTCATCATGGCTTACGATGCTGCGGGGAGTAGAACCGGCGTCACCGACAGCTTGGGCAACACGCTATTGACTGGGGCGACCTACAACTACGGGATCGCTGCATTTCCGGCCACCGCCACCGATATGGATCTGGGGGCATGGTCCTTCACTTACGACGCGCTCGGGGAACTAACGGGTTGGAAGGACGCGAAGAACCAGTCCTTCTCCGCCACTTTGGACGCGCTCTCGCGGCCCTTGACTCGAACGGAGCCGGATCTCTTCACCCAGTGGACGTGGGGATCGAGTGCATCCAACCACAATATCGGGAAGCTCCAGAGTGCATGCACCGGGTCAGGGAGCAGTTGCTCTTCGTCCGCCTTTTCAGAGAGCGAGACCTACGACACCCTGGGTCGTCGCTCGCAGCGCACGATCACGCTCTCCGGATACAGCCCATTCACGTACACGTGGGCTTACAACGCGACGACAGGCCTGCTCAGCACGCTCACCTACCCGACGAGTACCTCGGGTTATGCGCTCGAACTTCAGTACGCTTATGCCAACGGCGTGCTCTCGTCGGTTACCGATATATCCGATACGCCGAACGTGACGGTGTGGGCGGCGAACACGATGGACCCCGCGGGCCATGTGACCAAGGAGACTCTCGGCAACGGTATCGTGACCAACCGCTCCTTTGATGCGGTCACGCAGTGGCTCGGCACCGCGCAGTCCGGCGTCGGAGGCGGGGCCGGAGTCAAGAACCTCTCGTTCCTCTACGATGAGATGGGGAATGTCACCCAACGACAGGACAATAACTTAGGGCTGACCGAGAGCATCTACTACGACAACGACTACCGCTTCAGCTACTCGAAGCTCAATGGCACACAGAACCTCTCGGTGACCTACGATGGAACCGGAAACATCATGTCCCGGAGCGACGTCGCCGGGGGGGCGAGTTGGACCTATGACCCCAATCACAAACATGAGGTGACGCAGGCGGGGTCCAGCGCCTTTCAGTATTCCTATGACGCCAACGGCAACGCCATGACCCGGCAGGGCAGCACGATCAGCTGGTCGACCTACAACTACCCGACCACCATCAATGCCGGCTCCGGAGGAACCGCGGAGACCGTGGCCTTCTCATACGGCCCCGACCGCCAGCGATGGCAGCAGATGTACACGGGCAACGGCACGCAGGAGACTACCAATTACGTCGGGAAGCTTCTTGAGGTCGTTGCGAGTGGCAGCGCCACCGACTACCGCCACTACATCAACGTTGGAGGCCAACAGGTGGCCCTCTATTCCCGTAAGAGCAACGGGACGAACACGTTCAGCTACCTCCTGTCGGATCATCAGGCCAGCGTTGCCTCGATCACCAACAGCAGCGGTGGCGTAGTCGCGGCCGAGAGCTTCAGCGCCTTCGGCAGCCGCCGTAACCCGACGACCTGGTCGGGTGCGCCGAGCAATTCGGATCTGACAACCATTGCAGGAATCACGCGACAGGGTTACACGTTTCAGACTGCGCTCGGCCTCTGGATGGGAATGAACCATATGAACGGGCGGGTGCAGGATTCAATCACCGGTCGCTTCCTGTCGGCAGACCCGTTTATTCCGAGCCAGAGCGATTCCCAGAGTTATAACCGCTTCAGCTATGCTAACAATAATCCTGTCTCGCTGACTGACCCCACCGGATTTGATTCCGCCTCCCCCGGTTGCCCGGACAATTGCCCCAAGCCGATCAACGACCCCCCGCCGTCGGACACACCGCCTCAGCCAGATCCGCTGCATGAGATCACCATTAACTCTACGCCCCTCAAAGACCCGCCGACAGGCGGAGGTCCAAGCGGCTCAGCGGGGGGCAACCCCTCGAATGGCGAGGGCGAGCCCATAGCGACCATCCTGGTTCAAGGGAACAGAATAGCGCCGCAAGGGGATCAGCAATCGCCGCAAGCGAATCAGCAGGCGCCGTTGCAAGAAGTTGTAGTAACCGCGTCGAGCTTGCCTAGCGATCAGAACGACCAGGTGCAGCAGGCAGCGTTTATCCCGCAGAGTTTTTGGAGGGCCCTCATATACGCTTGGTCGGCTTTGCTGCATGAGAAGCTTCCAGAACCGCCTCCTCCGAAAACTCAGGACCCTCCAGGGTATTATCAGGGGCCTAACCCCAATCCGCCCAATCCGAACGGTCCGAATCAGCCACCTATGATGGCACCGTGGCCGATGGACATACCGATGGGTCCGCAGATCTGGGTGCCTATGCCGGGGTATGTACTATAGGCACACGATTTCTTGGCAATCCTCTTAGCGTTGTGGGGCTCTCGATTTGCTCAAAGAGAGGAGCAACTGACTTGCGCTACCGTAAGATGCCTCGTGCCGCTTTTAAGGTCAAAGCTGACATTGATTGTCGGCTTCCTCAGATGCTGTCGCAGCACCTCAACAGCAGATTCGAGTCAAGTCCCCCAGAAAAGATGTGGCTTTTTCCTGGGTGGACTGTTGACCTGCGAGTAGGTCGCGATCCATTTCACGTCGCTCTCAAGGAGAGCAAGCAGTGGCCGGATTCGTGGGTTCTTATGGTCACCCCCGGGGGCCGGCGCGGCTTCCTAGCACTCATGCGCGGGTCCGACATTTCTCCAGAGCTGTCGCAGATCTGTCGTGAGATCCATGTTTTTCTTACCAACACCGCAGGCATTTCTGAAGTTCGATGGTATCTCACCGGGTCGCACACTGCGGTCGGGACGCCAGAGGAATTGCCCTGGGACCGAGCACACTAGAGAGTTGCGGATTCCACGCATGCCGGCCGGTGATTCCCGCCGATGCCGGGCCCGCCTTCCAGGGGATGCCGGGCCGAGTGTGAGCAGGACGTCGATACTTTCGTTGAGCTCCTGATCTTCGTCAATGGCCTTTAGCCGTCTTCGACGGTAATGCAGTCGTCTTGTGCTTCCGCATCGACTCACCTTTGAGGGCGAGCCGGTAGCTGTTGTGGATCAACCGATCGAGGATCGCATCTGCGACGGTCGGATCCTCGTTCGAGAGGGTTATACGTTTCAGACTGCGCTCGGCCTCTGGATGGGCATGAACCACATGAATGGACGCGTGCAAGATGCGGTAACTGGTCGGTTCCTGTCCGCTGACCCGAACATTCCCGATCCAACTCTGACACAAAGCTATGACCGGTTCAGCTATGTAAACAACAACCCTCTGTCTTTGGTAGACCCCTCGGGATTCGCCTCACCTGGTTGCCCGCAGGACTGTCCGAAACCAATAAACGATGCGCCTTTTGGAGACACGCCGCCCCTCAGAATCCGCCACCCCCGGATCGCGTCATTCACACTCAGTGTCCAAATAATCTCGCCGCGAGAATAGGTATTGGACTTGCCCGCTTCGGGAACGATATAAAGCAGGTGGGCTCAGGCTTCGCGGTTCTAGGAGTTGCCGTAAGCGTAGCCGGACTCATTACCGCCCCGGTTGGTGGAGGCGGGCTCGTGGCAGGCGGTGTCACAATCTCACTATTGGGTGGAGGTGTTGCGGTCGTGGGACAGTTAGTGGTTCTTGCAGGAGGGGTTCTCCAAGGCTTCGCGGGAAATCCTCAGCCGGCACAGGCAGCTGCGATCGACGCTGCTCAGACGGCACTCGATCAAACGACGCACATGCCAGACGCCCTTCCTAGTCCGTTCACACCGGCATTTAATTCCTTTAAGCAAAACATGGAAGTCGGCGTCAACGGATGCCCGGAGTGAAGCGTGCACGAGAGTAAGCGAAAGACCGTTCTTACGATTGCGATGCTGATCGTTTGCGCGTGCGCGCTCGCTGCCTATTGGCTTTGGTATCCCAGCGACCTGGCGCTGTACGTGATCGTGTCAGCCGCAGTGGCCTTGGCTGTCCTCATGAAACAGGCGGCCAAGTGGAATCTGTTCCAAGAAGCGTCGAGTTTCCCCATACCCATTCCGATGGTAAAAGCCCAATGGGACGGACGGGCGATACTAGTGGGATTGCTGTGCCTTCCCCTCGGCGCCGTCGGAGGTGTCTATGCCGTTAGGCTTGCCGTAGTCCTTCATCTGGTGAGTTCGGTTCCGATGGGGCTACTGGCATTTTTGCCATTTCTGGTGCTGATGGTGTTCGGCTTGATCTGCATTTTCAGAGGTATCTTTGGTCGCAGCACATAGAAGAGTGGGCGGAGCGAACACAGATCTGAACTAAGGAGCATGCGATGTTGCGACTTCTCAGCTGCGGGATAATAGTTCTTATGGTCCCAGTGCATGGAGTTCAGGCACAAAAGGCTCTCCCTCCGGAAACGAGAAATGACATTCGGTGCTTTGTGTCCGCCATCAGCGCTTTGGGAGGACCTAGTACCGCGAACCAAAGTGTCGCTTTGACCGCGTTCTACTATCTGGGACGCATCGACGGGCGGGATCCTGAATTAGACCTTGAAACCGCAATCGCCCGAGAAGCCAAACAGATGACCCAAGCTGACATGCGCGAGGAGTCAAAGAGGTGCGGGAACACGCTCACGGCCCGAGGCGCGGTCATCTCCGCGATCGGTGCAAGACTGTCCGATCAGTAACAGTTTGGAGTTCCCCCTCTGCGCCTTCGTTAGGCCCGCGCGGACGTTGACCCAACCGACCCGACTTCACTCACGCCATTGAGAGACGATTGGACACTTCCAAGCCATCGTACGTTCTCTAGTCCGTCCTACGATGAACCCCTCGCCTCGCCCGCTCAGCGGGATCCACCCCTTCAGATCATCTGGCGAGTGTCGCGTCCATTACCAATAGCGGCGGCGCGCAGGTTGTCGGGGAGAGCTTCGATGCTTTCGGCAGCCGCCGTAACCCGACGACCTGGTCCGGTGCGCCGAGCAATTCGGATCTGGCAGCCATCGCGGGGATCACCCGGGAGGGTTAAACGTTTCAGACTGCACTCGGCCTGTGGATGGGGATGAACCATATGAACGGGCGGGTTCAGGATTCAATCACTGGCCGCATGCTGTCGGCGGATCCCAATGTTCCCGACCAACACCCAAAGTTACAACCGCTTCAGTTACGTCAATAACAATCCGCTCTCGCTCGTCGATCCGACGGGGTTTGATGACAAAAACTGTGGGGACGAGGGGTGCAGTGGCGGAGTGAGCGCATGGGACATGGCCGGCGCGATGGGGCAACTCGATTCACAGGTTAACGCGCAGCTTGAAGCTGACGCGGCGCAGATCGCATCAGAGACGTCAGCAGCCTTAAACCCGCTTCAGGTGATTGTTTCGGGAACTCGACAGATCATCAATACAGTCATCAATTGGGGGACATATATTGCCGATGCCGCTGGCTCCGCGGGCGTCTGGTTAGCGTCACACGGAAGGGGGCTAGTTAAGGGATCCACTGGCGCACTGAAGGGAATCGGCAAAGCGGGAGACATAGCTACTCTCGCGAACGCCGCCACTGCACCGGACCCGCAAACTGCGGCAAATGTCCTTGTGGGCGACTTAGCAGGCAAGGCTGCCGGGACTATCGTGGGTCTTGGCACTGCTTCCCTACCACCACCTCTAGATGGATTTGCACCGTACACCGGCTCCGCCCTTTCCACGTATTTGGACACCTCGGGTGTTGACGAGTGGATAGGTAATAATGCGGGCCCCGTGATCCTCCCAATGGCACCTCCTTCACTGCCGCCGCCGGTGGCTTGCGCGAACCCCCTGTTTTGCATAGGTCCCTAATCGAGCGCGCCGTCGCTTCGATATGCTAACTCTGGCGCGAACTAGTGTGGGCGTGACAGTAGCGCTCTTGGTTCTCAATACCCTTTCAATCCAAGCGGGCATCGACCGACTAGTCACAATCAACTCGTGGTCCAAGCCACTGAGCATCTTGATCGGAGTAGCGGCAGCTTTGGCAACTGGTGGCGGCGTGGCCCTCTCGGGGGCGTCATTCAAGTCAAGCGGTTCAAAGGTTCAACGGGCCTTCGGCGCCCTTGTGCTCGGCGCGCTGGCAGCTTGGCTCGTGGTCCGGAGTCTTGGGGTCGCAGCGCAGCATCTTCGCGGCAGCCTAATTACCAGGAGCGCAGTCGTAACGTCGGTCCGCACTTACTATGTGCGCAGAGGTCCGTGCGAGCGGTATGTGGCCTTGGCCTTTGACTCGAACGAACAGCACGATCTCTGCTTGAGTACACGCTTCCGAGGGTCACTGGCTAGTGCGACGCTAAGCGCGGGGATGCCCGTTAGCATTCGATTGCGTGACACGATCTTTGGTGACGTCGTTGAATCGATCGAGCCCGCGCAGTGAGAAATGCGGCTAACACTCTTGAAGACTCGTCCCCTTATCCTCGCCGGTTTGCAGTACCTCTGGGGCCTTGCGGTCTTCCTGGGCGCAAGTTCGTGCATTGGAATTTCGCGCTACCTTAACCGCGAGGTCGACCCTGAGGTCCCTTGGTTTCTCGTTGTAGTAGCACTTGTCTGCAGCGCCGTGACTTGGTACGGAGCGCGCTTCTCCGCGGGAGCGGAGGACTCCCGTCGCGGACCTAAAGCGTTTCTTCTAAGCGTTCTACTCGGCGTCGCCCTTGCGGGCCTAAGCTTGATGTTATCGGGAGTTCTGACCGGAAAACACTACATAATGTTGCCCGGCGACGGCGAACGTGCACCGCCGCTGTTCAAGCTCGCTACGGCACTTTCCGAAGCGCTGGGTGCCGGGTTTCTTGAAGAATCCACAATGAGAGGCGTGGTCCAACTCGCACTCGTGAAGTACGTCGGTCCCAAAATGGCGGAAGCAATCGCCAGTACTACGTTTGTACTAATGCACGGGAGAAAGCTAATCAATCTGCGCGAACTACTACTGGTGTCAGCAACCTCATTCTGCGCGGGTCGGGTTACCACCGTAACTCGTACCATGCGCTGTGCCATCGCAATCCATCTTGTTTGTAACGCCCTTATCGTCGCCGTAGCGCTTGCGCTACGACACTCCGACGCCACGGCCCGGCCGTGACCGGAAGCGCAAGCCGTGGGGGCCTTGGCGACTTGATAGGAAGACAATCGGGCTGTCTTTCTCTTAACCCTTCTCCAGTGGCTCGGGGTCACCCCAAAAGGGGTCAAGCGTGTCTCTGGGTTCGTTGTCCACTTCTGTGACCCCATCCTTTAGCTCATGGAATTGGTTCAGATTCATTTCAGCTTCCAGCGGTGCTCCATAGAACCTGTTCAATATCTCAGGCGAGGCGCGGCAGTTGCGACCCAGAGTGATCAGGTTAATGTTCTTGGCATTCCGCAGGCAGAACATGATTGCGGTGTGACGCAGGCTGTAGAGCGTCCTTGGCTTTCCATTATCCCCGGTCTTCAGTCCTGCCTTCCTCAGGACGTGAGCGAAGTGTTGCTGCATTATCTTCATGGCATGGGCACGTCCCTCGAATTCAGGGAAGAACGTGTAGTCATCAGGCTTTCCAAACCCTAGCTTCTCATTGAACCTGGTCAGGTCCTTGTAGATGTTGACTGCGGCGCCCATGGTCACCACGGGGCCGTACTTCACTTTGCCCTTGGCATTAATGCGTAAGTAGTCCTTGCCCGTCATATTCTTTATCACGGTGATGTCACGGTTCTTCAGCACCTTAATGTCCTGTGGCCGCAAGAATGTGTTGACCATGAAGGTGGACAGGTACTTCAGTTGCACTGTGATGGGCTTGTAGCGCACCACAACCTTATCCTTCACCACTTGGTCGATGGCTTTCTTGAGCTGCTCATACTGCTCTTCGTTGAAGTATTCACGTGGATTGTCCTTGACCTTCACCGACGGGAAGATGGGTAGCTTGTCAATCATCCCCATGTTGTGGGCATGCTTGAGCAACTTGTTCAGGACAATGAAGTGATTCCTGATGGTGGATGAACTTAAGTCGCGCTTATCCAGATGAGCCACATACGCAGTCAAACGCTTGAAGGTGATGTTCCTGATTTGGTCGTTCTTGAAGAAGTTCTTCAAATCTTTGTCAAAGATATGCTGAGCATCCTCAACCACCGACTGCTTGATGCTGTCGCTGCGCTTTACTCGCGCCCGGTCTATCTCCTGCACCTCATTGAAAGTGCGCTCAAACTGACCGTTGCCCCCTTGGGTCAGTGGGACGTTCTGGGAACGCTTCAACAGCAGTTCGTTGTAGAACTCCTTGGCCTTCTTCTGAGCGAGTGATTTGATTTGGGTGCCAGAGGATTTGTGGATGCGTCTGTTGTTCATGGACGCTCGCATCTGCCAGTGCTTGCTGGCTGGGATGCGGAACAACTTCAGCTGGTGAGGGAAGCCGGGGATGGCTTCCAGTGACCCTGGAATAGGGTTGCTGCGCTTCGACATGGGCGGCTTCCAGTCGCGTCGGCCAGCCCCAAGAGTACTACCGGTGTACTACCGGTCTAAGATCAACGCAGTTCCTAACTCTAATGTTGACTTCTACTCGCTTGAAATAATTAGAGTTTTTAATGGTAGCGGGGGCAGGATTTGAACCTGCGACCTTCGGGTTATGAGCCCGACGAGCTGCCAGACTGCTCCACCCCGCACCAAGAGGGCGCGCATTCTACAAGCGCACCCCCCGCGCAGCAATAGCGGGCTGCGGACCTCAAAACGCGAGCCGCGCCGGTGGTTTCGCGGCCGTTCACGGCTCCGGTGCAGGATCGCGATAATGCATGTGCTCAAACAGATCGCCGCGCGGCGGAGGCTTCTCCAGAGCGCAGCCCCCTGCAAAGGGGATGATCAGGAACAGCGCAATCGCGCATTGGTCGTTGAGATGAATGACGGTGGCAAGTCCCCCGACCGCCTCCACCCGATGAGTTGCGGCGTAGCTCCAGTGGAACCCGGGCCGCTGCGGCCGGGCGGCGAACATCGGGCTCGCCTCGACGGCGAGTGCCCGCCGCTGCCGGCCGCGTTGCTCGTCGGCTTCGATCTGCCGCGCGGCGGATAGCGCGGCCTCACTGGTCCAGTCGATCGCCGCGCCCGGCGCAGGCGCTGCGGCGGGCGCTGCAACGGCGGCCTCGGCCGCTGTTGCCGGGCCCACGCGAGACGCGGGTGGACTAGCATCCAGGCGCCGAGGTGCGACGCGAGTCTCCCGCTCGCGAGGCTCGAGCAGCATGACGATGAGCGCGCTCGGCTCGGGTTCGCCGCGCACGGCACGCGTGCGCGTCTCGGTGAGTAGCACGAGCAGCGCGCCCGCATGCACGGCCACGACAGTCGCGAGCAACAGAGCGCGCCGCGAGGCGGCATGCGAGGCCATCCGACCTTTGGGCCGGCGGCATCACAAAAAGTTTCCCTGGCGCGTGCTGGCCGCGCGCACGCGGAGATTCAGGAGACCGCCGCTGCGATGCGGGCGGCGAGTGCGGCCCCCGCCGCCGATTCGAGGCTCTGCATCGGCCAGCCGATACCCAATCCCTCGCGCGCGTTCGGTTTGGGGATGATATGGAAATGCACGTGCGGGATCGCCTGATGCGCGCCGCTGCCATTGTTCTCCAACACGTTGTACTCGCGCACGCCCGTCGCCGTAATCACCGCACGGCAGAGGCGCGGCAGCACGCGCCCGAGCGCGGCGGCGGACTCGTCCGAGAGACGATCCATGCTCTCGGCGGGCTCCTTGGGAATGACGAGCGTGTGCCCGGTGCTCAAGGGGTTGATGTCGAGGAACGCCAGGACCCTGTCGTCCTCGTACACCTTGTGACAGGGGATCTGGCCGCGGATGATCTTGTCGAACACCGTGTCTGCCATGGACGCCTCGCGTTGCAAATTGTTCCCGGGCGTCATTGTCGCTCCGGGAGGTCGCTTCGTGACAAGTCGTTGATGGCTTTCGCTCCTCATACGCGTACACTCACACGCTCGCTGCACGCGCCACCAGGACACGGGGAACTGGTATGAAGACCAAGGCTGCGATTGCCTACGCCGCCGGCAAGCCGCTCGAGGTCGTGACGCTGGAGCTCGGCGGCCCGAAGGCCGGTGAAGTACTGGTCGAGATCCGGGCGAGCGGCGTGTGCCACACGGATGAGTTCACCCGCTCGGGAGCGGACCCGGAAGGCCTGTTTCCCGTCATCTTCGGGCACGAGGGCGCCGGGATCGTCGTCGAAGTCGGAGCCGGTGTGACCTCGGTGAAGGCGGGTGATCACGTCATTCCTCTCTATACGCCCGAATGCCGGCAGTGCAAGTCGTGCCTGTCGCGCAAGACCAACCTGTGCACCGCGATTCGCGCCACCCAGGGCAAGGGTGTGATGCCCGACGGCAGCAGCCGCTTCTCGCTCGGCAGCCAGATGGTGCATCACTACATGGGCTGCTCCACCTTTTCCAACTACACGGTGCTGCCCGAGATCGCGGTTGCGAAGATCCGCGAGGACGCGCCCTTCGAGAAGGTCTGCTATATCGGCTGCGGCGTCACGACCGGCATCGGTGCCGTGATCAACACCGCCAGGGTCGAAGCCGGAGCGAACGCGGTGGTCTTCGGCCTCGGCGGTATCGGGCTCAACGTCATCCAGGGGCTGCGCCTGGTTGGCGCCAGCAAGATTGTCGGGGTCGACATCAACCAGCGCCGCAAGGCGCTCGCCGAGCGCTTCGGCATGACTCACTTCGTGAACCCGAAAGAGGTGGGCGGGGACCTGGTGCAGCACCTCGTGAGCCTCACGGACGGCGGCGCCGACTACAGCTTCGAGTGTGTCGGCAACGTCGATCTCATGCGCCAGGCACTCGAATGCTGCCACCGCGGCTGGGGTGTGTCGGTCATCATCGGCGTCGCCGGCGCCGGCCAGGAAATCAGGACTCGGCCGTTCCAGCTGGTCACCGGGCGCGTCTGGAAGGGGACCGCGTTCGGCGGCGCACGCGGGCGCACCGACGTGCCGAAGATCGTCGACTGGTACATGGACAAGAAGATCAACATCGATGACCTCATTACTCATGTGATGCCGCTCGAGAAAATCAACGACGCTTTCGATCTGATGCACCGCGGCGAGTCG
>Ga0307477_10000859_pt1 | contig 29025 bp, 24 predicted proteins | sample atmos_gasesECM2C_FD_203316 | JGI IMG/M metagenome (GOLD analysis project Ga0307477, IMG submission 203316) | Hardwood forest soil microbial communities from Morgan-Monroe State Forest, Indiana, United States - atmos_gasesECM2C_515 | ecosystem: Environmental > Terrestrial > Soil > Temperate...
GCCGGCGCTCGGGCTGAAGCCCACCAGAGCGTTCTGCGCCCGGTACATCGCACAGCGCAACTGGGCTTCCCGGTCCTTGAGCGTGAAGTACCAGTGCCCGGAAACGGGCTGGGAGAAATTCGACAGCTCCCCCTGCACCCACAGCACGCCGAGGCCGCGCTCGAGGAGCAGGCGCACTTCGCGGTTGAGCCGCGCGACGCTGTAGACCTCGCGCGCCGGCACGGCGGCGGCACCCAGCTCATGGCCTGAGGACATAAGAGGCACCTTAGCACGATGTTTACCGGCGGGGCCGCGGCGCATACAATTGCGCATGCGCATCCTCGAAGAAGCTCTCACCTTCGACGACGTTCTGCTCGTTCCGGCTTACTCGGAAATCCTGCCGCGCGAAGTCGACCTCTCCACCCGCCTCACCCGCCGGATCCGTCTCAATGTGCCGCTGGTCTCGGCGGCCATGGACACGGTGACCGAAGCGCGCCTCGCCATCACCATTGCCCAGGAAGGCGGCATCGGCATCGTTCACAAGAGCATGACCATCGACGCTCAGGCGCGCGAGGTCGGCCGCGTGAAGAAATTCGAGAGCGGCGTCATCCGTGATCCGATCACGGTCTCCCCCGACATGTCGATTCGCGCCGTGCTCGACCTGACACGCGCGCGCGGCATCTCCGGAGTGCCGGTGGTGGTCGGCCGCAAGGCGGTCGGCATCGTCACGCATCGCGACCTGCGCTTCGAGGACAAGCTCGATGCTGCGGTCTCGACCGTCATGACGCCGCAGGAGCGGCTCGTGACGGTGCGCGAGGATGCCTCCAAGGAGGATGTGCTGGCGCTGCTGCACAAGCACCGCATCGAGAAGCTGCTGGTGGTCAACGGCCGGCACGAGCTGGTCGGCATGATCACGGTGAAGGACTTTCAGAAAGCCAACGAGTTTCCGCGCGCCTGCAAGGATGACGGCGGTCGGCTACGCGTCGGCGCGGCGGTCGGCACCACTCCCGACACACTCGAGCGCGTGGCGGCGCTGCGCGAGGCGGGCGTCGACGTCGTGGTCGTGGACACCGCGCACGGCCATTCACAGGGCGTCGTCGCGACCGTGAAGCGCATCAAGACGCAGTGGCCGGACGGGCAGGTGATCGCCGGCAACATCGCGACCGCCGAAGGTGCGCGCGCGCTCATCGATGCCGGCGCCGACGCGGTCAAGGTCGGCATCGGTCCCGGCTCGATCTGCACCACCCGCATCGTCGCCGGGGTCGGCGTACCGCAGATCTCCGCGGTCGCAAACGTCGCCGACGCGCTGCGCCAGGCCGACGTGCCGGTGATCTCCGACGGTGGTATCCGCTTCTCCGGCGACGTCGCCAAGGCGATCGCTGCCGGTGCGCACGCCGTCATGATCGGCGGACTGTTTGCCGGCACCGAGGAGTCTCCCGGCGAGGTCGAGCTCTACCAGGGAGCTTCCTACAAGTCCTATCGGGGGATGGGCTCACTCGGTGCCATGGCCGAGCGTCATGGCTCCGCCGACCGCTATTTCCAGGACGCGGCGAGCGAGCTCGAGAAGCTGGTTCCGGAGGGCGTGGAAGGGCGCGTCCCCTACAAGGGCAGCGTCGTCACGATCCTGCAGCAGCTCGCCGGCGGCTTGCGCGCGGCGATGGGCTACACCGGCAGCCGCAACATCAGCGACATGCGCACGCGCCCGGTGTTCGTGCGCATCACCTCGGCGGGAGTGCGCGAGAGCCATGTGCATGATGTGAGCATCACCAAGGAGGCACCCAACTATCGGGTGTCCTGATACCTCCCGCATGGCGAGCGTCCCACGAACCGTCGACTCCGCCGCGAACGACCCGGTGGCGCATGGCGACATCCATGCGCACCGGATCCTGATCCTCGATTTCGGCGCCCAGTACACGCAGCTGATCGCGCGGCGCGTACGCGAGCTCGGCGTCTACAGCGAGATCCACCCCTGGGATATGAGCGATGCGGCGGTGCGTGCCTTCGCGCCGCGCGGCGTGATTCTCTCCGGCGGACCGGAATCGGTCACCGCGGCCGAAGCTCCCAGGGCACCCGCCGCGGTGTTCGAGCTCGGCGTGCCGGTGCTCGGCATCTGCTACGGCATGCAGACCATGGCACAGCAGCTCGGCGGACGCGTCACACCGGCGAGCGAGCGGGAATTCGGCTACGCGGAGGTCACCGTCACCGCTGACTCGCGGCTGCTCGATCATCTCGAGGACCGGCGCACCCCGGCCGGCCGCGCCCTGCTCGACGCGTGGATGAGTCACGGCGATCGCGTCGATGCCCTGCCGCCCGGCTTCGCCGTCACGGCCACCACCGCCACGATTCCCTGCGCCGCCATGAGCGATGAGCGGCGCCGCTTCTACGGGGTGCAGTTCCATCCGGAGGTGACTCACACTCCGCAGGGAACGCGGCTGCTCGAGCGCTTCGTGCGCGAGATCTGCGGCTCAGATGCGCTGTGGAGCATCGGCAACATCATCGACGATGCGATCGAGCGCGTGCGCGCGCAGGTGGGCGGCGGCAAGGTACTGCTGGGGCTCTCGGGCGGAGTCGACTCCTCGGTGGTGGCGGCGCTCCTGCAGCGTGCGCTCGGCGATCAGCTGGTGTGCGTGTTCGTCGACCACGGGCTGCTGCGCCTCGGCGAGGCCGACCAGGTGATGAGCACGTTTGCGCAGCACCTCGGAGTGCGCGTGATCCGCGTCGACGCCGAGGCGCGCTTCCTGGCGGCGCTCGCCGGCATCCCCGATCCGGAAGCCAAGCGCAAGATCATCGGCCGTCTGTTCGTCGAGGTGTTCGAGGAGCAGGCGCGCCTGCTCACGGACGTGCGGTTCCTCGCGCAGGGAACGATCTACCCGGATGTGATCGAGTCCGCCGGCGCGCGCACCGGCAAGGCGCACGTGATCAAATCGCATCACAACGTCGGCGGCCTGCCGCGGCGGATGCACCTCGAGCTGGTCGAGCCGCTGCGCGAGCTGTTCAAGGACGAGGTGCGGCGTCTCGGCCTCGAGCTGGGACTGCCGCGCGAGCTCATTCACCGCCACCCCTTCCCCGGGCCGGGTCTCGCCGTGCGCATCCTCGGCGAGGTGCGCAAGGAGTACGTCGACCTCCTGCGGCGCGCCGATGCGATCTTCATCGAGGAGCTGCGCCGGCACGATCTGTACGAGCGCACCTCACAGGCGTTCGCCGTCTTCCTGCCGGTGCGCTCGGTCGGCGTCATGGGCGACGGCCGTCGCTACGACTACGTGATCGCGCTGCGGGCGGTGGAGACGGTCGATTTCATGACGGCGCACTGGGCGCGCCTGCCGTACGAGTTCCTCGACCACGTCTCGCGGCGCATCGTCAATGAGGTGGTCGGCATCTCGCGCGTCGTGTACGACATCTCCGGCAAGCCGCCGGCGACCATCGAGTGGGAGTAGCCGCAGCCGGCGCAGCGGCGACGCTCAGCGAATCCCGACCTGTCCACGCACGGCATCGATCAGCCGCTGCGGGTCGTAACCGAGTCCGTCCTTGAACACCAGCTCGACCTTCTCGATGTCCTGCATGCGCGCCGCGGGGTCACCGTGCACGAGTACGAGGTCGGCGCGCTTGCCCACGGCGAGTGTGCCGATGTCCTGATCACGGCCGAGAAAGCGGGCGCCGTTCTGCGTGCCGATCTGGATCGCCTCGAGTGGCGTAAAGCCCGCTTCCACCAGCAGCTCGATCTCGCGCTGGTCGCCGAATCCCGGCATCACACCCCCGGCACCAGTCGGGTCGGGCCCGGCGAGCAGCAGCCCGCCGGCCGCTGCGAACGCGTGCTCGAAGTCCATCTCCGTGCGGAACAGCTTGCCCGGCTTGGGGTCGGCCGGATCGAGCAACGCGCGGGAGATCAGATAGCTGTCGCGCGCCGCGCTCGACATGGCCTCGAGGGTACGGCGCTGTGCCGGTGGCCGGCCGGGGACGGTGAGCTCGAACACGGGCAGCGTCGACGTCACCGACACGTGGTGCTCGACGAGCGAGCGGATCAGTCGCACGACCTCCTCATCGCCCACTCCCTTGTCGAGCCACGAGGCTTCGAGCGCCTTCCAGTCCGGGCATTTGTCGGGCTCTCTGCCGGCGACGAATTCGCTGTCGGTGTAGACCGGGCCGTGCTCGAGATCGTCGATCCCGGCGGCGATCGCCTCCGGCCAGCTGACCGCGCACAGGTGTCCCGTGATGCGCAGCCCGTGACGATGTACGGCGGCGGCCGCCGCAGTGAGCTCCGCGCGTGTCAGGTACATGTAGGCCTTGAACGAGCTCATGCCGGATTCGGCCCAGAAATCGACGAACCGTGCGGCCTCCTGCGCTCCTGAGAGCTCGTGCATCTGCGCGAAGATCGTTCCCTCGCCCTCCACGTACGGCGCCGTCAGGTCGAGGTGCGGGCCGGGCATCGCGCCCGACTCGATCCGCGCGCGCACCTTGAGGTCGGTGTACGGCTCGATGCTCCCCGTGGTGCGCAGCGTGGTGACGCCGGCGGCCAGGTACAGTCGCGGCGCCGTGAAGGGGATTTCGTTGACGACGATGCCGGGCTCGATTCCCGAGGGCGAGGAGCGCTGCAGCTCGCGCGCTGCGGTGTAAAAGAGGTGGTCGTGCATGCCGACGAGGCCCGGAAACACCGCGCAGCCGGCACAGTCGCGCACCAGCGCGCCCCGCGGAATCGCCGTGCTCGCGGCGGGACCGAGGGCGGCGATCCGGCCGTCGACGATCAGCAGCGTCTGATCGGCGCGCGGCGCGGCGCCGCTGCCGTCGATCACCTCTACATGGCGCAGCGCGATACTCGCTGCACGGATCGCAACGTAAGAAGCGCTGTCGCTCAGCTCTGCGCCCGAGCTCACCGCCGCGCACGCGAGCGCCACCACGAGCGCCAAACCAGGCCTGCCGACGAATCCAGGCGTGCGCCCATATCCCAGCCGCGTGCGCATGGCCGCATCGCACCACATGAGGGAGGGTACTGCCAAGCCCCGCCCCCAGCCGGCTCGGCCGTGCGCGCCGGGCCCGACGGGGCGGGGGGCCTTCAGAAATCAATTGTTTATCGAATGCTCGCCTTCGAGGGGCGCCCCGGGCCGGGAACGCGGGACCTGTCAACGTGATCCGGGTCGCGCGCGTTGAGGCTTCGCTAGTGGCATGATTCTCATGCCTTGTTGCCGTCACCGCAGGCGGGAGGGAGGGTGCCGTGAAGCGCTACAGAGCGTGCCTGAAGATAGGCGCGTATTGCGGTCTGGCATGCGTGCTGAGCGCGTGTGACGACTACAACACGCCTCCGATCTTTATCTCGACTGACGGCGCGACTCCGACAGCGCTCATCCAGGCGAGCGACGGCAACTTCTACGGCACCACGGCCGATGGTGGACAGTTTGCGACCGGTACTGTTTTCAAGCTGACCGCCGCCGGGACCGAGACGCTGCTGTACTCGTTTGGCGCCAGCCCCACCGATGGCCTGACTCCCGTGAGCCTGATCGAAGGCAGTGATGGCAACTTCTACGGCGTGACGAGCGCCGGGGGTACGGGGCTGTGCCAGTTCGGCTGCGGCACGGTGTTCCAAGTCACTCCCGGCGGCGTCGAAACCGTGCTCTATTCGTTCAACGGCGGGGCCGATGGCGGACAGCCGAACAGCCTGATTCAAGGCGCTGACGGCAACCTCTACGGGACAACCTCCTTCGGCGGTGCCATGAGTTTGGCCTGCCCGCTCGGCGGCTGCGGCGTCGCCTTTCGCCTGACGACGGCAGGCGTGGAGACAGTCCTCTACTCCTTCTCCGCGGTCAGCAGCACCGACGGCATTTCCCCGGTCGGACTGATTCAGGGCACTGACGGGAATTTCTACGGCACGACGGTACAGGGCGGCACGGCCAATCAAGGCACGGCCTTCAAGCTGACTCCCGCCGGCGCCGAGACGGTGCTGCACTCCTTCATCGGCGGCAGCGACGGCGCGATGCCGGAGGCCTCACTGGTCGAGGGGAGCGACGGCAATTTTTATGGCACCACCGAGAACGGCGGCACTGCGGGCGCGTGTCCGAGCGGCTGTGGCATCGCGTTCAACATCACGCCGGCCGGCGTGCTGACCGTGCTGCATGCGTTTGCCGGCGGCAGCGCCGACGGTGCGACGCCGCAGACCGCCATGATTCAGGCGACCGATGGCAACTTCTATGGCACCAGCAGCGATGGCGGCAACGCGGACATCGCCGACTGTGGCACCCTCGGCTGCGGTGCCGTGTTCAAGATGACCTCGGCGGGCGCGACCTCGCTGCTCTACCCGTTCGTCGCGACTGCGGGCGCTGGACCCTCCACCCCGTCGAGCCTGCTGCAGGGCAAGGACGGAAATTTCTACGGCACCACGCAGAACGCCGGGCAGTTCGGCTTCGGCTCGGTCTTCAAGCTGACTGCGGCTGGGACCGCAACCGTGCTCTACTCGTTCGGCACCAACAGCTATCCCTGACACTCCCGCAGTGCGCTGACCGTTCAGCCACGCCGACTCGGCCGGCGCGGCCGCGCTCGCGGCGTGCGCGCGCGCGCTGCCCGCTGGTACGGGTTGGGATCGGTGCGGTACTCGATGAACACCGGCGTGGCGAATAGGTCGTAGGTCTTGCGAAACACGTTGGCGAGATAGCGCGTGTAGGCCTCGGGCACCGCAACGGTCTGGTTGCCGTGGATCACGATGCGCGGCGGATTGCGGCCGCCCTGATGCGCGTAGCGCAGCTTGATGCGCCGGCCGCGAATCAGCGGCGGCTGGTGAGCCGTGAGTGCCGCGGCCAGTGTGCGTGTCAACTGCTGCGTCGGCATGGCGCGCATCGCGGCCTCGTAGGCGCGTACCGCCGACTGCATGAGCTCGCCCACGCCCGTCCCATGGCGAGCCGAGATGAAGTGCAGCGGCGCGAACGGCACGAAGTCGAGCTTGAGCGCGAGCTGCCGCTGAATCTCGGCGCGCTGCTCCGGCGCAATGCCGTCCCACTTGTTGACGGCGATGATGAGCGCCCGGCCGCGCTCGAGCGCCAACCCGAGCACGCTCGCGTCCTGCTCGGCAACCGTGTCATGCGCGTCGAGCACCAGGATCACCACGTTCGCCTCGTCGATCGCCTGCAGCGCCTTGGCGACGCTCGCACGCTCGACGACGTCGGTGACTCTCGCCCGCCGGCGCACACCCGCCGTGTCGATGAGCAGGAAATTGCGACCGTCACGCACGAACGGCACCAGGATGCTGTCGCGCGTCGTGCCCGGCTCCTCGCTGGCGATGACGCGCTCCTCGCCGAGCAGTCGGTTGACGAGCGTGGATTTGCCGACGTTGGGCCGGCCGATGACCGCGATGCGGATCGCGCCGTCCTCGCCCTGCGCCGGCGACTCCGCCGACAGGCCGGACAGAACGTGCTCCATCAGCTCCTCGCAGCCGCGGCCATGGCTCGCGGAGATCGCGAGCGGCTCGCCCAGCCCGAGCGCATGGAACTCGGCGCCGGCGACATCGGCATCGAGCCCCTCCGTCTTGTTGAGCGCGAGCGTCACGGGCTTGCCCGAGCGGCGCAGCTCGCGCGCGACGAACTGATCTTCGGCTGACAGTCCGGCGCGCCCGTCGGCCACCAGGATCAGCCGATCCGCCTCGGCCACTGCGCGCTCGGTCTGCGCGCGCATCTGCGCTTCGATGCCGCGCGGATGCTCGAGCAGTCCGCCGGTGTCGATGACCACGTAGGGAACGGGACCGAGCCGCCCGAAGCCGTACTGCCGGTCGCGTGTGAGCCCGGGAACGTCGGCGACGATCGCGTCGCGCGTGCCGGTGAGCACGTTGAACAGCGTCGACTTGCCGACGTTCGGCCGGCCGACCAGTGCGACGACGGGCAACACGGGGTGCGCGCCGCCGCTAGCGGCCGGGGCGTGCGCTCATCGCCACCGGTGGCGTCTGCGGCGTCGTCTGCGTGCTCTGGGTGCCCTGCTTGCCCGCGGAGGCGCGGGCGCTGACGCGGTAGGCGTTGACGTGTCCGCGGTCGTTGATGACCACCACTATGTTGCCGGCGACCACGGGTACGGTGCTGACGCGCGTGCCGCCGCTCGAGACGCGCGCGGCGAGCGCGCCGTTCGCCTTGTCGAGCCAGTGGACGTAGCCCTCAAAATCGCCGACGACGATCGCATCCTGCATCACGGCGGGCGGCGACAGCCCGCGATGCAGCAGCGACTTCTGGCGCCAGACCTCCGCCCCGGTGCGTGCCTTGAGCGCCACCACCTCGCCGTCGGCGTCCGAGACGTACAGCGCGTCGCCGTCGAAAACCAGGCCCCGGTAGCTCGAGGCCTCGTGCGACCACCAGATCTGCCCGGTGTCGAGCGCCAGCATCGCCACGCGTCCCTGGAAGCCGACCGCGTAGACGTCGCGCCCCGAAACGCTTACCTGCGAGTCGATGTCGGCGAGCCGCTCGAGCTCGGTTCGACCGTGCGGTGGGGTCACCGTGGTCTCCCACTGCACCGTGCCGTCATTGGCGTTGACGGCGAGCACCTTGCCGTTGTCGAAGCCACACAGCACCAGGTCGCTGACGATCAGCGGACGCGCAGTGCCGCGCAGCGACAGGCGCGGCACCGGTTGCTCCTGTGTCCACAGCTCGTGCCCGTCTGCCGGGCTCACCGCATGGAGCTTGCCGTCCACGGTGCGCACCGCGATCAGCCGCTCGGAAATCGTGGGCGCCGCGAGCACTTCGCCGTTGAGGCGCACCTGCCAGCGCAGCTTCCCCTTCGCGGCATCGAAGGCGAACAGCCGCCCGTCGCTCGCGCCCACCACCACCAGCTCGGCACTCGCTGCCGTACCGCCCGAGAGCGGCGCGCGGGTCTTCGCGCGCCACACCAGGTGGCCGGTTTGCAGATCGAGCGCGTGCACGTCGCCGTGGTAGTCGGCCACGTAGACGCGGTTGTTTTCGATCGAGACCCCTTGCCCGAGGCGCAGCGCCGCCTCCTGTTTGTCGCTGAAGCCGGAGCTCCACAGACGCTGCACCCGCAGCGTCGGCGACGGCAGCGGGGTGAGCTTCGCCGGCTGGTCGACGTCCTTGTCCTTGGAGCAGCCGACGATGATCAGCAGCGCGGCGAGACCCGCCGCCGCCAGGGTGCGCTGCGCTCGCATCGCGTGTCGCGCCGGCTCCATGCCCTACCTGGCGGGCGGCGGATTCTGGCCCGCCGCCGCGGCCAGTGGCGCTGCCGCGGCGAGGTCGGCGATCTTCAGGCCGAGGAGCTCCGCATTGCTCCCGCCGCCGGCTTGCTGCGCACTGCGGTACTCGCGCAATGCCTCGCGCTTGTCGCCCTTGGCGAAGTAGGCATCGCCGCGCACCTCGTGATAGAGCGCCGCGAACGCGCTCTTGCCGGCATCCGCGCCGAGTGTCGCGAGCGCACTGTCGGGCTTGCCCTGCGCGATCTGCACGCGCGCGAGCCGCAGCTGCGCCAGCAGCGCGAGCTCCTGGTCGCGCGAATGGCCGGCGACGTTGGCGAGCTCGCTCGCGGCGCGATCGAGCTGGCCGTCATCGACGTACACGCGCGCGGCCAGCAGCTTCGCCTGATCGGTGTAGGGGGAGTCGGCATACTCGCGCTCGAGCTCCCCGAGCATGACCAGCGCCCGCGTGCGATCGCCCCCCTCGAGCGCCGCCACCATCTGCGTATACCTCGCGCCCGCCGCCAGTCGCCGCTGGTCGAGGTGCGCCTGCCACCAGCGCCAGCCGAACACGGCCGCCAGGGCGAGCAGCACCGCGAGCAGCACGGCCGGGCCGTTCTCGCGCACCTGGGCCTTGACCCATTCCCATTGCTCTCTTTCGCTCAGGTACTCTTCCAAGCATCCTCCGATTCAAGCTGCCGGCGGCGCCACAGCACGCATCGCCCCCAGCGCCGTGTCCAGCCCGGTCGCCAGTTGCGCGATCGGGCACTCGCTCTGACCCGACGTCGTGCGCAATGGTTTCATGCCGACGACGCCGCGCGCGAGCTCCTCTTCGCCGACGATGAGCGCGAGCGACGCGCCGCTCTTGTCGGCGCGACGAAACTGCGCCTTGAAGTTGCCCCCACCGGCGTTCAGCTCGAAGCGCACCGCCGGCCGCGTGCTGCGCAGCTGCTCGACGAGTCGCAGCGCCTCGGCAGCGGCCTGCGGGCCGCCCACCACGACGTAGACGTCAGGCGCGGCCGGGCCCGGAACGCGCCCGCCAGCCGCCAGCAGCGCCACCAGCCGCTCCACGCCCATTGCAAAGCCGACCGCCGGGGTGGGCGTGCCGCCGAGCTGCTCGATCAGCCCGTCGTAGCGGCCGCCGGAGCATACGGCATTCTGCGCGCCGCTCGCCGCGGTGATCCATTCGAACACCGTGCGGTTGTAGTAATCGAGACCGCGCACCAGACGCGGGTTGACCTCGAACTGCACGCCGACCGCACGCAGCATGTCGCACAGTGCCTCGAAGTGGGCGCGCGACTCGGGATCGAGATGCGCGCTGAGGAGCGGCGCCCCGGCGATCAGCTCCTGCATCGCCGGGTTCTTGCTGTCGAGGACGCGCAGCGGATTGACCGCCAGGCGCCGCTGACTGTCGGCGTCGAGCTGCGACTCACGCGCGCGCAGGTACTCCACCAGTCGCGCGCGATACGCGCCGCGGCTTTCCGGGGTGCCGAGCGAATTCACCTCGAGCGTGAGACCTGCGATGCCGAGCCGCTGCCACAGCCGTGCACTGAGCGCGATCAGCTCCGCGTCGATATCCGGGCCGGGCGCGCCGACGGCCTCCACGTCCACCTGCCAGAACTGCCGGTAGCGCCCGGCTTGCGGTGCCTCGTGCCTGAACATCGGGCCGAGGCACCACAGCTTATGGCGCGCCCCGCGCAGCAGCCCGTTGGAGATCAGCGCGCGCACGACGCCCGCGGTCGCCTCGGGACGCAGCGTCAGGCTGTCGCCGCCGCGATCGATGAAGGTATACATCTCCTTGCCGACCACGTCGGTGTGCTCGCCGATCGCGCGCTTGAAGAGCTCGGTACGCTCCACCACTGGAACGCGGATCTCCTCGTAGCCGTAGCTGGTGAGGAGCTCCCGGGTGCAGGCCTCGAAGTACTGCCACGCGCCGACTTCTTCGGGCAGGACGTCGTTCATGCCACGGACCGGTGGGATCGGCTCGGGCACTTCAGTCTCCGTGCGCGAGACGCGCTGCGGCCGAGCTGACGTGGCCGGCGGCGTCGACCAACAGGTGGGCGCTGCCATTGCGGTGCACGAGTCCTTCGATGTTGAGCTCACGGCCATCGAGCGCCAGCCCGACCGCCGAGGCGTTGCCGAGCACCACGCGCAGCGGCGGCGTGCCGCGGAGCTCGCGCGTGCTGCCGGGCTCGATCAGCCCCTGCAGCAGGCGCCGCCCGTCGGCGTCGGTGATGTCGACCCAGTTGAGCTCGGCGAACTTGAGCAGCAGCGACACCTGCGCGACGCCCGCGGGCACCCTCCCGGCAGGCAAGGCCCGCGCCCCGGCACCGGAGTCCGCCGCGAGCGCTTCCGCCGCAGCGCTGCCGGCAGCGGCGCCCGGCGCGGCAGAGCCGCTGCCGACGGCCACCGTCGACGGCGGCAACTCCTCCGGCAGTCGCTGCGGGCTCTGGCGCGACAGCGTGAAGATCCACCACAGGAGTCCTGCTGCTCCGAAACCGACCACGACCAGCAGCGCCGGCAGCACGCGCGAGGAGCGCGCGGGCGATTCGCGGTGTGGAATACGAGTCAGATCGGGGCGCGAGACCTGCATGCCGCGGGCGTACAGCAACTGCAGCTCCGCGGCAGACTCGCCGCTCAGTTCGGCGTAACGCCGCAGGTGACCGCGCGCGAACACATCGGCGCCGAGCGCCGCGAAGTCTTCCGCCTCGAGCGCCTCGAGCACACGCGCGTCGACGTGCAGCTTCTCGGCCGCCTGCAGCACCGTGAGCCCCTTGCGCTCACGCGCGCTGCGCAACCGCGTGCCGATGCTGCGGACCGCCTCGCCGCCTACCACGCTTGCCATGCGCATCAGCCCGGATTGTGATCGAGCGCCGCCAGCGCGCGCGCCTGGTCGGTGTCCGGAAAATCGAGCTGCAGCCGCCGCGCGTAGCGCTGGGCCGCCGCGCGGTCGCCCTGGGCGCGGGCCACGCGCACACCGAGCAGCAGCAAGTCGGGCGTCGCGCTGTAGGTGCCGTTGAAGGCGTCGATCAGCGTGTGTGCGCTGGTGAGCTCGCCGCGCCGGAACTCGAGATCCGCAAGCTGGAATGCGGCCTCGGCGAAGCTCGGACGGACCTGCAACGCGCGGGTGAAGTCGGTGCGTGCCTCCTCGTCGCGCTTGGCGGCGCGCAGGCAGACGCCGGCGTTCGTATAAGCCACCTCGGGCGTCAGATACAGCGGGTTGCGGGCCGCCTCCAGGAAGCGCTTCACGCCTTCGTCGGTGCGGCCGTTCTGGCAGAGGTAGACGGCGTAGTTGTTGACGACTTTCGGGTCCTGCGGCGCGAGCCGCAAGGCGGCGCGAAACTCGGCGTCCGCCTTGGCAGTGTCGCCCATGCGCTGAAACAGCATGGCGCGGGCGCTGCGCACGTCGGCATTCTCCGGATCCTGGGTCACGGCGCGGTCGAGCTTGTCCTTCGCGCGTGCCAGCTCTCCCTGATTCATGTAGGCGATGCCGAGCTGCACGTTGTAGGCGGCGGCATCGCGGCTCTGGGCCGCCTTCTTTTCGGCGTTCCTTTGGGCATTGAGACTGGTGGCGCAGGCGGCGAGCAGCAGTGCCGTGAGGGTCAGCGTCGCAAGCTGCGACAGCGGCGGGCGGGGGCTGATGGGGGCGCGCCGACTCATGGGTGCACCGCCAGCATGGCGCCGAGCTTGGCACCCAGGCGCACCGTGGTGCGATCGATGACACGGCCGGCGAGCTGTCCGCAGGCGGCGTCGATGTCGTCGCCGCGCGTCCGGCGGATGGTCGCGAGCACTGCGCGCTGCAGCAGCTCGTCGCGGAAGCGCGCGATCACCGCCGCCGGCGAGCGCCGGTAGCGCGTGCCGGGGAAGGGATTGAAGGGGATGAGATTCACCTTGGCCGGATGACCCTTGAGCAGCCGCGCCAGCGCGCGCGCCTGCGCCGGGGAATCGTTCACGCCCTCGAGCATCACGTACTCGAAGGTCACGCTGCGGCCGTTCTGCTCATCCAGGTAGTGCCAGCACGCCGGCAGCAGCTCGGCGATCGGGTGCTTGCGGTTGATCGGTACCAGCTGGTTGCGCAGCGCGTCGTCGGGCGCGTGCAGCGACACGGCGAGCGCAACGTTGCTCAGCTCGGCGAGGCGGTAGATCTGCGGCACCAGGCCCGAGGTCGAGAGCGTCACACGCCGCCGCGACAGATCGAAGCCGAAGTCATCGAGCAGGATGTCGAGCGCGGGCACCACGTTGCGCAGGTTGGCGAGCGGCTCGCCCATCCCCATCAGCACGACGTTGGTAATGCGGCGCTCGCCGCCCGGCGCCGGCGGCGCGTCGCTCGCTTGCTGGTGCTGCAGCTGCTCGCGCTCGAGCTCGCGCGCGGCGCGCCACACCTGGCCGACGATCTCGCCGGTCGTCAGGTTGCGGTTGAAGCCCTGTTGCGCCGTGGCGCAGAACGAGCAGTCGAGCGCACAGCCCACCTGCGAAGAGATGCACAGCGTGCCGCGATCGGGCTCCGGAATGAACACCATCTCGAAGGCCTGGGAGGCGTCGGCCTCGAGCAGCCACTTGCGCGTGCCGTCGGCGGAGTGCTGCAGCGAAACGATCTGCGGCGCGCGCACCTCGGCGCAGGCGCCCAGGCGCGCGCGCAGCTCCTTCGCGAGGTCGGTCATGTCGGCGAACGCGCTCGTGCCGCGCTTGTAGATCCAGCTCATCAGCTGGCGCGCACGGAACGGCTTGCTGCCGAGCCGCTCGATCAGCGCCGCGAGCTGTGGCCGGGGCAGATCGAGCAGGTTGGTGAGCGGGTTGGCGGAGGTCGTCATGGCGGGGGCGCACTCAACGGCGCGGATACAGCTCCGTGGAGCTGAAGAAGTAGGCGATCTCGCGCACCGCGCTCTCGGGTCCGTCCGAGCCGTGCACCACGTTCTGCTCGATGCTCGTGGCGAGGTCGGCGCGGATCGTGCCGGCGGCCGCCTTGGCCGGATCGGTGGCGCCCATCAGGTCGCGGTTGCGCGCGATCGCGCCCTCGCCTTCAAGCACCTGCACCATGACCGGGCCTGACGTCATGAAGCGCACGAGGTCGCGGAAGAACGGACGCTCGGCGTGCACCGCGTAAAAGCCCTCGGCCTCGAGCTGCGACAGCTGCAGCATGCGCGCGCCGATGATCGCGAGGCCCGCCCCCTCAAAGCGCCGGTACACCTCGCCGATCAGATTGCCTGCCACGCCGTCGGGCTTGACGATGGACAGAGTGCGCTCGAGCGCCATTCGCCTTGACCTTTCGAAATTCGGATTGAGAGTGCGAAGAGCCCCGGCGTCGCGTGCGCCCTGCCTTGGGGCAAGCCCCGCAGTTTACCTTGCGCCGCGCGCTCGCGGCAATGACATTGGAGCCGGAAGTGTCGGTTTGGTAAGGAGTTTTTGCTCGCGGTCGGGGAAACCGGGGCGCGCGGCGCGTACCCGAGCCCGCAGGGGCGCGTCAGACCGAGAAGCTCTCGCCGCAGCCGCACTCGCCCTTGACGTTCGGATTGCGGAAGCGGAATGCCTCGTTCAGCCCCTGCTTGACGAAATCGACCGTCGTACCGTCGATCAGCGCAAGGCTCGCCGCATCGACGAACACGCGCACGCCACGGTCTTCGAACACCGCGTCGCCGGGCTGTGGCCCGTCGGCGTAATTGATCACGTAGGCGAAACCGGAGCAGCCGGTCTTGCGCACCCCCAGGCGCAGTCCCGTGCCCTGCCCGCGAGCGGCGAGGAAGGTCTTGACGCGGGTGGCCGCTGAATCGGTCAGAGAGATGCTCATCGGTTACCAGTATTTTAACGCTTCAGGGCCAGTGCGACAGACAGTCGCGCAATGCATCTTCGACCACCAGGAGCCTGCCGAGTTTCTCGATCGGCACGGTGCGCGCCTGCGCCCACCCCGCCGGCGTCCCGGGCAGCAACGCGCTGCGCACCCGGCCCCGCAGCTCGCCGCACAACCACTCGGCCACGTCCGTAGTATGCGGGCAGGCGAAGGCCTGGAAGCGTGCATCCTTCACAGTGTCGCCGGCGACCAGCAGCTCGAAACGCACCCAGGTCTCCTGCCCCGGGCCGCCCGCCTCGCCACTGACCAGGCGGGCGCCGTCCTCGCATGCACGACGCCAGCGCTGCGCGGGCGCGCCGCCGCCCTCCGGCGGCGCCGCCGCCGGCGACAGGGCCCGCAACCGCCCGAGCGCCTGCCGCACGGCGGCGAGTGCGCGATCGACGTCCGCGTCCTCGGTGAGGCGGCCGACGCTGAAGCGCAGTGAGGCCTGCGCGAGCTGCACGTCGCGCCCGAGCGCGCGCAGCACGTAGGAAGGCTCGGGAGAGTCGGAGCTGCAGGCCGCGCCGGTCGAGAGCGCCAGCGAGTCGAGCGCCTTCACCAGGCTCTCGCCCTCCACGCCCTCGAATGACACGTTCAGAATGCCCGGCAAGCGCGCTGCGTCAGCGCCGTTCAGGTGCGCGCCCCCGAGCAGCGCGAGTCCCTGCCAGAGTCGCTCACGCAGCCCCGTGAGGCGCGCCCCTTCGAGCGGCAGGGCGCGCGCGGCGAGCTCGCACGCGGCTCCGAAGCCGACGATCTGATGTGTCGCGAGCGTGCCGGGGCGGAGCATGCGCTCCTGACCGCCGCCGTAGATCAGCGGTTGCAGCAGAGCGCGGGCGCCGCTGCGCACGTAGAGCGCGCCGATCCCCTTGGGACCGTAGAGCTTGTGTGCGGTGAAGGAGGCGAAGTCGACGGGGAGCTCGTTGAGCGCCAACGGCACCTTGCCGGCGGCCTGGGCGCAGTCGGTGTGCAGAGCCACGCCGCGCGTGCGACACACAGCGCCGAGCGCCGCGACGTCCTCGAGCACACCGGTCTCATTGTTCGCGTACATGACCGCGGCGAGCACGGTGTCGGGGCGCAACGCCGCGGCAAGCGCCGCCGGGTCGAGCCGCCCGTTGCGCGCCGGTGTCAGCCAGGTCACGCTGAAGCCCTCCTTCTCGAGGCGCTTGCAGGCATCGAGCACCGACTTGTGCTCGGTGCGGCAGGTGACCAGGTGACGGCCGCGATCGGCATTGGCGCGCGCCGCCCCGAGGATCGCCAGGTTGTTCGATTCGGTCGCGCCCGAGGTGAACACGATCTCCTGCGGCTGCGCACCGACCAGGGCGGCCACCTGGGCGCGCGCCCGCTCGACGCGGGCCGCGGCCTGCAGTCCATACGCATGTGTCGAGGCGGGGTTGCCGAAGGCGCCGCTCGCGGTCAGGCACTCGCTCATCGCTGCCGCGACCTGCGGATCCACCGGCGTCGTGGCCGCGTAATCGAGATAAAGTGGCGCAGCGCTCATGCCGGCTCACCACCGGCGCGGCGGCGGCGGTTCTGCATGGCAGTCAGCATGCCACGCAGGATGTGAACCTCGTTCTGATCGAGCTCGGCCCGCTGCAGAAAACGGCGAATGCGCGTCATCAGGTGTGTGCCGCTCTGGGTCCGGTCGAGAAACTCGATCTGCGCGAGCACCTGCTCCCAGTGCTCATACAGCCGCTCGAGCTCGTGCGCGGTCGCGAGCGGTGCGGCGGTCGGCGCGCTCGCCGGCGCGGCGGCGCCGCGCGCGCGGAACAGCTCGTAGCACACCAGTTGCACCGCCATGGCGAGATTGAGCGACGGATAGAGGCTGCTCGCCGGAATGCGAACCAGCGCATGGGCGCGCTCGAGCTCCTCGTTGCTCAGCCCGCTGCGCTCGGGCCCGAACACCACCGCCACCGGTGCGCGCTGCGCCTCCGCCACGATGCGCGCGGCCGCCGCGCGCACGTCGATGACGCGGAAGTACTGATCGCGCTCGCGCGCCGTGGTCGCGGCCACATAACCGCAGCCGCCGAGGGCCTCGGCGAGCGAGGCCACCACGCGTGCCGCAGCCAGCACGTCGTCGGCAGCGGCGGCACGCGCGCTCGCCTCGGGATGCGGGAAGTCCTTCGGCCTGACCAGCACCAACGCGCCGAGCGCCATGTTCTTCATGGCGCGCGCGGCCGCGCCGACGTTGCCCGGGTGCGAAGGCGCCACCAGCACAATGCGAATGTCGCAGGGTTCCATCTGTTAGGCTTAAGCCGACCGCAATCGAGCCATCGTCCGAGTCTACCGAGCAACCGAGCTTAAGGACCGTGCCGCCGCTTCTCAACATCGCCGTGCGTGCCGCGCGCCGCGCCGGGGAAATCATCGTTCGCAGCATGAACCGCCTGGAGTCGCTCACCATCTCCTCCAAGGGGCGCAACGACTTCGTCACCGAAGTGGACCACGCCGCCGAGCAGGAGATCATGCGCACCATCAGGCGTCACTACCCACAGCACGCGTTTCTCGCCGAGGAAAGCGGCCGCAGCGGAACGCACGATACCGTGTGGATCGTCGACCCGCTCGATGGCACCACCAACTTCCTGCACGGCTTCCCGGTGTTTGCGGTGTCGATCGCCTGCGAGATCCGCGGCCGCCTCGAGCACGCCGTGATCTACGACCCCTTGCGCCAGGAGCTGTTCACCGCCAGCCGCGGCGCCGGCGCGCACCTCGACAATCACCGCATGCGTGTCAGCAAGACGCGCGCGCTCCAGGGTGCGCTGATCGCCACCGGCTTTCCCTACCGCTACAACACCCCGTTTCTCGAGGCCTATATCGACATGTTTCGTGCGGTCACACTGAGTGCCGCGGGCGTGCGCCGCCCCGGCGCCGCGGCCCTCGACCTCGCTTATGTCGCCGCCGGGCGCGTCGACGGCTTCTGGGAAATCGGCCTGAGCGCCTGGGACACGGCCGCCGGCACGCTGCTCATTCAGGAGGCGGGCGGGCATATCGGCACGCTCACCGGTGCGCACTACGCGCAGCACGGTCACATCATCGCCGGAACTCCCAAGGTCTATTCGGCGCTCATCGAGTTACTCGCGCCGTACGTGCCGCTCGAGCTGCGCACCGCCTGACGCGCGCCACGTCGGGCGCCAGCTCGCACCATGTTGCGGCACGCCGCGCCCCAGCGCACTCACGGCTGCGTGCTCGCTTTCCCGGGAGTGCTTGTGTAGAGTCCGCGGGAAAATTTTGGGGGCTCCATGCTGCGGCAGCTTCTCGCCACCAAGTCGATCAGCGATCTGCACGAGCAGGAATCCGGCAGTCAGCTGCGGCGCGCGCTCACCGCCACGCAGCTCACCCTGCTCGGTATCGGCGGCGTCATCGGCACCGGCATTTTCGTGCTCACCGGGGTCGCCGCCGCCACCAACGCCGGACCCGCGCTGCCGCTGTCGTTCATCGTCGCCGGCATCGGCTGCACGTTCGCCGGGCTGTGCTATGCGGAATTCGCCGCGATGATCCCGGTATCCGGCAGCGCCTATTCCTACTCCTACGCGACCCTCGGCGAGGGGGTCGCCTGGTTCATCGGCTGGAACCTGGTGCTCGAGTATCTGTTCGCGGTGGCCACCGTGTCGGTCGGCTGGTCCGGCTACGCAATCAGCCTGCTGGAGCACAATCTCCACATCCATATCCCCGCGGCGCTCGCCAACGCGCCGCTCGACAGGGGTGTCGATGCGCTGCATTGGGTGCGCACCGGCGCCATCATCAACCTGCCGGCGATGCTGATCGTCACGGCAATCGCGACGATCTGCTATATCGGGATCAAGCAGTCCGCCGCCTTCAACACGGTGATCGTGAGCATCAAGGTCACGGTGATCGTGCTGTTCATTGTGTTCGGCGTCAGCTTCATCGACACGGCCAACTGGCATCCGTTCGTGCCGCGCAACACCGGCGTCTGGGGACAGTTCGGTGCGAGCGGCATCCTCGCGGCCTCGGGCGTCATTTTCTTCGCCTACATCGGCTTCGACGCCATCTCGACCGCGGCGCAGGAAGCGAAGAATCCGCAGCGTGACATGCCGATCGGAATCCTCGCCAGCCTGATCATCTGCACCATCCTGTACGTCATCGTTGCCACCGTGCTCACGGGCATGGTGAATTACACCGAGCTGAACGTACCAGCGCCGGTCGCCCTCGCCCTCGACAAGCATCCGCCGCTGAACTGGCTCGCCATCCCGGTCAAGCTCGGCGCGGTGGCGGGCATGACCTCGGTCATGCTGGTGATGACGATCGCGCAGGCGCGCATTTTCTTCGCCATGGCGCGCGACGGCCTGCTGCCGCCGTGGTTCGGGCGCGTACACCCGCGCTTCCGCACTCCCTCCACCGGCACGGTGGTGACCGGAGTATCCGCCGCGCTGATCGGCGGTCTGTTCCCGGTCGGCATCCTCGGTCATCTGGTATCGATCGGCACGCTCGCGGCCTTCGTGACGGTGTGTCTCGGGGTGCTGGTGCTGCGGCGTACCCGGCCGGATCTGCCGCGCCCCTTCCGCACGCCCTCTCCGTGGTTCACCTGCCTTGCCGGGGCGCTGGTGTGTGGCCTGATGATGGCTTCGCTCGGCGCCGACACCTGGGTGCGGCTGCTGGTGTGGACGGCGATCGGCGTTGTGATCTACGCCTTCTACGGCTACCGGCACAGCCGCCTGCGCAAGGCCGCCAGCGCGGGCGCGACGGCGAGCGCTCGCCCGGCCTGAGGGCTCGGCGGGCGGCGCCTCGGGAGACTCGCGGCGTGCGGCTATGGCCGCCGGCGCCGCCGCACCCGCATGTTGATCAGCTCCACCCCCACCGAGAACGCCATCGCGAAGTACAGGTAGCCCTTCGGAATCTCGAAGTGCAGGCCCTCGCCGACCAACGCCACACCGATCAGCAGCAGAAACGACAGCGCCAGCATCTTGAGGGTTGGATGCCGCTCGATGATCGCGGCGATCGAGCGCGACACCCACAGCATCACCAGGATCGCCACCACGATGGCGGCCACCATGACCGGCAGCTCGCGCACCAGCCCGACGGCGGTGAACACCGAGTCGAGCGAGAACACGATGTCGAGGACTGCGATCTGCGCGACCACCGCCACCAGTCCGCCGTGCAGGCGCTTCCCGGCGACCTCCGGCTCCGGTCCCTCGAGCGCCCGGTGAATTTCGAGCACGCTCTTGCCGAGCAGAAACAGCCCGCCACCGAGCAGCACCAGATCGCGCCCCGAGAAGCTCTTGCCGGCGAGCTGCACCAGGGGCCGAGTCAGGTGCGTCAGCCACACCACCGCGAACAGCAGCGCGATGCGCGTCAGCATCGCGAACAGCAGGCCCGCGCGGCGCGCGGTGGACTGCAGCCGCGGCGGCAGGCGCGCCACCAGCACGGCAATGAAGATCACGTTGTCGATGCCGAGAACGATCTCGAGCAGCGACAGCGCGGCGAACGCCAACCAGGTCTGCGGATCGGCGATCAGCACGGCCGGCCGGCGCTACGGCAGGTGATCGAGCGCCGCTTTCTTCACCGACGGGAAGACGTGCTCGGCCGTCAGCCCGCAGTCAAGGGCGATGGCGCTCGAGATATAGATCGAGGAGTAGGTGCCGGCGATGATGCCGATCAGCATTGCGGCCGAGAAGCCCTTGAGCACCGGGCCGCCGAGAAACAGCAGCGCCACCACCACGATCGAGGTCACGACCTTGGTCATGATGGTGCGCGACAGTGTTTGATTGATCGACTGGTCGAGCACCACGTCGGGCGGCGAGCGGCGGTTGGTCTCGAAGCGCTCACGTATGCGGTCGAACACCACCACGGTATCGTTGAGCGAGTAACCGATGACCGCCAGGATCGCCGCCACCACCGCCAGATCGAACGACATCTGGGTGAGCGAGAAGAAGCCGAGCACCAGGATCGGGTCGTGCAGCACCGCGAGGATCGCGCCGAGCGACAGCCGCCAGGTGTGAAAGCGGAACGCGATGTAGAAAAAGATGCCGAGCAGAGTGAAGAACAGCGCCCAGATCGCGCTCACCCGCAGCTCGCTGCCGACCTGCGGGCCGACCACGTCGAGCTGCGCCACCTGCGCGCCGGGTGCGAGGTCCCTGACTGCGGTTTCGAGCCGCGTGCGGATCTCGGTGGCGGTCTGCTTCGGGTCCGGCGGCAGGCGGATGGCGATGTCGCGCGCCGAGCCGAAGTTCTGCACCTGCGGCTCGCGGAAGCCGGCGGCGGCGAGCCGGGCGCGCACTGCATCGACGTTGACCGGGCGCGCAAAGCTGACTTCGGCGCTCACGCCGCCGGTGAAGTCGATGGCGAGGTTGAGCCCGCGGGTGAAGAACGAGCCCAGCGCCACGATCATGAGCAGTGCCGAGAGCGCGTACCACACCTTGCGTGTGGCCATGAACGGGTAGTTGGTCTGGTGACTGAAAAATTCCACGCGTGTTTCCTATGCGCGGCGCGCGCGCTCAGATCGGCAAGCGCTCGATCTTGCGCCGCCCGCCGTACATGAGTGTGAGCAGCGCGCGGCTGCCCATCAGAGATGTAAACATCGAGGTGGCGATACCGAGCGTGAGCACCACGGCGAAGCCGCGGATCGGGCCGGTGCCGAGCACCCACAGCACCACGCCGGCGATCAGCGTCGTGATGTTCGAATCGGTGATCGCCGAGAACGCCTTGTCGAAGCCGGCGCGAATCGCGGCCTGCGGTGAGACGCCCTTGCGCAGCTCCTCGCGGATGCGCTCGTAGATCAGCACGTTGGCATCGACCGCCATGCCGACCGTGAGGATGATGCCGGCGATACCCGGCAAAGACAGCGAGGCGCGCATCATCGACAGCAGTGCCGTGAGCAGCACCACGTTGGCGAGCAGCACCAGATCGGCCACCAGGCCGAAGACCCGATAGTAGATCGCCATGAACACGAACACGCCCGCCATGCCGACGATCAGCGCCGTCACCCCCTTGTCGATGTTGTCGCGCCCGAGGCTCGGACCCACGGCGCGCTCCTCGATCTCGTAGATGACGGTGGCGAGGGAGCCCGAGCGCAGCAGCAGCGCGAGCTCGCGCGCCTCGCCGGCGCCGAGACCGGTGATCTGGAAGTTGTTGCTGAACACGCCGCGGATGGTGGCGTCGTTGATCACCTGCTCGTCGGTCACCTCGCGCGAGACCTTCTGGCCGTTGACCTCGCTGGTCTCTCGGCGCTTCTCGATCAGCACCACTGCCATGCGCTTGTTGAGATTCTGGCGCGTGGTACGCAGCATGTTGTCGCCGGCGCGCGCGTCGAGCCGCACGTTCACCGCCGGCCCCTCCTGCGACTGGCCGGTGGTGGCATTGGTCAGCTGGTCGCCGGTCGCGATGATCTCGCGCTTGAGCAGCACCGGCCGGTTGAAGCGCGTGTGGGTATAGAGCTTCGAGCCGAGCGGCACGCGCCCGGTCTGCAGCGCCTCGAATGCGTTGTGATCCATGTCCTCGAGCCGGAACTCGAGCGTCGCGACCCGCCCGAGAATGTCCTTCACCTCGGCGGAGTTCTGCACCCCCGGCAGCTGCACGTTGATGCGATCGATCCCCTGACGCTGCACGATCGGCTCGGACACTCCGAGCTCGTTCACGCGGTTGCGCAGCGTGGTGATGTTCTGCTGGATCGCATAGTCCTGACGTTCGCGGATCTGCGCTCCGGTCATGACGCCGGTGATCGCGGAGCCACTGGCGAGGCTCTCGGTGTCGAGCGTGAGCCCCTGGAAGGGCGTGTTGAGAGCGCTGCGGGCGGCACTGACATCCGCCTCCGGCGGCAACACCACGCGCACGCCGTTGGGGCGCTCGCTGCCGACCGCCACCAGGATGACCTCCTTCACCGGCACGCTGGCGCTGGCGAGCGCCCGCCGTGCATCCTGCGCGTAACCCTCGAGCGCCTGACTGACGGCGGCGTTGACGTCCACCTGGTACAGCAGGTAGAGGCCGCCGCGCAGGTCGAGCCCGAGCGGCATCGGGCGCAGGCCGAGCATCCGCAGCAGCTCGGGCGTGCGCGGCGCGAACGACAGCGCAGTGATGTAGGTGTCCGCAAAGCGCTCGTTGACGGCGTCGCGTGCCGCGAGCTGGTCGGGAACGCTCGCGAACCGCACCATCAGGCGCCCGCTGTCGATATAACTCCTGCCGAAATGGATGCTGCGCTCCTTGAGAAACGCCTCGACCGCCCGTGCGGCATCGGTCGTGAGGACCGCGTGGTCCTTGCGCGCGACCTGCAGCGCCGGGTCCTCGCCGTACAGGTTCGGCAGCGCAAACAGCGTCGCCAGCAGCAGCACCACGGCGACCAGCAGGTACTTCCAGCGCGGGTATTCGAGCATCGTCAGGCGCTCTTGAGCGTGCCCTTGGGCATCAGCTGGGTGATCTGGACCTTCTGCACCTTGACGCGCACGCCGTCGGCGATCTCGAGCGTGACGAAGGTATCGCCCACGTCGGTGATGCGACCGAGCAGGCCGCCACTGGTCACCACCTCATCGCCGGCGGCCAGCTTCGACACCAGCGCCTGGTGCTCCTTGGCGCGCCGCTGCTGCGGGCGGATGAGCATGAAATAGAACAACGCAATGAACGCCGCCATCAACAGTGCGAACTGCAGCTGTCCGCCGGGAGCGCCCGGGGCGGCCTGCGCCCAGGCGTCGGAAATCAAGCCATTCATGTGTGCCCGTCCGGGAAGCGAAAAGGGCGGCATTATGCCATAGCGTCGTCGGCGCGCCGGGCCGCCAGATAGTCCCGCGCGAAGCTCGCCAGCTTGCCGGCGCAGATCGCCGTGCGCAGCGCGCGCATCAGCGCCAGGTAGAAGTGCAGGTTGTGGATGGTGTTGAGCCGCGCGCCGAGAATCTCGTTGCAGCGGTCGAGATGGCGCAAGTAGGCACGACTGAAGTTGCGGCAGGTGTAGCAGGCGCAGCCGGCATCGACGGGCCCGAGGTCGGCGGCAAAGGCGCGGTTGCGGATGTTGATGACGCCGCGCGCCGTGAACAGGTGGCCGTTGCGGGCGTGACGCGTCGGCATCACGCAATCGAACAGATCGAGGCCGCGCACCACCGCTGCGACGATGTCCTCGGGCCGGCCGACGCCCATCAGGTAGCGCGGACCGTCGGCTGGCATGTGCGGCGCCAGGGCCTCGAGGATCCCGAGCCGCTCCTCCTCGGACTCTCCGACCGCGAGCCCGCCGAGCGCAAGTCCCGGCCACGACAGGCGCAGCAGCGCCTCGAGCGAGGCGAGCCGGAGCGCAGCGTGCATGCCGCCCTGCACGATGCCGAACAGTCCCCCGGGGGGCGCGTCCTGCCCGCGGCCGTAATAGCGCGCGTGACTGCGCACCGCCCAGCGCAGTGAGCGCTCCATCGAGGCGCGCGCCTCGGGCTCGGTTGCCGGATAGGCGGTGCAGTCATCGAGCGCCATCGCGATGTCTGATCGCAGCGCGAGCTGCACGTCGATCGAGTCCTCGGGTGTCAGGCGCACCTCGCGGCCATCGACAGGCGAGCGAAAGCGCACGCCCTCCTCGCTGATGTGCCGCAGGCTCCTCAGGCTGTAGACCTGGAAGCCGCCGGAATCGGTGAGTAGCGGACGCGACCAATGCATGAAGCCATGCAGCCCGCCGTGCGCGGCAATGATGTCCGGTCCCGGACGCAGCATCAGGTGGAAGGTATTGCCGAGAACGATCTGCGCCCCGAGCCCGGTGAGCTCCTCGGGGGTCATGGCCTTTACCGTGCCGTAGGTGCCCACCGGCATGAACGCCGGCGTGTCGACCACGCCGTGTGTGGTGGTCAGTCTGCCGGCACGCGCGGCGCCATCGCGCGCCTCGAGCTCGAAGATCGGGTTCAGGCTGCCCTCCGCGTGATCAGCATGGCGTCGCCATAGCTGAAGAAGCGGTAGCGCGCCTCGATGGCGTGCCGATAGGCGGCCAGCACGCTCGCGCGGCCCGCAAAGGCGCACACCAGCATGAGCAGCGTCGACTCGGGCAGGTGAAAGTTGGTGAGCAGCATGTCGCTCACCCGGAACTGAAAGCCCGGCGTGATGAACAGGCGCGTTTCGCCCGCCCAGGGCTCAAGTGACACCGTGGCGGCGGCACCGCCGGCCGCGCGCCTGGCGAGTGCGGCCGACTCGAGCGCACGCACCACGGTGGTGCCGACTGCGAGCACGCGGCCGCCGCGCGCACGCGTCGCGGAGATCAGTGCGCAGGTTGGCGCCCCGACCGTGGCGCGCTCGGCGTGCAGGACGTGCGCGGCGAGCTCCTCGCCGCGCAGCGGCTGGAAGGTGCCCGCACCGACGTGCAAGGTGACGAACGCGCGGCTCACCCCGCGCGCCGTCAGCGCCGCGAGCAGCGGCGCGTCGAAGTGCAGGCTCGCGGTCGGCGCGGCGACCGCACCGGGCTCGCGCGCGAAGATGCTCTGATAGCGCTCGCGATCGACAGGCTCGGCGGCGCGGCGAATGTAGGGCGGTAACGGTACTTCGCCGTAGCGCTCGAAGAACTCGAGCGCAGGTGCCGGCAGCTCGACGCGCCATAGCTCGCTGTCCCGCCGCAGCACCCGCACCGCGCCGCCGGCGGTCGCCACTTCGAGGCCCGGCCGGATCGGCTTGCTGGCCGAGAGCTGGGCAAGCGCTTCGCGGCCGCCGAGTGCACGCTCGAGCAGTATCTCGACACCACCGCCCGAGGGCTTGCTGCCCCGCAAGCGCGCTGCGACGACGCGGGTGTCGTTGAGCACCACGAGATCGTTGCGCTCGAGATACGCCGGCAGGTCACGCACCGCGCGGTCGGCGAGCGCGCCGGTCGCCGGATCGAGCACCAGCATGCGTCCCGCCGAGCGCTCAGGCGGCGGCGCCTGCGCAATCAACTCGGCGGGCAGCTCGTAACAGAAGTCCTGGCGCTGCACCCGCGCATGTTACACGCCTGCGTCGCGGCGGCCGGACCGGGGGCGGCCTCGGGGGACGCCGCGCACCCGCAGCGGCGGCCTGCGATTGACGGCCTCACCAGCACCGCGTAGAAATGAAATGAGCCGTCGCTGCGTGGATGCGGGTGGGGGTCGCTCGCTGGCCCAGGGGCGGCGTCCGCATGATCAAAGTAAAACAATTAAAGCTGCGGATCTTCGCGCAGTTCGTGATCATCCTGCTGCCGATCACGCTGGTGCTGTTCTACCAGGCGGTCTCCGACCTGCGGCGCACGGCGGCGGTCGAGAGCGTCGTCCTGCGCCACAACCTGTCACGGGCGACCAGGGACGCGTTCGAGTCCTTCATGACCCATGCCGTGGACGCGGTCGATACGGGCTCCCTTGGCCGCAGCGCGGTCGAAGCGCTCGGCCAAGCGACGACCTCGGCGAGCGCGCTGCGCCGCAAGGATCCGGTCGCGGCGGCCGTGGCGGTGAGACTCGAGACGCTCGTGGGTCAGATCTCGCTCGCGATGCCGGTCGAGCGACTGCTGGCGCTGCAGGCCGAAATCAAGCAGACCCGCGAAGCGATACGCACGCTCGACGCCGGCTACGAGACGGCGAGCGCCGCGGCGATCGAGCAATCGATCAGCTCGGCACGGCAGCAGAGCCGGGTGGTGGCGGCCGCCACCCTGGTTACCCTGCTGATTGCCGCCTGGTTCATCTACAGCATGGTCAGCGGTGTCACCGAGCCGCTCAATGCCGCCGTCGATCTCGCCGAGCGCATCGCAGCCGGGAACTTCGCCGTCGCTGCTGACCAGCTGCCGAAGCGCGACCTCGGCAACCTGCTGGCCTCGCTGCGGCAGATGAGCGAGAAGTTGCGTCGCTCGCAACTCGAGATCGAAGAGGATCAACGTCGACTCGAGCACCGTGTCGCTGAGCGTACCGCGGAGGTCGAAGCCCGCACGCGTGCGCTGACGCGCTCGGTGACGGAGCTGCAGGCGCTCAGCGATGTGGGCCAGGCGGTGAGCTCATCGCTTGAGCTCGAGACGGTGCTGACGACGGTCATCACCCGTGCAGTGCGCCTGGCCGATGCCGACTCCGGTACGCTCTACGAGTTCGATGAGGCCGACGGAGTGTTCGATCCGCGCGCCAACGTCGGCGTCAGCGACGATGCGGTTGAAACGCTGCGCGGCCGGCGCGTCGGCTTGCGCGACGGCCCGCTGGGCTCGTGCGCCGTGAGCCGCGCGCCGGTTCAGGTGACCGACACCGAGCTGTTCAATCACAAGCTGCGCAATCTGCGGCTGTACGAGGGCATCCGCACGGTGATTGCGGTGCCGCTGCTGCGTGAGGAGCGCGTGCTGGGGGCCTTGCTGATTCGCAGCAAGGCGGCGGACGAGTTCCCGCCCGCGATCGTGCGGCTGCTGCAGACACTCGCCTCGCAATCGGTGTTGGCGATCGAGAATGCCCGACTGTTCAAGGAGAGCCAGGCGAAGAGCGAGCAGCTGGCGCAGGCGAGCAAGCTCAAATCTCAGTTCCTGGCCAACATGTCGCACGAGCTGCGCACGCCGTTGAACGCGATCATCGGCCTGACCGAGATGCTGCACGAGGATGCCAGCGACGGCCAGCGCACTGCCGAGCTCGAGCCGCTCGAGCGCGTGCTGCGCGCCGCGCATCACCTGCTGGAGCTGATCAACGACATTCTCGACCTCTCCAAGATCGAGGCCGGCAGAATGGAGCTGCACCTCGAGAGCTTCGCGCTCGCGCCGCTGGTTCAGGAGGTCATCGCCACCATCGGCCCGGTGATGACGAAGAACGGCAACCAAGTGAGCGTGCACTGCCCGCCGGAGGTCGGCGAGATGCATGCGGATCAGACGCGCATCCGCCAGGCACTGCTCAACCTGGTGAGCAACGCCAGCAAGTTCACCTCGCAGGGTCGCGTCACGGTCAATGTAGCGCGCGTCACGGCTGGCAGCCGCGACGAGATCCTGATGGCGGTCAGCGACACCGGTATCGGCATGTCGCCCGAGCAGGTCGGCCGGCTGTTTCAGGAGTTCGTGCAGGCCGATTCCTCGACGACCCGCAAATACGGCGGAACCGGGCTGGGGCTGGCAATCAGCCGCCGTTTCTGTCAGATGATGGGTGGCGACATCAGTGTCGAGAGCCAGCTCGGGCAGGGGTCAACCTTCACGATCCGCCTGCCGGCGCGCATCGAGGCCGCCCAGCCGGCGCCGCCAATTCACCGTGTGCGTCCCGAACGAGCGACGCTGCGACCGGTCGAGGGCTCGCTGATTCTGGTGATCGACGACGACCCGACGGTGTGTGAGCTGATGGCGCGCTATCTCGAGCGCGAAGGGTTCGTGGTGCGCGCCGCAATGGGCGGACGGGAGGGACTGGCACTGGCACGCGAGCTGCATCCGGCGGCGATCACCCTCGATATCCACATGCCGGACATGGATGGCTGGACGGTGCTCGCGGCGCTCAAGGGTGATCCACAGCTGGCCGACATTCCCGTCGTGCTGGTGACGATCGAGGACAGCCGCAGCCGCGGCTACTCACTCGGCGCCACCGAATACATGACCAAGCCGGTCGACCGCGAGCGGCTCCTGAGTCTGCTGCGCGGCATCAGCAGCTCGAGCGCGCGCACGGTGCTGGTGGTGGACGACGACGAGATCATGCGCGAGAGCGTGCGGCGCGTGCTCGAGCAGGAGAAGTGGCAGGTCCAGGGAGCGAGCAACGGCCGCGTGGCGCTCGAGCGGCTCGGCGAGTCGACTCCCGACGTCATCGTCCTGGACCTGCTGATGCCGGAGATCGACGGCTTCGAGTTCCTGGTCAAGATGCGTGAGCGGCCGGAATGGCGTGACATCCCGGTGCTCGTCCTGACGGCCAAGGACCTGAGCGTCGACGACCAGAAGCGCCTGAACGGCTACGTCGAGCGCGTGATGCTGAAAAACGCCACTGAGCTCGGTGAGCTGCTGCGCGAACTGGCGCGCATGCTGCCGCGCTCGATCGAGCGTCGCCAGCAGGTGAAGCTCGGGGAGACTGCCGCATGAAGATCCTGTACGTGGAAGACAACGAGGACAACATCTACGTGCTGGAAAACCGCCTCAGGCGCCAGGGGCATGCCGTGTTGATCGCGCGCGATGGCGCGAGCGGCGTGCAGCTGGCCGCGACCGAGAAGCCCGATGTCATACTGATGGACCTGAGCCTGCCGGTGCTCGACGGCT
>Ga0307477_10000860_pt1 | contig 29012 bp, 33 predicted proteins | sample atmos_gasesECM2C_FD_203316 | JGI IMG/M metagenome (GOLD analysis project Ga0307477, IMG submission 203316) | Hardwood forest soil microbial communities from Morgan-Monroe State Forest, Indiana, United States - atmos_gasesECM2C_515 | ecosystem: Environmental > Terrestrial > Soil > Temperate...
TTCTGTCAAAGACTATATACATCAATTAAATCTACCTATTTGGATTGGTTTATTTCTAGCTGTGATGGGAACAATAACATTCATATCTATGGAACATAAAACTTAATGGCTAGACACTGGTATGGTCGTTGTAAACAATGTAAGAAGTTTACCTTATTGACTGATGGTCTATGTGATTACTGTCAAATGATATTAAGATAATGTTATCTTTCTTACTAGGTCTTATACCAGGAGCTTTAAATACTATTAATGGTATTACTGGAGCTATTTCTAATGAAAGAATAGCTTTAATAAATGCTACTACTGATCAAGAACGAATCCAAATACAAGAAAGAATAAATGTCTTACAAACACAGCGTGATGTTTTGGTTGCAGATAGCAATCATAGTAAGCTTGATCTTTGGATTAGGAGTGCTATCGCTCTCGGCCCTTGTACTTACTTACTCAAAATATTTATATGGGATAAAGTTCTTGCCTTAGGTTCTACTGATGCTTTAGATCCTAATCTATGGCAAGTAATGATGGCAGTAATCGGTTTCTATTTCCTCTACTCCGGAGCTATTGGAGTAGCTAAGATTGTAAAGGCTTAATATGGGAAGACCTAATAAAACTGGCGTTAAATGGCGTAAAAGAGGCGAAGATGAAAAGGAAAAGATGCGCCTCTATCAGAAAGAATATAAGAAAAGAAATAAAGAAGCTTATAGAAAAGTTCAGAAAACTTATGAGTTAAGAATTAAATATGGTCTTTCATATGAAAATTATGAAGAAATGCTTAAACAGCAAGAAAGTAAATGTGCTATTTGTCAAGAAGTTTCTCTTCTACATGTAGACCATTGTCATAAAACTAATAAAATACGTGGACTTTTATGTCAAAAGTGTAATATTGGTATAGGCCTATTTAAAGATAATAAAGAAATAATTAAAAGAGTTTTGGAGTATTTATAATGGCTGAGCAGAATTTACTTTTCATGGTCCAAAACATTTTAAGTAGTATGAGTTCAGATGAGGTTAACTCTATCTCAGACACGACAGAGAGTATGCAAGTAGCTCAGATCATTGAAAATAAGTATTATGACATAGCTGCTAGAGGAAGCTTAGCAGAACATACTCAACTCTTTCAATTTGATCCATCTAATGATACTACAAAACCTACATTAATGTTTGTCAAGCCAGGAGTAGCTAAGATAGAATGGGTTAAGTACTTTGATACTAATCCTTTAGATAGTACTTCTCTTCAGACATCTCAGTTTGGTTCCTATCATCATGGTCTTAACGTTGATGTCAAAGCTACCTCAGGCAAATGGACTGCTACTTCTACTACTTCTAATACAATAGGAACAGGAACTAAAACTTTCACTGTTGCTTCTGGTTTAAACATAACAGCTCAAGATGGAGTAACCGCATCTTCTGGACCTAATCAGTTGATTGGTTTAGTGACGAGTTATTCAGGAACTACACTAGTTATTAATGTTCTTCAGACTATAGGCTCTGGAACTTATACTGCTTGGTCTATTATTAACTCAGGAATTGGAACTGCAGCTCCTGGGTATCTTTATGTCACAGTCATAGGTCTATCTCAGTTTATTGATATGACTAATAGATACGATCCTACTCAAACTAACGTCGGATCATTTACTCTTAGTGATACCTCTAATAGTTTTCCAGGTAACTTCACTTTCTATTATAGATCTGACAAACAACCTCAATGGTGTACTGTCTTAAGTAATACTTATGTCATCTTTGATTCTTATGACTTTACCCAAGAGACTACATTACAATCCAATAAGACTATGTGCTATGGACAAGTAGTGCCAGTCTTCAATCTTACTGATACTTTTATTCCAGACTTAGATGATCAACAATTTCCATTACTATTAAATGAAGCTAAAGCTTTAGCTTTCTATGAGTTGAAACAACAGCCTCATGCTAAAGCGGAACAAGAAATTAAACGTCAATGGGCAGTAGTTCAGAAGACTAAGTCTATTGATAATAAACCATCATACTTTGATCAACTCCCTAACTTCGGACGAAGAATAGGAACAGGAGGATATGCAATTGGCCCAACCTATGGCTATAGCTACAGACATCAGCAACCAAACTAAGATGCATAGTTCAGATAGAATTCTGGTACTACGTCCTATAGAAGGTAAAACTCCAGTCTCAGTTAGTGGTTTATTAGATAGTAGACTATTCACAGGTGAGAACAAACTACATGCTTTAATGGATACTCAGACTTCTCTATGGTCTCTTAAGTATGAACAAGGAGGATTGCCTGAGCCTCTTAAACAAAGATTTACTAGTATCAAGAAATTAATGGATTTTGTCACTGCTTACTTCAATAAAAGGAATGTTGAGATAGCAGAAATTAAAGATAATCATGCCTAACCAAGCTAATATTTCAGTACAAAATAATTTTAACGGAGGATTAAAGACCGAGTTCACTGGTCTTAATTTTCCTGAGAATTCATGTACTGAACTTAGTAATTGTGTTATTTCTCTCATAGGAGATGTTTTCCGTAGAGATGGGATAGACTATGAGAAAAACTTTAATCTTTTCAGTATTAATAGAGCTGGAGCAGCAGTCTCTTCGTATAAGTGGAATAACGTTGGTGGTGACGGTCTTACTCAAGTTTATGTCTTACAAGTAGGTATTAATCTTTATTTCTATAAAATAACAGCAGCTACAACTATCGCTCCTTTATCTACAACTCTATTAGCTTCAACTGTTAATATAACTACTTTTAAAGCAGCAGGATCAAGTATAGATCCTAGTGTAACTGAATGTCAGTATACTGATGGTAATGGGTATTTATTTGTCTTTCATCCTAATTGTGATCCCTTTTACTGTACTTATTCATCAGGAACTATTACGGCTAATCTTATAGATGTTAAGGTTAGAGATTTTACTGGAGTCCTAGAGCCTGGGGTAATAGATAATTTCAGACCTCCGACTGATAGTGTCGAACACTTCTATAATTTACAAAATCAAGGCTGGGCAGGAACAGGTGCTGCTTGGAATGCTACTTCTACTACTAATATTACTATTAGTTTAGGGACTAAGACTTTTACTATTCAATCTGGATTAACTATAACTCCTGGACAAGTAGTTATCGGAACAGGAACTTGTCTGTCGGGAGGAGTAAGAGATATTGTTACTATAAATGCAACTGTCTCTAGTTATTCAGGCACATCTTTAGTTCTCAGTATAAATTCTTTTTCTGGTAATACTGTCACTACATACTTCTCTGAATCTTGGACTCTGTCTTCTTTAAGTAGTGGTTATATCAATACTTTTCAATCTGTTGCTGGTGTTTATCCTTCAAATGCAGATGTTTGGTGGAGATTTAAAGATACTTCCAATAATTTTAATCCGTCTATTACATTAGGTCAAATTGTTTTAAGCACAGGTCCTGCTCCTAAAGGATCTGTTATTCTAAAAGCATTCAATCAGATTCGTTCTAATAATATAACTATTGTCTCAACAAGTATACGCCCTAAGACTGGCACATGGTTTCAAGGTCGAATCTGGTATACTGGAGTAGATGCTTCTTTTCCTGCTTCTGGAGATATGCCTTTTTCTACTTGGTCTGAGAATATTTATTTCTCTCAGATAGTTCAAAGTACAGATCAATTAGGTAAATGTTATCAAACTAATGATCCTACTGCTGAAAACTTATTTGATCTACTTCCCACTGATGGTGGAGTAATTCAAATACAAGGTTGTGGATCTATATACAAACTCTTTACTCTTCAAAATGGTATTCTGGTATTTGCTGCTAATGGGATCTGGTTTATAGCGGGAAGTGGCGGAGCTGCTTTCGAAGCTAATAGCTATACTATAAGTAAAATATCTAATGTTCAGAGTATAGCTTCTACATCTTTTGTTAATATTCTAGGTTATCCAATGTTCTGGAACGAAGAAGGTATTTACTATGTCTCTCCTTCTAAACAAGCTGGATCTGCTCATACTCCTGATATTGGACTAGATGTTGTTAATATAGCTTTAGGAACATTCTTAACTTTCTATTCTAATATTCCTCTTCAAAGTAAAAAATATGCTAGAGGAGATTATAATCCTCTTACTTATGTCGTTAATTGGGTATATAGAACGACCAATGAAAGTGATGTTACTTCTAGATATCAGCTAGATGGTCAATTGAATTTCAATACTGCCAATAAAGCTTTGTATCCTTATACTATAGCTAATTCAGCTACATCTCCTTATGTTCACGATATTAAATATATTGCAGGTCCTGGAGGAAGTACAACTCCAGAACCTACTTTTAAATATCTGACTTCTAGATTTGTTCCTAATGCTTCAACATATAGTTTTACTTTCTCAGAAGAAAGAGATGAGACGAACTTTGTCGATTGGTTTAGTATTGGACAAGGATTAAACTATATCAGTAGTTTTATCGCTGGGTATAATATTAAAGGAAAGGCTATGACTCGCTGGCAGCCTGGTTATGTCAATGTCTTTTCTATTCCTCCCAATGCTTATAAAGTAAATGGTTTCTTTGACTATGGAAATAGATTATCTGGCAAAGGAAGTAGTGTTCAAGTCATAACTAATTCTCAATCTAACTTTGGAGTTGTCTATAGACGACATAAGATAAGAGGTAGAGGGTTAGTCTTTCAATTAGAAATTCAATCAATGGATGGTCAACCCTTCGATATAATTGGTTGGTCTATCTTTGAAAACATTAATCAAGGACCGTAGATATGGATCCATTAACGCTAGGCGTTGGCGCAGTAAGTTTAGGTCTAAGTCTATTCGGAGCCTTTGATAAATACCAAGGTGCCCAAGCTCAGACTTCTGCAGAAATAGCCAAAGTCGGATTAGAAGAAAAACAAGATGCTGTTCGAAGACAAGCAATGGAATTATCTTCTCGTCGAATGTCTTTAGAAAATGCTAGAAAGGTTCAGCAGGCTCAGTCTGCAACTACTGCAGGAGCAACTGCAGCTGGTGCTCAGTTTGGTTCAGGTCTTAGTGGGGCTACCGCCGGAGAAAGCGGTCAAGGTAATGTCAATGAACTAGCGACTATGCAGAATCTTCTACAAGGTAGACAAATGTTCGACCTTAATGCTCAGATTAATGAACAGAAGATTAAATACTTCCAAGGTGGTGGTCAGATGAATGAAGGTGCTGGTCTGTCTTCTCTTGGTCAAATGCTTTCTCAAAATCAAGGGACTATAAATAGTTTTGGTAAACAAGCAAATAGCTGGGCAGCTCAGACTCCTTGGATGGATTCGATGAAGAGTTTCTAATGTTAGATAATATCTTAAGTCAACCAGTTTCAATCGATACTTCAGATGTACAGCAGACTCCTGTTAGTATTGATACAGGAGGTTATACTCCTCCGTTGTCTTCTGAGACAGCAGCTCAGAGAGCTTCTAAAGCTAACTATGGACTGCAAGGAATAACTGATAAATCATATCAAGATCTTCTTCAAACCATATCTGCAGGACAAGAAGATGCTCTTAGAACTGATATAGCTTATGATATTGATTGGCAGAATGATACTAAGTTTAGAAATCAATTAATCTCTCAATTAAATCAACCTCTATTATCTTCAGATCAGCATAAAGCTGTTCTTAATATGTTGAAAGAAAAGAAAGCTACTGATCCTAATAGTGTCTTTGAAGAAGCCTATGCTAAGAAATATAACGAAGCTTTCTTTAAGAACTACGATCCTTCTCAATACTTTCAGACTGGTTCTTGGTATGCAGATGCTTTAAAAGAGATTCCAGAATTTGTCAAACAAACTAAAGATGTAGCTGATACTGAATCTATGAAACATCAGTTTGCTATAACTATGCATGAGAATGCAGCTGAAGCTAGTAAGCGCCAGTCTTGGGGTAGCTATGGTATAGGTCTTGTAGAGATGGGTTTTCAACCTGCCTATGAGACTATTATGCGTCAGATAGGTGGAAGACTAGGTGTTCCTTTCTATGAAGGTTTGTCTGGTAATTACAAAGAGAATGTAGCTGCTGCTCTTCTTCATCTTCCTGTCGATCAATACAAGCCAGAGTTTCTAAGCATTATGACTCAGCTTAATAACATTAATCCAATGTTTGGAGAAGACTTTGCTAGCTATGTCAAAGATCATTCTTCGTCGGATGTCTACTTAGATAATGCTTTCTCTGCTATGGCTCCATTGGATGTCTTTGGTATTGTCAAAGGAACTGGTAAATTCTTATTAAAGAGTGCATTACGTACTCAGACAGTAGAAGCAGCTAAGTCTATGGTTAAGTCTTCTGCTAAGGACGTTGCCTTACCTCCCAGTGTCGCTGCGCCTACAGCTGCTGGTAAAGTAGGTGAAGCAGCAATCAAGAAAGCTACTATAGACATAACCTCAGATCTTCAAGGTACTTCTAATCCTTTAAGACAATCTGCTGAATCTATGATGTCTATATTTAGACCAGATCAAATAGTTGAAGGTGGGTCTAAAGCTTATGGTCAGGATATAGTTAATCGGCTATTAGAACAATCTTCTTCAGGTGGTAAGAGTCTTCTGAATAGAATGTCTAACATTATGCGAGTTGATAGAACTCCTATGTTAGCTCTAGAAGATGGTATTAAGTCTCTTAAGACTGATATGGAAAAGGAATATAAGGGACAGAGCAATACTATTCTTAATCATGATATTATCTGGGATAGTGCTACTAACTCTAGATTTAGTATTATGCAGATTGGAGATACTACTGGAGAACCATTCAAGCATTGGGAAACTGCTGCTAATAATGCCAGAGCTAATAGATGGGTAGTTGAAGGAGAGGCACCTAAAGGAACTTCTACTGAACTGTCCTATCCTAATTTTACAGCTTATCGTAAAGCTCAGAGAGAATTAGGAATTAAACCTGAGACTATGACTTATAAAAGCTCAGTAGAATTTGCTGAAGCCAAGGCTAATGTAGTTCCAGAGATCAAAGTAGATTTAACTCCATATGCTAATTTCACTGCCTTTCGTAAGGCTATGGCTGAGCAAGGAATCAAAGCTAAAGATCTTCCTATAAAGAATTCTATTGATTTTCACAATCTTAAAACTCAACCACAAGAGTTGAACAGAGGTGGATTTAGAATATTACCGCAAGGGGAAGGTTTCTATATTGAGTATATTCAACCAGTCAGCGAGACTGATCATCCAGTCAGAGATAATCTAGTTAGGATTAAACCAGAGAAGTTTGGATTACAATATGGCTGGGTTAATGCCATGATTGGTCAGTACAGAAATCCTAAAGAAGTCTTATCTATTTCTGAGAATATGCAAAGAGAAATAGCAACGCATGGACCTTCTTCTCTAATCAAGATGCTTAATGAAGAGAGACTTCCTCTTACTAAAGTTTCTAGAAAATACTGGGAAGACTTTGGTAGAGTTCTAGAAGCTGGTGTAAGAGCTATAGATCCTAAGACTGGCAAACCAGGAAAGATGTATAAGAATTCTCAAGAAATTGAAGATGTCTATAACAGTATGATTGGGCGTATACCTGAGAAGACTGAGATAGAAGCTATGTTAGCTTTTAAGAGAACTACTGATATTGGCTTAGCTCTTCGTAATCTACAAGACGCTGGTCGTAAACTTAGATGGGGAGCTTCTCAATTTAGATTCTCTTCTTTAGATGGACTCGGTAAAAAGATTAATTCTAATTACTTTGAAGGTAGACTATTAGATGGATGGCCAGGATCTCAAGAGAAGATATTAATTCCTGGAACTAAGTTTGGAGATGAAGCTACTGTTAAGGCTAATGCTCTAGAAGCTTTAAGTTATAAGAAAGCTTGGGGAGACGATATAACTAAAGGAGAGATGAAAGTCATAGAACTGTTTGCTCCTGAACTTCATCCTTTCGAAGGTTATGGTAAAGTTGGTAAAGGTGAATATATTAGATTTATATTGACTAATACTTCAGAGATGAAACCTCTAGATTGGTCTAGAGTTCCTCCTAATAATGGAAGTCATTTACTTCCCGAGTATTCTCATTATGTCAGTCAAGCTGATGTTCGTATTGATGGCAAAGATGCCAGATACTATGGAGACATCAGAGCTAATCCTGTTGAGAATGAAGCCGTAGGTAGAAGAGTCGCTAAGTTCTATAACGAAGTTAATGATCTTCTAAAAGAAGGCAAGATAGCTGAAGCTAAAGAACATCATATGAAAAGTCCCTTTGCTACTATGGATTGGGATAAACATATAGCAGCATACAATGCTGGTAAGCTGAAGATTGGTGAACCATTTCATGTTCATCCTAGAGATAAGTTAATTATAGATTCAGTCCCTCATTCTGCATTACGAGATAGGTATACAAAAGATTATAATTTCATTGATGGAACTAGATCTGGTTCTGCTAATAAGATAATGCAGTTATCAGACCTGGGTCATCCAGATGCTCATGATATGTATACATTCAGAGATGTAGGTTCCAGATCTAATCCTGTATTTAACTATGAGCCTGCTAAGTACGTTGATCCTATAACAGCTCAGACTAGAGGTCTATCTAGATTAGCTAATAACTTCTTCATGGATGATATGAAACTTAATAGCTATCTTCATTGGTTAGATCAAGCTAAGGATTGGTTAAAGAATGATCTGACAGAAATTCATAATAATCCATTCTCTGTCTTTCATAATGGAGAGTTTAAATCTAATACTCCAATGAAACTAAGACGACAGCTAGAGGCTGCTAGAGCACATATCAAAGCATTCCAAGGAGCAACCAGTACTCTAGAATCTAATATCATGCATTTTAAACAAAACCTAATGGATGATATTTATGAAAAAGGTGGACGTCGTGCTGCTTTAGTTCCTAACTATCTATTAGGTAAGATTAGAAATCCTATTCCATTTGTCAGATCTATGGCATTCAAAGTACAAGAAGGTTTCTTTGCTCCTTCTTCTTTTGTCACTAACTTTATGACCTGGACTCATATTGCTTCTCTAGCTCCTAGCCATACTATAGCTGGAATGTATGCTACTAAGATGCATGCTTGGGCTAAGTGGAACAATACTCCTGAAATATTAAATTACTTAGATAAGAAAGCTGTTAAGTTTGGATGGAAAGAAGGTCACATGCTTGAAGCTATGAAGCATGGAGAAGCTTCTGGTTATTTCAATGTTGGTTCAGAACATGCTTTGTCAACAGGTACTCCTCAATCTCTAAAGAATCCTATGCCTCTTGCCTTTCCTAATTCAGTTAGAATGGCTCCTGGTATGATTAAAGATGGAGGTAAAGCTTTCATTAATGCTGGAGATTGGTTCTTTAAAGCAGGAGCTGCAAGCACTAGAGTAGGTTCTTGGTATGTCGCTTATAAAGAATGGATAGAAGGCAGTTCAAATATATTTAAATGGAAACCTCATCCTAATGCTAATCCTTCTAGATCAGACTTAGAAGAAATATTTGCTAGAGCCTCTGATCTAGATGCTAATATGTCGAGGTCTTCTAGTTCTCCTGTACATACAGGAGCTATGTCTATTCCTGGAATGTTCTATGTCTATAATCTTAGATTAGCTGAAGAGTTCACAGGTAAACGTCTAACTCCTATGGAGAAGCTTAGAATGTTTACATTTAACTCTCTGCTATATGGCGTCCCTGGCGGTGGTTTAGGTTTAATGTTCTTTCCTCTAGGAGACTATGTTCGTAAAGCAATGATAGCAGGGCAGGCTGACATAGGTCCAGTGACTATTCCTTTAGGACATGGATATGTCTTAGGCGAGAATCCATTAATGGATGTTCTTATGAATGGTTGGCCAGCGTATGTCACAGCTATGATCTCTGGTGGTGGAGACGCTGCTAAAGGTAGCTGGTATAACTTCAGTAAGTTTGGTCCAGGTAAATTAGATCCTGTTCAACATCTATTAGACAGAGATCAGACTTGGTTAGAGATTATGGGAGGTGCTCCAGGTAGTACAATAGCAGGTCTGTGGTCTTCTACTTCTGGTCTAAGAGCAGTCGTTATGTCCGGTCTTAGAGAAGAGAATAAAGCAGTTAAGCTTACTCCTGATATTATGTTAAATATCTTTAAAGAGATAAAAGCTTTTAGACAAGCCTGGCAGGTAGGTGCGGCTATAACTTATGGACAGTGGTTAAATAAGAATGAACAGTATATCGAGGATGTTAATTCTTATGACGCTATAGCTCGAAGCCTAAGTGGCATGACGTCTATTCAAGCATCAGATATCTATTTGATGAGAGGAATAGATAGAGAAGAAAAAGAAAAGGCTAAGTATTATGAGAAACAAGCTACTACAGAGTTTGTCAGATTCTTAAGAGCGACTCATGATAAAGATCCTACTAATGGTCAGACAGCCTTGAATAATGCTTTTGCTTGGTTAGAATATGGTAACTTTCCTTCTGAACTTAAAGCTAGAGTTCTAGCCAAAGCTACTGAAGAAGCTCAGATACCTGCTATCGATAATGCAGCATTTAATCTTTATCTTAAAGATGTTCCTGAAGATCTTAAGCCAGGTAGATTGGAAGCTTATCAACAAATGTTAAAATTAAAAGGACAATAATATGGCCGGATGGGGTGATAATCCATTAGCAGATGTTAAGCCTGAGAATTATTTAGGCTGGTCTAAAGCTATTGAACAACCTAAGCCTGATCAGAGTAAAGAAGCTTTATTTAAAGGTATTGCTGAAGTAGGAGGAGAAGCTCTTAAGACTGGTAAGTTTTTAGTTGAAACTCAATCTACTAATGAAATGGAGAAAGCTTTTGATCCTGTTCAAGCAGAACATATAGCTAATCTTCAGAAGACAGAAGAAGCTATCAAAGCTTCTGCCGTCGCTAATCCAGCTAATCCTATGGGAGTAGGAATGGGAGAAGGTGTTGGTACTTCTTTACTAGACACTCCTAAACCTATTCCATCTTCTATTGCTAATCTAACTCCTACTATGCAGAAGTTAGAGAGTGCTAAAGCTAATGGTAAATTATCTGAAACTGCCTATGATATGAAACTCTATACATTACTTCAAGACTTTAGAAGTAAGTATCCAGGGTTCAGAGAACACATAGATAAAGAAGCTCATAGAATAACTGGTAAAGATATAGCTAATGATACTATTAGAAATCTAGTCAGTGATATTAATAGTTATGTTCAAAATGCTAATGCTCAGAAACAGCATGAACGTAATTGGATTATATCTCATCAAGGTGATTTCAAAGATGGTCCAGGTATGCTTGCTGCCTATGACTCAGGATCAGTTCCGTTTGTCAGAGTTCTTCAAGGAGCTAATGAACGTATTAAGACTGAAGCAGATCTTAAAGAACGTCGAATGGTCATGGAAGATGCAAAACTAACTGATGAGTCTAGAGCTAGATTAGCTACTAAAGCTTCTGATGATTATCTTGGTCGAAGAGCTGCTGAACATATAGATAATATAATAATTCATACTGGAGCAGGAACAGATGAACGAATGACGGAAGTCATGGGAAGGGTTGCTAAAGGTCAGTTACCTGAGTTAAGCTCAGCTCAATGGGAAGCAGAAGGCCAGAAAATAATAGCAGCTAAGAACAATTATCTAGCCGAAATGAGAGCCGAAGGTCTTAAAGTAGATAAAAATGGAGATTCTATTGCTAAGCTAATGGGAAGAGATAAATTTGAAGCAAGTTTAAAAGAAGCATCTTTAGGCTTTGATTCTCTTTATGATGCTATTAAAAGTAAAGACCATGGAATGGTCGCTACTTCTGCTAACTTTATTAAAGCAGGAGAATCGGATGTCTTAAAGAATGTTATGACTGATCCTAAGATTGGGCCTAAAGTAGCTCTTCTTCAAGTATTTCAAAAGATAGATCCTAAGCTAGCGAATACTTTTGTTCAATCTATTCTTGGGAGTAAAGATTATTCTGAAGCAGAAAAGACTGCGTTAATAGCACAGACTGCCCAAATACTTACGCCTAACACTACTCCTAAACCTCCGGGTACTAGAGGCAGTGGAGCTGCTACTTCAATTAATGGTGCTATGAATGATGCTAAGATTAATGAAGTAGGTAACAAGTATTATAGATTCTTAGCTGAATTACCTCTTAAGATTGCTGAGGGTGGTACTACGATAGAAGCTAGAAGAGAGTTAGCTAATAAGACGTTCAGTCCTGCCAATAGAGGTATGATTAATAATGTCCAAGAAGATACTGTCACTAAACCAGGTAAGTATTATATCTATTCTCAGTATGGTTCTGAGAAGATGGTTTCTGAAATGCAGAAATTAGGGGGTAATTATTGGACTAATTACAAGAATTGGATGGAAGAAACATTTAGCCAAGATCTATTCGGCAGAGACATGGCTGCGCTAGGTAATGTTCAAACTGGTTCTATTGGTACTGGAGGAATGAAAGTAGGTCATGTCGCTTGGAATGGTACTGGCTTTGAACTCCGTAGTGATGAAGGTAAATTAATTAACTATCCTCCTATAACTAGACTTAATATGGGTATCTCTTCATTGTCTAATGTCTATAAAGCAGAAGGCAGAGAACCTGCTGGACCTATTCTAAATATGTTCATAGAACATGGATTTGATCCTAGGTTAGCTGAAGGTATGCCTAAGGATATGTTCATGGCTATTGCTAACAGTAAACTTAAGAAAGAAGGAACTGAACTTCCTAAGGCTCAGGGATTAGAATGACTATAGGAACTAGTGACGGACATACTTATGAAGACGAATTTGACTATGCTTTAAGCAGAGCAAGAATGAATCCTGTCACTCAAGACATGGGTGCAGGAGCCACAGAGAAGCCCTCCGTTAGCGAAGCTAACACTGGTGCGTCTAATGTAGTAAGGGATAAAGAAGTACCCTATATTAGTGGTTTGTCTAATTCAGGAGATACTTTGTATATAGATAGAGATGTCCCTACTAAGATGTCTGTCTCCGGGGTAACTTTTGATCCTGCAGAACCCTTATGGATTCATGAGTCAGTAGAGAAACATGCTATGGATCATTTCATTAAGAATGGAATGAATAAAAATAAAGCTTATGAACTAGCTCATCATGCATATGCTGAACCAGCCGAAGATCAATGGTACGAAGACCATGGTATAGATGTTAAAGAAATGAATAAAGCATGGAAGAAAATAGATCAAAAGACTGAGCAAGAAGGAACTGAGAATCATCCTAAAGACTTATATAAAGGTCCTTATCCTCATGATAAGGTAGAAGGTTCTCCTCATCCTACTAAGGATGTCTTTGCTGAGTGGCCTCATCCTGCTGAGATACATACTCCTAACTTTAAACCTAAGAAAGGTGGTAAGCAACCAGTAGAGAACATGAGAATGCCTGGTGTACAGCCTAATCTTCCGTATCAAGGAGCAGCTAATACAAGTCCTATTTTAGGAGAAGGTTGGGAAGGTGATGAAGAGACTCAAAGAAATGTAGGAACTACTGCATTAAAGATGATCTTAAATAAAACAGTAGATCCTTTCTTTAATAGACCTGTTAATCCAGAAGGTATGTGGGAAGACGAAGACATTAAGAAATAGTTAAAATATAATTTAGACAAAAGAAAACCCCCAGGCATCAGCGCATACCTGGGGGTTTTAGTTTGTGCTAGCAGAAGTCAGGAGGCGGAGGCGCTCATCGTAGGGAGGCGCTACGAGAACAGTTCCTGGTCCCTGATCTTATTGCTTCTTTCAATTAATGGAAGGACTTGGACTCGAACTTGTGAATTGCCTTCAGGGCATTCTTCGAATCGTTCCAGATTTCATCCTCTGCTTCTGCAACAGCCTTGGCAATAAGTTCACGAGTAGCACTATAACCTTCTTGATCTTTCTTCAGATCTGGATCTCTCCATTTGAAGAAGTCCAAGATATAGTAAACACCTGCTTCCTTGTCTTCGTGATCCTTCTCAATATAGAATTTACCATCTTTGATTCGTTTGATAAGTTCTTTTGCAGTGCTTGGACGAGGATCATCGAGCAGTCCAAAATGTTTCTCGGCTGCTCTATCCTTTTCATAGGCTAGGTGACGTAACCTCTCAAGAAAGTAATCTCTCTGCTGCTCAGATTCGGAAGGACTAGAAACTTGAGCAATCTGTGCATTTACGTACGACATTGTATGTTCCTTTTTCTTGGGTACGTCTTGTACCATTAGATAATCAATGGTTGCATTTACCATATCTGGTGTGATTTCCATAGCACGCATCTTAGCTCTTTTCCTTTGTTCTCGTCTTTGTTTTGATGTTTTCATTGTAACCTCTTGTGGGCAGGCCCCAGGCGTGTTTATTAAACACCTAGGCCTAGGGCCCCCACGCTTATAATTACTCTTCCTCAGTTCCGAGGACGTCAGGGTTCTGAACGAACTCTTCTTTCTTTTCTTTCTTTGAAGCCTCAAAGGCTTCAGTCTCTTCTACCTGTTTCTCAAGGTTTTCGACCATATCCATTGTATGTTCCTTTCTTTTCTTATTTTTAAGATATTGATAAATTATCTCAGGTCCTGAATACCAGACATATTGTTTATATGTTTCTGGCTTTGGTACTCTATCAGACCAAATCTCAGTACCTAGTGGTACACCTTCAGGACTTAGCATTATTAATGCCTAGGTGGCTGTCTTCGTCTGTTGAATGCACGTGTAGTGACTCTAGTGGGTACGTGATCCAGACTCCCGGTACGATGAAATCCAACATGGTCGAGTTCTTTAAGGTCACCTCGATGGACACGTCCTTCTCGCAAAGCCTTTGCTCTAGCCGCGTTACGAGCTTCTCGTCGTTGGACTTGAGCACGAGTGTCTTCCCACTTATTTTCTTTAGCATAGTTATGCGCCAATCTTAGTAACCTCCCGTCTTTTCTTAGTTGTATACGTTATCGTATATCCATTCTTACTTGGTATTATTGTCATATAAGGAATATCCAGATCATCGTTCACTTCTCCAAATGCATATAGGACACCTGCTGCAACGACATCATGGATGGTGCTGGCAGAGACATCAACTGATTTGGTCTCGAAGTTCTTCATCTGCTTCCCTCGTCTTGATGGTCTCTCTGGCCAATCGTCTGACTGCCCTATCTTCTGTCTTTCCCTTTTTAATTGATTTCTTCTCAAGTATCTTCAATCTTTCATATTTGTTTTGAGGATGATGGAGTTTAATCATAGTGGCCTCGGTCTTGGAAGTGTAATAAATCTATGCTCTAGAAGAAAGAAGATTAAATCTTCCTCGGAGAGTTCATTGAATTCTAATATCTCATCTAGAGAGTATGTCTGAAGGATACTGTCTACTAAGTCTATGTCAACCAATAACTAATTATTCCAAGGTTAACAATAGACGAAGTAACAATTAACCAACAGCCAAGATTTATCATAAATTAAACTCCTAAGTATGATCCAACTCCTAAAATTACTACAAACATAGTAACCATTCCAATTCCAATTCCTATTGCAAATCCTTGCCAGAAGGATTTATTAAGATCTGTTTTAGTATAAATTGCAAACACACCTTCAATGTTATCGGTTCTCATAGTCCTTGTATCCATTCGATGGGAATCTTACCAATGGCATATCTTATGCCCTGACGTTCCGCCCATTTAATTTGTTTAATCCTCTTTTCATAGAAAACAATACGTAGGTCTTTGTCAGGATGTTGTCTCTTCACTGCTGCTAATTTAGCTTTGTCTTCTTGTCTGAGATATCCTTTGCACTCTATGTATATTTTCCCAAGAGGAGTACTGATTATGAAATCAGGTAAATAATGTCGAGCTAAGATATAGGCTATTCGTTCTTCTTCGTACTTAAAATCTACCTTAGCTCGACGCAATTGAGTATAGATCTTTGTCTCGAATTTATTTCTTGTCTTCTTCTTCAATGTAATATGTTCTATCTTTAGTTAAATCATCCAAACAGAAATCACACAAACACCAAGGATCGTGGATTGTCTGTCCATTCAATTTTAGAGACATTAGAATTTTCTTCTCTTACTTTTAAAGTATCTATCAAATCGGGAAGCAGTTATTGAAATATCTTTAATGATGCACGATCTTTCCATGTTTGTCAACTTCAGGCACGTCTGGTTTTCTTTCAACATGAGTTAAATACTTTGGTCCGTTTGCGTAGAGGAAGGTTCTGAGATTTGGAAAACAACAGAATTTATAAGCTGAGTAGCTCGCTTTCGTATCGAGACCAAGGTTTCCTGAGCTGCCAACTGGGATGCTTCTGCAGTTGCAAGCTGGTGCTGTAAGGTTGTTAACGAATGCCTTAAATTCCTTAATCCGTCGTCTAATTTGTTCTTCTCTGATTCTGTGCTCATATATCACCATATGTCCTAATGTTTTGTCAATAGCAAGAATATATCCTTTATCCCTGACCCGGACACAAGGATCATCACGACTAGCGACCACGTAGCCATCGAGCTGGTCCAGATAACCGAAGTCATCGTTTTGTAGAATAGATTTATCTTTGAACTTACTAAAACCACGGCTACTGGCAGACTTAACATCCACAACACAACCGTCAATGACACAATCTCTATGACCGACGATACCATCGAGTTTAAGCTCATCTTGCTCTCCCTCAACTGTGTGCCCTGCTGCTTTAGCTAAAGCAATGGTTTGAGCTTCGATAATATGTCCATAGCTGTACTTGATTTTGGCCCATGGAGGCAAAGGCTCTGCAGACTCAGGCGTGTGGATGGAGTGCCAAAGTGCTTTTGGACAGCGCGGTCCCATCTGTGAGAGACGTAACCTAGCTGTCGTTTGTTCCGTGTTATAGTGGCTCTGTAGACGGCGAACCACAGAAGAACTAAAATCTGCTGCCTTGGTGTCATCGAACCATGCCTCCTTACTCTGGATCAGAGCGTAGATGTCTTCAATTAATGTTTCAATCTTCTTCACTTAATTCCTATAACCTCTCCTAATTTCTTTAGTAAGACAAACCAGAATATAACAGTTAATATACCTACTGGTGGTCCTAGTGCAACTAATATAATGCACATCTGTGCAGTACTGAAGGTAGGCCATTTGTCTGCTTCAGCTTCTTTCTTTTTCTTAGCGTCGTCCATTTCTTTCTGTTCCTGTTTTCTTTTCTTCTCCTGTTTTTCTGTCCATCGTTGAAACTTTAAAAACTTCTCCCAGTCTGATGTCTTATCTTGCTGAGGAGTTAACCAGGGAGGAGGACCATACCATTTCACGGGATTTCTCCTTTCCTTAAGGGGCTTAACTTGCCCCTCTTTTTATGGTGGCCTTACCCAGTAATAGTGTCCAGCTATTGGAGACCAATATGCTTTGCGGTTCATATTAACCTCCTAATCATGTTCGAGGGATGTACTGGTCGTACTCGTTTCCAGTTAAACACAGCCGACCAACGATTGCTGCTAGTCTCGCGGGAATAGCCCGCTTACATATCTTCTGTCAGAAGATTTACAGTCAGATGGGTTTCCGAGGATTTGCTTTGACGTCGCACTGTATCGTCACCTAGCGTACTTCCCGCTTTAGCACTTCCGACCAACTCCATTTAAGTCAAGCTAAGGATACTTATCCATTAGTCAAGACCTAGACAGTCATAGTTCTCTGAGCATGGGCTCAGTATTCGTCATCCTCTCGTCACTGTCTCTCCTTCATTCAAGTCAACTTGGACTTGCACATTAGACTCCTATCTGTATTCACCATCCAGATAAGAGAAGGAGGCGAGGAAGGTCTTCCCTCTCTGCAGTAGCCTTCAAGGGGCATTAGCAGCGTACCAGTTTCCGGTGGATTACGATCTGCTAGAGATGGACGCTACGCCATCACCTCTGTTACTTTCACTTCACAGCGCATTGCGCGACATAGAACTCTACTACGTATTGGTTCGGGTGCTGTTACCTCAACTGCTTTCGCAGGGGGACTCGAACCCAGAACTAGGAACAACTCCTTATTTGTACTAGTTCTACTTCCATGATCAGCCGATGGCCCAATACGTCTATGTCTGTTATTTGCTACCTAGCTTTTCATCCACGTCAAGCACTTTCGTTACAGTAGACTCGTACTATCCTCCTACTCATTCCTCAGAGGAGCTGTGCTAATAGGTCCACAACCTATCGCAGGAGATCTCTGTAACTGATCAGCCATAGCGTCTTCCGCTTCACTATGCTTTCGCATAGCTTAGCACTATTTCGCCACTAATAAGGTAGGATTCGAACCTACACCCGGTTAACGGTAGACAGCCGTACCGGTTTGGCTGCTTTATCCTCTTCATAGTTATAGCCAGGGAATTACTCTGGCGACCTTCGGTATCTATCCTCTTGACTCACCCTAGAAGCTAGGCGCCCACTACTGAGGTAGGTTAGCCGTATTTGCCGCCTGTCGGGCCTATTGTCTGATGGATCAGGGATATCACCCTGAGGAGACACGGATCAGGTCTTTTCCTTGTTGGAGCCTTAACAACAAGCCGTTGTTAGGTTCCTGACCTAGGCACAATAGTAAGCCCGTTCGTCCCTCGGACTGTGCGATGTTCGCCTAGCGACGCTAATCTGGCGCCATTCGGTACTTACCGGATACTCAGCCTTTGGACAGCGAGTATATGTCTCTTCTCCGTCCACGCATCCAACGGAGGTCTCTTCCTCTACACACAGGCATATGAGACCTGCTGCTTCTTAGGAAAGTGTCTTGCCAGTACGACAGAGCCATAACCCAGGTTATGGGTGTGGTTCACTGGATCGCGTGCTTCTAGACGAAAGAAACTAAAGAAAAAGCTCTCCCTGGATTGCAGCCAGGATCTCGACCTTACCAAGATTAAGTTTACCGCCGTAGGTTTTCTTTTCTTGATTATCCGTTATTCACGGCAACATGGTACGGCTTTTGCACATTAAGCTAGAGAGCCTAATCTAGAATTAGACGTACTTCTCAACCTTGGTCAGAGAAGTATCAAGTTCTACCATCGCGACTGGCTTAAGTACATATGACTTATTGCCTCGAGAAGCCTGCGTACGAGCATACTCCTCTGCTTCAACATAGGTATCGTACCAATAAGTGTAGGTACCAGCCGTAGCTGCGTATTGATCCTTCTTCTGAACTTCCTTGTTGTTAAGAACCTCGACGACGTCATCATCGTTCAGGTCTTCAAACCGTTTCGAAGCCATTGTTTTATTCCTTCTTATTAGGCTGCGACTGGTGCCTCAAGCTTAAGCACCTCGATCTCAGGCACAGGAAGCTTCGTCTCTGCGATAGCCTGAAGCACGTAGACTTCCTGCTGATACCTCTGCGTGTGGCGCTTAGCCGCCTCGACAGCTGCATCGTACGTATCGTAGTACTTATAGTCCGACTTACAGAGAATTTGCCACTTCATCTTAGATCTCCTTCTAAAAATGTTGCGCAGGCTGTTCAGCCAGCCCGTCGATTTGCTCTTGTCTGTCCTCGTCATAATCCTTATCTTTCTCAAACGGGACTAAATTATCAATTCGAACGCCCATAAGTCTTGCGGCTTTAGCCTTGCCGCCACCAGGCGTTCCGTGCTGATATACTTCCAATTTGATGGTAACATCAGAGCCGTTGCCAATGCCAACGTCAATGGGTTTTCCATCCTTGTCAACAACTTCAACTGGTGTAAATCCAATGACTTTACCTCTGATCATTTTCTGTTGAGGTCTACGATAAGTAATAAAAAAGCCGTCGTCGTCTTTCTTTATATTATTCTTGACTCCTTGTTCTTTAAGTTCTCTAACTTTCTCTAATGAGGCATTGTCTGGACGTAGCTGAATAGAGTAGTTACCCCACTCATCTGGTCTCTGAGTCCTAGCCCACATTCCTTTTCCTGAAAGGAAAACATATTCTGTTGCCATTAACTAACAATTTCCTTTGTCTCAAAAATCTCAATGTCTCTTGCTTCTGGGTAATCTTTCTCAAAAAGTTCAATAGCTTTAATCTTAGCGTCCTTTTCATTTTCTGCTTCTAATGTTATCGATCCAAACTCTGGTAACCAATAATCAAAATCAACTTGATATGTTCTCAATGTATTTCACTCCAATTTAAGCCTATCTTACCTTCTCCGGACATAGGACATTTAAGTTTAAGTTCTTCCCCTGTTTCAGTTATTGCTCGACAAACAAAGTCTCTGACATATTCAGCCTTTTCAGGAACAGTCTCAAAGATTAATTCATCATGAATAAAGTTAACTAACAAAGTATCGGTAGACATTTAAGAATGGTTCTCTTCATTATAATTGCTTCTCCGTTTTGCAAGTAACCAGACATACATAGATGTTTTCTTTCTCCTTCAGTTTTCCCTGGAATAGAAACCTTTCTCCCGTCAAGACCGATAAAGTAACCTATTCTAGCGTCCTTGGGAATAAGGGTTTCTCTGAGAAGCTTAAGTCCTGGGTATCGACGAATAATGCGATCAAGTGCTTCCCTTCCTTCCGTAACTTTAACTCCCAGAATTTCTGATAGTTTTCCGATACCCGCACCCAAGAGCAAAGCATAGACGAACCGCTTGGATGTATCTCTTGACTGGCAGATTGAACCAATAACTCGCTGGTTAAGTGCGTGAGGATCTCCATTGATCAACTCCTCTGTGAACTCTGGATCATTGATATAGTGAGCAAAGATTCTAAGTTGAATTCCTTTGGCATCAACTCCTACCAATACTTTGCCTGGAGGAGAACACCAGAGACTCCTCATCTCTGTTCCGTACAACTTCTTAGTAGTTGGGATGTTTGCTGTATTAGGCTTCTGATGAGCCATCCTATGAGTCCAGGCTCCGATGCCGTAAAACTGGCCATGTATACGTCCGCTGTTCGGATTGGCCAACCCTAACCATTCAGTCAGGGTACGACGCCTGGACTCAAGGAGAATCCTCCTCGCAAGGCTGCGAGCAGGCGCGGGAGCGTCAGGAGGGAGGGTTGCTAAATTATTTTCATTGATCTTCCAACCAGTCTTTCCCATCCTTTCAAGATCATCATAGCACTGTTGAAGTTGTACGTCAACCTCTTTTGTTCTTTTTAATCTATTGATTGTACGTTCTAACTCTATATGAATCTTAGTCTTATCTGTTGGTTTCCAACCTGCTTCATTAAGCACTTCTATGAGTTGCTTATGGCTATTAGGATTAAAAGAAACGTAATGACAACGACAGAAAGGTCCTCCATTAAACTCACTAAGGTCTCCGTCACTGACCCAGCGAAAATCCTTCTTGTGTAATGTTCCATATTTAGTAACCTCTGGATGTATTTCTCTAAGTAATTTTAATCTAGGAGGAAATTGCTTTTCTATATCTTTATCTAAAGCCACCAAGCTCCTAGTGACTTCCTCCAAGAGGTCATTAGCTCTCTTGCTATCAAAGCAGAAACCATTCCAATGAAAAACATGGGCCACTTGCTGAAAATCATGTTCAAGCTTAATTGCAGACTGACAAGCAGGATCATGTATATACCGAAGCCACTTGTTATATATACAGTGACATATCTCAACGTCTCGTACACAATAGTCCTCCAAGGGTTGTGACCATTTAGAGAAATCATCAAAAGCTATCTTCTCTTGTCCGAACTCTTGTCCGTACGCTTCGATAGAATGCCCAGCTTCTCTAGAATAATCAAACAACTTAGATATAATAACCGTATCAACGCAGCAAGGTAATAGATCAGAAAAGCGAAGACCAAGAAGGGAGTCAAGCACAAGAGCATCATACCCCAGAAAATGATGGCCGATCCAAAGTTTAACATCCTTTGCAAAACTGAGGAACGCATCTCTTTGCTCCGAGTCTTCGGTTAAGTTTCTAAAGATATGAAAAAGACCTGTGTCAATGTCTTTGCAAACAATAACCCAGATCTTAGTTGGATTAATTAAAGAATTAGTTTCTATGTCAATAACTATCTTCACGTAGACTCGCTCACTTCGTTCGCTCGTTTAATGTATTTGTGTATATTAAGGTGAAGAAAGAAACCCCTTAAGTTGGTAAGCTTAAGGCCAAAGAAAGAAGACGTACGTCTTAGCATATTTTTAAACTTTTGTCAAGCTGCTTTTAAATAATTATTCATATATTCTTTATATAAATCCTTCTCCATATTAATAGCTAATGAATATCTTCCATTGATATTATGTTCTTTCATCCAGGTAATACTAGTAAGTATTTCCTTCATTGTATTCCAATAGCTCCTATCGATAGGAGAGCCTATAATATTACTATCGTTGTCCTTCATCTACTCCTAAGTTCTCCACTAATCTATTAAGTCTACTAAATACTGAAGTATCGTATAAATATAAACCATGTTGCATATGCATATAAGGCATGGACATTAATACTACTGTCCTGCCTATCTTTCTTACAATCTTATACTCATCCAATTCTGGTTTGTCAAGACGACTACTATGAGACCTACTGATAAAGATAGAATTAACAGGTAGACCATAAAGCCAATCACCTGATGGCGGGTCCTTGCCACCAGTAGCAGGTCTTGCAAATGGAACGACATTAGATTCCTCTTTCTTCTCTTCTTCGTCTGTTTGTTCTATCAGATTTTGAATCTCCTCGTTATCTGGCCAGATCACCATCCTCGACTCCTTTTAAAATAGGCATAGAAGCCAATTAGAAGGCCACTGGTGCGTTATTTTTACTACCCCTTACTCTGACAGCCCTCAGAGATTAAACTCACGGGTGAGGATATCTAGCCATCAGAAATGTCAAGTCTAATGTCTCTCCTTCTTGAAGTTCAGTGATATAGTATTTTCCTTTAGGATCATGGTATAGTACTGCATCTTTGGTATCTTGGTCCCACAACTGAGCTTCCCATTTACCCATTGTAACCATCCATACTAGATAATGTTTACTAGTCACTTGTACCTCCTGAAAGCTTCTTCGCATTGCTTGACAGTAGACCTAGAACCTATCCATCTGCCATTGACGTACATGTCGTATAGTACGACATTTCCTTCCTTATCTTTAACTGGAATGGTAGTCTTGACTGTCTTATTTCTGACAGCTTTACCTTTGTTTCTGCCCTTCGTCATTCTGACGCTCCAGTTTTTGGAACTCTTCTGTCTCAGGAACTTGATAATAAAAGACTACATCTTCAATATTATTATATGATAACCATTGATGAAAAACATAGACAGCACTTGGGTGCATTCCTGGTTGTCCTGTTAAATGATACTTACGTCCTGATCTAGTAATACCAACCATTGTCTTTCTATTGAAAGAAACAATCTTAGAACTGACTCGACCATCGTGTTTGCTTTCAAGAGCACGACCGCAGAAATGAAATCCTTCGTTGAGTATCTTGAAGATACACCAGTCAAGAAGAGTGATATCAGGCTGATCTTTAACAGATGGTGGTCTGTAGATTGTCATCTCATAGTCTCCAGTTGATTGGTTCTTTACCTAACTGAACTAACATATCATTTGCCTTAGAAAATATTCTAGAACCAGAGAATGGATATCTTGCATTTCTCTGACCTCTAGGGCTGGGATGGCCTACTTCAATTATTTTTAAATTAGGACTTGACAAACGTAAATCTTTAGTATAAACTCGAGAGACCGCGCCGATGAAGATATATACTATATCTTTAGTACTTAAGGTACTTAAGATCTCTTTAGTCAATAGGGCCCACTCGGACCAATTGTGAGATAAGCTCTTACCAATTGAACACGTGGGAATACAGTTCCAAAGTAATACACCTCTTTCAGTCCAAACAGTCAAGTCTCCACTGTTGGGTCTGGGGAGGTGTAAGTCTTTTTGGTATTCATCAAAGATAACGGCGAGAGAGGGGGGGATCCTGTCAGATGTCTTTGGTACCGAGAAGGATAGCCCACAAACAAGGTCTCTATCCGGGTAAGGATCCTGACCAATGAGTGCAACTTTAACCATATTAAGTGGAGTGCTATCCAGAGCGGCAAAGATACACTCGCGACTAGGATTATACAAAGAACCTCTATTGTCCAAGTCATTTAATCTCTCCTCTACTACTTGCCATTCTCCACTATCCCAGTAGGATAGATCATCCCAATTCTTTATGTCTCCCAACCTTCACCTCCTATGTAATGTTCTTTATAACAGCGAACATAGTCCTGATCTGTTATTTTAACTAATAAATATTCATTGTTGTTCTCAACTACATCTTTACAATACTTGCAATTAAGAATAATATTTCTGATATGTCTCATAGGTTTGTCTTCCACACAGAGATTACCATGTAGAGTTGGTTCTGGGCTAGTACGTTCTATCCACCAGTCCATGACGTAACCGATGATCATCATGGATGTGGATACTTTCTTATCTGTTCATCAATATCAGTAGCCTTAAAACCTAACTGAGCAAGTCTTTTTATAAAATAAGCAGTAGAGATATTACCTGTTTGATGTTCTTCACTTAAAGATAATACCAATTCATCTATTTCCTTTCTAGTCATGTCTATTCCGTTAGACATCTACCCTCTCCTCTTGGTTGACTACTTCTTCGAACTTGAATGCATTTAAATCAAAGAAGAGTTGACCAGCCGGTCCTGATTTACCTCCGAACCTATTCTTTGAAACTGTTAAGTCCAACGTATTACGAGCAATAGGGTCAGGATTATTAATGTCTCTAGAAAGATCAATACGAATGTCGGCAATCTTACCTGGCATACGAGAGCCACGAGTCTTGCCATCATCGTTGACATGACAACCCATAATGAGCCCATAGTCTAGCTCCTTTATCTGAAGCTCTAGTCTATTTGCGAAGTAGTCGAGTGCTCTTCTTTCATCCGTCTCGCTTGCCATTCCACAGCAAGCCATAGAGAAATGATCCAACAACACCCAACGAACATTACGGGCAGTAACCAAGAAGCGGATGCAATCGAGAAGTACTTCAGGATCGCCTGTACCAAAGTGACTATACAAATGTACTCGCTCATCTTCGCCAATAGCTTGTCGAAGCGAGTCAAATATCTCAGTGTCGGAATAACCTGATCCTGGAATATGAACTGGACTGCCAATGTGAAGGCCAGCCAAGCCTTGGAGATGTCTCGCCTTAGGCTCTTCGAGGAAGATGGCTCCGATGTTGTCGGAAGTTCCTCGTAAGAGTCCAAACTCAATCGCTCGTAGGAACTCTGTTTTCCCGATTCCTTCTTGGGCGGTAACGAGAACACTTTCTCCTGTTCGGAGTCCATAAGTCATCTCCGTTAGAGTAGAAAATGGGTAAGGAATACCCACCTTTTGTGGATGTTCTAGGATATTCTTGAACTCAGAGAAGGAACAAATGATGTTTTCTGGCAGATATGGCTTAGCATTCCACCAAATGTTCCTTAAGACATCCTCTTCACCTGCCTGAAGATAGTCATTGGCATCTTTCTTAGGAGAAAAGTCTAGAACATAGATCTTATTATAGTCAAAAAGCTTTGCCACTGCGTGGAGAGCATCATGCCCACGGGGGTCCGAGTCAAAGCATAGATATATGCGGTCGTGAGCATTAAGAAAGGATCGAGCGTCGCTACAATCGCGTAGAGCAGAAGAAGCGGACCGAACGCTGACCACAGGGACTTTTGTTGCTTGGTATAGACTACAGGCGTCGAATTCTCCTTCTGTGACTGCGATGTACTTGTGTCCGCTGGTAGCGAAACGATCTTGTCCGTAGAGGCCTGCATTTGTCATGTCTCCCTTAGTGTGAAAGTCCTTGGTCTCTAATGACCTAACTTTATAACTTCCGTTAGGATACTTGAATCCAATGGATACTGGTTTTCCATTGGCATCCACCTTAGTCTTGACATCGTATAGTCTAAAGGTTTCTTTTGTAATACCTCTTGTCGGTAAATATTCATAAGTAAATTTATCTTCGATAATGAAGTCCTCCTTAGCTGGAAAGTATTTGGTACAACTAAAACAATATCCATGTCCATCTTCATAGCGACAGAAAGCATCTGAACTAGAACAGGATGGGCAAGGTTGATGTAAATCAATTATCTTCAATTTTATTTAACTTCAACATTTTAATAATTCGATCTTTATCAATAGACATTTTAGATACCCAATCTAAAGCTTGGGTCATTGAGTCGACAACACCCTTTAATAAAATTTCATTAGAATTTTCTCCACTATCTTCGAAGAGAAGATAGACAATCTTATCTTCATTCATGACTTATACTCCATTGACGTCCAATAATAATAACTAAGAAAATGAAGCTTACTGTTAGGAGAAAAGGTTTTAACAGGAGAGAATAAATATCCACTGTCGATGATGTGCATCCACATCTCTGGAATAGCTAGATACATCCATGCTCGAACTATATGCATTTTATAGGTCCAAGCAGGAAGTATTTCTTCTCCTGCAACTAATCTAGCTTCTTGTGTATTTCTATAGAGATAAGGAACAAGAAGCATAACTCTTCTTCTTACTATATCTACACCATTCTTATAGTAAGTGTCAAGTTCCTTAAACCTACCTGGTCGTAATGCATAGAGTTCTCCTTTGACATGAGTAAAGGGAACTTGAGAAAATTTCTTATCAAGAACAACAGGCCAACTCTGTTCTCCTAATTTCTTCTTAAACATAGTATATGGATTAAGAGTAAACGCAGTCCATGTGTCTGTGTAACCTTCGACCAAACCATGATTACGATGCAATGGCATTAATTCATCACAGACAAAGACTAACTGATGCTCAAACTGTTCAAGTTGAGCAATATCAGGAGAATATTTTCTCTTTTCTATTAGTTCTTCCATCTTCTTGACAGAAGGAACTTTATAGGGAGCAGGACGCCTGTATTGTTTGGAGATGGGCTTGTTCATGATATTCCCCAGATTAAAATAAAGGCTGGCCGCGCGATCCCGCGAAATCACCGCCAGCACTATCTCCTTTACAAGGAGGGATCAGGAGACAGCCTTAGCGCCTCTAGCCGGTAGGCGCCACGTCCTGAGCGATTCACTTCGTTCATCACATACGTCGACGTTCTTTGTCCTTGTCAGGAACTTGAACAGACTTCATCTTGGCTGCAGCGACAACTAGATAACATTGTCTCATCCAATTGCTCATCTCCATGAGAAAAGACTTAGCAGCTTCAGGCTCTATGGCCATCGCTTCCCAATCTTCTTCAGAGAAGTACATAGTCTCTTCGATGTTCTTCAATCCAATCGCAATAGATGCAGGCATAGCTTTGATTTCCATTGATTGGATTTTGGTAGGATCAGAGATAGGCTTTCCAGCCTGATCAAGTGCAGCCTGACCAGTCTTGCTTTTGGACAGGTACCCAGCAATACGATGCTTCATATCTGTCGGTATAAATCCAGGAACTTTGGAGACATCCTTGGTATCTGCCTTAGGCGGGATAGCTGACGTCGGTCCAGACGCAGTAGGAATATGTTTGGTTTCCGTGTCTTTGGTTGCGTTCTTCAACGCTTGTGACAGGGTAAACCCTAATGCTTTTGCAGCTTCATCAGGTCTTAGAACTTTAATCTTGGGGTAACTCTTGTAATTGTCTGGCTTGAAGTTAGCATGGGTTATATACGCCATCCGAACTTCTTTGTTATGGGCATTCCTAGGTCCAGGGAATTTGTAGTAAAGAACACTATCTTCTATAGTATATCCCGCTGGAAGTTCCTTTGTCTCCGTTTCTTTTTCTGTAATCTTAGCCGGATCTTCAGTGTCCGGAGTTCCTGACGGAACTTCCTCAGTGTTTTCTCCGAGACCAGCAAGTAGTCCTTGCTCTTCTTCACCTTCTTTATCATCGGCACCCTCCTCTAAGTATCCATAAGTGTTGCTGGTAAAGCCCCACTTAAAGTCTTCTCCATCATCCGAAGCATTGAATGAAACAAATGGAGGATCACCGACGCAAGAAACGAAAGTTATAGTTCCTTCATCGGCTTTCTGCAGAAGATCGTCTATTTCAGTCTTAAATTCATCTCCATCGAGATGTTCCCAGACTTTGTCAATAGTCTTAAGAAACTTATGAGCAGTCATAACAGAAGGCTTAATGTGGTATTCGCAGAAGACATACTCAGGCGTATGCTCTTCGTCTTTCTTAGTGACAAAGTTACTGAAATCTCCAGATATGAAACAGACCAAAATAGGCTTGTCCCGTTCGTTGACCAATAAGACGAACGGTTGTTTGTCTTCCTTTAAAGTAGGCATCTTCTCTGCGAAATACATCGCAGTATCCAGATGCTTGAATTTCTTATTGGCAGTCACAAGCTCAGTCTTGGTCTTGCCTTCAGTAAACTTACTACTGACTGACTGAACTTCGTTTCCTTTGGTAGAGATGGCTATGGATGTATAGCCCTTGTTGGCCTCCAGTGTCTTATCTACCAAAGACTCTGGTAGATCGAAGTCTTTGTTCCTAGTGACGATCGCATTCATCGCTGATCTCCATTAAATGCGATTAGTGAAAGTAGCTGCTAAAGGACCATCCGGACGATTATCATCCGGTAGTCTAACCGGATCATTGTGTCCATTCTCTACTCGCTCACGAATCTCTCCTTTCAGTTGACCAGGAATAGGATAAGCCTTCTTGTTTCGAGGGCTTATACGCAAGAAAATAGAACTCGGTGCCATCAGAGTAGGAAGACGTAGACTTCTTCCCCATTGTTTGTAGGCTTTTCTCAATTCCTTCTTTGTTATGATCTCGCGATATGCAAGATCTTCAAGAGCGTTGGTGATGACATCAGCATATATGATCTTTAATGCTGCTGCCCTTCGTTGTTTTAATGACATCAGTACCCTCCTCCGATGCCATAGCCTGAGTGTCTTTTGCCCTAGTCGTTTTAACCAAATAGGCCAAGATAGTCTAACCTTAGCCCATCTGTATCCCCTTCGTATTCCTTTCAGTAGAAAGAAGATGACAATAGCAATTAGCGCTAGCCATGTTCCTACTAACAGAAAGCTTTTAGCCTGTTCGAGTTGGTCCCAGAGGAAATCCATAATGTTCCCTCCCTCTGGCTAATGGCACTGGGTCATATGACCTAATTAGAATTTATTAGAGAACAACTCTTCTAACTTAGTTTCATAGTAACGTTTATTAGGAAGATTGGCATATTTCATGTTTCTAAGGATAACTTCTCGACAAAGTTCACAAACAAACTTAGTTCTAGCTGCAGATCGACCAGGAGTAACTTTCATATTATGGCAGAACTTGCATTCATAGATCATAGAGATCTCCGGATAAAGA
>Ga0307477_10000861_pt1 | contig 28975 bp, 27 predicted proteins | sample atmos_gasesECM2C_FD_203316 | JGI IMG/M metagenome (GOLD analysis project Ga0307477, IMG submission 203316) | Hardwood forest soil microbial communities from Morgan-Monroe State Forest, Indiana, United States - atmos_gasesECM2C_515 | ecosystem: Environmental > Terrestrial > Soil > Temperate...
GTAGGATCCGCTCGCGCCGAGCGTCAGGGACCACAAGGACGTCGCCCCCGGGACGCTATGGCGCTGCACGTACCCCCCGACCTCCATGATGGAGCTGGACAAGGTGAGCTGAAGTGGCTCGGGTTCAGTGCCCGTGAACACGCCGGTGCTCCAGCCTGGGCGGGCGACCTCCGCGAGGACGCCATCGAACAGCCCGACCGGAGCAAGATTACCCGAGATCTGCCGGCCCACGGTGATGCGCGCAGGCGAGCCCGGCGCCTGAGCCGTGATCGCCGCTTGGTAGACGCGATTCAGCCCGTCGCTGAGCGCGGTACCGTCAGAGAGGATGGTGTAGGTGCGGCGCGCCCGCACGTCGATGGCGAGGTTGAGTGAGGGCGCGCCCAGGGGCGGGCCGTCGATCCGCAAGTCGAGCGCTGGCTGCGAGAAACTACCGTTGGTGCCGTCGCGTTGCTGCATCACGAAGTACGCAAGACCGACCCGACCGCGGAGACCCGGGCCGGAGGGACTCGGGCGGGGGGCACGCGACGCACGCGAGCTCGCGGCCACGGGGGTCGAGTCGCGGGGCGGCGCGGCCCCCGAGAACCGGACCGAGTCGCCTATCGCCAGTGCGACGGCCGCGCGGACGATGTCACACGACGCGCGGTGGGAAGCGAGGTAGGCGACCCGCAACTCGCCCACGGTCGCCCCGCGGCGCACGACCTCGAGTCGTGCCTCTTCCTGCAGGCCGTCGAGACGCCCGGCATCGATGTACGCAGAGGTGCCCGTGAGGTACGTGATGCTCGCGGTCTTGGTCTGCGTGGCGCTCGAGTCCTGGGCGGCCCCAGGTCGGGCGAGCACGACCAGGACGGCAAACGACCGCACCCCTCGCCCGATGCTCATCCGCCGCCGCCGTGGTGGCAGCTATAGCAGTTCGTGCTGTTCCAGACAAACCCACTCACACCCTGGTGTTGGGACGTGGTCTGGGTCTGCGTGTGACAGATCGTGCACGTGAACGTGGCATAGTTCGCACTCGCGGTGTGGCAATCGCTGCACTGCGCCGAGGCGTGCGGCAGCTTGAACCACGTATGGTTGAACGTCGCGCCCGTCCACGCGGTCGTGGTGTGGCACCCCTCGCAGGTGGTTGGGAACCCCGCGGCGGCGTGGGCCGGGTTCGTCGTGCTGTTGTAGTTCGGCAGATGGCAAGAGACGCACGTCGTACTGAGCGCCGTGAAGGTGCCACCCGTGTGGCACTGCGCGCAGGCGACCGCGGTGTGCGCACCGGTCAGCGGAAACCCGGTCGCGTCGTGGTTGAATCGCGCGCTCGTCCAGATCGTCTGTGCGTGGCATTGGCTGCAATCCTGCGGAAATCCGCCGGCCACGTGGTCGGGGTTCTTGGCGGTCTGGAACTGCGTCTGGTGACACTCGATGCACTGCATCGGGAGGTTGACGAACGTCAGGCGACCCTGCGGCATCGGTGTGTGGCACGCCTCGCAATCGATGGTGAGGTGTGCCCCGCTCAGGGGGAACCGCGTCAGTTGGTGGGCCCGTGCCATGATCGCGCGGTCGAGGAAATTGCGCGCCGTGTGGCAATCGGCGCAGTTCGTGCCGAGCTCGCCATGGTGGATGTCTTTGTGACACGAGACGCAATCGCTCGAGGCGCCGTGGAAGTCGAGCGACGCATGGCAGGACCGGCACGTGGCCTGCGCGTGCGCGCCCCGGAGGGCGAAGCCGTACTTGGCGTGCACGAACTTGTCGCTGACCTGCGCCGGAGTCCACGTCTCCGCGCTGTGACAGACGGCGCACTCCTCCTGCAGCTTGCCATGCGGATTCTCGATGTGCTGTTGCGCCGCGGCCGTCGCGCACACGCCGAGCGCCAATGTGGCGACGGACACGATGATGGGGGTTCTCACAGTCCCGTCCTCACGCTGTTGGTGTGACAGGCCTCGCACTTGCTCGACACGGGGCGGTAGACCACGACGCTCTTACCCGCGGGGTCGCGGCTCGTCGGATGACAGCGATTGCAGGCGACGCGCGCGTGGGCGCCCTTGAGGGTAAAAGCGGCGTCGCGGTCGTGATTGAAGCGGGTCGCCGGCCGGAACGTGTCCGTGCCGTGGCAGCTCTCACACGCCCCGCGGTCGCGTCGGGCGGCGAATTGGGCGCCGTGGGGCGTCTGGTGGCAGGCCTCGCACCCGCCCTTGGGCGGCGCGAACAGCAGGCGCGGGAACGACCAGCCCGCCAGAACCAGCGACGAAGTCGCCGCCGCGTGCTTCAGCTCCGCGTGGCAGTCGACACAGGCGACGGCCGCATGGGCGCGCTCGAGCGGAAACTTGTAACGCTGGTGGGCCGCGACGTCCACCGTCGAAGGACGGAAGGTCTGGAGGCCGTGGCAGTCGAGGCACCGGGGATAGCGCCCCTGATGCGGGTCGACGTGGCACGCCGCGCACGTGATCTCGTTCGACAGGGTAAGCGCCACGCGGGCCTTGCCGAGGCTTTCGACCCCGGGCAAGGGCTCGAGCCCCCTGCGGTCGGGCCCGTGGCAAGCGGCGCACGCAATCGCCGCGTGCCGCCCCTCTAGGCGAAGCTGCAAGGTCTGGTGCGCGGCCACGGTGAACGTGCTGGGCTTCCACCCGGCCACCGTGTGGCAAGCGCCGCACGCGCCGCGATCGGGCCGATTCGCAAGCTGACTCCCGTGGTCCTCCCCATGACAGTCCCGACAGGCGTTCGCCGGCGGCCGCATCCAGACGCCGGCGGAGCCGAGTGCGGTCGCCGGCACGCCGACCGGGTTCTTGACGTGACAGGCGCCACACTTCACGTCCTGGTGCTTCCCTTCCAGGGCGTACTTCGCCAGGCGGTGCTCGGCCGTGGTGTAGGTCGAGGGCTGCCACGCGTCGACCGTGTGGCAGCGGGCACAGTCGACCACGCGTCCGGCGAGCGTGGCCGTACCGGCGTGCGCGTCCGTGTGACAGTCGGTGCAGTTCGCGAAGCCCGGGCTGCGGATGACGCTCCCGGTAGCCGAGAAGTCGTGACACTTGTCGCACGCCACGGCGATGTGGCGCCCGCGCAGGGGGTAGCGGGTGCGGTCATGGTTGAACTTCGCCTGGCTGATCGTCTTCCAGTCCGTCGTCCCGTGGCAATCCGTACACACGGCGCCGAGCCGGCCGCGGTGGGGATCGCGGTGACAGCTGACGCAGTCGCGTTCGAGGCCCGTCCAGCCCCAATCGGGCCCCCGCCGCGCAGACAACTGCGCGGCGTGAGAGACCCGGAAGGCCGCCTTGTGACACGCGAGGCACGTCGCCTTCGCGTGGCCGCCCGCGAGTGGCCAGCCAGCGCGAGCGTGGTCGAAATGCTGGACGTCGCCGTCGGGCCAGGTGACCAGCGCAAACGCGCGGCCGGCGTGATCGGGATGGCAGCTGGCGCAGCGCTGCGCCTGCACGCCGGCGTGGAATCCCCGCCTGCGCTCGACGAGCCACGCGATTTCCTTGTGACAATCCAGGCAACGCGCGGTCATCTGCTCCTTGCGCCCACCCCCATGGCATTGCACGCACTGCAAGGCACCCTCGAGTTGCCGATGGGCCTGCGCCAGGGGACCCGGTGAGATCTGGGCTGTCACGGGGCCGCCAAAGGAGGCGAGGAGCAGCACAAGGCTCGCATATCTCACCACAGCCACGTCGCGCCGAGGGCGACCACGACGGCGACGTGGATGGCCACGGCGAGCAGGGCGGCGACAGCGACCGGGCGGTGCAGCACGTGCCAGTAGCGGAACACGTCGTGCGTCGCGTCGAGCATGCGAGCTTGCTGCGCCAGCGCCATCTCGCGCCGCGCGAGCCGCAGCATGGCCGTGAGCATCTGTCGGTCATTCTTGCGCCGTCGGAACCCGCGCTGCTTCCATACGCGGCGCAGCGCGCGCGCGGCGCGGCGGCGCGCAAGGTCGTCGGCGACCATGCGGCCCAGCGTGCCCCAGACACCGCGGCGGCGTGGCGCCGCCTGACCGGTGGCGAGCGTCGTCTCGATCACGTTTGCATCAAGGCCGCTCCAGGCCGCGATTTCCTGGAGGAGCGCTTTGCGCCGCGGCCCGATCTCCTCCAGCGTGAGTTCGACGCCCACCTTGCTCCGCGGGATGCGCGCGTAGATGTAGCGACCGGCGATGCCACTGACCCAGACGACCATCATGGACCAGAACCCCAGGCCAATCAGGCCGTCGAAGCGCCATGCCGCGTGGATCGCGACGAGGAGGGGCAGCGCGAGGGCGGTGAGCACGTGGACGTCGAGCCACCGCGCGATCGACCCAGTGAACGCGAGCCACCGGAACTTCTTGCGCAGAGGGTATAGCCAGAGAAAGAGGAAAATGGCGAGCGCCAACAACCCCGCGCTCTGCCCGATGTACCCCGACGGTTTGAGCCACGGATGCAGGGGACTCCGCACCCGCTGGGCTATCGGTAGGGTGTAGTAGGGCAGGCCGATGAGACAGAGCGCACCGAGCAGTGCGACGAAAGCGACCAACGCCCGCCGCCCCGGACGGTCCTGACGCGGGACCTCGGGCCGACGCGACGGCTGAACGACGAGCGGTGGGCGCACTGGTGGGCTCCGCCCGGGCTCCGACCCCTCCGGCGGGGCCGGGACGGGACCGAGAGGGAGCATGGAGATTCAGATACTTCCCCGTGCCACGTGCGGTCTGTGATGGTGGACACGGCTCGAGCGGCCACCCGGCGGGTAACGTGCCTCCTGCGCCGGGGCGCAGAACATGCCGCCGACTGGGCGGTATTCACCCTACGGAGTCCGGGCCGTCCATGGCCGCCCCAGGGTCGCTTCCCAAGTGGCCGGCGAGAGGCCGTCGCGCCATTCGGAGCCATCGCGGGTCATGGCTGGCGTCACGAAGGAGCACATGGGAAACACCTTGATGTACATCGCGTTCGGAGCCGTGCTCCTGCTCTTGGTGGTCTCGCACATCCGCCGCATGAAAACAAAGGAAGCGGCGGCGCGGGCGGCGGCGGAGCGCGGGAAGCTGATCTCGGACGGCCCCCGGGCCCAGCATCCGCACATCGACGCGACCCGTTGCATCGGCTGCGGGGCCTGCGTCGACGTCTGCCCTGAGGGCGACGTCCTCGCCGTCATCGGCGGCAAGGCGGGGATCGTCAACGGGTACAAGTGCGTGGGGCACGGGCTGTGCGCCGAGGTCTGCCCCGTCGGTGCCATCACGATCGTCATGGCGACTCCGAGCGTGGGAGCCGAAATGCCGGCGCTCACCCGGGAGCATGAGACCAACATCCCGAACATGTTCATTGTCGGGGAACTCGGCGGCCTCGCCTTGATCAAGAATGCCGTGAATCAGGGGCGCGACTGTGTGGACACGATCGCGGCCCGCGCGGCGCAGCGCAGGCGTGGCGGTGCTGCGCCGGGCCTGTATGACCTGTGCGTGGTCGGTGCCGGGCCGGGCGGCATCAGCGCCTCGCTGCGAGCGATCGAACGCAAGCTGAGCTACGTCACGCTCGAGCAGGACGAGTTCGGTGGTACGGTCGCCAAATATCCCCGCCAAAAACTCGTGCTAACGAGCCCCGTGGAGTTCCCGCTCCATGGCAGCTTCAAGAAGCTCAAGATCTCCAAGGAAGAACTCCTCGCGTTCTGGCAGAAGCTGCATCGCCAGGTGGGCCTCCGGGTGAATGCCTGCGAGAAGGTCGAGGATATCCAACGGGAGGCAGATGGCGCCTTCGTCGTGTCGAGCTCCAAAGGGCAGTACCGCGCGCGCGCGGTGATCCTCGCCCTCGGGCGTCGCGGCACGCCGCGGAAGCTCGACATCAAGGGTGAAGATCTGCCGAAGGTCATGTACAGCCTGATCGACGCCGAAGCCTACAGCGGCGCGGCGATCCTGGTCGTGGGCGGAGGCGATAGCGCCGTCGAGGCGGCGATGGGACTGGCCCACCAGAAGGGCAACCGCGTGACGTTGTCGTACCGGCGTGACGCGTTCAGCCGGCTCAAGGAGCGCAACGCTCAGCGGCTGCGTGAGACGGCGAAGAGGGGGAAGCTAACGGTCATCTTCAACTCGCGGCCGCTCGAAGTGCGAGAGAAGTCCGTGCTCCTCGACGTGGCGGGCAAGGTCCAAGAGCTTCCGAACGACTACGTGTGGGTCTTCGCCGGCGGGACGCCGCCGAACGAATTTCTCCGGAAGATCGGCATCGAGCTGGGCGCGCGCGACTTGACGGCCGAGTCCGGGGCAGAAGCAAAGCTGGCGCTGCGAACGGCCTGAGACCCTGTGACGCGGGGGCCGTCGCGCCTCGAGGGGTCCCCCTCGCTCGGGACAGGAGGACGACCCGCGCAGCGTCACTGCCGCTCGCTCGACGGGACGTACTCGCCGTGGGCCCTCGATTCGCGCGCGCCGTGTGGCTTCCCGGCGCTCAGACCCGGGGTGCTATATTAGGGACCATGCGCGCGATCCTTAGCACGCTCCTCGTGGCTGGCGCCATCGCCACGTCGTCACCGGCGCAGCAGCCGGCGGCCATGGGACCCGAGCCCCTCAGCGTCGGCACCGTCGCCCCAGACTTCACGCTCCCTGGCGCCACGCGCTACGGCGTGCTGGCGCGTCCGATCCACCTGAGCGACTTCAAAGGCAAGACGGTCGTGCTGGCGTTCTTCTTCAAGGCACGCACCAAAGGCTGAACGATCCAAATGCACGCGTACCGTGATCAGTACGCGACGCTGTTCAAGGATGGCCGGAACGTAATCCTCATCGCCATCAGCGCGGACCCGGCGGACACGCTCGCGGCGTGGGCACGGGATGACGAGTTCCAATTTCTCTTCGCGAGCGACAGCGGCGCGGCCGTGGGCCGGCTGTACGGCGCGTTCGCGCCGAAGTACGGTCTCGACAATCGCAGCCTGTTCGTGGTGGGGGCGGACGGACGGATCGCCTACCGGCAGACCCCGTTCCGCGAAATCGATCCGACGGCCTACACCGAACTCACGGCGGGTCTCGAGAAAGCCCTCGGTCGCTAGTCACGGCCCTGGCCACGGCGGCCTCAAGGTCTTGTGACTCTCCCACGCCTGTGTAGCTGACTTTCCCCGCGGCATCGAGGACGACCACGTAAGAGGTTGTCGGAGCCTGGAAGGCGCGCACGGCGCTACCGTTCGCGTCCCACAGGTACGGGTAGGGCATGGGGTGCTGCACCAGTCGGCGGCGAACAGAAGCTCGCGTCTCGTTCACAGCCACCGCTACCGCTATGAACCGCACCCGTTGACCATAGCGCGCGTGAGCGGCCGTCATGCGGGGCTCGAGCGCGCGGCAGCGCGGACACCATGTCGCCCAGAACTCGATGAGGGCGGGCTCCCTCCCGATGAATCGCGCGAGCTCTACAGGCTTGCCGTTCAGATCCTCAAGCGTGACCGCGGGCGGCGTCGCGCCGACCGGGATACCCGCCTCCTCCTCCTGCGCGGCGAGCAAGCCAACGACGCTTGCGAGCAGCACGCACCCTGACCACGCCGCGCGCCACCTGGCTCGGGTCGTCACAGCGCCTTTCCCATTTGAATGAAGTAGTACTCCGCCATTGCCAGGATCACGACGCCCCCCGCGCGCTTGATCCATACCATCCACTGGCCGGATCGGGGCAGCGCCGCCAGCGTTCCCGAGAAGATTCCGATCACAACGAGTAGTGCCGTCATGCCGAGCGAAAAGACGAAGAGATAGGCGAAACCCAGCGCTGCGCTACGGGTGGTCGCCACCCAGGTGAGGACGACCGCGAACGCCGGCGCCCCGCACGGGGCGGCGACGATCCCTGACGTCGCGCCGAGCAAGAAGACCGCGGGGATCGACCCACCCGAGAGGCCGCCCGCCCAGGCCGCGATCCGCGACGGCACCGCAATCGGGACGACGTCGAGCATCGCGAGCGCGAGCCCGAGGAGCAGGTTGCCCATCCCGAACAGCACCCACGGGTGGGACGACACGGCACCGAACAGGGATCCCGTGAGGCCGGCAAACAAGCCAAGCAGTGCGTAGAACAGGGAGAGCCCGAGGGCGTAGACCAGGGTGAGCCCCGCCACCCGGCGTCGGGAGGGGGCCGCGCCAGCGGCAGCCGCGGCGCCGGTGCTGCCCCCGATCACGCCCACCGTGATCGGAATCATCGGATAGACACAGGGCGTGAGGCTTGTTGCGAGACCCGCGCCGAAGAGGGTGGCAAGCGCGACCAGGGGTCGGTGAGCCAGGGCATCGCCGAAGCCCGCGGCGGCCAAGAGGCGGAGCGCGTACATACCCCTACAAGGCCGCGCGCTCCGCGGTGGTTCCGGAGCCTCGAGTCCCTGGAGCGCTGCGCGCCCGGTTTGCTCGACTCGCAATACCGCGCGAAAGGAGCATTCACGCACTGGCAAGGCCTGCTCGGCGCGAGCAGCTTTCTGGTTCCGATTCCGGAGTGCAGAACTGGTCGCTCATGCGCAAGTGGGGAGGGAGAGGATGCGGGTCGGCATTCTAGGCTCAGGGTTGATGGGTGGCAAGTTGGGGACACTCTTCGCGCGCGCGGGGCACCAGGTCGTGTTCAGCTATGCGCGCAGCCGGACAAAGCTGAACCGGCTCGCGCGCGACGCGGGTGGCACGGCGCGAGCAGGCACGCCCGCCGAGGCGGCGGAGGGCGCGGATGCCCTGCTGCTCGCCGTCCACTGGTTGCGCTTTGATGACGTGCTGAAGCAGGCGGGCGACCTCTCGGGCAAGGCGATCCTAACCTGCTCTCTCCCGATGAATGCCGGTAACACCGAGCTCGTTCTCGGCCAGACCACTTCGGGCGCGGAGGAACTTGCCAAGCGGTTGCCCAAAGCTCGAGTCGTGAGCGCCTTCAATACAGTCCCGAGCGAAGTCCTCTTCGGCGTGTTCGGAGCGCGGCGCAGAGCCAAGAAGCCCAGCCTCGTGTATTGCGGGAACGATGCCGGCGGCAAACGAACTGCCGCGCAGTTGATCCGAGACGTGGGGTTTGACCCACTCGACGTCGGGCCGTTGAAGATAGCGCGTTACACCGAGCCGTTCGCGCTGCTCATCGCTCAGGTGGCGTACGAGCGAACGGAGGGGCCGGAGTTGGCGTACCGATTCGAGTGGTTCAAAGCGTAGAATCGTCGTGAGTTGATCGCTGCAGGCGCGCGGCTCGGATTCGTGGTCAGGGGGCAGCAGTTCAGCGCGGAGCGGAACGCGTCACGAGCCCGAATCGCAGTGTGTGTCTCGCAACGTGGTCAGGGTGTCCTAAACGCAGTCGATCGTCGGAGAGGCCGCCATGGTCATCTAGAAATCATGGCGGGAGAGCGCGGATCATCGCATGTTCTGCCAACTACCACCCGGAGCCCGAACGTGCCTACTATGCGGACCGCCACGCAAGGAGCGGGTATCGCGCTCATTCTCGTGACGGGTGTGATTCACTTCATCGATGCCCCGAGCAGCTTCGGTGACGCGACCTACAAGGGGGTGCTCTTTCTGGGAAACGGACTCGCCGCCATCGTGGCCGCGAGCGGCATCTATCGCGGCGCGCGAACGTGGGGTTGGGGACTAGGCGCGCTAGTCGCAGGCGGAGCCTTGGTCGGCTACGTTATCAGCCGGACAGTGGGTCTCCCGGGCCTCGCCCCGGATGTGTGGCTCGAGCCCTTAGGCGTACTCTCCCTCATCGTCGAAGCCGCGTTCATCACGCTTTTGGTGCGATCGCGCCGAGCCGCATCTCGCCAGGAATAGCCCTCGTCTGCCTTCTAGCCCACGCCAGGCGCCCGTTATCAGGGGTCTTAGAGCGGCGCCCGACACCGGTCACGGTGCGCGCGGTCCCATCGCACTCCTACACTGGGCTGCGCCAACTAAATGGGCGATGATGGGTCGCGTTGAGGGCCCGAGTGCCGCTTAAGGCTTTCTGCATGAACACCCTCTCGATCGCGGCTACGTTCGGACTCACCGTGGGTCGTGTTTCAGTTCAGGCTCGACGGCTCACTCCTCGGCCTGCCAGGCCCCACGGGCGCGATCTTTTTCCTCGTGTCGGTGTTGGTATGACCTGTCCCCTTCTGCCTGAGCATGGACTACGAGGTATTCCTCCTCAGCGCCGTGAAGGAGCGGTTCGACGCCACGGGCGACAACAGGCCGACCTACTGCCGAGGGCCAGGCGGCCACCTGCGTCGGCGATCACCTCGGCCACCCTGACTATGATCCTTGTGTTCGGCACCTTTGCGTGTTGCCTGGACTCTCGCGGCGCAATTCCTCGGCTTCGGGCTCGCGGTCGCCGCGCTGCTGGACGCCACGCTGATTGCCTCGTGTGGCAGTCGGCGCGCGCTGTCGTCCAGATGACGGATGAGGAACGGGGATGAACACCCGGATTCAGGAGTTCCTATTCGGAGCCTCGAGTCGGCTCACCGATCGGTTCCCGGACTTCGGCGCCCGCCTCCTTGACGCCACCGTCGGCCCATTGTGGGGCAGTCGCCCGGTAGCCGCCCTTTGCGCGTGGCACAGCCGACGGAGCGCGCGACGCATGTCGGGGTTCCGGCGCTTCCTTCTCATCGCCGACATCCACATTGGCGACGCATTGATCGCGCAGGCCGCGCTCGCCGCCGTGCGGGATTTCTTTCCCGATGCGGAAATCGACTTCGCCATCAACCGGACGGTGGCCCCGCTCATCGAGGGAACTCCGGACGCGACGCGGGTGCTACCAATCTTCGACGGGGGGGCGCTCCCTTCCCCGGCGGACGTCGCGGCGCTACGCCAGGTCGTCCAGGGTTGGCTGTACGACCTGTGCGTGAGCTTCTGCCCCTTTATCGCTCCGAGGGACGTAGGGGGCCGGCGTCAGCCTTTTGTGAACCTCCTGGCGCACGGCGCGGTGATCCTCCGCAACGAGCACGATGTGAGTCGGGTCAACCACTTCAGTTATCAGGGATACCGCTTCGTCCGGAGCGTGCTCGAGGCGGTGGCGCGGCCGGTCCGCGAAGAGTGCTTTCCGGGCACGCGCGCGACCTACTCAGACGCCGCCATCGAGGGAGCGGCGGACTTCGCGAAATCGGTAGGCCTCGCGCCTAGCGCGCCTACGGTGATGTACAACCCCGACACCGCATCTCGCTTCACCCTGATGCCGTTCGACGCGCAGGTCGAGCTGCTCGGCGAGATCGCCGCCCGAGCCCCGACGGCAACCGCCATCCTGGTGGGCGCGGGCCACACCGCGGCGGGCATCGGGGAAAGGCTTGCCGCCGCGCTCCCGGCCGCGGTGCAACGCGGCGTCCGCATCGTGCCGCGGAGCATGCCCCTCGACGTGTACGCCGCACTTATCGACCTCGCCGACGTGTTCGTCACCGGCGATACGGGGCCGTTGCATCTCGCCGCCGCGCGGCGCTACGCGCGCTCCGGCCGCCACCAGTTCCGCAACCGGACGGCGGTGCTGTCGTTCTTCGGCGCCACGCCGCCCCGGATGTCCGGGTACGACTCATCCCGGCCGGGCTACCTGCCCGCCAACCAGGACGCACCGTCCTTCTGCTACCAAGCCGTCAGTCGCTGCCGCAATGTCACCTGTGTGAACAAACTGTTGAAAACGTGCGCTACACCGCGCTGCTTCGAGCACGTGCACGTGGGCCCCCTCGCCTCCCATGCCGCCGAGTATCTCCACGCGCTCCACCGTGGCCCGTAAGGGCGCTGCTCGGATCAATGGTCTCCCGTAGCCCCGAGGCGTTGCACGGAGGCCCCGGGGCTCCACTACGGCCACCCCGTAGTCCTTGGGGACTTGCCCCGGAAGGGCCGGGTTCCCTTCTCAAGTGAACACCGCCACGCGTTGGGTCACCGGGGTCGTAGGTCTCAGTACCGAGAGAATCACGCCTGGTGGAGCAAGGACGTCCGTGGGCACCAGCACTGGGAGGGCGTTTACTGACCATCGAGCATTGTGGCAACTCTTGTCGAAGGAGGAATGGGGAATGCTGAAACTTCTCTTTAGCGGGTTGGTTGCACTCATTCTGTTGGGATTCTACGCTTACTCCATTGTGGTCGCGATTCTTGCAACCTTGTGCCTCAGCCATGCGGGTTGCAAGGACTATACGAAGGACCTGAGCGAAGGCGTCGTGACGGTGCTGAGTTTGATCGGCGGGCTCGTGTCCGCTCTCGTAGTCGCTGAATTGGCGGTCACGCAACCAGGACAGGCACCAGCACTGCGCCTGCTGGCGGCCGACGCGACACCACTGACGAAGACCGTGCTGACAGCGGTAACCGTGACCTACATCTTGGTGTGGTTGGTTTGCGGGGTTGCTTCGCTAGTCATCGGCTATCTGCAGTACCCAAACGTTGTGCCAGCCTTAACTGCCGCTGCCAAGTCGTGGCTCGGGCTGGCGGTAGCCGCCGCCTACTCCTACTTCGGACTCAAGCCGTAGAACAGACGTCGCCATCGGTAGGATCAAACGCGGGCGTCGCTGGTTGACGGTAATCCATTCGGATGTCGCGTACCTCGGTGCAGTATCAACGGCCGGCGCTAGTGCGCGCCGGCCGTCTCGTCTCCGCTGGCCGCCGTTCCGTGAATTCGTGGGACGGCCAGGAACGCTAGCGCCCCAGGTACATCACGTGGACGTAGGTACCCAAGCGAACGTTATAAGCGAGGTACCAGCCGTCATGGTCCGGATCGCCATAGAAGACGATGTCGTCGCTGTCCCAAAGCCAGTCGTCGCAGTAGCCGAAGTCAGCTGGCGCGACCTGGAAGAAGAACCCGCCCACGTCAAATCGGTCGTGGCTGCCGCCGCGGAGACGCCAGATGTGCCGGGCGCCGATGGCGCCGGAGAAGTGTCCGTGTTCCCATGGGTGGTCGAGATGGTAGCTCGGGTCGTGGCGTCCGGTGTCGTGTCCGACCCACGTATCGTTCTCGGAGTGAACGTGCGGCGCTTCGGGGTGGTCGGGCTGATCACGATAGCGGCGCGCTCCGGAAGGCGGGGCGGCGTGTTCCTGTTCGCGGGAAGGCGGTGCTGCCCGGGGCGTGACACGGGCCGGAGCCGGCCCGTGTGCAGGAATGTGCCCGTTACCGACGCCGCGTTCACCGCGGCCTTCTGACTTTCTCGCCTGCTGCGACGTCTTCTCGCCGTGCTGCTGGTCACCGCTTCGTCCTTGGGCGATGGCAACGATTGGGAGCGTCAATGTCACTGCGAAGAATCCCACGAGCCTTTTCATGAACCCACCTTAGTGATGAACGTGACTTGGACTGTTACCCGTGAGATCCTAAGAAGTGCGACATCGACCGTCGCCCATCTTCGCCCCAGCGCCGTCAGCGCTCCTCGCTAGCGAAGGGGGCGGCGGGTCAGGGCTGTAGGCTGTGATATACCTGCCAGGACATAGTCAACATCGTGTCGACGAAGGCGCGGTGCCGCGCCGCATGCGAGAGTCCAATTCAGCGCTGCGGAGATGGCCACATTCTGTCGCGAGCAGGCGGCGGACGTTGGCGGGGCTGGGCTGTACGCCCCCGACCGGGCAGGCACTCTGACCGAAGGCAACGCGTCAAATCTGCATAGACAGTTGCCGTGCCGACCACCGGCGTACCCGAACGCGAGGGACGCGGGCGCGGCCACGGCGGGGCGATCGCCGAGCAGGCGAACCCGGGACGCCTCGGGTGAACTGCCGTTTCCATCTCGGCTGTCTTCCCTCGTGTACGCCGCTCACCGGTCAAGGGTTTCACCGCCTGCCGGCGGCGTCCCGCCAGGTAAGATTTCAGCGTAGAATACGCCCACATGTCGGGATGGGGCCAGGCTATTCGTCCTATATGAGGAGGCTGCCGCCTGGGTCAGAGCGGCTTGGGCTCATGCCCCGAGGCTTTGGAAACTTAGTCAGGCGCATTCGCGTTACTGCCTTGTTGTTCCCCGCAGGGCGGTCGCTTCCATACACCGAGATTCGCGGAGGGTCGTTGCCAGCTCGTTCTCACTAAACCGTTCGAACCTGGAGCGTTGCCACGTGCCCCTGTACGGAAGGACCGTTGTATCGCAGGCGTCAGTGAGCCCGGTTGCGAGTTTGGCGTTCGTAGTTGTTGCCTTCGTTCTGGCGAGTTGCGCGGTCGGACCACGTTTTCACGCGCCTCTCGCTCCGACCGTCGCGGATGCCCATCGTCCGTACACGGCCCAGCCCATGCCGACGCGCACGGACAGTGCGCCCGGGGCGGGCGGTGGGGCAGCCCAGCGCTTCGTCAGCGGACAGGACGTCCCCGCGGAGTGGTGGACACTGTTCCGCTCGCAGGCACTCGACCGGCTGATTCGCTCGGCCCTGGCTCAGAGTCCCACGGTGGCGTCGGCACAGGCGGCGCTGCGCGAGGCCCAGGAAGCCTACGCCGCGGGGTTCGGCAATAGCTTCCTCCCCAGTGTCTCCGGGCAGGTGGGCGTCGTCCGTGAGCGAGTGTCGGACGCGGCCTTTGGCTTGAGTGGTGGCAGCCTCTTCACGCTCTACAATGCATCGGTCGGCGTGTCCTACGCGCCCGATGTCTTCGGCGGCGCGCGGCGCGGGCAAGAGGGGCTGGGGGCAGCCAGGGATTTTCAGCGCTACGAGGTCGAAGCCGCCTATCTGAGCCTCAGTGCCAACCTCGTGACCACCGCCATTCAGGACGCGTCGCTGCGCGCGCAAGTCCAGGTCACCCGGGAACTCGTCAGCGCGGACTCGCAGGCGCTCGTCATCACCGAGAAACAGGGCGCCCTGGGTGCGGTGGCGCAATCAACCGTGCTGGCCCAGCAGACTGCGTTGGCTCAGACCGAGGCCACGTTGCCGGTGCTCGAGAACGCGCTCGCTCAGACTCGTCACGTGCTCGCCGTCTACGCGGGGCGCCTCCCGAGTGACGACGCACTTCCTGAGTTCGCCCTCGACTCCTTGCAGCTGCCGGCCGAGCTCCCCGTAAGCCTGCCGTCGTCCCTCGTGCGCCAGCGACCCGACGTCTGCGCGAGTGAGGCCATCCTTCATGAGGCGAGCGCACAGGTCGGGGTCGCGACCGCCAATCTTCTCCCACAGTTCAGTCTGACCGGCAGCGGGGGTTGGGAGGGCGTGAGCCTCAGCAACCTGCTGTCAGCTCCGAACGAGGTGTGGAGTCTCGGGGCCGGCGCCCTGCAGCCCATTTTCCATGGTGGCGCGCTGCGGGCAAAGCGGCGCGAGGCGATCGCGGCGTTCGACGCGGCGCGGGCCCAGTACCAACAGACGGTGCTAAATGCTTTCTTGAACGTCGCGAACGCGCTGAGAGCGCTGGACGCCGACGCCCAGACCTTGCGGGCGCAGGCCGCCGCGGAGTCATTAGCTCATCAGGCGTATGACCTCGTCGCCGAGCAATACCGGCTCGGCGCCGTGAGTTACCTCTCGCTGCTTGATGCCCAGCGCAGTCACCACGCAACGCGCATTGCCCTGGTGCAAGCGCGGGCCGCGCGGTATGCGGACACGGCGGCGTTGTTTGCCGCGCTGGGGGGTGGTTGGTGGAATCGCCGCGACGCCGAGGGCGGCAGCGTTCCCCCCGATACCGGACCACCGGCACCGTCGCGCTAATATCCCGTGCCGACCCTTGTTTGCTGTGAACCCCTTACGGACGAACGACCGTGACGAAACGAATGCTGATCATGCTCGGGGGCGTGCTGGTACTGGTAGTAGTGCTCGCCGGCGGCTTCTACCTCCACATCAAGCGGCTGATTGCCGCATCGCCGAGACCAGCTCCGCAGACGGTCTCGGCGGTGCCCGTACGCGCGCTCGAATGGCAGCCGCAGCTCGGGGCCGTCGGGACGCTGAGAGCCGTTCGCGGGGTCGACGTGACCACCGAAATCGCGGGCCTCGTGCGGAGCGTCGAGGTACTCTCGGGCCAGGACGTCGAGGCCGGCAGGGTGATGGTCCAGCTCAACGCCGATGCCGACGTGGCGCAGCTCCACGCGCAGGAAGCGGCGGCGGATCTTGCGGACAGCGTCCTCGCGCGAGACCGGCAGCAGCTGGCGGTGCGCGCGGTGAGCCAGGCGCAGTTCGACGCTGATTGGGCCGACGCGGCGGGCAAGCGCGCGCTCGCCGACGAGCAGGCGGCGTTAGTGGCGAAGAAAACGATTCGCGCCCCCTTCGGCGGGAAGCTCGGCATCACGACGGTCAACCCCGGTCAATATCTGAACCCGGGGGAGAAGATCACGACGCTGCAGCAGCTCGACCCCATTTACGTCGACTTCTACCTCCCTCAGCGCGACGTGGCGCGCTTGGCACCGGGACAGGCCGTCGACGTAACGACGGACGGGTTCCCGGGGCAGCCCTTCCCCGGGCGCATCACCGCGATCAGTCCGAAGGTCGATCCCGCAACTCGGACCGTGTGGGTGCTCGCGACGCTGCCGAACCATGCGCGTCAACTGCTGCCGGGCATGTTTGCGAACGCGACCGTCTCGGTCGGCGCGAAGCAGAGCTATCTCACCCTGCCGCAGACGGCGATTACCTACAACCCGTACGGCTCGACGGTCTTCATCGTCGCGCCACAGGCTGCCGGGAAACCGGGTGCCGGAGGGCTCGTCGTGCAGCAGGTATTTGTGACCACCGGGGAAACCCGCGGCGATCAAGTCGCGATTCTCACGGGACTCACGGAAGGCCAGCTCGTCGTAACGAGCGGCCAGCTCAAGTTGAAGAGCGGCACGTCCGTGGTGGTCGACAACACCGTGCAACCCGCGGACAACCCCAGTCCGACACCGCAGGAGCACTGACCCCATGACCTTTACCGACCTCTTCATCCGGCGACCGGTCCTCGCCATGGTCGTGAGCCTGCTCGTGCTGGTGCTGGGCATCCGCTGCGTGTTCAACCTGCCGGTGAGTCAGTACCCCCGGACGGAGAACTCGGTCGTCACGATCTCGACCACGTACTACGGGGCTGACGCGCAGACGGTGGCCGGGTTCATCACGCAGCCGCTCGAAACGGCGATCGCCCAGGCGCAGGGGATCGACTACTTGTCGTCCTCGAGCGCGACGGGCGTGTCCGTGATTATCGCCACGCTCCGCCTGAACTACGACGCCAACCGCGCCCTCACCGAGATCAGTACCCAGGTCAACTCGGTGAAGAATCAACTGCCGCCCCAGGCGCAAACCCCGGTGCTCACGGTTGCGACCGGACAGACGACGGACGCGATGTATATGGGGTTCTATAGCGACGTGTTGCCGAACAACAACGTCACAGACTTCCTGACCCGCGTGGTGGCCCCGAAGCTCAACGCGGTCGAAGGGGTGCAAACGGCGGAGCTCCTGGGGGCGCGGCAGTTCGCACTGCGTGCCTGGCTCGACGCTGACAAGCTTGCGGCGTACGGGCTGACCGCCGCCGACGTCAGCAACGCACTGGGGAGCAACAACTATCTGGCCGCGCTGGGGGCGAGCAAGGGGCAAATGGTGACGGTGCCGCTCACCGCCGGCACGAGCCTGCACTCCGTCGACGAGTTCAAACAACTCGTCGTGGCGCGCAGCGGCGATGCGTTGGTGCGCCTGGAGGACGTCGCGACCGTCACCCTCGGATCAGAGAACTACGACTTCAACGTCGCCTTCAGCGGCGTCCGCTCGGTGTTCATCGGGATCAAGGTCGCCCCGGACGCGAACATCCTCGAGGTGGCGCAGCGCGTGCGGGCGGCTTTTCCGGACGTGCAGAGTCAGCTGCCAACCGGCCTCACCGGCAAGATCGTGTACGACGCCACGGACTTTATCCGCGCGTCCGTCACCGAGGTCGTCCGGACGCTCCTTGAAGCGCTGATCATTGTGACCGTCGTCATTTTCCTGTTCCTGGGCAGCGTCCGGGCGGTCGTCGTCCCGGTGGTCGCCATGCCGTTGTCGCTCATTGGCACGTTCTTCGTGATGCAAATCCTCGGCTACTCGATCAACCTGCTGACGCTCCTCGCCCTCGTTCTCGCGATCGGCCTCGTGGTGGACGACGCCATCATCGTCGTCGAAAACATCGATCGCCACATGAACGAGGAGAAAAAGTCGCCGCTTGATGCGGCGCTGATAGCCGCCCGCGAACTCGCTAGCCCCATCTTGGCCATGACGGTCGTACTGGTCGCCGTCTACGTGCCGATCGGGTTCCAGCGGGGCCTCACCGGGGCACTGTTCACCGAGTTCGCCTTTACGCTCGCCGGCGCCGTCGCCGTGTCTGCGTTGGTCGCGCTGACGCTCTCGCCCATGATGTGCTCGCGCGCGTTCAAGACGACCCAGGACGAAGCGCCCTTGGTGAAGGCGATCAACCGGGTGTTCGGGTCGATCCAACAGGGCTACGGCCGCGTGGTTCATTCCCTGCTCGATACCTGGCCCGTGCTGATCGTGATGGGGGCGGCGTTGAGCGTCCTTCTCGTGCTGATGCTGAAGATGTCGCAATCGGAATTGGCGCCCGAAGAGGATCAGGGCATCGTGCTGGGACAGGTGGTCGGCGCGCCGACGGCCACGTCGGACCAGATGCTGACCTACGCCGATCTAATGTTCCGCACGGCCAAGAGCGCCCCGGAATACAGTCAGATGTTCCAGATCACGGGCGTCCCAACTATCCACTCAGGGATCGGGGGTGTGCTGCTCAAGCCGTGGAATGAACGGCGTCGCAGCGCCCACCAAATTCAGATGGACTTGCAGGCGCAATGGAGCAAGATCGCGGGCGCCCGCGTCGCGGCCTTCCAGTTCCCGCCGCTGCCGGGGGCATCGGGCCTGCCCGTTCAGTTCGTGATCACGACCACCGAGCCGTTCCAAAACCTGTACGCCGTAGCGCAGCAGGTTCTCGGTAAGGCCCAGGCGTCCGGCAAGTTCTACTTCTTGGATACGGACCTGAAGATCGACCAGCCGCAAGCCACGGTGGTCGTGGACCGCGACAAGATTGCCGCGCTGGGGATGACGGAGCAGGATGTCGGGAACTCGCTCGGCGCCGGTCTTGGCGGCGGCTACGTGAACTACTTCTCGATCGCCGGCCGATCCTACAAGGTGATTCCCCAGGTACTGCAGGTTGACCGCCTCAATCCCGCGGACGTCCTCGACTACTATATCAAGACCCCCCAGGCGGGCCTGATCCCCCTCAGCACCGTCGCGCACCTGCAATTCGACGTGGTGCCTGAGGCGATCAGTCGGTTCCAGCAGCTCAATTCGGTGACGATCGGCGGCGTCGCGGGCACCTCGCAGGACCAGGCGCTCCAGATCCTGCGCGACGCCGTGCGCGAAGCCGCCCCGAGCGGCTACTACGTCGACTACGCGGGTGCGTCACGGCAGTTCGTGCAGGAGTCGGGAGGCTTTCTCACCACGATGTTGTTCGCTGTCATCATCGTGTTCCTGGCGCTGGCGGCGCAGTTCGAAAGCTTCCGTGATCCCGTCGTTATCCTGGTGTCGGTGCCGCTCGCCCTGTTCGGGGCCATCGTCTTCATCTTCCTCGGCTTCACCTCCCTGAACATCTACACGGAGGTCGGGATGGTGACGCTGATGGGACTGATCAGCAAACACGGCATCCTCATCGTGGACGTGGCTAATCACGCCCAACTCGCGGGGAAGACCAAGCGCGAGGCGATTGAAGAGGCGACCCGCATCCGGTTGCGCCCGATCCTGATGACGACGGCAGCCATGGTGTTCGGGGTCGTGCCGCTGGTGATCGCGTCAGGCGCCGGCGCGGCCGGGCGATTCGCTATGGGTTTGGTGATCTTTACTGGCCTGTCGATCGGCACCCTCTTTACGCTGTTCGTGGTGCCGGCCATGTACATGTTCATCGGCGCGGACCACCACCGGCGGGCCGCCACAGCCTCGTAATCGACCGGGCAGCTCACGCACTGCCTCAAGAAGGCGTGGGCTTGCCCCTATGCGCGGAGTGCCCCGGGCTGACCCTGGGAGGGCCGACTGGCGCGTCACGCCGAGCCGCTCACTTGATGCCCATCGCATTGTTGAGCCACCGCACGAAGGGCAACATCACCTTAAAATCCGCTTCCAAGACTGCAGACAGGCGCGGGCCGATTGCCTCGGACTGCTTGAGCGGCCGTCCGATCGTAAACGACTGGTACTTCAGCCACGTCGCGCCCGGGTGGTCCTCCGCGAACCCTCGCGGCATCCGTTTCAAGACGTGTTCGTCGTCGAGGCCGCCGTACCGCTTCACGACCGCGGGCCGACGGATGATGCGTTCGAAGCCGCGGACGTTGTTTGCAATGGCATCCCGGATCTTCGCGAGGACCGGACGGGGTGGCATCCAGATGCCCGCCCCGACGAACGACCCGGTGGGCGCGAGGTGAAAGTAGAACCCGGCGCTCCCACCCTCCCCGTCGCCGCCCACCTTGCCCGAGCGGGCTCGGTGGTTGAACCAACACGCGGCGTGAGTCTTGTAGGGGGATTTGTCCTTCGAGAACCGGATGTCCCGGTTGATCCGGAACATCGACCGCTTCGGGTCACCCACGATCTCCGGCGCGAAGCGCTGGAGCCGCGCGTCCATCTCTTCGATCAGCGCGCGCATCGGGTCGCGGACGTCACGTTCGTAGTCGGCCCGATGCGCCTCGAACCACGGCTTGTTGTTGTGCTGGGTCAGGCCGCGGAAAAACGTCAGCGCCGACGAAGAAAACGGCATACGACAAATTTGCGCCTCACGACAAGGCCCGTCCACCCGGTCTGACGGGGACGGAGCTGTGACAGAGCGCGCCCGTCTCAACCGGACCGGCGCGCCACTGAGGTGAACCCGATGGGCTAGCGTACTGCTCGGCGACTGCGCTCCACGAGCCCATTGGCTGCAATGCGCTCGGCCCATGCGGGCAGCTCGTCCGTGGGGCCCTTCCACTCAAGCTCGTCCACCGTCTGGAATAGCGGGGCATCGGTCTGGAGCGTCGCGAGCCGCTTGAAGAGAAGGGCCCGCTCGCGCCCGTGCCCGAGCACCGACGAGGGGAAACGCTCGATCTCCCTGTACTGATTGAGCAGCCGGGCCGCCGTCACGCGCCCGATCCCATCGATCCCCGGGTAGCCATCTTGGGGGTCGCCCACGAGGGCGAGGAAGTCGGGGATCTGCCCGGGCTCCACGCCGAACTTCCGGCGCACGCCCTCCGCATCACGGATGGTGCCGCTGCGGCGGTCCACCTGCACGACGCGTGTGCCTTGCACGCACTGCGCGAGATCCTTGTCGTTTGCCCAGATGCACACCCGGTCCACGGCGTCGTCCCGCGCCGACAGATGCGCCGCGGACGCCAGGGCGTCGTCGGCTTCCAGCTCGACCATCGGCCACACCACGACCCCCAAGGCCGCCAGCGCGTCCTCGAGGGGCTCAAACTGCGCGGCAAGTGCCGGTTCGATGCCGTCCCCGGTCTTGTAGTCGGGCCAGAGATCGTTCCGGAACGACTCGATCACGTGATCAGTCGCGACCCCGAGGTGCGTTGCGCCTTGCTCGATCATCTGGAGCATGGTGTGCAGCACGCCCGCGACCGCTCCGAACGGCGGATCCGCATCACGCTGCGCGCGGCGCAGCCCGTAGAAATGGCGGAACAGCTCGTACGTGCCGTCGACGACATGCACGATCATGGGCGGGAAGGTACTTCGCCACGCCGCCTGAGGGAGGCTACCGCTCGCACCGCGCCGCTTCGTCTGACCCGCGCGTCGCATCGGCCAGATACATGGCTCGGTGTGCAGCTCATCGCGGACCGAGATCCGGATCGGTTCAGCGAGTACCTAGTGGAGCGGGGAGACGAACTCGAGCGGGCTATCAGACTGTTGGATCCTGGCTCGGTGTGCAGTTCATCGGAGACCGGGATCCGGATCGGATCGGCGAGTACGGGCTAGAGCGGGGCGCGGGCTGTCAGGCTGCTGGATCGTTCGTGGATGGACGGACCGAAACCGTCAACAAACCGTCAACCGGCGGGGATTCCTACGCCGATCAAATAGGACCCTTTGCGGTCAACGACTTACAAGCTGGGGCGGGAGGACTCGAACCTCCAACTTCCCGGTTAACAGCCGGGCGCTCTGCCAATTGAGCTACACCCCAAGGCTCAACACTCAACCGCTCCCCGAGCAGCCGACGGAGAAGGCGGAGCCCGCCGCAGCCGTCCGGTCGGGCCCCCGCCAGCTCCCCGTAGCAACGCGCCCCCGGGACGCTGAGTACCGGGGGCGCGCAGTTGCGGAATCCTCGCGACGCTACGCCGCCGCCCTCCGGGAACTGACCCGCGGCCAGGGATAGGACGCTCGAGCGTTCGAGGACAACATGGCGTCAACACTACCACGAGGCGGAGACGGGAGCAAGGGCGTCCTCAGTGCTTGATCCCCACCTTCTCGGCGAACGCGCGCGCGGCATCGGTCTGCTCCGGGGTGAGGTGCTCGGGAATACTCACGTGCACCTCCACATATTGATCGCCGCGGCGCCCGCCCTTCTCGATGCCCTGCCCGGGAATGCGGAACTTCTGTCCGTGCTGCGTGCCCGGTGGGATCCGGAGCATGACCGAGCGGCCATCGAGCGTTTTGACCTTGATTTTCGAGCCGAGCATCGCCTGCGCGACGTTCAGCGGCACGACGCAAATGACGTCGAGGCCCTCCCGCCGGAAGAAGCGATCCGGTTCCACTTGAAAGATGACGACGACGTCACCCCCCTTCGGGCCCTGGCCCTTGAGTCGTGCTCGCGCCCCCTCCTCGGTCCCTGGCGGCACGGTGATGACGAGCCGCTTCTCGACCAGCACCTCGCCCGCGCCGTGACACGTCGGACACTCCTCGGAGGGGACCTTCCCCTTACCCCGGCATTTGGGGCACGGGCGGTTCACCGCAAAGCTCCCCTGGCCGAACGAGACGATCCCGCGCCCCCGGCACTCGGGGCAGGTGGAGATCGTGGCGCCGGGTGCGGCGCCGCTCCCGCGGCACGTGGGGCACACCTCGCGTACCGGAACGGTGAGCGGCACCTTGCCCCCAAGCGCGGCGACCCGGAATGGAATCGCGACGCTCGCCTCGATCTCCTCGGTCGCCTCGGCGGGGCCCTCGCCCCGACGACCGAAGATCGAGGAGAAGAGATCGCCGAGGCCGCCAAAGGAGCCGAGGTCTGAGAGATCGAAATCGGCGGCCCCGCCCGTCGTCCCGTCACCGCCCCCGCCGCCACCGCTCCATCGTGCGCCGCTCCCCGCCCCCGCGAACGCGCCGTACTTGCGCAGCTGGTCGTACCTGGTGCGCTTCTCGGCGTCGCTCAAGACATCGTGCGCCTCGTTGATTTCCTTGAAGCGCTCGCCGGCCTGCGGGTTGTTGGGGTTGCGGTCTGGATGGTACTGCTTCGCGAGGCGCCGGAACGCCTTCTTGATCGCGTCTTTCGTCGCCGTCTCCGGGACGCCCAGGATCTGGTAGTAGTCGCGCGGCGCTGCCATCTATGCGTCCCGCATCCCCGTTGGGGATCCTGACCACGTGAGGACCTGCACCCGCGCCGGGCGGATGAGCGTGTCGCCGAGTCGGTATCCGGTCTGCAGCACGGCGCCCACCGTGTGATCCTGCGATGGCTCGGCGGCGGGACCGGTCGTGACCGCCTCGTGGAAGCGTGGGTCGAACGCGGCACCGACTGGGTCGATGCGGCTGACGCCGACCGCCTCGAGTTCTTTGCGGACCTTGCGCTCTACGAGCTCGACCCCTTGCTGAATGCGTTGGGGGTCGGTGGCCGCGGCATCTACCTGCGCGAGCCGGCCGAGATCTTCAAGCCCATCCACCAACCGGCCGAGCAGCTCCACTTGCGCCTTAGTCCAAAGCTCGCTGCGCTCCCGCGCCGTGCGTTTGCGGTAGTTGTCGTACTCGGCGGCAAGCCGTAGGTACCGCTCATTGAGGTCGGCGAGTTGGCCTTCGAGCCGGAGCACGGCGGCCTCGGGGGCCTCGAGCAGGGCGCCCGCCTCGGCTGGGGCCGGGTCATGAGCGCCACCGGAGGGCGCGCTCGTCCCGCTCGGTTGGGGCGCGGCGCCGGCGTCGGGGTGGGAATGGGGCTTCTTGTCAGTCATGGGCTCCAGCGCCAAGAGCAAGCCCCGTGCCCGCCGGAACTGTCGTTGTGGCGGCGAAAGAGGCGGGGTGTCTCCGGAAGGCGCTGTGCGACAAGAAGATAGCCACGCATGACGGAGTTGTCGAGCGTGCGCCGATCGTGCAGGAGCGAGGGCGTTGCTCTCCTCAGGCGAGTCCGCGACCAGCGAGAAAGGTGAGGACGTCAGCTACCACGCGCTCGGCCTGCGGATCGTGCAGCAGCTCGTGATACATCTCCGGGTACCAGCGCACTTCGACCGGCGCCGTCAGCGCATCGGCGAAGGCGCGGGCGGCGTGCGAGTCCACGATGCGGTCCTCGCCGCCCAGCAGCAGCAGCAGGGCGGTCTCGATGCGGCCCCCGTCCGCGGTCACGGCGCGCTGCGCCCATTGGATCTCGCGCCACGCGCCCGGCGTCATCAGGCGATGCACCGCGCGGTCCCCCTCCCACGCGGCGTTGACCGCCGGGTCGCGGCTGAGCATCGCGGGGTCGATGCCGAGGGGCACCGGGAACGTGGACCACAGGTCGGCGAACACGCGGCTCACGAGGCGCTTCCACGCCGGAAGCGGCGCGGCGAGGGCCAGCCACGGGCTCACCACCACCGCCGCCACGAGGGCGTCGCTGGGCTGGGTCTCGAGATACCGGAGCGCGACGAGTCCCCCGAAGGAGTGGCCTAGCACGACTTGCGGCAGTTCCGGCCGGCGGCGCCGAATGGCGCGCCGGAACGCCTGCAGGTCGCCGAGCAGCTGGCTGAAGCGCGACAGATACCCGCGCCGGCCGCCCGACTCACCGTGGCCCCGCTGATCGAGCAGGTAGACCGCATACCCCGCCGATTGGAACCGCTCGCCCACGCCGCTCCAGCGTTGCGCGTGGTCCGACCAGCCGTGGAGGAATAGGATCGCCGCGCGAGGGGACGGTGGCTCGCACGGGTAGTAGATGAGTTGTGTGCCGTCGGGTGCCGTGAAGGTAGGCATCAGGCGGATCCGATGAGGAGGCGGCGCAGCAGGTCGAGCGCGGCCTGCGCCGCGCGTTGCCGGATTTCGTCGCGATCGCCCGGGAAGAGGCGCCGGAGGGCTCGGGCGTCCGCGTCCACACGGGCCGCGAGCCAGACCGTACCCACCGGCTTCTCGGCCGTCCCCCCACTCGGTCCGGCAATGCCGGTGATCGCCATGCTACAATCGGCGGCGAGCAGCCGCTGCGCACCCGCAGCCATGGCCCGCACCGTCTCCTCGGAGACCGCGCCGTGGGCGTCGAGCATCTCCCCCGGCACCCCAAGCGTGGCCGTCTTGATCGCGTCCGCGTAAGCGATGACGCCGCCCACAAAGGTGTCGGACGCGCCTGGGACCGCGGTGACTCGCGCACCGAGGAGTCCACCGGTGCAGGACTCGGCGACGCCCAACCGCCGCCGGCCCGCGCGCAGCTGATCGAGTACGACAGCCGCGAGATCGCGGTCGTCGTGCCCGTAGACGTCGGGACCCGCGCGCTCCGCGAGCTCGCGGCTTGCGGCGGCGAGGCGCGCGTCAGCTTCGTCGGGCTCCATGTCCCAGGCGGTGAGCCGCAGGTCCACACCGAATACGGACGGGAGGTAGGCGAGCGTGAGTGGGGCAAGGGCGTCTTCAATCGGGCCGACGCGTTCGGCCAGGGCCGATTCCGACACGCCCGTGGTGCGGACCGCCCGCGAGCGCGTGACACGCGGGGGCGTTGCGCGCCGTTCGCGCAGGCGAGGCAACACCTCCTCGAGCACGAGGCCCCGCATCTCACGAGGGACGCCCGGGAGCAACACCGCAACGCGCCCCCGCGGGTCCTCGAGCCAGAGGCCGGGGGCCGTGCCCCGCGGGTTGGGCAACACAGCCGCGCCCTGGGGCACCTCGGCCTGGCTGCGGTTTGCGGGCGGCATGGGCCCGCGCCCCATCCGCGCGAAGCGCGCCTCGAGGTTCGCGAGCAGGCGCTCGTCCAGCATCAGCGCCCGCCCGAACAGCGCCGCCACGACACCCTTGGTCAGGTCGTCGCGCGTGGGACCCAGCCCGCCCGTCGTGATGACGAAGCCCGTGCGGTCGAGTGCCTCGCCCACGGCCGCCTCGATCGCCTCGGCGCGGTCCGGCACGCTGGTGCGCCGCACCACCTCCACCCCCGCCGCGGCGAGGGTGTGGCCCAATTCGGCCCCGTTGGAATCCACCGTGTAGCCCAGCAGCAGCTCGGTGCCGATCGTGACGACTTCGAGCCTCACCGGTCGCTCGTGAAGAGGGCCCGGTAGCGGTAGATGTAAACGGCGAGCGAGTACACGGTCAGCAGGACGGCCCCCGCGAGCGTGACCGCCACCACGGCGCCGTGGAATTGGTCCCAGAAGTTGCGAAACCACCCGGCCCATCGGTGCGTGGCGAGCGCGTCCTTCCACGCAAACCACGCGATCGTCGCGCCGATGAAGACGTTCTGCACCACGGCCTTCAGCTTGCCAGGGCCCTCGGCGGGGATCACGACGCCGCGGCGGCGCGCGAAGAACCGGAAGGCCGTGATCAAGACCTCTCGCCCGACGAGCAGAAGCGCGACCCATACGGGGAGGCTGCCCCACCACGGAATCCGGTAGTCAACCAGGATCGTGGGGTGGCGCGTGATCCAGAAGATGGGGATGAGGGTCGCAAACAGGAGCAGCTTGTCGGCGATGGGATCGAGCAGCTGGCCCAGCTCACTGACCTGATGGTAGCGTCGCGCGAGATAGCCGTCCACCACGTCGGACACCGCGGCGGCGAGGAAAATCACGAACGCGATCAGCTTGGGCCAGAACCCCTGGATGAACGGCAGGAGGGCGATGACGGGCGTCAGGCAGATGCGCGCCAGCGTAAGGATGTTCGGCAGGGTCCACCGCATGGGACCGTCGCTAGCTCAACGTCTTCAACACCAGTTTGCTGACCGACTTGAGCGTATCGAACACGCCGTCCCCTCGGACGGCGACCGCCTCCGCATACGCCGCCCGGCCCGTCCATTCGCCGCCCGCTTGTTCCACCAGGTTTTCGCCCGGATGGGTCGGATCAGGCACGACCCGTTGCTGCGCCGGATCCTCGACCGGCCATCCCGGATTGAGCGACGCCTGCAAATCCTTGATGGGGGCGGCGTTCGGCAGGTCCCGTTTGTTGTACTGAATGATGAACGGGATCTTGGTCAGGTCGTAGCCGTACTCGGCCATGTTGTCGTAGAGGTTCTGCATCGATTCGACGTTGGCCTCCATGCGCTCGATCTGGCTGTCGGCGACGAACACGATCCCGTCGACCCCTTTCAGGATGAGCTTCCGGCTTGCGTTGTAGTACACCTGACCGGGCACGGTATAGAGGTGAAAGCGGGTCTTAAAGCCGCGGATCGTGCCGAGATCGACCGGCAAGAAATCGAAAAACAGGGTGCGCTCGGTCTCGGTCGCGAGCGAGATCATCTTACCGCGGGTGTTCGGCGACACCTTTCCGTAGATGTGCTCCAAGTTGGTCGTCTTGCCACCGAGACCGGGGCCGTAATAGACGAGCTTACAGTTGATCTCGCGGGACGCGTAGTTGATCATCGACATACGCGCGTCCCCTTAGCCAAAGAGCTTGTCAATTTCGTCCTCTGCCCCTTCGAGCAGCCCCTTCTCGGGCGCGCTGGGGCCAGCCCCCACGCGATTGAACATGTCGGCGAACACCTTGTTCAAGTGCTCGACGGCAGCCTTGCCCTTGAGCTTGACGAGGCCGAGCGTGGTGCGTTGGTCGAAGAGCACGACGAGGATCACCCGTTTCGCGACGTCCGCGAGGAACATCGACTCCTTCTCACCCTGATGGACCAGGGACGCGAACTCGGCTTCCCCGATCATCTTCGCGAGTTGGTCGTTGGCGCTGAAATCGGCGGCGGTGAGCGAGGCAAACGCGGTCGAGTCAAATTGCGGCGGCTCGCCCACGGTCGCGACGAGCTGTCCGGTGCGGTCGACAAGGAGGGCGCAGCGGGCGTTGGCGTCCCGGAGGAACGCCTGCAGATGCTGCTGGATCAGTTTGAAGTCGTTCTCAGAGAACGACCAGCTCGCGGCACCCGCCATCCCGAACCTCGGTCAGTCGGCGGACATGTCGCGTCGCGCTTCGAGCGCTTGCGCGATCGTGACGCCGTCGGCGTACTCCAGGTCTCCACCCACGGGCAAACCGCGCGCGATGCGGGTGACGCGCACGCCCGTGGGCTTCAGCACCTGCTGCAGGTAGGTGGCCGTGACTTCCCCCTCCATCGAGGGATTGGTGGCGACGATCACTTCCCGCACGCCCGACCCGTTGCCCGCGCGCTCCAGCAGCCGCTCGAGCCGCAACGCTTCCGGTCCCACGCCGTCCAGGGGGCTCAGGCGACCGCCCAGCACGTGATAGTGCCCCCGGAACCGACCGCTGCGCTCGATGGCCCCGACGTCGGCCGCCTCCTCCACCACACACAACAGCGTCGCGTCCCGCCGCGGGTCGGCGCAAATCGCGCACGGCTCCTCGTCCGTCAGGTTGCCACACAAGCGACACTCAATCACACACTCACGCACCCGACGGATTGCCTCCGCCAAGCGCGCGGCGGCCTCCGGCGGTTGCTTCAACAAGTGAAACGTGAGACGCTGGGCCGTCTTGCGCCCGATCCCGGGGAGCCTGGCGAGCTCCGTCACGAGATCTTCGATGGCCGACACGGCGAACTACAGGGGCAACTGAAACGGGAACGGCAGGCCCGACGCGAGCTTGCGGACCTCCGCCTGATAGAGCTCGGCGGCGCGCTTTTGGGCCTCGGCCACCGCGGCGAGGACGAGGTCTTCGAGCATCTCGACGTCTCCCTGGCCGACAGCCTGTGGATCGATCTTGATCGCCCGAATCTGGCCGCGGCCGTCGGCCGTGGCTTGGACCATGCCCCCACCCGCCGAGCACGTCACCGTCTGCTGCGCAAGCTGGGACTGGATCTCCGAGAGCCGCCCTTGCATCTGCTGCCCCAGCTGGAGCAGGTTGGATAAATCCGCCATGCGTCGAAAGTTACCCCTCGCCGGGGCGGGGGGCAAGCTATTCCAGCAGCTCCAGATCGAGCGCGTCGACAGCGGCGTTGAGACTCGGATCGCCAGCGCGCAGCCGGGTGAGCCGCTCCGAGCGGGCCGCGTCCTCGGTGAGCCGGACAGG
>Ga0307477_10000862_pt1 | contig 28967 bp, 33 predicted proteins | sample atmos_gasesECM2C_FD_203316 | JGI IMG/M metagenome (GOLD analysis project Ga0307477, IMG submission 203316) | Hardwood forest soil microbial communities from Morgan-Monroe State Forest, Indiana, United States - atmos_gasesECM2C_515 | ecosystem: Environmental > Terrestrial > Soil > Temperate...
TTCTGCGGCACCGACAAGAACCTTCTTCGGGTCGCATCCCCGGAGCGCGCACGTCCCGCCGAACGGCCGGGAATCGACAACTGCCACCTCCCATCCAGCAGACCGGCACTGCGATGCGACGGGAGATGCGGCTTCGCCTGTTCCAATGACAACAACGTCAAAGTTTCTGGTCATGCCCAAGGTTCTTTTTCTCGCGCTGTATTCGAAGGTACTGTTTTACGCTTGTCTATTTCTTTTAAGGCAATGAGCGAACGGCTTGTGCAGATGATTACTCGTCATGATGATGCCCATTCTCACGATGGGCGCGATGGTGGCCGTGGCCAGTGTAAGCGCCGCCTTCAGGCTGGAAAGGGACCTGCACCTTTACAAGATCTGCTCCGAAGCCAAGGAGCATATCCTCGATCACGTGGTCTGGCCGAATGCAAAGAACCTGGTCCCGAATTTCAGTCGGCAAATGCCGATTTCCCAAATGCCACGCGAGGCGAGCAAGCTGGTTGGGATCTTTATGTCTGACTTCGACAATGAGCTCCGCCGCAGCCTGAACCTTGAGCCACCTACCATCTTCGAGTTGCAGGCCATCTCCATCAGCCATGGCAACCGCTTGGGGAAGATCGAGAAGGATATCTTCGCCTTGATCCCCAGTCAGGCGAATTCGGCGTCGATGGCGCGCGTCAAAATCGAGAGTAAGCGAGCCTGCCGCATTTTCCGTCGGCCAATCCCCGGCGAGTCGATGAGCGGAAGCGCGATGAGTGGGATCACCATGAATGGAAGCGTTATGTGTAGTCATAGTCATACTCAATACATGAAATAGCGTTGGGCCAGGGCCAGTACTTTGGCCGGATCGCAAGTGAGAAGGCGGCCATCGGCCCGCACTTCATAGGTTTCGGGGTTTACTTCCATGCGAGGCGTGGCATTATTCAAAATCATCGAACGCTTGCCAATCCTGCGCGTGTTGGAGACAGGAAGGAGTTTCTTTGCAACGCCAAGCGCCTCCGCTTTGTTGAGTAGTGCCTGGCTGACAAATGTCACCGAGCTTTCCGTCAAGGAGCGACCGAACGCACCGAACATGGGCCGGTAGTACTCGGGTTGCGGTGAAGGGATGGAGGCGTTAGGGTCTCCCATGATCGCGGCCGCGATCGTGCCACTCTTTAGCACCATCTCGGGCTTCACTCCGAAAAAAGCTGGATCCCAGATACAAATGTCGGCAAGCTTTCCAATTTCGATTGAACCGACATATGTAGAAATACCTTGAGCGATTGCGGGATTGATTGTGTATTTCGATACGTATCGTCGAGCTCTGAGATTGTCGTTCTCACCCTGTTCCTCTGCCAGGTGTCCGAATTGTTTCTTCATTTTGTCTGCGGTCTGCCAGGTTCGGATAATCACCTCACCCACACGGCCCATGGCCTGACTGTCTGAAGACATGATCGAGAGTGCCCCAAGATCATGCAAAATGTCTTCGGCCGCGATGGTTTCCTTGCGAATCCGGCTCTCCGCGAAGGCGACATCTTCAGGAACGCGCCGATCGAGGTGATGGGTGACCATCACCATATCGAGGGCCTCATCAAGCGTATTTACAGTGTATGGTCGCGTTGGAGTCGTAGAAGCTGGAATTACGTTTGGTTCGCCGCAGACCTTGATGATGTCCGGGGCATGTCCGCCGCCCGCTCCTTCAGAATGAAATGTATGAATGGTCCTGCCCTTGAAAGCGGCGATTGTAGTTTCGACGAAGCCGCTTTCGTTGAGCGTGTCTGTATGGATAAGAACCTGTACATCCATGTCATCCGCAACAGACAAACAGCAGTCAATGGCGGAGGGCGTCGTACCCCAGTCCTCGTGAAGCTTCAAGCCGCATGCCCCGGCCTCGATTTGCTCAATGAGGCCAGCCGCAGTACTTGCATTGCCTTTACCGAAGAAGCCGAGATTCATGGGGAAGGCATCGGCGGCCTGGAGCATCCGCTGAATATGCCACGGACCGGGAGTACAGGTGGTTGCATTCGTCCCTACTGCGGGTCCTGTGCCTCCGCCCATCATCGTGGTCAGGCCCGCATAAAGAGCTTCTTCGATTTGTTGCGGGCAGATGTAATGAACGTGCGTGTCGATGCCGCCAGCGGTGACAATCTTGCCCTCGCCGGCGATCACTTCAGTTCCGGGGCCGATTACGATCGTGACGTTCGGTTGGACATCCGGATTTCCAGCTTTCCCGATCGCTGCAATCCGGCCGTCTTTGATAGCGATATCTGCCTTCACTATTCCCCAGTGATCGAGAATCAGAGCGTTCGTAATTACCGTATCCACTGCACCCTCATTGCGCGAACGCTGGGACTGTCCCATGCCGTCGCGAATCACCTTCCCGCCACCGAACTTCACCTCCTCGCCATAGATCGTGTAATCTTTCTCCACCTCGATGATGATGTCCGTATCCGCAAGGCGTACCTTGTCGCCGACGGTCGGGCCAAACATCTGCGCATAGGCTCTACGGTTCATTTTGTTCGGCATCTTCCTTTTCCTCAATGGCTTTCCGGCAATGCTCCCATGACAGCCCGGTTGAAGCCGCAGACCAGGCGTGCGCCAACATATGGGACGAGGGAAACTTCGCGAGTCTGGCCGGGCTCAAAGCGTACGGCTGTTCCCGCCGGAATATCTAAGCGATACCCAAGCGCCGCTTTGCGATCAAACCGGAGAGCCGAGTTGGTCTCAGCGAAGTGGTAATGGCTGCCAACTTGTATCGGCCTGTCGCCCGCGTTTGCGACCTTAATAATGATGGCAGCTCTGTCCTTGTTCAGAACGATGTCGCCAGTTGCTGCGAAGATCTCGCCTGGAATCATGTCAGTTCGGCCTCATCGAATTGGGTTGTGAATGCTCACGAGTTTCGTTCCATCGGGGAAAGTTGCTTCAACTTGCATCTCGGGAATCATCTCGGCGATACCTTCCATCACCTGGTCACGGCTCAGGACCTTGCGGCTTTCCGACATGAGCTCAGCAACCGACTTGCCCTCGCGCGCTGCCTCCAGGACGAAATCGGTAATGAGCGCAACAGTCTCGGGATAGTTAAGCTTGACACCTCTTTTAAGCCGCTCCCGGGCGACTATTGCGGCAAGTGAAATCATGAGCTTGTCTTTCTCACGCGGCGTGAGGTTCATGAACGCCTCCGTTCTGCGGCAATCTTTAGCATGACCACATTTTCGGTACTCGAAAGGGTCCGGGGCCGAGCTCCGGTCCGAATTGCCGCAGAAAGCTGCCCAACGCAAGCTTCAAATCAGAGGACTCTTTCGCCGCAAAGCGGACCACGATAAGTCCGCTTACTAAGGTCGCTGCACAAGTGCATCCCAGGGAAGGAATAATCTCGCGTAAAAAGTCCAGTCGTTTGTCTAGATCAGGCCCGAAATAGATCAGTGTTGCAATCGCATTGTGATTTGAGAGCGAGGCCTTCGTTTTAAGGTGCGGAAAGATCTCATCGGTGATGCGAAAGCTGTCTGCCCAGATTAGCCGACCGTCTCGTTTCACGCGCCAGCTGTCGGTTATGGTGCCTCCGACCACGACTTCGCCGTGTGCGGCGCGCCCCAAAACAAGCCACTCGAGGGCAAGCAGCTCCGCTTTACCGGAAAGTTCGATCTCTGTCGTCCGATGAAGACGTGCCCAATTGAAAACGATTGTTTCCTGCGGAAGCCATGCAAGCTTGGCGGACTCCTGTGCTTTCAGCCTGGTCGCAACCCGCGCGGGTTCATACAACGCCCGATAGACCTTTTCCGCTGCTTGTGTAGTCACGGTAATCGAGGCGCCAGGGAGCACCGCCACAGAACATTCGAGCTGGTCACCACCCGCAATACCTCCTGCAGTGTTGACTAGTACAGCTTCTTCCACCGCACGATGGTCGGTTCTTGGGAACATGATGCGAATCGGAGACCGCTCAAAGACGTCCTCGATCCGGGTACCGTTTTCGGAACCAATCAATACGATCCGGCCGCATCCGGCCGCACGCTGCAGATCTCGATCCGACGGACGATCATTATTCAGATCTTGCGTATGAGAAACACTCAATTCGTCGATGAGATCGGGTGGTGACATCGCATCGAGCATCGGCTTCCACCAACTGATCGGCTGGGAGTGAAAACACAAAAATACATTTCTCTGTCCTAGATATGTGGCGATGCCCGGCCCGCTGGTGCCCGAGCATCGCCTGTCCGCGGTCAAACTGCGCGCGGCTCCCGCGGCCGCTCTCTGGATGACGCTTACTGCTCCACAATTCAACCTTTTGCGGAAGTACCTGTCGCGCGTCCGTTGCCACAACTTTTCCTCGCGCAAGGCCAGACGACTGAACTGGATTATCGCGCCCCTGTTGAGCGGAATCAGAATCCCGCCAAGCCCTCCGGGCTGTTGTAGGGGATTGTGACGCTTGTGACCTCCTCAAGGGAACCGTCCGGCTTTGTGGCGTAGCCCACCAGTTTCGAAGCATTCCCGTAGATCTGGTAGAGATATTCGCCATCCGGCGTCAGCCAGTTATCGCTGGGGCCGCTGCTGACCGTTCCGTTGATCGCCCTGAAGGTGCCATCTCCTGGAACCTTCGGGCACGCAGGATCCTTCGCGACGGTGAGCACGTTGCCCTCGATGCGGAAGCTGCTGAGGTTGCTGAAACCGAAGTTTGTGGCGAACACCGTCCGGTCGTCCGGCGAGACCGCCAGCCAGCACAGTTCAGAGGGCACGCCGGCGCTTGTGTCGATCGGCACGACCGGGCCAACGGTGACTTTGCCGTCTGTGTCGATGCGGCCGATGGCGAGTCCGTCTGAAACGGCTTCCCCGATGACGAATGTGTCCGGCCGGTTGTTCAAGAAGGCGATGTAGAAAGGAGAAGCGCCTCCCCCATCGTAAAATGAGGGCTCGCCGAGTGAGCCGTCTGCGCCTACGGGGAATACGATGATGCCGTCGGGGTCAGGTGCATTCGAAGCGATCGAGTGCAGGTCGCCGTTGTTTCCCCGCGGGATCCAGAGAATCAGTGAGCCGTCCGGATTTTTCCTGCTAGGCAACTCGTCGAATGTGGTGCCTAGAATGAGGAATTTCCCGTCTGGCGAGGGCACGGCCATGGTGGGCACACGATTGGGCCATTCCATCGTGCTCACCGAGTATTTTTCCGGGCGTGGCGTGAGGTTGCCTTCGTCATCGACCGACAGCAGCCGGATATGGTCGGGGCCGAACGTGTGCACCACGTAAAGCGTGCGACTCGATGGGGCATAGGCCACCGATTTAGCGCCACCGCCTTGTGTGTTACCCGTCCGCTTCACGTCCAGCAGCGTGAGCCAGCCTTCCTTATCCACAGCGAAGCTGGAGACGGAATTGTCGCCTCCGTTGGTGGCAAACAGAAAGCGACGATCCTGCGTGAGACGGACACTGCCCGCACCCTCGTAGTGGTTCGGCCGGGCGATGTGGTAGATGGGGCTGATGCGCCCAGAACCGGCGCCCCCTGTCGCGACACGTTCCACTTCCGCAAGCGCGCCGTTCGCAGACCGATGGTAGTGGATGATATAGTTCTTTACCTCGTTGGTTTGCATGTAGAGATGACCGCCACGACCGTTCATGCTCATCTCTTTCGACATACTCATCTCTTTTGACATGCCCATCTCTTTCGACTTGCTCATCTCTGTAGCCATATTCGTTTTCCTTTTGCTCCTTTGAAATTGGACCAGGTGGTCCATGGTGAGACAAAACCTCGTTACCTAATACCCCTGCTTGTCACGAAGTAACGGATAGAATTGAATCCATGTCATGTCTGTGGCGGCGACATTGGCGATGTGGCATCCGGCACATTCGGTCACAGGCTTTTCAGCTGCGACCTTCTCGTAGGGCAACGGATGATGCCCGAAAGTGAAAAATCCCCAGCCGTTGGTCTTAGCAAAGCGCTTACTGTCTTTCACTGTTAAGTCGATGCCGTTGTACTCGCCGTTGAAATATCCACGTCCGGATGGTTCCTTACGAGAGCCGTCTGGAAAAGTCGGGTTGAGAACCCGGGTCAGCTCTTTTACGATGACTGTTCCTTCTGGAAACTCGCCTGTCTTCAGATAGGCATCGACGTTTTTCTGCTCGACGTAAACGTGATGATATTCGGGGAACCCTGCCTTTCCGTCGTTGAGGCCGTTAGGTGTAAGGGGAGCCCCCACAAAAACCCATTTCCGAAAACCGGTTGGCAACTCCAACTTGCCATCAGCATCGAACACGGCGCTCGACTGTTCAGGCTGGGCCGCCACCACGGGTTTCGCGACCAGTAGGAATACGGCCGAAGCGGTCAATCCAAGTAAAACGATGATTGGAAACAGATGCTTTTGCATTGCAATTCTCCTTCTGGAAAGTTCCCGACTGAGTCTCTGCGAGACCGTTCTGTTTACTTCGATTTGAGGACCGGGTAACCCTGCACATACACCCAGTCTGTCGCCTTCGCGGGGACGTGGCAGCCCAGGCAGTCTTTTTTGTAGTTCGTTGCAACCTGTTTATCGGGCGCATCGGACTTGAAAAGGGCCCATCCCCATCCATCGCCCCACAGCGGATTGTCGGGATAGCGTCCCTTGTCGTCTTTGATCATGACGAACCACACTTTCGTTCCCGTAGCCCAATGTGCATCCCCGGTCGTCAGTTGCGCATGATCAGTCGCGAAGACCTCTTTCACTAGCACGGTCCCGTCGGCAAACTTTCCAGTCTTGCGGTAATACTCAGCTGTGCCCGGCGAGGCGTAGGTGTAGTGCATCTCGGTGTTGTTGTTGAGGTCGACCGGTGTATAAACTCCAAGCGCCTGATAGCGATCTCTAACGTCAGCCGGTTTGCGAATGGTTCCCGTTTTGTCGACCAGATCGAAGCCGTTGTGGCCGCCCACAGATTGAGAATTGATCGGCTGGTGGCCTGTCAAACAAACAAGCGCAAGAACGAGCGATGCAATGCGAACCGACATTTACTCCTCCTCCTGCTTGAACAATCGAATCGAGGTGAACGGCCACAGTGGGGGTCGCCAGAGGGAGAAGTATTCGAAGCCGGCTCCCAACGCATTTGCGAGTTCAGAATCCGTCGGTGCATAACTGGCACACTCGCGCCCGCTCCTTGTGTTCTTTCCGGTTGACTCGTTGTTCTCAACCATCGAGATCGTGTTTCTCGTCACTGTGAGTGCCTCGCAGCGAGTCTCGCTGCGCAGCTCATGTAGCAACTGATTGTCCAAACTCGTTTCGCCTTATAAACCTGCAGTCTGAATTCCTCTGCATCCCTGTTATCGAGTGTGCTTGGAGCTGCTGTGGGCGGCGCGCAAGAATTCACCGCGATCGTGATAAGGGCATCTGCAAGCTGCGGCCGTGACTTAATAGCGACTGTGTACCGCCTCCGCGTTGCTATTGCGACACCGCGAATTGAATTAGGCGATTGTTGTTGCAACGCTGGCCTTTAAGGAGCTTTTAGTCTCTCTTCGGTCTCTGAGTTGCAGAGAAGAGCTGGGAACACCGCGACTTGTGGCGTACGCGGAAGAGAACCTAATGCGGTCGCGAATCATTTGGACAGCGGTTGCGTCTGGTGTGCTGATCGGGATTGGACTGAGGCATTTCAGTTTGACGGCGCTGCAAGAACCGGGCCCTCTTGAAACACGGATGGCGAATCTGGCCAAACACTCTGTCATTCGCGTGGCCAGCCGCCACGGAATTCCTCCGCGGCCACTCGACACAAAAGCCGGCACTGCAGCGGGAGGTGCACATTACGGCTTGGATTGCGGCATATGCCACGGCGTCGACAGCCGAGCTCAAACGCCATCTGGACAGTGGATGTACCCACGTGCAGCGGATCTCACCAGCAAGCAAGTGCAGAGCTATTCCGATCAGGAGCTCTTTTGGATCATCAACAACGGGATCAAATTCACAGGGATGCCGGGCTTCGCCAAACTTGAGGCGCCGGACCACATTTGGGGTCTGGTGAATTACGTGCGGACGTTGCGGAGTACAAAGTAGGGCCCGTCTCCCAACGGAATCGACGTCATTTCATGACTGATAAATGACAACACCAAACAAAGGAGAATCGAAGATGGGCAAGCCTGGAAGTACAACGAGCAACATCAACGCCCAACCACGTTTTCATCAACGGGCGGGCGAGATTCAGCCTTATGGAACCGTGAACCGCGCTCTGCCGCTCGAACTCGAAGAGCCAGTACGCCTGGAGATGACTGAACAGTTAAACCAATTGCTGGCGGACACGATCACTCTTCGTGATCTATACAAAAAGTCTCACTGGCAGGTTGCCGGCGCTACCTTCTATCAGTTGCATTTGCTCTTCGATAAGCACCATAACGAGCAAAGCGAACTGGTCGACTCAATTGCCGAAAGGATTCAGGTGCTTGGAGGTGTGAGTTTGGCGATGGCAGCAGATGTGGCGGAAACGACACGGATTGAACGACCACCCCGCGGTCGAGAAGAAGTTCCTGTCCAACTGTCGCGCTTGATTGACGCTCATCAGGTCATCATCCGCCAAGTTCGAATCCTGGCACGTCGCGCAACTCAGCTCGGCGATGACGGGACGAACGACCTGGTTGTGAGCGAAGTGCTCCGTACCAGTGAGCTACAGACATGGTTCTTGAGCGAACATCTCGTGAACGTGCCCTTGGTTAAGGCGGAAGAACCCGCTGTGGGTAGCGGCGCTGCATAGCCATGAACCTGCAGCCGACTGATGATTTAGTTTTCATTCATAAGTGGGTACCTGCCGAATCAGGTTCTCCCGATCCAGTGACGCTTCTGCTCCTGCACGGAACTGGAGGCGACGAGAATGCTCTTCTACCCGTGGGAAATGAGCTATGGCCTGGTGCTGCGCTCCTCGGGCTAAGGGGCAAGGTCTTGGAGAACGGCATGCCTTCATCATTTCGACGGTTCACCGAGGCTAGCATTCAAGACATCAAGTCTAGGACGGAAGAACTGGCACACTTTATCGGCGCTGCCTCCAAGCGATACGATTTCAACAGAAGACGTCTGATTGTCGTGGGCTATTCTAATGGCGCAAATCTCGCCGCCAGTTTGATTCTGCTTCACCCCCATTACCTCGCAGGTGCAGTTCTCTTCCGGGCGATGGTGCCCCTGGTACCCGATCTGATTCGGGATTTTAGCCATCTTTCGGTGTTTATCGGCGCGGCTCGCCTAGATCCGCTCATTCCCTCGGGGCAGGCGGAAGAACTGGCAGCCCTATTCAAAAGCGGTGGCGCCGATGTCACCATTTCATGGCACCAGGGTGGACGCGAGCTCGGCGGGGATGACATTCAGGCTGCCAAACACTGGCTGTCTCGCGAAAGCATTCGACGAAAAGTCGCCGCCTAAGTCTCGGCAGAGATGCTGCTCCCGCGGGCAAAACGAAGGAGGAATAAATTTATGACTGAGAAGAAGAGATACAACCAACCAGAGCCGGCTTCTTTCTCTGCCGGACAGTCCGGTGGTGATCAAGGGTTACCGCGTGACGCTACAGCGGATTCTGAGAGCGTCGAAGAACTGCTTGAAGAGGGGAATTCGTTCGAGGCAGGCGTTGTTTTCGGTGTGGAGAACTCCAAAGATCCTAGCGTTTCCGAAGTGACGACGCACGAGGTTCCGGAGGACGATGTTCCCGGTGAATATTTGAACCAGGACTAACCGATCGCACGTTTGTTGAGACGTAGGTTCTGAAATGCTTAGTAACGATGTTCTCAGACTGGGCGGATTTAAAGGCTGGCGTTGCGATCGTTGCGGCTGGCTGATTACCGCGATCGAAGAGGGCTGGGTAGAGTGGCTGGCGTCGGAAAACGACGACCAAGAGGAGGTTTTGACCGGGCTTCAGCTCGTTCACATGGGTCCGATTCTGCAAAACGGGCGGGAACAAGCTTGCCGGTACGATCGGCTCAAGGAATTCAGAAACGGAAAGACTATTGTGGAGGGCCTACCACTGGACCGTTTTGTCGGGCCAGATGGCCTCATGGTCCTGTTCTCACTTCTCGCGGCTGGAACCCTACCCAAGGGACAACTCCTTGAGTTGGCAAAACGGACACAAATCCCTGGTTACGAAGCCGCCGGAAGTCTGTTGCAGGGGATTTCCTCAGATCTTGTGGCGCCATTCTTGGGGCGTGGATATTACCTGCAGTCGGAAATACGGGAAATGATTTCCTTTGCATTGAAGCATGGTTGAAATGTCGGCCCGTGCGAAATACGACGGTCCGGGCTACTGTTCGCAAGCCGCGCGCCAATTCCTTTTCCTCGCTCTCGCGGCGCAGCCTCTTCCACTAAGAAAACAGCTTAACCCGTTATATTTATTTTGGTGTCAGACCGGCGTTGTGGAAGGCTGTGTTAGTGAAATCGGACGGACTCCGTCCGATTCCGCGAGCCAAATTGACAGTTTGGCTAATAGCGATGCGGAACCTCAGATTGCTGCTCGGCGTTCGCCGCAGACGATCGGACGGAACTTGTGGTCGAACGTAACACTCTGATTAAGTCCTGACGCAGCAAATATAGAGACAGCGCCAGAAGGCCGATATCCTTCATAAGGAAAGCGACCATGTCAGTCATTGCGGGAAATCCGCCGGCAGATTGTTCCCAGGCGCCTGGCAGAAACGGGATGATCGAGATGGTCGAAATGAACGCAAAACAAGCCCCGAGGGCTCCGAGGATGCCCAATTTTTTGTTCCAAAACCCCGAAAATAAAAGCACGCAAAACAGCCATTCGGAAGTTCCCAGAAACCGACCGGCGCCCCGAATGCCGAAAACAGGGTAAAGCCAGAAAATAAGTGGTCCGTGGCTGATAAGAGGGATCAGGCCCTGAGCCTCATAGCTAAACCATTTCGAATATCCAAAGAATAGGAGAATGATCACCATCGATGCACGGATCAGGTGATAGTCAAGATCGTTTTTGAGGATGCCGAGCCTAATCAGAATCTTAAAGAGCGGGTTCACTGTCGTCTATCCTCCAAGTTCAGGCGCTGGTTCACTCGATTCGTACGCTGACTCAGTGGCATCTGCACGTCACATTCCATTGAATCGCAAGCGTCCTGGAATCGATGAGTACCCGCTGCAGAATCATTTATGCGCTAGAAATGTTGATGCGGACGTTTTCCAGCATCACTGCTCGTTTCATCAACTATTGATTGGATTCAGACCTCACGGCCTGTCGTCTTTAAGTCACGTGTCGCGATAGCAACGCAGCCAGTCATCGGACAGTTGAAAAAACGGGATCAGCCTTGGCGAATGTGTAGCCATTCCAGGGTTTGCAAAATGTAGAAGATGCCCGAATTGGAGGTGGCCCAAGCGAATCGACGCGGAAGAAAGCCGCCGAACACGAATTGGAACCCGGCATGCATTCACACTAGAAGATCACCGGAGTTCCATCTATGGCAGCGACAGCTCTACAACTGAGTCCAGAACCAACTGCAGTCGAGTGTTATCAGAATAAAGTTCAGGAACTGACCCATGTTATTACCCACCACTCGGCACGCTTTCGCCGAATCGCGCTGGGTCATCTGAGCAACGTTGCCGACGCGGAGGATGCTGTGCAGGATGCTGTGCTCTCTGCTTTGACACACGTTCACCAGTTCAGGGGGCACGCGAAGATGTCCACGTGGCTCACGACGATCGTAATCAATTCTGCACGAATGAGACTACGTCGACGTTTAAGGTCGGCGCAATTAGCTTTGGATGAAACCGATGGGCAACAGGACCTCCTGGAGGACATTGTCACCGATACGCGGCCAGGTCCGGAAGAGGCATATCGCGAGCGAGAAATTGCGGAGACACTGGCACAGGCGACCTCGCGGCTATCGCCTACTTTGCGGACAACCTTCCAATTGCGCGGCATCCATGGCTTGAGCATTCGCGAAACAGCAGATCTCCTCGGAGTGCCCACGGGAACGGTCAAGGCACGGCTCGCCAGAGCTCGCGTGAGACTTAGGGAAGCGATGGGGAAGGGTGTCCGGCGAAACCGGGAGGACGGCTGCAGTCGTGACGGCAATTGCTAACAAATACCGTCGCGCGCAGGCGGCTTCGCGCAAACGTGAGCGGTGTCGAAACGCTGGAAATTTCTGCTGATTGGCGGAACTCTATGTGGCCAGAAGGCTCAAATCGGGCAAAGGAGAATGTGCTATCTGCCATTGCGAACTGCCTCTGTCCCGATTGCGGCGGAGCGATTGAACTGCATTCCAAACAGCTCAGATGCCTGGGGCGATGTGCAAAACAGTGGCGAGATACTTGGGAAAACACAAAACGCGACGTTACGCAACCACGGTCAGTCGATAATTACCGTCCCGTTCGCAGAAGTCGAAGGTGAGATCTGGCCGGACGAATGAGCCGGCCGATCTGACCGAAGTTCCTCGCCGGGATCGCCCACCTTTTTTCGTGCATTGCTTACGTGGTGTCGCCGGTTCGACCGCTCGAAGATTTGCAGCGAATGGTGCAACATAGACCATATATTGCTGGCCAGTGAGCGTGTGTGAGTTTGCCTGATTTCTTTTCGGTGAACGGAACTCGATCAGTTTCCCACCTTCCTTGGGAGCTAGGTAGTTAGATCTTGTTGGCCAGAACTCCGAGACGTAAAATTCAATCACTTTCGCCGTGAGGCCCTCCATCATCTACCGCTTTTCCTGCCGCTAACCTCCGCTCACCGTTAAGTCAGTGTCTGTCTATGTTCGTAATTCGCGTCTGCGGCTTGCGCAATTGTGAAAGCAAAATGGGGTGCCACGACCCGGGGCCCGCTGAGATTGTAGACAGGACATTTGACGCTTTGTTTACGACAAAATCTCAAGGTACAGGTCTGAGCTTGGCGATTACCCGCAGGATTTGGGCCACCTCCAATTCCGGATGTGGCGCAACATTTAAGTTCACCTGCCAAGTACAATGGCCGCAGCGGCAGGAGTTGTCGCGATACTCCGACTGTGTTGCGGAACATTCGGAATGCGACCTTCAGCCGAAATGAACACTCATCTGTTGTGGATAAAGATCTTTGATGACAAACGGGTTGGGTTCCCAAAACACGAGATGGGCGGAGGTGTTTACATTCAGCCACGATGTGACGGACGATGCTATGAGGCTGTGCTTACAGGTCTGGGGCTGGCAATTAACCGTTCCATTGTCGAATCGCACGGTGGTCGGATTTTGGCCACTAGAAATTGCGGTCGGGGGACAACGTTTAGTTTTATTCTGCCCACTAGGGTGGCAGTACCAGCATGACCTCTGATACTCCCACTGTGTTCATTGTCGATGACGACGGCCGCATGCGTGCAGCTATGCAGCGTCTGTTGAAGACGGTGGGGTTGCACTCTGAGTCGTTTGGCACGCCACAGGACTTTCTTCGGCGGAAGCTTCCAGACGCTCCCAGTTGCCTCCTACTGGATATGCGACTTCCAGGAATGAGTGGCCTGGAGGTCCAAAGCAAACTAAATGAGGCGGGAGCTCAGATCCCCATTATTTTCATCACCAGCCACGGGGATATACCCATGACTGTCAAAGCGATGAAGTCTGGCGCGGTGGAATTTCTGACCAAGCCTTTCCGCGATCAGGACCTGATCGATGCGATTCAGCAAGCGCTGAAGAGTAATGCAGAGGCACGGCAACAACAGAGCGAGCTTGCGCAATTGCAAGAACGCTACGCGAAATTAACAGCGCGCGAGCGCGAGGTCATGCGTCTCATTGTTTCCGGCATGCTAACCAAGCAGATTGCTTCGACACTTGGCACGACCGAAATCACCGTGACCGTGCAACGCGGGCAAGTAATGCGCAAGATGGAGGCGAACTCGCCTGCCGAGCTAGGAAGAATGGCGGAAAGGCTCAAGCTTCCGACAGCCCCCTAGCGCGAACCCCGATCTACTCCGCCCCGCAGGCTGGACTACGAACTCCATTATAAATACCCATCACCGCCATTATCACAATCAATAATTGCTTTCTGCGCACAGCGGATCAACCCTGTACCTGTATGGCTAGAGAGACGAAGGGAAAATTGGTTGCCGTTATCGAGGACGACGAATCGTATCGAGGCGCGATTCAACGTTTGCTGAAATCGGCAGGCCTTTCAGTGCAATCGTTCGCTTCTGCCGAGGATTTCTTAAACTCTGGCCGGCAACACGAAACCGGGTGTCTGATCAGCGATATCCGCATGCCGGGGATGTCTGGGCTGGACCTCCAGGCTAAGTTGAACGCTGATCACTGCCCGATTCCGACTATTTTTATTACAGCGCACGGGGACGAAGACCTGCGATTGCAGGCAATGCGAGGCGGTGCGGTGAAATTTATGGTCAAGCCTTTTGATTGCGCAATTCTACTTGAGAGCGTTCGAGCGGCCTTGGAGACTGAGGGCTGATTTAAGGCGATTCCAGGTTTTTGGTGGGGGGTGTTGTGGGCACCGTCGAGAGACCACGCTCTGACGAACGGGACGACCGAGACCGACAATTTGATCACATTGTCGGCAACAGCCCCGCTCTTGAGTTAGCTCTCGCGGAAGTGCAGCGTGTCGCGCCAACTGATTCCACTGTACTGGTTCTCGGAGAAACCGGAACGGGGAAGGAATTGATCGCCCATGCCATTCACAATCTAAGCGCGCGCTGCGGACGCCCCTTCGTGAAGGTTAACTGCGCTGCCATTCCCTTCGACCTCCTGGAGAGTGAGTTGTTTGGGCATGAGAAGGGTGCCTTCACCGGGGCGGTAGCACAAAAACTTGGCCGTTTCGAGATGGCTGATACCGGCACTCTTTTTCTTGACGAAATTGGGGACCTGCCGCTGGCCCTACAGCCGAAACTCTTGCGCGTTTTGCAAGAACAAGACTTCGAACGCCTTGGCAGCGGCCGCACACATCACATCAACGTTCGTCTGGTTGCCGCCACTCATCGCGATCTGGCACAGATGGTTGCACGTAATGAATTCCGTAGCGATCTTTACTATCGGCTGAACGTTTTTCCGGTCGTGGTTCCGCCCTTGCGAGAGCGCCGGGAGGACATACGCCAGTTGGTCCTTCATTTCGCCGAAGTATTTGCCCGGCGCATGGGGAAGCACATTGAACAAATACCGGAGACAACCATGGATGCCTTCATTGCTTATCCTTGGCCCGGCAATGTACGTGAACTCCAAAACCTCATTGAACGAGCCGTAATTCGATCGGACGAGGGCGTGTTGCCCAATCCTCTGCCTTCGTCACAGACGAATACGGTCCCCACAGTTGTTCCACAGGGCACACTGCACGAATACGAAGCAACGCTGATCTTGGAGACATTGCGGGCTGCCGGAGGAATGATAGGAGGACCGCGCGGAGCGGCTGCCCGGCTGGGGCTTAAACGTACAACATTAGTCTCCAAGATGAAGAGGCTCGGGATATACCAACCGCGGTATCAACGACTCATCGATGATGCGGACCAGGGACCGAAACTGGCGGTATGAGGCCCTCGCTGGGCCAAGCCTGCGCTTCGTCGCAGGGCAGTTTACCTCGACGCTACTTACATCCTCCGAATCTGATCCCTGATCAGCGGCAGGCGACGAAACGCGACCTTACCTCGAGCGTGTTCCGCCACTGATCCAGCTCAAAACCAGATGAGCATGCAAACGGGCATGCACTTTGGACTTCTGTCGCTATTTCGTCATGAGAGTCGAAGCGGCGATACCAAGACGTGAGCTGATATCAAGTCCTACCTTAGCTACCTTTTCTGAGGCGTCGATTCCACGCACGTCGCGCATTTGCGGGTGAGTTCGAAATTCGCTGATTGGTAGTTCGAGTGCAGCACCGTTGATCAGCATGGTGGTTGACGGCGGGGGATCAGTCTCTCTCCTCTCAAAACATTCTCGACGCTGGAGAAGGCATGTAGATCGACGCAACATGCCGAAAGCAGTGAAGAGTGATCCTATTCCGACGACGTTGTGGCTCGCAACGACTATTGCAGTGAAGACCATTCACAACAATTGCTTTGATAAAGGAGTCTTATGTCAAAGAAATTTGCTGGAAAGATCGCGGTTGTCACCGGAGGCTCGGCGGGAATGGGCCTGGCTACAGCGAAACGCTTTGTCCAAGAAGGGATGGATCACGTGTTCATCACTGGCCGCGGTCAAAGCGCGCTGGATGCTGCAGTTGCCGAGATTGGAAAGAACGTCACGGCAGTACAGGGCGACGTGGCCAAGCTTTCTGACCTTGATCGTTTATATGACGCCGTAAAAAAACAGAATCGACAGATCGACATCATTTTTGCGAATGCCGGCCTCGCGAAGTTGGCCCCCTTTGGGACGGTGGACGAGAAGTTCTTTGACCTTCACTTCGACGCCAACGTGAAAGGACTCTTCTTTTCCGTGCAAAAGGGTCTTCCGCAAATGAAAGACGGAGGCTCCATCATCCTTAATGGATCCATTGCCGATATCAAGGGCTTTCCCGCAATGAGCGTGTATAGCGCCACCAAGGCCGCGGTACGTTCCTTTGCGCGGACTTGGACCAATGACTTGCGGGACCGCCGCATCCGAGTGAATGTGCTCAGCCCCGGTCACATCGACACTCCGATTCTGGAAGACCTTCAGCAGGGCGAGGCGCTCCTGAAGATGAAAAAGGAGATGGAGAACAACGTTCCACTCGGAAGATTGGGAGACCCGGATGAGATTGCCAAAGCTGTTTCATTCCTCGCTTCCGATGAGGCCAGCTATGTCTCGGGTTCGGAGCTTTACGTCGATGGTGGCGTGGCCCAAATCTGAGTGCTGCAACGTGATCTACAGCGTATTCGAGAAATGTGGAAAGGGCTAAGACATAAATGGCAACTCTTCAATCGCGTTTAGATGAATTCAAGAAAACATTCGAATCCGGAGCTCCACCATACAACGCACAGCAAGAGGCAATCGAAAAGATGCATCGAGCGACAGCCGAGCTCAAGGCGTTGGGAATTGAACAGCAAGCGCTCAAGATCGGTGACCTTGCTCCGAACTTCACCCTATTCAATCAGGACCACCTGGAGGTGTCGTCCAGCGACCTCCTCCGACAAGGACCGCTGGTTATCAGCTTCTTCCGGGGACACTGGTGACCTTATTGCAACATGGAGCTGGAGGCTCTACAGGGAATCGATTCTGAAGTCCGAGCATTGGGAGCGCAGATCGTCGTGCTCACTCCTGAACTTGAACGGTATACGCGGGCTTTGCATACGAAGCTGAAACTGACGTTCGACATGTTGACCGATCTTCATCTGAAAACCGCCGAACAGTTTCGCCTAGTTTTTACGTTGCCGGAATACTTGCGCGATCTTTACAAGTCGTTCGGCAATGCATTGGACAGGTTCCACGATGAGCCGGAGTTCCGATTGCCGATACCTGCACGGTACGTGGTCGACAAGCAGGGGATCATCCGGGCAGCTGATTTGAACGCAGATTATACAGTTCGACCGGAGCCTTCCGAAACTCTCAGGCAGTTGCGCATTTTAACTGGGTGATTGGCCACCAGTACATTTGAGAACCTAATTTGATCCTACGGGACGAGCCAGAGAAGAAAATACCATGAACGCACTCAACGCTAACTACTTCGATGCCTATCGCAGTCTGAAGCTCACGCGAGACGACACGGGTGTGCTGGTAGCTGAATTTCACAGCAAAGGCGGCCCATTCAGTTTTACAGCGCAAGACCATACAGACTTTGTCGATGCTTTTTACCGGATCGCGCAAGATCGAGCGAACAAGATCGTGATCCTGACTGGCGGGGGCGGTGACTTCATTAGTGGTGTCGATTTTTCAACTTTTGGCAACGTCGCCGATCCCGGCGTTTGGAGCCAGGTTCACGACGAAGGCGTGCAGATTCTCGAAAACATAGCCAACATACGCGTGCCTGTGATCGCCGCTGTCGAAGGACGCGCGCATGTGCATTCTGAATATGCCCTGCTTGCGAATGTGATCGTGGCGGGTGAAGGGGCGAGCTTCCACGATCTGCCACACTTTGCTGGAGGCATTGTTCCGGGCGACGGCATCTTTACCGCGTGGAGCTATCGCGCTGGCGCGGGGCGAGCGGAGGCGTTCCTGCTAAATCCACAGCCGCTGACAGCACGTACGGCTCACGAATGGGGAGTGGTTGCCGAAGTTGTGGCAAACGGAAAGGCACTCAGCCGAGCGCGGGAACTTGCCGCTCTGTATCTCAAGGTACCGGAAGTGACGCGGCGCAACACACGCGTGCACTTCATTCATCCGTTGAAGGAGCGCATCGTTCGAGAAGTCGGCTACGGGCTGTCGCTCGAAGGGGCATCCGCCGCCGACCTGGTGAAGTCCATGGAAGCCAGCACAGCACGTGCACCTTCCAAAGAGCAAGTCGCATGAACGATGCAGCACTAGCGGCAGTAGTAATTGCTCACCACCGCCTAGGAATCGAGAGGCAGTGAGGGGCTTGTGAATGAGGAGGTCCATCGTAATTACTGGAGCATCGAAGAGAATCGGCCGCGCCGTGCGGATTTCGCTGCAGCAATCGCATTTCTTGCCGGGGAGAGAGCTGCCTTCATCACGAGTCAGACCCTATTCGTGGATGGAGGCGAAAGCCTGGGCCATCTCTAGGACTCGTAACCGGCGGAACGAATTCTTGGATTGCACATCAAAACCCTTTTCCGACTGTCTTCAGATGGTGCGATCCCTGAATCCTAAGATTGCAACAACCATCTAGAACTTTAGTCCTAGTGGAGGTTGGCTGTGAGTGCAGTCATACAAGCAACAAGCGTTCAACCAACAAGGATAGCGTCCTTGCCACAGGCGGGCTCGGCTTTGCTCGTAATCTTTGGCGCTTCGGGCGACCTGGCACGACGTAAGTTGATTCCGGGACTCTATGACCTGACCTGCGTCGGCTGCGTGCCGCGCAAGTTCGAGGTGCTAGGGGTTGGCCGCAGTCCAATGACGACGGAAGAGTTTCGTGCGCGCATGCGCGAGGGAGCCTTGGAGTCTGGTGGGATCCGCCACCTTGATCATGAGCAGTGGGCGAACTTTGAGAAGCGTCTTTTCTATATGGTCGGAGATCCCAGCAACACCGACTTCTACCGTCATCTCGGCGCGAAACTCGAAGAAATGCATCAAGCAGGTTCGAGCACAAACCATCTTTTCTACGTGTCGACGCCCGCCTCCGTCGCAGCTCCCATCATCGTGGGCCTCGGCTCCGAGAGCCTAAACCGGAACGATCAAGGTTGGTCGCGTATCGTGCTAGAGAAGCCGTTCGGTCGTGACCTAGAGAGCGCGAGACAGCTCAACGGGACTGTCCTTCGCACCTTCGATGAGAAGAACATTTATCGGATTGACCATTACCTGGGTAAAGAAACGGTGCAGAACATCCTCGTATTCCGGTTCGGCAACGCTCTGTTCGAGCCTGTCTGGAATCGCAACTATGTGGACTATATCGAAATCACCGCAGCGGAGACTGTAGGTGTTGAAAATCGTTCCTCATTCTATGAGGAGACGGGCGCATTACGTGACATGGTGGCAAATCATATGCTGCAATTGGTCGCCTTGACCTCGATGGAGCCGCCGATTTCCTTCGATGCCGATGCCGTTCGCGAGCAGAAGGTCCAGGTATTCCGTTCCATTCGTCCGATGAGCGTCGAAGAAGTGGCCCGTCGGACTGTGCGCGGTCAGTATGGCACCGGCGAAATTAACGACCGCACAGTGCCCGGTTACCGCCAGGAGCCTGGGATACGCGAAAACTCCTCAACAGAAACCTACGTGGCACTGGAGTTCTATATCGATAATTGGCGGTGGGCTGGCGTGCCGTTCTTCGTGCGTACTGGCAAACGGCTCGCGCGACACATAACCGAGATCTCCGTTCATTTCAAGCGCACGCCGCAAGCGCTGTTTGCGCGCACACCTGACGAAGAGATCGACCCGAATGTGATTACGTTGGGTATTCAGCCTGATGAAGGCATTACGGTGAAGTTTGGTGCGAAGAAACCGGCTGCCCAGATGCAGATGGCCCCGGTGCAGGCGGAATTCTGTTACCGGACGGCGTTTGGCGCTGAAACACCAGAGGCGTACACCACCCTACTGCTCGACGCCATGCGTGGTGACGCTACACTTTTCACACGCGGAGATGAAGTGGAAGCCGAGTGGCGCATCATCACGCCCATCGAAGAAGCGTGGGCGCAATTGCCTGCGCCATCGTTCCCGAATTATGCGGCTGGAACCAGTGGTCCGGCGGAAGCCGACGCTCTCATCGTAGGCGACCATCGTCGGTGGCGTCGCCTCGAACAGTCGGTGCAAAAGGCTGCCTGAAAACATGTTCGATTTACCTCCAAATGTCGACCTCATGAGCAAGCCTGAAATCAGACCATGGCAAAGCCAATATTACTGACTGTGGATGACGACGCAGACACTGTGCAAGGCGCATCGAGCGACAATATTTAGTGTTAGAACGCCACTGCGGGTGCAGTGGCGTTCATGGTCGCGGGGGGCAGATTTGAACTCCACCTTGGCAACCGCCTCCGAATTCGTTTCTTACGAAACAAGGTCCAGCGATTAATCATCTAATGTGCATTGGCGAAACGCGGCCGGACGCGGTGCTTTGTTTCGGAATACAAAATGGACCACATGACACACGAAGTCCACGGAAAAGCGACCGATCCACATGTCGGTCACAAGATGTCGGAAGCTCACATGGGCCATGACCTTCACGCCGGCCACTCCGTGGCCATGTTTCGCGACAAGTTTTGGCTGAGCTTCGCTCTCACGATCCCCGTCGTCTTCTGGTCGAGCGATGTTCAACATTGGCTTGGATACACTGCACCCTCCTTTCCTGGCTCGAGCTTGATTCCTCCGGTTCTCGGAACGGTCATCTTTTTGTATGGCGGCCTGGTTTTCATCCGTGGAGCAAGGAATGAACTTACCGACCGCAAGCCCGGCATGATGACTCTCATCAGCTTGGGAATCACTGTTGCCTTCTTCACATCGCTTGCGGGAACAATCGGCCTCCTCAAGATTGAAGTCTGGTGGGAGGAGGCGAGTCTGATTACGATCATGCTTCTTGGGCATTGGCTCCAAATGAGAGCAATCTCCCAGGCCCAAGGCGCACTCAATGCTCTTGTTGCGCTGCTTCCAGACGCTGCTGATCGAATAACCGGTGCGGAACTTGAGACGGTCCCGCTCTCCGCACTTCGCGTGGGCGACGTTGTTTTGGTGAGACCCGGAACCCGAGTCCCAGCGGACGGGACAGTAGTCGAGGGTACTGCCGATGTTGACGAGTCGGTGATCACCGGCGAGTCTCGGGCCGTATCGAAGGGGCCTGGCGCTGCCGTCATTGCGGGCACAGTCGCGAGCGGCGGGAGCCTTCGTGTTCGCGTTAGGGCTGTCGGTGAGCAGACGGCTCTGTCAGGCATTATGCGTCTCGTTGCCGCTGCCCAAGCCTCCGGATCTCGCTCGCAGGCCCTTGCCGATCGCGCTGCCGCGATCCTTTTCTACGTGGCCGTCGCCTCTGGAGCAATCACTCTCATCTACTGGTGGCTCTCCGGGGACAGGGAACACGCCCTAATTAGGACGGCAACGGTTCTCATCATTGCCTGCCCTCATGCCCTGGGACTGGCGATTCCGCTGGTGATCGCGATCTCGACATCACTCGGCGCCCAGAACGGTCTTCTGGTCAAGGACAGGCTCGCGCTTGAGCGCGCTCGCAATTTGGATATGGTGATTTTCGATAAGACGGGAACGCTCACACGAGGATCTCCTGTAGTGTCTGGAGTCGCGGTGGTGCCTGGCGGCAGCGAGAATGATTTGCTCGCGCGCGCCGCGGCTGTCGAAGCCAACTCCGAACACCCGCTCGCCAAGGCCATCGTGGCTGAAGCCGAGCGGCGGAACCTACCTAACTCGCTCGCGGCCAAATTCCAGGAGCTGCCCGGCCGCGGTGCTCAGGGAATAGTCAACGGCAAGACCGTCGTAGTTGGGGGGCCGCGGCTCTTGATTGAGAGCAAGGCGGCAGTGCCATCCGAAATTGAAAAGTTGACGACCGAATGGGGGGCCAAGGGTAAGACCATTACTTTTGTGGTTGAGGAAGGGCGCCTGCTCGGGGCTCTCGCGGTCGAGGATGAGATTCGGCCCCAGTCCAAGGAAGCCGTTCAGGAACTTCATCAGCTTGGTATCCAGGTGGCAATGATCACGGGAGACTCTAAAAAGGTCGCCGATTCCGTGGCCCACGACATCGGAATAGACAGAGTCGCAGCGGAGGTCCTTCCCGCTGACAAGGCGTCTGCAGTGAGCCGATTTCAGGAGGACGGCGCGAGAGTCGCGATGGTTGGGGACGGCGTGAATGATGCCCCCGCGCTGGCCACCGCAGACGTCGGAATTGCGATCGGCGCAGGCACTGACGTGGCAATTGAGTCGGCTGGTATTGTCCTAGTGCGCAGCGACCCGCGCGACGTCGTGGGAGCCATCGAATTATCCCGAGCGACCTATCGAAAGATGATTCAAAATCTCGTTTGGGCGACTGCGTATAACATTGTTGCCATCCCGGTCGCGGCAGGACTGCTGGTCCGCTGGGGAGTCGATCTGCCCATGAGTGTGGGAGCAGTGGCCATGAGCTTGTCCACCATTATTGTGGCCGTGAATGCGCAATTGCTCCGCCGATTGAAATTGCAGCGCACGGCCATTTAGTCGCATGTAGTCTCTTCACACCTCTGTGTCACACCCGCTCTTGGGGCGATATCCTACAAAGCCAAAACCGCTCCGTGTATGCTTCACCATCTTCGCGAGACATCGAGTCATAACGGCTTTCCGTTCCATTTCCGTTGCTTTGTAGTTGTGGATGATGCGTCGGGGAGTTGCAACTCCGAACGAACCTGCAGTAGCTGCACAAGCTGCGAACGGGAGACGACCCCTTGCAAAGTACCGTTCGCGAGCACCGGCAACTGGTTGACATCGTTGTTGGCCACGAGTTTTAGCGCATCCAGAACTGGTGTGTCGGGAGTGATGAGGTGCAACTCCTGCAGCGGACGCATGGCTTCGCGCACAGTGGTCTTGTCCCAACGGTCGCGCGGGATGCTGCCCACATCGCGGGGCGTAATGAGGCCCGCGAAGTGACCCTCATCCTGCACAGCGAAACACCGCTCGCCGGCCCTGAGAAGGTAGCTATTGACAAACTCCTGCAAAGTTATTCTCGGGCTCACGATGGCGCAATCACGCGACATCACCTCGGAGACTCGGACGCCGCGGAGCGCAGCCGTAATCCCCACCTCGGCGTAGCTGGCTTTGGCTGCGTCCATCAGAAACCAGCCAATGAATGCGATCCACAGGCCGCCGAAACCGGCTCCGGAAAAAAATTGCCATATCCCATCCAGAATGAACAGAAAGGCCACGACTTGGCCGACGCGTGCGGCGATGCGGGTAGCGCGGTCGGCGTTCTTGGTAACCGTCCATACGATCGCGCGGAGCACCCGGCCACCATCGAGCGGAAAGCCAGGAATCATGTTAAAGACCGCGAGAGCAATGTTGATATACCCCAACCAGACCAGGACCCCAGCTGCCGCAGTCTGCGGTTCAGTGGAATGTTGCCAGCCAAGGCCGATCGCAATCGCGAGGCAGCCAAAACCGAGAATCAGGCTGGCGATCGGTCCGGCGATCGCAACCCAGAATTCTGTTTTCGCGTCGGTGGCGTCATCCTGAATTTGGGAAACACCACCGAGCGCGAACAGAGTAATCGCCATGACTTTCAACCCGCGGGCCTGGCCCACCAGTGAATGGGCGAGTTCATGCAGCAGCAGGGTAACGAAGAACAGGGCTGCAGTGACCAGAGCAGCGATCCAGATCTGGCCTGTGTCCCAACTCGGGTTTACGTGACGAAAGTGTTCGCTTAGGGAGAACGCGATCAGGGCAGCGATAATGAACCAGCTGTAATGAAGCCCGATCTCTATGCCAGAGATTCCTCCGAGTTTGACGCTGGAGCGCATTCGCGACCTGCCTTAACAGAAACGATGCAACTACGGATAACGGGATACTCAAATAGTAGCGAGTGGACAAACTTGCCAGTCCGACCGTCGTCATTGTTGCTACAAACCCGATCTTCTTTTTCGTCGCATTTTAGGCTGACCCACTCTGAGATTAGATGAAACACGGGCTGGATTAGGTACATCGATCCTGCGCCCGGTTAAAAGCCTTATCGTACTAAGGAACTATTCTTGGTTATGACGCCGGGGCACAAATTCTCTTCGATGTCTAGCGGGACTTCATGTTTCCATTGGGGAGTCCATGCGCTGCGCTCGATGACGAGAGACAATCCACCTACAACTAGAATAGAGTCTCTGCATGGTCAAGCGTGCACCAGCCCGAAAGCGTCCTCGCAAAGCCAAGCCCGGGACGAAGGGCCTCCGCCCGGACGAGTGCCGGCTCGAGCAGCCGACGGGAACTGCCGCGGAAGCTGCAGAGGCAATCGCCAAAGCTGGCGGCTGCGTGGTGGGATCGTATAAGGAACCGCTTGCTGGTCATCCGGTTTTGCTGTCTATTCTGCCAACCGACTCCGTCGAGCCGACTCCTTTCCAGCGGGATCTCTCCGATGCTCATCACAAACGGCTCGCGGACGTCATCAACAAGACTGGGCGTTTTCTCGACCCGATTATCGCAGTGGTCGCACCGAAGGGAGGCTTTTGGACTCCGAATGGCCGGCATCGCCTCGAAGCCATGCGGCGCCTTGGAGCGAAATCAATCACTGCGCTCGTCGTGGCGGACCGCGAGGTAGCCTGGCAGATCCTCGCGCTGAATACGGAGAAGGCTCACAATCTCAAGGAACGCTCGCTGGAGGTCATACGCATCTACCGTGGTCTGGTGGACGAAGATGCCACGCGGCCTGAGTCGCAGTTTGCGTTCTACCTAGACGAACCTGCACTAGTCACTCTCGGCGTCTGTTATGAACGTTTCCCTCGCTTCGGCGGTGGTGCCTACCATTCAATCCTCCGACGACTGGAGGCCTTTACCGATGAACCGCTCCGCGCCGCCGTCAAGGATCACGAGAAGCGGGCTACGATGGTGCTCGACCTCGAGGAGAAAGTTGCAGCAGCGGTAAAGAGGCTGAAGGAGCGTGGTCTCGTCAGCCCGTACCTGCGCTCATTCGTGGTGGCGCGCATCAACCCGCTGCGTTGGATTAAGGGCGATCCGCCTCCACTCGAAGACGTGCTCAAGACGATGCGAGAGCGCGCGGCAAAATTCAACGCCGAGAAGATCAAGCCGCAGGATCTGGCGGGAGCGGCAGGACCACCAGACGAAGAAGCTTGAGCCCTCGGGCTGAGCTATGCCAGCCCAGCCTCGGATTTGCGGCAAAATTGGAGTGGGACTTCAGTCTTGGCGCGTTTCCCGATCGGACAACTGATTCTGAATCATTCGCTCGGCTATGGTCGGCACGCCGGGTTAACGGCGTTTTCGACTGATTGATAGTCAATCGTCGAGGTCACGGATCCCATGATTTCCGATCCTTCTGTTAAACAGAGAGTAGACGTTGCTCCCCTAACCTATTGATCTGGCGTCCCCGGCGGGATTTGAACCCGCGTTTGCGCCGTGAAAGGGCGCTGACAGGCTGGATCACGTTGTAATTACAAGGCAGCGGTCGCTCTGCAATGCCCTGTAAGGAATAGCTAGAAACGCTAAGGCGCATCTTTTGGTTGTACCGTTCTTGTACCGCGAGTTTTGACGTAGGGAAGCCTGAATTGGAGGTCTGTCGCTCTTGAGAACAAACCGCAAGTATGATTTCGAGCCCTATTCCCAACATCATCTTTCATGTTCCGCGAACTCATTCCACGCCTGGCTAATCAATATCGAGTGATCGCGCCCGATCTTCCAGGTTTCGGATTCACCGACTAGAAACAGAAGATTCCTGCGCGGGACGATGCGCTGACCTTTCGGATACCGGCCTTAGGTAGCGGGTTCTCCTCTAGAGAGGCGGTGGACTAGGCCCGGCCGGTACTAACACGCGCATCGCCCTCACGCAGATTCTGGCGGTAGCGTGAATTCCCATTCGTCCCGTAGCGTTCGAAGGAGTGTTTCGTTGCTTCATCCTGATTCGGACATATCGAAGACCGAGTCTAGATTTGTAAGCCTCAATACGCGACGCGCGGCCCCGGAAGTCCCTACCAGCCTCAGACGAGTACCAACCGCTTGAAGTGATACCAAGGCGCCTATTCCCGCTGCGTCGATCGCGGTCACGCCGCTGAGGTCCACAATGATGTCGCGCCTGTGGTGAGGAACGGCCGCGCAAACAAGAGCGGATTCTCGCCCGTAAACGAGTCTGCCATAGCAGCGCACAGTCACCTCGTCCCCCGCATTTTCAATCGTTATGTTCAATAAAGGGCTTCTCCTCGTTACAAACGATCACCGATTTCTCAGTGCGCGGATCGACTCTGGTTCAATCGCAGGAAAGGCTTCAATGGTAACTTGGCATCGCGATTCCTTCCATGATTCGAGGGTCTCTCACAACGAGAGACCGCGCCGACAGGATATGTCGAACCTTTGTATGGATTTGTAAGGAGCAAGCATTCTGACTGGTGAGTGCTGTCAAATTGCTGTATACCCTTATCGAGAGAAGCGATCCGACGGTATCAAGTCCTCGATGATTCCATCCTCTATCAGTGGTCCGAACGCCAGAATGCCGATCGGACGATTATTTATCAAGGTTTTCCTGTGGTTTTGGTTGACCGTCCTGGCGCTGTTCGTGATCTTTATGGCCAGCCGAATGCTCGGTACTCGATTGGTTCCATCTACAGACATCGTTGCGTCCTTCGCGCCCACGGTAGCGGACGAGGCAGCACACGCTTATGAATCGGGAGGTCCACAAGAATTCGAGCAGTTTGAGCGAGGGCTCGTAGGGAAATCCGGGGTTGAGTTCTATCTGATCGATGGGTACGGTAAGGACGTTTTGTCCCGACCTATTCCCTCCGACGGTCTGTCCATCGTACGCCGCGCGCGAAGTAACGGACGCGTTCTTTCCCGCTTCGGGCTCCGCTCGCACAGCTCATCCTATAAATTCACTTCGCTGTCGGGGCGTCCCTACGTTCTTCTTGTCCGCGCCCCCTTGCAACTGGGGAAATTCCTGGACGCTACGGCCGGAGGCGGGCTGCCGTTTTTCGCCGTGGTCTTGATCATGGTAACGCTCTTTTGTTTCTGGCTTACGCACCACATTGTTGCACCCATCCAGGGGATTCAATCTGCCGCGAGAATGGTGGCGGCGGGCGATTTGAGCGTCAGAGCGCCGGTTGAGATATCCGAGCGACACGACGAACTGGCCGCTCTGGCGGCAGATTTTGATGTCATGGTGGAAAGGATGAGCGCTTTTGTACGTTCCCACAAAGATCTGTTGAGCACCGTCTCGCACGAGCTTCGCTCGCCACTCACGCGATTGATTATGTCTTTAACTCTTTTGCGAAAGCAATCGCCGCCCGAATCCGAAGAGTTATTACAGCGGATGGAGCGCGATGTCGAGCGGGTTGATACGCTCATGGGACAGCTCTTGACACTCGCGCGTTTGGAGACGGGGTTATCGTCCGAGGCGAAACACAGTGTGGACTTCTCTCAACTGGTTCAGGAAATAGTGGCCGACGGCGATTTCGAGGCTCGCTCTTGTGGCAAGTCGGTGAGGCTTCAGGCCGAAGGAGGTATAGTCATCGAGAAGGCCGATCGGCAGGCCTTGCGCAGCGCATGTGAGAATATCGTTCGCAACGCGATTAGGTTTACTGTGCCAGGGAGTGAAGTGGACGTTATTTTGAAAACCGAGAGAATGAGCCCCTCTTCCCAGGCCGTTCTTTCAGTCCGCGATTATGGTCCGGGTGTCCCCGAAGACTTACTGCAACAAATCTTCCAGCCGTTCTTTCGGGTAAAGGAACCAAGTGGCGATCCAAGAGCAATCAAGGGCACTGGCCTTGGACTGGCGATCGCGCTTGAGGCGATTCGTCAGCACCACGGCACGATCGTCGCATCCAACGCCAAACCGATCGGCCTAGTCGTTAAGATCATGCTGCCGACTTCCTACACCTGAGGTCATTCGCCGCAATCGTAAACGGCTCTGACGAAGGACGTCGCATTAGACCGGCCAGGCATACAAATAGCCAACCCCCCGAACGCTGCGGATTCTTTCCGCCCCGTTTGTTTGTGGTCCCAGTTTTTGACGAAGGTTGCTTACGTGAAGATCGATGCTCCGATCAAAGGGCGAGAATTTCCGGCCCAGGACCCGCTCCGCCAAAGCCTCCCGAGAAAGCACGTGTCCGGGCGATTCCAAGAATGCGTGTAGCAGATCGAACTCTGCCGACGTCAAATGCAAAGGTTTTCCTGACTTGGATGCCGAATGTCCTGCCAAATCCAGTTCCAAATCACCCGACTTGATTGAGGGTGGTCGAAGGGGTTTGACCTCTTCCGACTGCCAACCCGATCTGCGGAGGATGGCTCCGATGCGCGCAATCAATTCACGCGGGCTGAAGGGCTTTGCCAAATAGTCGTCCGCCCCCATTTGGAGACCCAAGACACGGTCAAACTCGTCGCCTTTCGCTGTTAGCATCAGAACTGGCGTACGTGCGCGCGCGCGTAATTCTCGCAGGACATCAAAACCCTTCATATCGGGCAGCATCACATCAAGCACGATCAAATCGTACTTGCCGCTTGTACCCTCGTGGCTGCCTTCTGCGCCGCTATGCACGGCGGATATCACGAAACCCTCAGCTTCCAAATACCGTTGCACGAGGTCACATAGATCCGGATCGTCGTCCACGATCAGCAAGCGCGCATGCTTTCGCGGTGTTTCTTCCGGTTTAGCAACGTGGACCATCTGAACCCCGCACCCTAAAAAAGCCGGTTCCGTTACGCGAATTACCCAAGAGGGTTCGGCCATCTCCCGACGCAATGATATCTGAACCAGCAGCGTTCCTTGAAGCTCGACCGGGTTTGTGACGCGCGCTACAAATCCTGACTTGAAACCAACCCTTTCGGACAGCACTCCGCGGCTTCGTCCAGCATTATGAGATCACGGTTGTCGCACAAATTTGACTTGGAGTGGAACCGATGGTCACTGATACCAACTCAACTGGTGAAGGCGCCTCG
>Ga0307477_10000863_pt1 | contig 28966 bp, 29 predicted proteins | sample atmos_gasesECM2C_FD_203316 | JGI IMG/M metagenome (GOLD analysis project Ga0307477, IMG submission 203316) | Hardwood forest soil microbial communities from Morgan-Monroe State Forest, Indiana, United States - atmos_gasesECM2C_515 | ecosystem: Environmental > Terrestrial > Soil > Temperate...
GTCTTCATCGCCGGCCTGATGGTGGGCCGAACGCCCGAGTACCTCGGCAAGAAGATCGAGTCGAAGGAAGTGCGGCTGGCGTCGCTGGCCGTCCTGATCGACGTCTTGATCATCCTCGGCTTCACCGCGATCGCGGTCCTCGCTCCGGCGGCCACCGCCAACGGCGGGGGCCCGCTCAATCCCGGTGCGCACGGCTTCAGCGAGATTCTCTATTCGTTCTCGTCCCAGGTCGGCAACAACGGGAGCGCCTTTGCCGGGCTTGCCGGCAACACGGTGTTCTGGAACACCCTGGGCGGCACCGCGATGTGGCTGGGGCGCTTCTTCGAAGTCATCCCGATCCTTGCGCTGGCGGGCGCGCTCGCCGGTAAGAAAGTCGTTCCGGCCGGCTCCGGTACGCTCGCCACCGACCGGCCGCTGTTCGCCGGCTTGCTCGTCGGCGTCGTCCTGATCGTCGGCGCCCTGACGTTCTTCCCCGCCTTATCCCTGGGGCCCTTGCTGGAGCACTTCCAGCTGGCTGCCAATCACCTGGCTCACTGATATGGAAGAGAAAACCCGTTCCGAAAACTACCGGCGCCGCCGCCGCTCCAGCCTGCTGGACCGCAACATCATGGTGCCCGCGCTGATCGAGAGCGTCACCAAGCTCGATCCCCGCTGGCAGGCCCGCAACCCCGTCATGTTCGTCGTGGAGGTCGGCTCGGTGATCACCACGATCATCTTTATCGCGGGACTGCTCCGGGGCGCGCCCGATTCGCTCTTCGTCGGCCAGATCACGCTCTGGCTGTGGTTCACGCTGGTGTTCGCCAACTTCGCCGAGGCGCTCGCGGAGGGCCGCGGTAAGGCGCAGGCCGCCACGCTGCGGCGCGCCCGCACCGATACCATCGCGCGCCGGCTGATCGATGGCAAGGAAGATCGCGTGCCGTCGTCGCAACTGCGCAAGGGCGACACGGTCGTCATCGAAGCGGGCGACCTGATCCCCAGCGACGGATCCATCATCGAAGGCATCGCGTCGGTCGACGAGTCGGCGATCACCGGTGAATCCGCCCCTGTCATCCGCGAGGCCGGGGGAGATCGCAGCGCCGTCACCGGCGGCACCCGCGTGCTCTCCGACCGGATCGTGGTCGAGGTCACCGCCAACCCGGGCGAGACGTTTCTCGATCGCATGATCCACCTGGTCGAGAGCGCCTCGCGGCGCAAGACACCCAATGAGATCGCGCTGAACATTTTGCTCGCCGCTCTGACCATCATCTTTATGATCGCGGTCGTTACGCTGCAGCCGTTTGCGATCTATGCCGGCACGTCCGTCACGATCACGGTGCTGATCGCGCTGCTCGTCTGCCTGATTCCGACGACCATCGGCGCACTGCTCTCGGCGATCGGCATCGCTGGCATCGACCGGTTGCTGCAGCGCAACGTCATCGCCCTCTCCGGCCGGGCGGTCGAGGCCGCGGGCGATGTCGACACCCTGCTGCTCGACAAGACCGGCACCATCACATACGGCAACCGCCAGGCGACCGAGTTCGTTCCGGCGCCGGGGATCACGATGGACCGCCTGGTGCGGGCTGCGGAGCTTGCCAGCCTCTCGGACGAAACGCCCGAAGGGCGCTCGATCGTCGCCTTGGCCCGCCGCTTCGGTGCCGATGGACAGCAACCAGCCAATATGACATTCATTCCGTTCTCCGCGAACACCCGCATGAGCGGGGTCGACTTCGATGGCCACAGCATCCGCAAGGGAGCAGTCGATGCGATCTCGACATGGTGTGGTTGCCCGACGCCGAAGCAGCTCCCAGAGGCCGTACAGGAGCGCGTCGAAACAATCGCGCGCGCCGGTGGAACGCCCCTGATGGTCGCCGAGGACAACCTGGTGATGGGGACGATTCAGCTCAAGGACATCGTCAAGCCCGGGATCGCCGAACGGTTTGCCGAGCTCCGCAAGATGGGCTTGCGCACCGTCATGGTCACCGGCGACAACCGGCTGACGGCGGCGACCATTGCCAAAGAAGCCGGGGTGGACGATTTCCTCGCCGAGGCGATCCCGGAGCGAAAGCTGGAACTGATCCGCAAGGAACAGGCCGACGGCCGGATGGTCGCGATGACCGGCGACGGCACCAACGACGCGCCTGCCCTGGCCCAGGCCGACGTGGCCGTGGCGATGCAGTCGGGAACGCAGGCGGCGAAGGAAGCCGGAAACCTGATCGACCTCGATAGCGACCCAACCAAGCTGATCGAGATCGTCGAGGCGGGAAAGCAGATGTTGATAACACGCGGCGCATTGACGACGTTCAGCATTGCCAACGACGTGGCCAAGTACTTTGCCATCATTCCGGCGATGTTCTTCGTGGCGCTGCCGGAACTGGGCGCCCTCAACGTAATGCGGCTGACGAACCCGAGCAGCGCCGTACTGTCCGCCGTGATCTTCAACGCGCTGATCATCGTGGCGCTGATCCCGCTCGCGCTTCGGGGGGTGCGTTACCGTCCGATCGGTGCCGCCGCGCTGCTGCGGCGCAACCTGCTCCTCTGGGGGGTCGGCGGCATCATCGCCCCCTTCGTCGGTATCAAGCTCATCGACATCATCATCACGGCGGTGCATCTGGCATGACAGGCTCACCATCCATCGTTCGCTCGCTCCCGACCGAGCTGCTTCGCGCGCTGCGGCTGACCCTGGTCGTCGCGGTCGTAACTGGCCTGATCTACCCACTGGTCATCACGGGTATCTCACAGGTCGTCTTCCACGACCAGGCGAACGGCAGCCTGATCGTCAAGAACGGTCAAGTCGTCGGCTCGAAGCTGATCGGGCAGAATTTCACCGACCCCAAGTATTTCTTCGGCCGGCCGTCGGCGACCGCCAATATCAGCGACGCAACCAAGTCGGACCCCTACAATGCCCAGAACTCGGCGGGCAGCAACCTCGCGCCCTCGAACAAGGCATTGATCGATCGGGTCAGCAAGGCCGTCACGCAAATCCGTAAGGAGAACAATCTCCCGGCTGACTCGATGGTGCCCGTCGACCTGGTCACCACGGATTTCAGCGGATTCGATCCTGACATCACCGAGGCGGGCGCGTTGATCCAGGTCACGCACGTGGCGACGGCGCGCAACCTGGACCCAGCGAGAGTCCGTGCCCTGGTGGAGAGATACGTGCAAGGTCGCAGCCTCGGAGTCTTCGGTGAGCCCCGCGTAAACGTGCTGGCGCTCAACATGGCATTGGATAACGGGGAAGCGGGCTAAACCTCGCCCTAACATGGATCGATGGCGGGATCGGGGCGCGGGCGTCTCAAGGTTTTCCTGGGTGCGACGCCCGGCGCCGGCAAGACGTTCTCGATGCTCAAGGAGGGCCGTGAGCGAAAGCAGCGCGGTGAGGACGTCGCCATCGCCTACGTCGAGACCTATGGCCGGGCCCGCACCGAGGAGCTTCTCGCCGGCCTCGAGTTGATCCCGCGCAAGCGCGTCCCGTACCGCGGCACGGTGCTCGAGGAGATGGACGTCGATGCGGTCCTGCGGCGGCATCCGAAGATCGCCCTGGTCGATGAGCTCGCTCATACCAACGCGCCGGGCTCCGTCAACGAGAAACGCTGGCAGGACGTCGAGCAGCTACGGGACGCCGGCATCGATGTCATCTCGACGCTGAACGTGCAGCACGTCGAAAGCGTCAACGACGTGGTCGAGAAGATCACCGGCATCGCCCAGCGTGAAACCCTGCCCGATCGCGTGCTCGACCTCGCCGACGAAATCCAGTTCATCGACATCTCTCCCGAGGCACTCCGCAAACGGATGCGGCACGGCAACATCTATCGTCCGGACAAGGTCGAAACCGCGCTGGCGAACTTCTTTCGGCCGGGTAACCTCGCCGCACTGCGCGAGATCGCCCTTCGGCTGGTCGCCCAGTCGATGGCGACGTCGCGAGAGGTGCTGGCGCCAGCGGAGGACGTGCTGGTCGCGATTTCCGGTTCCGCAAAATCCGAGCCGTTGATCCGCCGCGCCGCCCGCCTGGCACGCCGCCTCGGTGGGCTCTGCATGGTGGTGACCGTCGGCTCCCGTGGCGCCGTAAAGATCGAGGATTATCAACGGCTCGCCGCCCAGCTTGGTTGCTCGTTCGTGTCGCTCGGCGGACCGGATGTCGCAAAGGGGATCATCGAGGCCGCCCAGCTGGCTAATGTGCGCCACCTCTTCATCGGTGAGTCGCGCCAGACCGGCTTGTTGGCTCGCTGGCGTAAGTCGCTGGCCGATCAGCTGATCGATTCGCTCCCTGACATCGACCTACACGTCATCGCCACCCAGCCCTCGGCGCCGCCACCCGAGGCTGAGCCGGAGCGCCGCCTGCCCGAGGACCTGCTTCGCTCGGAGCAGCGCGGTCGACGTGGCGCGGACATCAGAGTGTATCTCGGATACGCCGACGGCTCGGGTACGACCACCGCCATGCTCGACGAGGCGCGCCGGCGCCGGGCGCGCGGCACCGACGTCGTCATCGCAGCCATCAATCCGAGGGTTTCGGCAGCCGAGCTGGACACTCTCGAGACACTCGGCGGGCCGAAGGCGCCCGCAGCGTACGACTGTCTCGATGTCGAGGCCCTGCTGAGCCGCAATCCCGAAGTTGCGGTGATCGATGAGCTCAACGGTCTCGACACGGAGGGTCGTCTGCGCTCCGATTCGCTCCCCAGGCTGGTCGAGGCGGGCATTACGGTGCTGGGCACGCTTCATTTACTCGACTTAGCCAGCGTTCGTGAGAGCTACGCGCCGCTGCTCAAAGAGCGCGCCCCCGGATCCGTCATGTCGGATGACGTCCTGAGTGGCATCGACGAGCTCGAGATCGTCGACGTCACCCCGGCGGTTTTGATCGAGCGGCTTCGCCGGGGAGAGATCATGAGTCCCGCCGACGCGGCGCGCGCGCTCCAGGCCGAGTTCCGACCGCAGATCCTGTCGGCCCTGCGGGAGATGGCGTTCAGGCTGATCGCCGAGCACACGGATCGCCGGCTGGTCGCCTATATGCGCGAGCGGAAGATCGAAGCGCCGTGGGAGGCGCGACCGCGCCTGGTCGCCTGTGTCCCGCCACGCTCGGGGATGGAGCCGTTCATCCAGCGGACGGCGAGGTTTGCCACACGGACCGCGGGACAGTTCACCGTGGTCAGCGTTCGGCCGCCGCGGCTCTCGGGGTCGGAGCGCCGCTGGCTGGGCGAGTACGCGGCGCTGGTGCACCGCGAAGAGGGCGAGTTCGTCAGTCTCTATGGGCGAAACGTGGCGGCCACGCTTGCCGGTTATTTACGCAAGACGCTGAATACCGAGGTTGTGCTGGGCCGCCCCCACCACCGATGGCGGCCCTGGCGGACGACGTCCACACTGATCCGGTTGCTCGAGGACATCGACGTGCACATTCTGCGGCGGGACCAACCGGCGCCTGCTACGAAACCGGCTGCGACTCCGACTTCGGGATCGTAAAGCGAAAGGTCGTTTCGCCGGGTTGCCCATCTTCGAGGGCGATGCTGCCGGCGTGCGCCTCGACGAGTCCGCGGGTGATGGCGAGCCCTAGGCCGGAGCCATCGCCGTCGTCGGATGGTCCCTTGACGAAGCGATTGAACAACCGATCGCGCATCGCAGCGGGCACGCCGGGACCGTGGTCGAGCACGCGGATCGTGACCTGGTCCGGAGCCTCCTGGCTGACTCGCACGCTGATCGGCGTTCCCGGTGGCGCGAAACGGTTGGCGTTGTCGAGGAGGTTGTCGAAGATTTGTCCCAGGCTGTCCCAGTCAGCCAGTGCGCTGACGCCCGCTTCCTTCGGGTCCCACTGGACGATGCGGTTTGGCGCCGTCCGCTTGAGGCGCTCGGCCGCTGCCGCGACCGCGTCGCCGACTTGCACCGGCTCCAGCGTGAGGTGGAGGGCACCGCTCTCGATCCGCCCCAGGCTGAGCATGTCAGCCAGCAACCGGTTCAATCGCCGCGCCTCCGTCGCGATCCCCTCGATGCGATAGCGGATGGACGTGTTCATTTCCTGCGTCCGTAGCATGTTGGTGCTGTCGGTCAGGATGGTGCCGATGGGCGTGCGCAGCTCGTGCGACAGGGTCGCGAGCAGGTCGCGGAGATCCTGGTCCGCCTGCTGCAGCAGCTGGACCTGCTGTTCGGTGCGCGCCAGCCGGACGGCCGCCTGGGCGGCCGACGCCTGGTCGCGGTTCAGCCGTACCAGCTCAGCGTTCGCGTTGCGAAGCTCACCCGCGAGCGCCTCGGCCCGGAGCTGCGCCTGCCGACGCCGCCCGGCCGTGAAGCCGACCACCCCCGCGGTCCCGAAGAAGATGGCCAGGTTGACGAGGTCTTGTTCATCGGCAACCGTCAGGGTATGCATCGGCGGTACGAAGTAGTAATCGACAAGCAAGAAGCTGACCGCAGCGGCCAGCAGCGCGGGCAATAGCCCACGCGCCACTGCGATCACGGCGACCAGCGCCATGTAGATGAAGACGTATTCCCGCTGCGGCGAGTGCGTCTGCAGCAGGATGGCGGTCAGCACTCCCGGGAGGACCAGCGCGGCCACCGCCACGACGATCTCCTCGACCTGGTCGCGCCTCATCACGCCACAAGTCTGGCGCAAAAGGCAACGGGTTAGAGTATTCGAGGCTATGGCGAAGGAACCCGGTGAGCAGCGGACTGGCGGCATCGTCCGGCGCGGCGTCGAGCGCAAAATCGAGGATCGTAAGCTCCTGGAGCGGCCCGAGAGCGCTCCAGAGTTCCTCGAGAGCGATCCCTGGCGCGTGCTGCGAATCCAGGCCGAGTTCGTGGCGGGGTTCGATGCGCTGGCCACGGTCGGTCCCGCGGTGACGTTCTTTGGCTCGGCGCGCGTCCGTCCGCCCGATCCGATGTACGCGGCGGCCCGCGCGCTGGCCGCGGAACTCGCCCGCCGAGGGTTCGCCATCATCACCGGCGGCGGGCCGGGCACCATGGAGGCGGCGAACATGGGCGCCCGCGAAGGTCGAGGTCTGTCCGTCGGTCTGAATATCGAACTGCCCTTCGAGCAAGGCCTCAACGAGTACGTCAACCTGGGCATCGAATTCCACTACTTCTTCGTGCGCAAGACGATGTTCGTCAAATACGCCGAGGCCTTCGTCATCTTCCCGGGCGGCTTTGGCACGATGGATGAGCTGTTCGAGGCGTTGACCCTGATCCAAACCGGCAAGATCGTGCATTTCCCCGTGATCATGTTCGGCTCGGCCTACTGGGCCGGCCTGCAACAGTGGATCCGCGACCGCGTGCTGGCTGAGGGCAAGATCTCACCAGAGGACCTCGATCTGATGGTCGTGACCGACGACATTCAGGAGGCCGCGGACATCGTGCAGCGGTACTACCAGCGGAAGGTGCTCGAAGCGCAGCCCACGCAACCGACGCAACCTAAGAAAAGCGACGCCCAGTGACGGCATCGCTCGCGGTGAGCTTTCTGCAGGACGGCGGGCAGCCCGCCGAGCAGATTGCCGCAGAACTTGCCGATTTCATCGGCGCGGCGCAGCGCAGTCTCGACATCGCCATTTACGACCTGAATCTTTCGGGCGCGCCCGCCGACCGGGTGCGGGCCGCGATGATGGCCGCCGCCGGACGCGGCGTCGCGATCCGGCTCCTCTACAACGTCGACTACCCCAATCCGATCCCGGTGCCGCCGCCCTCGCAGGCCGATACCGCGTTCATTGGCAGCCTGGGCGTGTCGACCAAACCGGTGTCAGGCGTTCCCGATCTGATGCACCACAAGTACATCGTCCGGGATGGCGCGAGCGCGGACGCGTGGGTCTGGACCGGCTCGATGAACTGGACCAATGATTCCTGGACGCGCGAAGAGAACGTCATCCTCAGGATTCCGTCGCAGGCGTTAGCGGCTGAGTACGCGAGGAACTTCGGCGAGTTGTGGCAAACCGGCCGGGTCGAGGGCAGCGGGAAGTACGATCTCGCGGGCGTCCCGGTTGCCTACCAGGACAGCCCCGTCAAAGCGCATCTCTTCTTTGCGCCGGGGCGCGGCCGGCAGATGGCTCATGTGATCGCGGACCGGATCGCGCATGCAAGGAACCGCATCCGCGTATGCTCGCCGGTGATCACCGCCGGCGTGATCCTGGGGACCCTGGGCGACCTGGCGAAGAGGCCGCATCCGGACTTCAAGGGTGTCTACGATCGCACGCAGATGGCCGAAGTGCTCGGCCAGTGGCGCGTCGACCCCCACGCGACCTGGAAGGGACCCGCGTTCCAGGCCGTCAGCGCCGCGTTCCCGTTCGCCTCCAAGGTCACGACGCCCTACACGCCGACCAGCGTGCACGACTTCATGCACGCCAAGATCACGGTGGTCGATAACACCGTCTTCACCGGCAGTTACAACCTCTCGCATGCCGGGGAGGACAACGCCGAAAATCTGCTCATGCTCGACAGCGCGCCCTTGGCCGATCTCTTCGTCAATTTCATCGACACCGTGTTCGCCCACTACGCGAAGCCCGCGCTGGCTGCGGCAAAATAAGCGGCATGGCGCGGCGTCAACACGCGGCCTTCGTTGCCGGATCGCTGCTGTCACTGGCGACGCTGTTGCCACCGGTTAGCCGGCTCGCCGATCAGCGACTGAGCCTGCACATGCTCGAGGAGATGCTGGTCCTGGCAGTGGTCATGCCGCTGCTGGCGTACGGTGCGGGTCCGCGGCTACCGCACCGGATCGCCTCGTGGATGCACCCGGTCACGGGCATCCTCGCGCTCAACGTCGTGCTCTTCGGCTCGCAGTATCCGGCGGTCGTCGACCTTTCGGTCAAGGATGCGACGCTCCGCGTGGCGACCCAAGCGATCTTCATGTTGGGTGGCTTTCTCTTCTGGTCGCCGATCGTGAGCCGCAATGGTCTGAGTGCGATCACCAAGATCGGCTGCCTGATGGTTGCCGGCGTTCCGCCCACCATCCCCGGCCTGACGCTGGCGCTCTCGCACCATACGTTCTACGAGGCGTTTCGTTCGCTCGAGGACCAGCAGGTCGCCGGGGTGCTTCTCTTTGCCACGGCAAAATTCGCACTGATCACTGGCACCTTCATTCTTCTCTGGCGGCTGCTCACCCCGCAGCCCGACCCGCCAGATCGTGACGACCGGGCGGCGCCGAGCGGCGATCTCCCACCGGGGGCTCCGGCCTGGCTCGAGCGGCTGAACGAGGAACTGCCCGCCGAGGCCGGACGTCCGCGGGTTCCCGTTACTCGGTTTCAGATCAGCGGCCAGGGATATGCCCAGCGCGAGCTGGGCTCGGGGTAGCGTCCCTCATCGGCCAGGCGCTCTGCGCGCTGGGCCAGCGCGCGAACCTCGTGCCCGGAGATGAGTTGCCGTAGCGTTTTCACCCAGCCCTCGCCGGCGATGAGTTCTTGCGCCAGCCGGTGCGCATCGCGGCGCAGTTTTGCCGGGACCTCCTCACCCGCGAATTCCCAGATCACCGTCCGCAGCTTCGGTAGGACATGGAACGTGAGCCCATTGTCGACGCCCCAGATGTGACCGTCGCCGTCGAGCAGGCAATGGCCGCTCTTGCGATCAGCATTGTTGACGATCACGTCGAATGCGGCCATGGTGCGAAACTCGGCTGCGCGTTCCGGCATCAGGGTGAAGTAATGCTCGCCGGCGTCGGCGACGATGAATTGTTGCAGTGACCCCGGTCCCAACGGACCCTGGGTGCGATAGACCGTCAGTGGCACGACCTGCCACTCGAGAGCGGCGCTGACCAGGTAGGCCGCCACCTCGCGTTTGCCGAGCGTCCCGTCCGGAAAGTCACCGAGCGGCGTTTCACCCTGCGCGGGTTTGTAGACCCCCAGCGTCTCCGCACCTTCGCGGCGCACCTGCGCGAGATACGTGTAGTTCGAACAATCGGGCATCAGCCCGCGGGCCTTGATGCGGCCCTCGCGCAGCAGGCGCTCGTGCGCGTCGCCACTTGGAAACGGGGTGGCCTGCGCCATGACTAGTGGTGGCCGTTGAGCCGCGGACACACGCCGCCATCATGATCGATGGGACCGCCGCACATGGGGCAGGGTGGGCGTCCGGCGCTGATGAGGGAGGCGGCGTGCTCGGCGAGTGCTTGCATTTGGGCGAGGCTGGCGTTGAAGTGGCCGGTCGCCGCCTGATCGCCTTCGTCGACCAACTCCACCAGCGAGACGTCGAACTCGTTGTCATCCTGGCTATAGGTGAGCGTCATGAAGCCGACCCGCCAGATCGGTGCGATGGGTTCTTCGAGCCCCATGTCGGGCAACGTACCGGCCGGCGGAACCGGCACCCGGGAGAAGACCTCGCGCAAGCGTTCCGTCAGCGCCCGCAACTGGTCTTTCTCGATCGCGAGGCTCACCAACTCCGAGTCAGTTCTCAGCTGCAGGTAAAACGCGCGCTTGCCCGGCTCACCGATGGCCCCGGTGGTCACCCTGGTCACCGCTTCGAAGTCAAAGCTTTCCGACGCCATCGCACTTATTGTCCCGCACACCTGCTTTCGTGCCCGACGAACGCCCTCGGCGCGGCCGGAAATAAATGCGGGCCGCTGGGGGAGCGGCCCGCTAAAAGAGGGGAGGGGCTTATGTCTGTACCCAGTCTGGGCGCCGGCTAACGTCCCGCGCATCAGGCGAAGACCTGAATGCGTGGCGGGGTCATCCCGATCGGGAGACCGACGAAAAATGGCGTCAGTTGCCGCCTAAAATGAGACGTGAGTTCGTTGTGAGACCCTCGTTGGACCCACGGTGGTGGCACCGCAACCTGACCACATTCCAGAAGGTGGTGGTGGCGAACAGTGCGATCATCGCCGCCGGTGCAATTAGCGGACCGCTGATCACCCTCAACTTTTCCGGCCGAACGCGGCTGCCATTCTTGATAGGGCTACTCGCGATCGGACTGGTCGCCATCCTGGTCGCCAATTTCTTGATTCTCCGGCTCGCCTTCAAGCCGATGCGGGAGCTGGAGTCCACCATGAGCGCCGTCCGGCCCGGGGTCGACGAACCGCGAGTCCACGCGAATTTTTCTGATCCGGACCTGCGCCGGATCGCGACGGTGTTTAACTCCATGCTCGACCGGCTCGAGCACGAGCGCCATCTGAGCGCACAACGCGTCCTTCAGGCACAGGAGCGAGAACGGCAGCGCGTCGCGCGCGAGCTCCACGATCAGACCGGCCAGGCGCTGACGCATGAGATCATCTCGCTTGACTTGCTGCTCGAACGCACCGGCGACGTCAAGGCGCGTCAGCAGCTGGAGGCGGTCAAGCGAACTTTGGAAGAAACCCTCGAGGAAGTGCATCGGATGTCCCAGGACCTGCGGCCGTCGGTGCTCGACGACCTCGGCCTCGTGCCGGCGCTGCGCACGCTGGCCAGGCAACCCTCTGGAGCGCAGGTCGCGCTCCAGGTCGACGGATTGCGCGACCGTTTGCCGGCGCCGATCGAGACGGCGCTTTACCGGATCGCCCAAGAAGCCCTGACCAATGCGAACAAGTACGCCAGGGCCTCGCACGTGAACATCGACCTGCGCTGCCTCGACGGCCACGTCCGGCTTCGGGTCCGCGACGACGGCGTGGGATTCGACCCCGGAAGCATGCCGGAGCGAGAAGAACCGGGGCGTGCCGGCCTCGGGATTTTCGGCATGCGGGAACGCGCGACGCTGCTGCGAGGGACCCTCGAAATCAACTCGGCGCCGCTCAAGGGCACCGAGGTCGTCGCCAATCTGCCGCTGGAGGACAACCATGCCGGTTGAACGCCGCGCCATCCGTGTGATGCTGGTCGAGGATCACAACCTCGTTCGTGCCGGGATTCGAGCCGTAATCGACGGGCAGAGCGACATCCAGGTGATCGCCGAAGCCACCGAGGGCCGCGAGGCGATTCGATTGGCGCGCGCAAATTGCCCCGACGTCGCCGTCGTCGACGTGGCCATGCCGAACATGTCGGGAATCGAGGTGACGCGAGAGATTCGCCGCCTTTGCCCGCAGACCCAGGTGTTGATTCTCACGGCTCATGACAACGAGGAATATTTTTTCCAGACACTGAAGGCCGGCGCCGTCGGTTACGTGCTCAAGAAGGCTGCGGCTTCCGACCTGATTGCCGCCATCGAGGCGGCCAGCCAGGGCGAGCCGTATCTCTATCCGTCGGTTGCGCGCTTGCTGGTCTCGGACTATCTGCAGCGCGCCCCAGAGAAAGAGACGTTCGAGCCGCTCAGCGATCGCGAGCGCGAGGTCCTGCGCCTGGTGGCCGAAGGCAAGACGAATCGACAGATCGCCGATACGCTGTTCCTGAGTATCAAGACGGTCCAGACCCACCGCGACCACATCATGAAAAAGCTCCATATGCACGACCGCACGGAGCTCGTCAAATACGCGATTCGGAAGGGCCTGATCGAGGCCGACAGCTAGCCGCCGGCGGGTCCTGCCTCGACGCCCGGTTCCGTCATCCGCGCCGGATCAAGCAGATGCTCCAGCTCGTCGGGCGTGATCTTCGTTTGTTCTTGCGCGACTTCGCGGATGGTCCTACCAGTTGCCAGCGCATCTTTCGCGATCTTCGCCGCCGCATCGTAGCCAATGGCCGGCACCAGAGCGGTGGCCAGCATCAGTCCCTGTTCGACCATGTGCGGCCCGCGCCCCGTTGCCTTGATCCCGACGATGCATTGCTGCGCCAGGTTCTGCGCCGCGCTCGAAAGCAGCGCGATCGACTCGAGCAGGCTGTAGGCGGCCACCGGCATCATGAGATTCAGCTCGAAGATGCTTCCCGACTGGGCCGCGATCGCGATCGTTTGATCATTGCCCAGCACTTTCGCGACGACCATCGTGACGGACTCGATGATCACCGGGTTGACCTTCCCCGGCATGATCGAGCTGCCCGGCTGCACTTCCGGCAGCGTGATCTCGCCGAGCCCGGCGCGTGGACCTGACGCGAACCAGCGGAGATCGTTGCCGATCTTCCAGAGACTCACGGCGACGGAGCGCAGGGCGCCAGCGGTCGACAGAACGGCATCCAGCGTGGCCTGCGCCTGGAAGTGATTGTCCGTCTCGTGCACCAGGACACCGGCGCGGCGACTCAGGTGCGATGCGACGCGTTCGGCAAACTCCGGATGTGCGTTGATGCCGGTTCCGACCGCGGTTCCGCCTAGCGGCAGGTCCGCCAACTCGTCCGCCGCGCGTTGGACTCGATCCATCGCTCGTTGCACCTGGCCGGTATAGCCGGCAAACTCCTGGCCGAGACGGATCGGCGTCGCGTCCTGCAGATGCGTACGGCCGGTCTTGATGACGGGCATGAACTCCTTGGCCTTGGCGTCGAGCGCGTCCTTGAGATACGCGAGTGCCGGCACCAGCTCTTCGTGGATCGCGACCAGGCCGGCTAGCTGCATCGCCGAAGGAATCACGTCGTTGCTCGACTGGCACTTGTTGACATGGTCATTCGGGTGCACGGGATTCCGTGAGCCGAGCGCTTGACCCAGAATCTGGTTGGCGCGGTTCGCGATGACCTCGTTTGCGTTGGTGTTGGTCGATGTGCCCGAGCCGGTTTGGAATACGTCGACGACGAAGTCCTTGTCGAACTTGCCTTCCTCGACTTCCTCGGCGGCCTGCTGGATCGGGTTGGCGAGGCGAGTCTCGAGCAGCCCTAGCTCGGCGTTGACCAGCGCCGCCGCACCTTTGATTTGCGCTAGTGCGCGAATGAAACGGCGCGGCAGTCTAAGTCCGCTGATCGGAAAGTTCTGTCGAGCCCGCTCGGTGCTCGCGCCATAAAAGGCGTCCTCCGGGACCGGGACCTCGCCCATGGAGTCTCGTTCCATTCGCGCACCGGCATCGTCTGACATTCGCGGTCATCGTAGCAAGGGGCGCCTCGAGGCGGGCAGTTCGCGCTCAGGGCTCGCGTGGTTCCCCGCGCGTGTAATCTTTTAGCCGTGCCGGCGCGAATCGTCTCCATCCAGCTCTGTCCGGGCCACCGGCAGCCGATGCAGCTGGTTCCGACCGCAAACCTGATCAGCGGCCTGGGGATCGAGGGCGACAAGCACGCCGTTGCCGCCTCGGACCGGCAGGTGCTGCTCGCGGACCAGGAGGCGCTCGACGAGGTCGGGGTCGAACCGGGAACGATCAAGGAGAATCTCACGGTCGAAGGCCTCCATGTCATGGGCCTCAACGTCGGCACCCGAGTACGGCTGGGTGACAGCGCCGTGCTCGAGATCACGAAAGTCTGCGAACCATGCTTTCGCATGGATGAGATTCGCACGGGCCTGAAAGACGAACTCATCGGGCGGCGCGGCATGGTCGCCCGCGTCGTCAACGGCGGATCGATCGCCGTCGGCGATCGCATCACACTCGAACAAGCGGAGCCACTGGCCTCATAACTTGATCCGCGCGGTCGACCTACATGTCCATCTGCCGCTGAAGGAATGGCTCGATGGCAGCATGGGTCCGTACCGCGAGGGCGCCGCGCGATATTTTCGGGCTCAGGTCCACGAGCGCAGCGTCGACGAGCTCGCCGTCGAGTTTGCCCAGGAGCAGGTCTTTGGCATTCTGCTCGCCTGGGATGCGGAGACCGCGACCCACCGGCCGCCGCTCACGAACGACTTCGTTAGCGCGATCGTCAAACGGCACCCGAAGCGTTTCGCATTCTTCGCCTCGGTCGACCCGTGGAAGCCCGACGCCGTGGCGCAGCTGGAGCGTGCCGTCACAGAGCTCGGAGCAAAGGGCGCGAAGTTCCATCCCTCGATGCAGGACTTCTACCCGAGCGACGAACGACACTTCAAACTCTGGGAGAAGGCCGCCGAACTGAAGCTTCCGTGCCTCTTCCACACCGGCACCAGCGGCATCGGCGCCGGGCAGCCGGGCGGCCAGGGCATCAAGCTGGACCCCGCCCGCCCCATCCATCTCGATACCGTTGCGGCGCGATTTCCGGACCTGCCGATCATCGCGGCGCACTTTGGCTGGCCCTGGCACCTCGAGCTGATCGCGATGGCGCTGCACAAGGCGAACATCTTCATCGAGCTCTCCGGCTGGTCGCCGAAGTATTACCCCGAGGAGTTGACCCGTGAAATCGGTGGACGGCTCCAGGATCGCACGCTCTTTGGCAGCGACTATCCGTTTTTAAAGCCGGCTCGTGTGCTCGAAGAGCTGGACGCCCTCTCGCTCAAGCCCGAAGCGAAGGCGAAGATTCTTCGCGAGAACGCCGCGCGCTTACTCAAGCTCGAGCTGGCCTAAGCGCTGCTCAGCCTGTCCGCGCCCGCGCGATAACCGTCAGTTTCGGCGGCGTTGCAACCCATCGCCCATCGTTCTCGTGGCGCAGTCTCCAGCCCTCTTCGTGCACTTTTCGATGGTGCGTTCCGCAGACGAGACCCAGGTTATCCAGCTTCGTCGGCCCATCATCGGCCCAGTGGATGAGGTGATGCCCGTCACACCAGGGGGCCGGCCGGTCACACCCGGGGAAGACGCAATGATGATCCCGCGCCACGAGCGCGCGCCGCGTCGCCGGCGGAATGCTCCGACTGGCGTGCGTGATTTCATGCTCGAGCTCGCCAAGCCCGGTGATGCGGGTGATCGCCGAGTCGCAGGCCAGCCGGCGAACCGTTTCCGCAGGGACGGTGCCGCCCCATTCCAACTGACCCGCCGGCGCGCCCTCGATGCCGGCCAGGGTGTCGAGATTGGCCGTGATGATCAACTGCGGACGCGGCCCGGCACCATCGGGGTGTCCAGCCTGGGGACCAGCCGGCCGCCCACCCGCGGCGCGGGACCGGCAGCGCTCGACCAGGGCATCGGCGAGCCGCTTGTCCGGGGTCCTGGTGTCGTTCTTCGTCGGCTTGGCAAAGGGCTCGAGCGCGGTGCGGACGATGGCGCCACCCTCGGCGTCGAGCAGACCGTCGATGCGGACCAGGCCGTTCTGCGGCTGTCCGATGCGCAGGTACCGACGCTCGTGGGCACGATTGGCCTCACCGAGAGCCGCTGCGGCGTCGACCTGATGTTCGAAATTCTTCGCCACGCCGACGAACTGGCCGGGGTCCATCGTCTCCGCCGCCTTCAGCAGTGTCGGTTCGGCCTTGCGCACCTGAGCGGCGCCCACGGTCTGGGCGGTGCGCGCCATGGTCAGAGCATGCTGGTAGCCAATCTCGCCGCGGGCCAGGGCCTCTTCCGTCCGGGGCAGGTCCTTGAGCTGGTGCGCCACTTCGACCCGCTCGGCGGCCGCGGGTCCCGACAGTTTGCCGTTGACCCGGAGCCAGGGGATCATGCCAACGAACCCGTCGGCCTTGTAGCCGCCCGCCTTCTCGAACCGGCGCGTGGCGTCGGCCGCGATCGCTTCGGTGCGATCGATGATCTCACGGCTCTTGATAATGACGTCGCCGAGCTTACCGTTGGGCTGCTCAGCAAGCCAGCCTGGCAATTCGCTCAGCCCCGAGATGATCCGGTCGAGCGGCGTCTCGCTGGATCGGCACATGTTCCGATCTTGAGGCATGGTTGCGACAGCTGTCTGTCGTAACGGACGCGCGCACTAAAAATCTTTCGGATCCGCCGGCTCCAACTCACCTGGACTGACCCTCCCAGCAGACCACGCCGGCAGGGCCGACCACGGCGCCATGGGCAACTCCGGCGGAAAGCTCCATCCGGTCGCCGGCTTGCATCTCGATCGGCGGCCGCCCTACGGGTGTGAATGTGATCGATCCCTGGGCGACGTACAGAATCTTTCGATACGGATGGTCGTGGACGGCGTAGACGGCGCCTGGTCCGTTGCTCCATTGGTAGCAGTGGTCCGCCTCGGCCCGCAGCCTCGCCTCGACGCCGTTGTCCATCGCCTCATAATGCACGCGATGCCACGCGGCTACCCGCGCTACGTGCTCGCCGTGATGGTCGGCATCAACTTTCTGAATTACCTGGACCGCTACATCCTGCCGGCGGTCGCCACCAAGATCCAGGCGGAGTTTCACCTGACCGACGGCCAGGTTGGGCTGCTGGGGAGTGCGTTTCTGCTCGTCTATGCCGTCGCGACCATCCCATTTGGCATCTGGGCTGATCGCGGCGTGCGCAAAACTGTCATTGGCGTCGGCGTCACGATCTGGAGCCTTGCCACGTTGTTCACTGGTCTAGCCCGCAGCTACGCGCAACTGTTTGCGGCACGTGCCGTGATGGGCATCGGCGAAGCGAGCTACTACCCCGCCGGAACAGCCCTGCTCGGCGATTATTTCCGTAAAGAAGGTCGGGGTCGCGCGATGTCGATCTGGGCCTCGGGTACGGCAGTCGGCATCGCGGTTGGCTTCGCGGGCGGCGGGATCGTCGCCAGCATCCTCGGCTGGCGCGCGGCCTTCTACCTGACCGCCGTCCCAGGGCTGGTCTTCGGCGCCCTTGCCTTCGGGCTGCGCGAGCCGCTGCGCGGCGCCGCCGAGGCGCGAGGACCACAGGTCGGTACGGCCGCGTCGATCACCTTGAGAACGTTCGTCGAGCTACTGCGGATTCCGACGCTGCGGGCGACCATCGCTGCGGAAACGGCTCTGTTTTTCGTACTCGGCGGCGCCGCCTTCTGGCTACCGACCTACCTGCAGCGGCGCTTCGCCCTGGGAACCGGAACCGCCGGAACACTGGCCGGCGGCGTGCTCGTGGTCGGGCTGCTGGCCGGCTCGCTTTTGGGAGGAACGATTGCTGACCGGCTCGCAATCCGGCGGCGCTCCGCGAGCAATCTCGCGGTGGGAATTGCCGGCTTCATCCTGGGCGCCGTCTTCGTCGCGCTAGCGCTATTGATGCCCAGCCTGGCGCTCTTCGTCCCAATGTTCCTGCTGGGCGCCGCCTGCCTCTATCTCTACAACGGTCCTTACACGGCGGTCAAACAGAACATCGTTCTACCGACGGTTCGCGCCACGGCGGTCACCCTCGCCCTTCTCATCGAGCACTTGCTCGGGGATTCGTACGCGCCGTTTGCGATTGGCAAGCTATCCGACGCGTTGCATAACCTGCAACTCGCGCTCCTGATCCTTCTGCCGCCGCTACTCATTCTGGCGGCGGTCTTTGCGGCGCTCGGCCTCCGTCACGAAGAAAAAGACAGTCGCGCCATGGAAACGCAATGGGCCGCGGCCGCGACGCAGATCCCCTGAAACCATCGACGTGTGGCATGAGAGAGACATAATCAACGCGTGCCAGCACCACGTAGCTCCGGCCGCGCTCGAAGGACCTTCTCGGCCGGCGGCGTGGTCTACCGGCGGACTAGGCACGCGCCCGAGGTCGCGTTGATCAAGGCGGACGGGCGGTGGAGCCTGCCAAAGGGCGGCATCGAAAAAGGCGAGAAACCGGAAGCGACGGCGCTGCGCGAGATTGCCGAGGAGACCGGGCTGCCCATCAACCAGCTGCGCCTGATCCAGCGCCTGCCCGATGTCAGCTACGCCTTCGGCTGGCACGGCACGGTCGCCTTCAAGACGGTGAGCAATTATCTAGTGGAATTGACCGGCGACGCGGCGCTGACTCCGCAACTTTCCGAAATCGAGGTCGTGCGATGGTTCCGGCCGGACGCGGCGCGCCGCACCATCAGCTTCAGGAACTGGGGGACGACGCTGGACGCGGCCCTCGCGAGTCTCTCTCGTCTGGAGTCGGCCTCCTGAGCCTTCTCCTGGTTCTTCACAATGGCCTGTTCCGCACCGGGCTGGTGATCACCGTGATCATCGGCGTCTGGGGTCTCCTGACCTACTTTCGGAAGCAGCCATCCAGCGGTAGCTTCCGCGCCACGCTGGTCCTCACCGAAGCGCTCTTCATCGTTCAGGGCCTCGTGGGAGCGCTGCTGTTCGCGAATGGGCGGCGTCCCCACGACAACCTTCACTGGCTGTACGGCATCCTGCTGGTGATCCTGCTCCCAATCGCCGCGTCCTACGTATCGGGGCGCGAGCCGCGCCGGGAGCCGCTCGTTTACGGCATCGCTGGCCTGTTCATGGCTGGCCTGACAATTCGCGCCCTCACCACCGGCCAGTAAAAACGAGAGAGGGGCCCATTCGGACCCCCCTCGTTACCGCTGTCTAGCGGCTCTTACGGGTCGCTTTCTTGGCCTTCTTCGTGGCCTTCTTCCTGGTCGCCATGCGTCACCTCCTTATCGCGTGAGCGGCGAACCGCGGCGCATCCGTTGTGCGCCTTAGATCTGATAACGCTCAGTCCAAAACGATCTTGCAGATTCGCAACATGCGCGGCTCAGAAAAGACGCAACTGGTCGACCTGGTCCAGCGGTTTAGCGCGCAAGCCGCGCCGTCGCAGGTGCATGGCGAGCTCTTCGTCGAAGCCAAGCACTGTGTACGTCATCGTCGCATTGACCTGCTCCGCGTAACAACAGAGTTCTTCGAAGTCAGCATGATCCGAAAGGGGAAACACGGCATCGACCTCGAGGCGGTCCTTCAGGCTCGCGTCCATCGCCCAGCCGGTCAGCGCCGCCGTTTTGAATTCACCAACCATGTCGCGAAGCCCACTGCGCCGTGCGGACGGCGGCGTGATCACGACTGTCGGCCGGTCGACCATGTCTCCCAGCCGGTGATACTCGGGCAGGTCGCAACCAAGCTCTCGATACACTTCCGTCACGCCGAATAACGATGCATGGAGTGCGATGCGCAGGCCTTCCGCTGCCAGCGCCGCGAGAATCTCCTGCCCTTTCCCGAGTGAGTATCCCAGTAGGACCGGGGTCGCGCCGGCGTCACGTACGCCCTTGCACCAGGCGATCACCTCGGCGATGACCTCGGCCGTATCCGGAAAACGATAGTGCGGCTTGCCGAACGTGCTCTCGAGCACAAGAACCTCAGCCGGCACCGGTTCAGCCGGCGGGCTGGTGAATCCCGCGCGGGTCTTGAGGTCCCCCGTGTAGAGAACACGCCCGAAGTCGGTATCGACCAGAGTCTGCGCCGATCCGAGGACGTGGCCGGCGGGGTAGAGCGTCACCGCGCAACGGTCCAGGGCGATCGACTGACCGTAGGGAAGGGCCTCGACGGTTCCGGCGGAGCGCCGGCGGTGGGTGACGAGCCGGCGTGTCGCCGCCGTGGCATAGGCCAGCGGGTGGGCGGCGACGTGGTCGCTGTGGGCGTGGCTGATGACCGCTCGTGGCCGTGGCTTTCGTGGATCGAGCCAAAGCCCCTGCTGTGGAAGATAGACGCCGGTGTCCCAGAGGATCGGGTACGCGATCAACGTCTTGTCTTACTCGGTCGCGGCGGCGCGTTCGAAGAGCTCGTCGCGAAGCGCGCAGTACGTACAGAAGCGCTGGCCGGGAGGCCCGGCAAAGACTCCGGTCTTGCCGCAGGTGGGACACGTCTCTTTCTCTGCCTCCACCGGTGCAGCCATCTCCAGAAGCGACGGCTCTTCAACTGCGAGATCGGCCACCTCGACCTCGTCCGAGGCGACCTGCCCGTCCGCGGCGGCCTGAACGGCAGCATCGCTGAGGGTGGGCACTGAGGTCTCCGGCGGTGGCGCTTCGGGCGGTGGTTGTGTCGCGGTGGGGGCAGGTTCAGCCTCCACCCTGGGCCGGAACAGCCGGGTCAGCCAGCCGAGCACTCGCGGCTACGGTAGAACACTGGCGCGGCCCTGTCAAATACCGGGCTAAACAGCCAGGTCCAGTTGGAGAGGCTCGAGAGGCGGTTCGGCCCGCCAGGAGCGCCGATCGGCGACCCCGTGGCGTCGCTTGAGATCCGCCACCATCGCCGTCACCGGCGCCTTCACCGCGGCTGGCGCATACGCCCCCGGGAAGAGCTCGCGGTAGCGCGGAAGTAGGTGCGGGTACTCGCGCCCGAGGAACTCCATGAAGTGCTCCTTCGTCCCAGGTTTCAGATAGACGATATTCGCCCACACAAAGCACGCTCCGGCTTCGGCGGCGGCCGTCACCGTCGCCTCCAGCTGGTGGGGCGCGTCAGAAAGCCCCGGAAGGACCGGCGCCATCCCGACACCGGCCTCGATCCCGGCTTCGACCATTGCCTTGAGGACTCGCAACCGCTTTCGAGGCGGAGGCGTTCCGGGTTCGGTCTTTGCCCAGACGGCCTCGTCGACGGTGGGAACGCTGAAGCACACCGTCGTCTTGGCCCGCCGGGACAGATCGACGAGGACGTCGATATCGCGCAGTACCATCGTCCCCTTCGTGATCAGTCCGATCGGCGTGCGGAAGTCGCGAAACGCTTCCAGGCAGCGCCGCGTCAGCCGGTACGTTCCCTCGATTGGTTGATAGGGATCGGTCGCCGTGCCGAAGGCGACGGTCTCGCGCTTCCAGCTCCGGCTGGACAGCTCGCGCCGGAGCACCTCCGGCAGATTGACCTTGACGCCGACTCGCGCGGAGAAGCCCGCACCCGGGTCGCGGTCTGCGAGCTTGGCGTGGGCGCGAGCAAAACAGTAGACGCAGCTGTGAAAGCAACCCTGGTAGGGATTGAGCGACCAGTTGAATCCCATGTGTTGGACGCGGTTGAGGGCGGACCAGGCGACGATCTCGAAATACTGGCTGCGCGGCATGGGCTCCCCATGATAGAACATACGTTCGATCGCCGTGACTTTCCCCATAATGGAAGCAGCCACCCATGAATGTTCTCGTCTGCGTGAAGCAGATTCCCGATCCGAATGTTCCCGGAAAGCTCGACCCCCAGAGCAAGCGGCTGGTGCGGGAGGGCGTCGACGTCGTGCTGGATCCTGGTGACGAGCACGCGGTCGAAGCCGGCCTCCAGCTCGTCGAGAAGGCCGAAGGCGAGGTGACGATCATCTCGATGGGCCCGCCGCGGGCGATGGAGGCGATCCGTCGCGCGCTGGCGATGGGCGGCCATCGCGGCATCCTGATCACCGACCCCGGGCTGGAGAACTCGGACGCGCTCAGCACGGCGCGAGCGATCGCCGCGGCGATCAAGGGCCAAAGCTACGACCTGATCATCTGTGGCACGGAGAGCACGGACGGATCGTCGGGCGCCGTGCCGGCGCAACTCGCCGAGCTCCTCGGGCTGCCGTTGCTGAGCTTCGCAAAAAAACTCGACGTCGCCGGCGGCAAGGCGCAAATCGACCGGCAGACAGACGATGGCTATGACGTGGTGGAGGCACCACTGCCGGCAGTCGTCACGGTGACCGGCGGCATCAATGAGGCGCGATATCCGGCGCTGCGCGGCATCATGCAGGCGAAGAACAAAGAGGTCAAACAGGTCGGGTTGGCCGATCTCGGGCTCGATGGAAAGGCCGGCAAGGCGGCGCTGACCGAGGAGGTGGTCGAGATCAGCCCCGCCGCGGCGCGCAAAGCCGGCGAGGTGATCGAAGACAAGGGCGAAGGGGCCAAGCGCGTCGCTGACTACCTGGCCGAGCTAAAGGTCATCTGATGGCAGGCATCTGGGTCTTTGCCGAAACCGTCGAGGGGACGCCCGCGCCCATCGTGCTCGAGCTCCTGACCAAGGCGCGGTCCCTTGGGGAGACCACGGCGATCGCCCTCGGCCCCGGCGCATCGAAATCAGTCGAGACGCTCGGCAAGCACGGCGCCAAGAAGGTCTACGTCCACGAGGACGCCGCGTTCCGAGACATCCTCGCGACACCCGCTGTCGACCTGCTGGCGAGACTGATTCAGACGGACCAGCCGGATCTGATCCTCTTCGGCATGACGTACGAAAGTCGCGATGTCGCCTCGCGCCTGAGCGCCCGACTCTCGACGGCGCTGATCGCCAACGCCACCGACGTGGTGAAGAAAGACGGTGGGTGGGCGGTCATCACGCCAGTATTCGGCGGCACCATGCTGGTGACCACGGTTCCGCGGGCGAAGCCGCCGACCCTGGTTCTGATCCGTCCCAAGGCCGTTACGGCCGAGCCGGCCGAGTCAGCAACCGCACCGCAGGTCGAGACGCTCACCGAGCCGATTGACACCAGCAAGCCGGTCGCGCGCGTGCTGCGACGCGAAAAGGAAAAGGCGAGCGGTCCCAAGCTCGAGGATGCCGCGATCATCGTCAGCGGCGGGCGGGGCCTCGGCGCGCCCGAGAATTTCAAGATGCTCGATGAGCTCGCCGCCGAGCTGGGGGCTGCGGTCGGAGCCAGTCGCGCGGTCGTCGACGCCGGCTGGAAGCCATACTCGTTCCAGATTGGTCAGACCGGAAAGACCGTCAAACCAACCGTCTATATCGCTCTTGGCATCTCGGGCGCGATGCAGCACACGGTCGGGATGAAAGGCGCCAGGACCATCATCGCGATCAACAAAGACCCCGAGGCGCCGATCTTCAAACTGGCAGACCTGGGCGTCATCGGCGACGTCCATAAAATCGTGCCGCAGTTGATCGAGGAAGTCCGATCGCGAAAGGCCAAATGACGGACAGCGCGCTCAGCCTGCTCGCGGTCCAGCCCCACCCCGATGACGAGTCCATCACGATGGGTGGGACGCTGGCGCGGTACAGCGCGGAGGGGGTTCGCACCACCCTGGTGACCGCTACTCGCGGCGAGGTGGGCGAAATTCTCGATAAGGACCTCGATCCCAAGGAGGCCGCGCCACGTCTCGCGAGCATCCGCGAGGCGGAGTTGCGCAACGCGGTCAAGATCCTGGGGGTCAACGAACTGGTCTTCCTCGGCTACGAGGACTCGGGCATGGCGGGTCTCCCGCGCAATCGCGAGCCCAAGACGTTCTGGCAAGCCGACGAGGAAGAGGCGATCGGACGGCTCATCCAGGTGGTGCGACGCGTGCGGCCGCAGGTGATGGTCACCCAGAACGAGTTCGGCGGTTACGCCCACCCGGACCACATCAAGACCCATCGGGTGGCGATCGGCGCCTTCTTTTACGCCTCGGATGTGGAGCGCTTCCCTGGCGGGGAGCCGTTCCGGCCGAGCAAGCTCTACTACGGCGCGTTTCCCAAATCGGTCATGCGACAGATCGGTGAGGCGATGCAGCGGGCCGGGGTCGAGAACCGCTTCTCGACCGACGGCGAGCCGCCGCCGTTTGCGGTGTCGGACGACCGGGTCACGACCTGGCTGGACGTGACGCCCTGGATCGACAAGAAGCTCGCCGCCATGCGAGCGCACCGGACGCAGATCCCGGAAGACAGCTGGTTCCTGAAGCTGAACCAGGCGCTGGGCCCCAAGGCCTGGTCGGTGGAGACGTTCGAGCGCGCCCGCAGTTCGGTCGACGCGCCCGTCCCGGAGGACGATCTCTTCGCCGGCCTTCGATGACCACGGCGATCGATAGCGCGCTGGACCAGGCCGCGGCTTTGCTCCGTCCGGCGCGGTCGGCGATCGCGTTCACCGGCGCAGGCATCTCGGTGGAGAGCGGCATCCCGCACTTTCGGGGCGAAGGCGGGCTCTGGACGAAGTTCGATCCCTACAAGGTCGCGCACATCGACACGTTTCGGAAAGATCCCGCGCAGTACTGGACCTACAGTCTCGAGCACCGGCGCACGGATGCCGAGCCGAATCCCGCCCATCGGGCGCTGGTGGACCTGGAGCAGGGCGGCCGTCTGCGAGCCGTCGTCACCCAGAACACTGACGGCTTGCATCAGAAGGCCGGCAGTCGCGAGGTCATCGAGCTGCACGGCTCGTCCCACGGCGTGATCTGCCTCGACTGCGACGCGCGCTTTCCGCGGGCCGAGATCGACCAGCTCAATCGCGAGCATTGCCCGCCGAGTTGTCCCTCGTGTGGTGGTCGATTCCTGAAGCCCTCCGTCGTGCTGTTCGGCGAGGCGCTCCCGCAGTCGGCGCTCCGCGAGGCGCAGTTGCTCGCGATGGCGGCCGACGTACTACTGATCGTGGGCAGCTCGCTGCAGGTCTACCCCGCCGCCGGTATTCCGCGGCTGGCGCGGCAGCACGGCGCCGAACTGTGCATCATCAACGCCGAGCCGACGCCGTATGACGATGTTGCTGCCGCGGTGATCCATGGCAAGGCGGGCCAGGTCCTCCCAGACCTCGTTGGCCGCATTGCCCAGGGCAGTTAGCTTAGGTCGGCTCGGCCACGGGAAAGGTCTGGCCGCAGGCGGGGCACACGACCACGAGCTGCTCTTTCGGCGCGCTGAAGAGCTCCTCGCAGCTTGGGCAAGCAAACTCGCGCGCCGGGCTCTCCTCGGCTAGACGATCCTCGGTCATCGCATCGGCCACGGCACCCAGGTCGATCGCCGGGCTGCCGCACTCGGTGCAGCGATACAGGGGCGCGTCGATGACGTCGTAATCGAGGTAGCGCCCCCCACTGTCGACGTAGACAGAGGCATTCCAGAGCTCGAACCGGTTCGTGCTGCAACGGTTGGGACAGGCGAGAAACATCACAGATTCTCTTACCATCATCCGACGCGCTCCAATCGTTTGAGCCGCTCAGCGGCCCGGCGCAAGGTCTCCATTTTCTTGGGGAAGGAGAAGCGAATCTGCCGGCGGCCCCGCTCCGGCTCCAGGTAAAAGCTGCTGCCCGGAACCGTGGCGAGGCCGATCTCACGAACCATCCGGTGGGCAAGGCTCACATCGTCCTCGCCGAAGCCGCTGATGTCGGTCATCACGTAGTACGCGCCATCGGGTGGATACGCCTTGAAACCTGCGTCATCGAGGATCTCGAGCATGAAATCGCGCCGCTCGCGATAGGCGTGGAGCAGGTCGACGTAGTACTGGTCTGGAAACCGCAGCGCCGTCGCCGCCGCCACCTGCAGTGGATGCGGGGCGCCGACGGTGACGAAGTCGTGGACTTTACGAATCGCGCTCGTCATCTCGGCGGGTGCGATCGCGTACGCCAGCCGCCAGCCGGTGACCGAGTACGTCTTCGACAGCCCGTTGATGGTCACGGTTCGCTCGCGCATCCCGTCGAGCATCGCGATGCTGATGTGCTCGCCCGAGTAAACCAGGTGCTCGTAGATCTCGTCCGTGATGGCGATCGCGTCGAACTCCTGGCAGAGGCCGGCGATGAACGCCAGCTCGTCGGCGCTGTAGACCTTGCCGGTCGGATTGTGCGGGGTGTTGATGATGATGGCGCGCGTTTTCGCGTTAAAAGCTTGGCGTAGCTGGTCGCGGTCGAAATGCCAGTCTGGCGGAACCAGCGGCACCACCACTGGCACGGCGCCCGAGAGGATGCAATCGGGGCCGTAGTTCTCGTAGAACGGTTCGAAAATAATCACCTCGTCGCCCGGATCGATTAGCGCCAGGATGGTCGACAGCATGGCCTCGGTCACGCCGCAGCAGACCGTGATCTCAGTCTCGGGGTTGACCGTCATGCCGCGGAAGCGCTGGGTTTTGGTTGCGATCGCCTCGCGCATCACCCTGGCGCCCCAGGTGGTCGCGTACTGGTTGAAATCGTTGCGGATGGCATCGACGGCGGCCTCTTTCAGTTCGCTGGGGGCGGCGAAGTCGGGGAACCCTTGCGCCAGGTTGAGGCAGCCGTCGCCATGCTCGGCGATGCAGAGCCTCGTCATCTCCCGGATGACCGATTCGGTGAACAGCCGGGACTTGTTGGAGATCATCGCGCGCGGCACGACACTAGAATGCCAGAAGTGTCGCGCCCAACCGGTCGTGAGAACGGCGTTGCGGCGTTCCGCAAACTGTTCCCCATCTTCGAGCAGAAGGTGTACCTGAGCAGCTGCTCGCAGGGCGCGCTTTCGACCCCGGTTGAGGCGAGCCTGCAGGAGTTCATCGAGTCCTGGCACACGCACGGGAATCCCTGGGAGACCTGGGTCACCCGGATGGAGGAGCTGCGGGCCGAGTTCGCACAACTTATCAACGCCAGCTCGGACGAGGTTGCCGTCACCTTCTCGGTGTCGACGGCCCTCAACTCGCTGGCCAGCGCCCTGGACTACCGCGAGCGCCCCAACGTGGTCACGAGCGATTTCGATTTTCCGACCGTCGGTCACGTCTGGCTGGCGCAGCAGCGCCGCGGTGCCCGCGTCAGCTTTGCCAGGGCGGACGGCAACCGTCTGCCGCTCGGCTCGTTCGAAGAGATCGTCAACGAGCAGACGGCGCTGGTGTCGACGACGCACGTCTGCTACAAGAACGGGTTCCGGAACAACGTCAGCGCCCTCGCTGAGCTCGCCCACGAGCGGGGCGCCTACCTGCTGATCGACGCCTACCAGAGCATGGGTACGCAACCGATGGACGTCAAGGCACTCGACCTCGATTTCCTCGTCACGGGCGCGCTGAAGTACCTGCTGGGCTCTCCGGGCGTGGCCTTCATGTACGTTCGGCGCGAGCTGATCGATCGGCTTGAGCCTGCCGACTCGGGCTGGTTTGGGCAGGAGAACGTCTTCGCCTACGACGTTCACCATCTGCGCTACGCGGGTGCCGCGCGACGGTTCGAAACCGGTTCGCCACCCGTGCCCAGCGTCTACGCGGCGCTGGCGGCCCTGCGGATGATCGCCGGCGTGGGTCTCGCCACCATCGAGGAGCACGTTCGGGAGCTGATGAGCCGCTTCATCGACGGTGCCCGCCGGCGCGGCCTGGTGCTGCTCACCCCGGAGCAACCAGCGGACCGGGGCCCGCTGGCGATGGTTCGGTCGACCGACGCCGCGAAACTCGTGGCCGCGCTGGCCAGGGATGGAATCCTATGCTCGACCCGCGACGGCGCCCTTCGGGTGTCGTTGCACTACTACAACACCGCCGACGATGTGGACGCGGTCCTCAGCGGCCTCGACCGCCACCCGGAGCTACTCGTTACGGGAACCGATTAGAAAGGGTTAGAGCTGGCCGGACGGCGGTTGCTCTCCGGGGGGCAACCGTGTATAAAGAGCGCACCGAATTTAGGTATTCGACGAAGGAAGAGGAGGTCGACAGGAAGGATGGCACAACCAAGGATTTTCGCCCTCATCGCCGTGGCCACCGTGGGTCTGGCGGCGTGTGGTGGAACCAGTACGACCGGCGCTGCGGCGAACAAGCCCGATAAGGTCCAGATCGCGGCGGAGGGACCCTTCACCGGCGACGAGGCGTCGATCGGCGCGGGAGCGCTCCAGGCGATCCAGCTCGCGGTCAAAGACTTCAACAAGGCGGGCGGTGTGAATGGCACCCAGGTGCAACTGCTCGTCTGGGACGACCAGCATAATGCGCAGACGGCGCAAACGTTACAGGCGCAGGGCATCTCGGATCCGACGGTGCTCGGCATCGTCGGGCCGATGAACTCCGGCGTGGTGCTCGGCTCGGTGCAGGGCCTGCAAGCCGCGACTCCCCCCCTGCCGTTCGTCAGTGAGTCAGCCTCGAACGTCAAGGTCACCGACTCCGGGAATAGCGTGGCGCACCGCGTCAACGCCCGGGACGACGCCCAGGGCCCGGCCGATGGCAAGTTCATGATCGATCAAGGCGCAAAGAAGGTCTATGTCATGGACGCGAAGTCCGACTACTCGACCGGCTTGGCGGATCAGACCGAGGCCTACCTGAAGGCCCACAGCGTCACGACCATGCGTGACAGCGTCAAGGCTGGCACCAAAGACTTCACCACGATCGTGACGAAGATCAAGGCCTTCAACGCCGATTGGGTCTACTTCGCCGACGAGGGACCGGAAGCGGCGCCGCTGGTCCAGGCATTGAAGGCGGGTGGGTTGACGCTCGGCAACAACATCAATTTCCTGGGGACCGATGGCGAGGAAGACCCCTCCATCATCGGCACGTCGCAGGGCGCATACGATGGCGCCTACGCGACCAACATCACCGCCGATCCGGCGGGCGTATCGGGAAGCGCGGCCGCCGCCTACGTGACCGCATTCAAGGCGGAGTACGGCCCGGATTCGATCGGTAAGGCCGGCCCGTTCTATGGCTCGGCCTACGAGGCGGCCCAGACCTTGCTTCAGGCGATCAAGAACTCGCCGGTGAAGAACGGCAAGATCTCGCGCGCCGATGTGCTCAGCCATCTGGGCAGCGATACCTTCACCACGATCTTCGGCTCGGTCAAGTTCGATGCGAAGGGTGACGTCACGGGCGGCGGCATCTACGTCTACCAGGCCAAAGGCAGCGCGATGGTGGTGCTCAAGCAAGTCTCCGGCTAAAGGAGTAAGAAAGAGAAGGGGACGGGTCATCCCGTCCCCTTTTTGACGCCGTGGACTACTTCCTGCAGAACTTCCCCCAGCAGCTGGTCAATGGGCTGGAGCTCGGAAGCCTCTACGCGCTGATTGCCCTCGGATACACGCTGGTCTACGGCATTCTCGAGCT
>Ga0307477_10000864_pt1 | contig 28919 bp, 40 predicted proteins | sample atmos_gasesECM2C_FD_203316 | JGI IMG/M metagenome (GOLD analysis project Ga0307477, IMG submission 203316) | Hardwood forest soil microbial communities from Morgan-Monroe State Forest, Indiana, United States - atmos_gasesECM2C_515 | ecosystem: Environmental > Terrestrial > Soil > Temperate...
GAGGGGCGGCTGCAGGCGTACTGAACGGCCACCGCAGGTGCGGCGGCGGCGCTGGCGGAGCCCGGCATGAGGCTTAGGCCGCGCTGCCCGCGGAACGCTCTTCCGGCGGCGGCGGCACGTCGCGCGGTGCCACGACGCGCAGCGCGTCGATACGGCGCCGATCGGCGCGCAGCACGCGAAACTCGAAGCCGTCGATATGCGTGGTCTCGCCGCGCCGCGGCAGCCGCCCGAGCTGCTTCAGAAGCAGCCCGGCGATGGTGTCGACGCCTTCCTGCTCGGAGAGCCGCGCGCCGAAGTACTCGTTGAATTCGTCGATGCGCGTCACCCCGCGGACGGTGAAGTGCGCGGGGGCGTCGCGGCGGATGTTCTGATCATCCTCGACGTCGAACTCATCGTCGATTTCGCCGACGATCTGCTCGATCACGTCCTCGATGGTGCAAAGGCCAGAGACGCCGCCGTACTCATCGACCACGATCGCCATGTGATTGCGGTTGCGGCGGAACTCCTTCAGCAGCACGTTGAGCCGCTTCGACTCGGGCACGAAAACCGCCGGGCGCATGTACTCGCGGATGTCGAAGCGCTCGCGCGCCGCCGCGGCCGTCAGCCGCAGCAGGTCCTTGGCGAGCAGGATGCCGACGATGTTGTCGCGATCCTCGTCCATCACCGGAAAGCGCGAGTGGCCCGACTCGACCACCACCGGCAGGATGCGCGCTGCCGGCTGATCGCGGCGTACGGCCACCATTTGCGCGCGCGGCACCATGATGTCGCGCACCTGCAGGTTGCCGACCTCGAGCACCCCCTCGAGCATGGTGAGCGCGTCGTTATCGATCAGGCCGCGGCTGCCAGCCTCGCGCAGCACCGCCAACAGCTCGGTGCGGTCCTGCGGCTCGGCGAAGCCCTGCGTCAACCTCTTCAGCCAGCGTCCGGTAGTGCTGTTGGCTTCCTTAGGCATCGATGTCAGCTCCGGTACGGGTCGGCAAACCCGAGACGGCGCAGCACGGCGACCTCGCGCCGCTCCATGCGGCGGGCGTCCGCGGCGCGCTCGTGATCGTAGCCCGCCAGGTGCAGCGCACCGTGCACCACCAGGTGCGCCCAGTGGGCGCGCAACGTCTTGGCATGGACGCGCGCCTCGAGCCGCAGCACCCGCGGGCAGATCACCAGCTCGCCGAGCGCCGGCGGTGCGGCAGCGTGCCGCGACACCGACAACTGCGGTGCTGCGAACGACAGCACGTTGGTGGGCCCGGCGCGGCCGCGGAAACGCTCATTGAGGCGCGCGCTCTCGGCGGCGCCGACCACGCACACGCCGAGCTCGCGCCCGGCGGCGCGCCGTCCGAGCGCGGCGCTCGCCCAGCGCGCCAGATCGCGCCGTGACGGCGACCAGCTGCGTACGCGCCGCTGCAGCTCGATGCGCACGCCGGCGGGCGGGGGGGGGTGTAGCACGCGGCGCGGCGGGTGGCGCGTGCGGCGCGCGCGACGCCCGGCGGCGCCTGGCGCGCTCACGGGTTGCCTCCGCCGTGCGACTCGTACGCACGCACGATACGCTGCACCAGCGGATGGCGCACCACATCGTGCGCGTCGAAGAAAGTGAACGCGACGCCCTCGACGTTGCGCAGCACGTCGACCACGTGGGAGAGGCCCGATTGCCTGCCCGCCGGCAGGTCGGTTTGTGTGACATCCCCGGTCACGACCGCCTTGGAGCCGAAGCCGATGCGCGTGAGGAACATCTTCATCTGCTCGATAGTGGTGTTCTGCGCCTCATCGAGGATGATGAAGGAGTCGTTGAGCGAGCGGCCGCGCATGAAGGCGAGCGGCGCCACCTCGATGACATTACGCTCGATGAAGCGCGCCACGCGATCGAAGCCCATCATTTCGTAGAGCGCGTCGTACATCGGCCGCAGGTACGGATCGACCTTCTGCGTCAGATCGCCGGGCAGAAATCCGAGCCGCTCGCCGGCCTCGACCGCCGGGCGCACCAGGATCAGGCGGCGCACGCGATCCGCCTGCAGCGCCTCCACTGCGCAGGCGACCGCCAGGTAGGTCTTGCCGGTGCCGGCCGGACCGATGCCGAAAGTCAGGTCGCAGGTGCGGATGTGCTCGAGATAGTCGCGCTGGTGCGCGCCGCGCGCGCGGATGCCGCCGCGCGGCACGCGCACGGCGTGCTCGCGCTGATCCTCGTCGGCGGGCGGCCCCGACTCACGCTCACGCAGTGCCAGGTGCACGCGCTCCGGGGTGACCTCCTCACGCTGCGTGAGCGCAAACAGCTCGCGCAACAGGTCCTCGGCGTCCTCGGCCTGCTCGCCGCTCACGCGGAACGTATCGCCGCGGCGCTGGATGCGCACGCCAAGGCGCGACTCGAGCAGGCGCAGATTCTCATCCAGCGGCCCGCACAGGTTGGCGAGGCGCGCGTTGTCGGAGAGGCCCAGCTCGAATTCGCGTCGCGGCTCGGGCGCTGAGGCGGCCACGCGCATTCAGCCGGCGGCGGGCACGGGCGCCGGGACGGCGGCGAGCGAGGCTCGCCCGGGCTCAGCGCGCAGCCGCCCGCGCAGACTGTGCGGGCGGGCCTCGGTCACGATGACGTCGGCGAGGCGCCCGATGAGCGCGGCCGGTCCGGCGAAGTTCACCCAACGATTGTTGGCGGTGCGGCCAGCGAGCTCGTGCGTGTTGCGCTTCGCCGGACGCTCGACCAGCACCCGCTGCAGCGTTCCGACCATGCGCGCGCTGATGGCGTGTGCCTGGACGTCGAGCGCGGCTTGCAGCCGTACGAGGCGCTGCTGCTTGACGGCCGGCTCGACCTCGTCCGGCAGCGCGGCCGCGGGCGTGCCCGGGCGGCGGCTGTAGATGAAGCTGAAGGACTGATCGAAGCGCACTTCCTCGACCAGCGCGAGCGTGGCAGCGAAGTCGCGCTCGCTCTCGCCGGGAAAGCCGACGATGAAGTCGGAGGAGATCGCGATGTCCGGCCGGACCGCGCGCAGACGGCGTACCTTGTCCTTGAATTCGAGCGCCGTGTAGCCGCGCTTCATGAGCGCAAGGACGCGATCGGAGCCGCTCTGCACCGCCAGGTGGAGGTGATCGGCGAGCTTGCCGACACTCGCGAACGCCTCGATCAGGCTGTCGTTGAACTCGAGCGGATGCGAGGTGGTGAAGCGAATGCGCTCGATGCCGGGCACGCGTGCCACGTGATGGATCAACGTGGCGAGATCCACTTGCGCGCCGTCGGCCATCGCGCCACGGTAGGCGTTGACGTTCTGCCCGAGCAGCGTCACCTCGACCACGCCCTGAGGGGCGAGCTGGCGCACTTCTGCCAGCACCGAGTCGAAATCGCGACTGACCTCTTCACCGCGCGTGTACGGCACGATGCAGAAGCTGCAGTACTTGCTGCAGCCCTCCATCACCGACACGAAGGCGCGCGCGCCGTCGGCGCGCGGCGCCGGCAGGCGGTCGAATTTCTCGATCTCGGGGAAGCTCACGTCGACCGCTGCACGACCGGTACGGCGCCGCTCATCGATCAACTCGGGCAGACGGTGCAGAGTCTGCGGACCGAACACCAGGTCGACGAACGGTGCGCGCGCAGTGATCGCCTCGCCTTCCTGGCTCGCCACGCAGCCGCCGACGCCGATGAGCACTACTTCCGGCCGGCGGGCCTTGAGCGCCCGCCACTCGCCGAGGAGCGAGAACACCTTCTCCTGGGCCTTCTCGCGCACCGAGCAGGTGTTCATCAGCAGGAGGTCCGCCTCGGCCGGATCGTCGGTGGCATCGAGCCCGGCCTGCACGCGCAGCACGTCCGCCATCCGTGCGGAGTCGTACTCGTTCATCTGGCAGCCGAAGGTCTTGATGAAGTAGCGGCGGGGCATAAAGCCTGACGGTTTGAAATTCTACTCCACGAGGGTGAGCCGACGCTGCCGCACAGCGCACACCAGCAGCGGCCCGCCACGGCGAACCGGCCTCACAAAAAACTCAATTTGTGTCAGAGACTTAGAAAGGAATGTCGTCGTCGAAGTCATCGCTCCGGCCGGACGATCCGCCGGACTCCTCGGAGAGGGATACGGGGCCCGCCCCGCTCCCTGAACGGCCGCCCTCGGGGGCGCCACCGGACAGGCCCGCGCCGCCCGCCCCGGCCGCGCCACTCGCGCCACTCGCGCCGCCCGCGCCGCCCGCGCCACCGCGAGCGCCGAGCATCTGCAGATCATTGCCGACGATCTCGGTGGAGTAGCGCTCATTTCCCTGTTTGTCCTGCCACTTGCGCGTGCGCAGGCTCCCCTCGATGTACACCTGCGACCCCTTGCGCAGGTATTCGCCCGCGACTTCGGCGAGGCGCCCGAAGAAGGCGACGCGGTGCCATTCGGTGCGCTCCTGCTGCTCGCCGGTCTGCTTGTCCCGCCAGCTCTCGCTGGTCGCGACCCGCAGGTTCGCAACCGTAGTGCCCGAAGGCATGGCGCGCGTCTCGGGGTCCGCCCCCAGGTTGCCGATGAGTATGACCTTGTTGACGCCGCGTGCCATGTGAGTGTCCTCGTGGCTCGCATTCTAGTGGAGGCGCGCGCCGCGTGCGAACCACAAATCGGTGCGCAACGTGCGCTCAGGCGGCACACTCCGCTGCGTAGCGGCGCGCACTACCTGCCGCTGCCCGACAGGGAGACCAGCCATGATCCTCAGCCTCTCCGAGCAGGAGATCGCCGCCGTGCTCACCTACGAGCGCCTCATCCCGGCGATGGAGCGGGCACTCACCGCGTTCTCGGCGGGCCGCGTCATGCAGCCGGTGCGCACCGTGATCACGGTCGAGGACGGGCAGCGATTCCTCGGCGTGATGCCGGCCGTGGCGGCGGACGCCATGGGGGCGAAGCTGGTGTGCTTCTACCCCAAGAATGCCGCTGCGGGCCTGCCGACTCACCTCGCGACGATCATGCTGTTCGAGCCGGCGACCGGGGCTCCCCTTGCATTTCTCGACGCCCGCCTCATTACCGAGATGCGCACCGCCGCAGTGTCGGCGGCCGTGACCCGGCAGGTCGGGCCGGCGGAGGCACGGGTGCTGGCGCTGCTCGGCAGCGGCGTTCAAGCCGGCGCGCACCTGGAGGCGCTGCGCCACGTTTATCGCTTCGAGGAGGTGCGTGTGTGGAGCCCCACGCCGCAGCACGCGGAGCGCTTTGCCGCACACCACGGGGTCCGGCGCATGGAGCTCGAAGCCGCGGTGCGCGGGGCTGACGTCGTCGTGACGGCGACCAGCAGTCATGAGCCGGTGCTCAAGGGCGCCTGGCTCAAGGCAGGCGCCCACGTCAACGCCGTCGGCGCTTGCTTCCCGACCTGGCGGGAGCTCGACGATCAGGCGATGCGCGGCAGCACGCTGATCGTCGACTCGCGCGCAGCGGCCCTCAAGGAGTCAGGAGACGTCATCCTGTCCGGCGCGCCAATCTTCGCCGAGGCGGGCGAAGTGTTCGCGGGGACCAAACGGCCGCCGCGCGGCGCGACGACGGTGTTCAAGTCACTCGGGCTCGCGGTTGAGGACCTCGCGACCGCGCGACTCGTCTACGACACGGTCGCGGCCGCCCGGTCGTAACGACGTTCGCGCCTGGCGAACGGCGCAAGCGAGTCGGTTTGGGAATGACTCGCGCCGGCGCGTAAGATGGATGGTTCGATGCAGTACATTCGCGTGCGCGGGGCGCGCACTCACAATCTCAAGAACCTGAATCTCGACCTGCCGCGCGAGCGGCTGATCGTCGTCACCGGCCTCTCGGGCTCGGGAAAGTCCTCACTCGCCTTCGACACGCTGTACGCCGAAGGCCAACGCCGCTACGTCGAATCGCTGTCGGCGTACGCGCGTCAGTTCCTCTCGACCATGGATAAGCCGGATGTCGACGGCATCGATGGGCTCTCGCCTGCGATCGCGATCGAGCAGAAGGCGAGCTCGCACAATCCGCGCTCCACGGTCGGCACGGTCACGGAGGTCTACGACTACCTGCGGCTGCTATACGCGCGCGCCGGCACGCCGCGCTGTCCTGATCACGGCATCGACCTGAGCGCGCAGACGGTGAGCCAGATGGTCGATCAGGTGCTGCGCCTGCCCGAAGGCACGGCAGTCGCGCTGCTCGCGCCGCTCGTGAGCGAGCGCAAGGGAGAGCACCTCGAGCTGTTCGGCGAGCTTGCGGTACAGGGTTTCGTACGCGTGCGTATCGACGGGCGCATCCATGAGATGGAAGCGCTGCCGCAGCTCGACGGCAAGAAGAAACACACTATCGACGTGGTGGTGGATCGGCTGCGCGTGCGCCCGGAGGCGGCGCAGCGCCTGGCCGAGTCCCTCGAGACGGCGCTGCGCCTTGCGAACGGGCTCGCACGGCTCACCTTCCTCGATCCACCGGAGCGATCGGAGCTGACCTTCTCGAGCCGCCACGCCTGTCCGGTCTGCGGCTACAGCGTGCCGCCGCTCGCCCCGGCGCTTTTCTCCTTCAACAACCCCTCGGGCGCCTGCCCGAGCTGCGACGGCCTCGGCGTGCAGGAATTCTTCGATCCGCAGCGTGTCGTGCGGCACCCGCATCTGTCGCTCGCCGGCGGCGCGGTGCGCGGCTGGGACCGGCGCAACGAGCACTACTTTCAGCTCATCCAGTCGCTCGCGCGCCACTACGGCTTCGACATCGAGACGCCGTGGGATGAGCTGCCCGAGCGGATACGCGCGGTGCTCCTCCACGGCAGCGGCGACGAGTTGATCGAGTTCAGCTACCGCGACGGCGGCACGCGCCGCGCGCGCCGGCGCCACGCCTTCGAAGGCATCCTGCCGAATCTGACGCGCCGCTATCGCGAGACCGAGTCGGCCATGGTACGCGAGGAGCTGGCGCGTTACCTCGGAGTCAGGCCGTGCCCCGAGTGTCACGGGACGCGCCTGAGCCGCGCCGCGCGCTTCGTGTACGTTGCCAATCGAAGTCTTCCCGAGGTGACTCATCTCACTGTCGGTCGGGCGCTCGAGTTCTTCACGCAGCTCGATCTCCCGGGATGGCGCGGCGAGGTTGCGGCGAAGATCGCCAAGGGCGTGATCGAGCGGCTCCGCTTTCTTGCCGACGTCGGCCTCGACTACCTGACGCTCGATCGCAGCGCCGAGACGCTCTCGGGCGGCGAGTCGCAGCGCATCCGCCTCGCGAGTCAGGTGGGCTCGGGCCTCACCGGTGTGATGTACATCCTCGATGAGCCCTCGATCGGGCTGCATCAGCGCGACAACCGCCGTCTGCTGGCGACGCTCAAGCAGCTGCGCGACCTCGGCAACACAGTGATCGTCGTCGAGCACGACCAGGAGGCGATCGAGGAGGCCGATCACGTCGTGGACCTCGGTCCCGGCGCCGGCGCACACGGCGGGCAGCTGGTGGCGCAGGGGACGCCGGCCGACATCCGCGCCGCTCCGGCCTCGATCACCGGGCAGTATCTCTCGGGCAGGCGCCGTATCGCGATTCCGCATCTGCGCGTGCGACCGGATCCGGCGCGGCAGATCACCATCGTCGGGGCGCGCGGCAACAACCTGCGCAACCTGACGACCCATATCCCGCTCGGGCTCTTCACCTGCGTCACCGGTGTCTCGGGCTCGGGCAAGTCGACGCTGATCGTCGACACGCTTTTCGGGCACGCCGCGGCGCGCCTCACCGGTGCGCGCGTCGAGCCCGCCCCGTGTGAGCGCATCGAGGGCCTCGAGCAGATCGATCGCGTGATCGACATCGACCAGAGCCCGATCGGACGCACACCGCGCTCCAATCCGGCGACCTACACCGGACTGTTCGCGCCGCTGCGGGAGCTGTTTGCGGCCGTGCCGGAAGCGCGCGCCCGCGGCTACGACGCCGGGCGTTTCAGCTTCAACGTCAAGGGCGGCCGGTGCGAGGCGTGTCAGGGTGACGGTGTCATCCGCGTGGAAATGCACTTCCTGCCGGACGTCTACGTGCCCTGCGACGTCTGCAAGGGGCAGCGCTACAACCGCGAGACACTCGAGATCCGCTACCGCGGCAAGAACATCCACGAAGTGCTGCAGATGAACGTCGAGGAAGCGTTGCGTTTCTTCCAGAACGTGCCGGCGGTGGCCGGAAAGCTGCAGACCCTGACCGACGTCGGGCTCGCGTACCTGATGCTCGGCCAGAACGCCACCACTCTCTCAGGTGGCGAAGCGCAGCGCGTCAAGCTCGCACGCGAGCTCGCCAAGCGCGCCACCGGCCGCACGCTCTACATCCTCGACGAGCCGACCACGGGACTGCACTTCCACGACGTCGAGCAGCTGCTGCACGTCCTTCACCGGCTGCGCGATGAGGGCAACACGATCGTGGTCATCGAGCACAACCTCGACGTCATCAAGACCGCCGACTGGGTGATCGACCTCGGACCGGAGGGTGGCGAAGGTGGTGGCGAAGTGGTCGCCACGGGCACGCCCGAGGATATCGCCGCCACCGCCGGATCCTGGACGGGCAAATACCTCGCTACGCGCCTCGAGGGCGACGCGGCGCAGGGACGCGACACCGCCGCGCAGGCGCGCGACAGGGCGGCGGAGGGGCAGGGCAGCACCGAGCAGGCGCTCGGCAACGCCGCGGCGCCGGGCCGCATGGGACTCAAGGCGGCTGGCTGACGTTCGGGGGCAGGCCAGGCCGGGCTGCCCCAGGCCGGGTTGCCAGGCCGGGCTGGCGTAAGCGTTGAGACCGGCTGGTACACGAAGCTCCTTTTCCTGATAGTTAAGCGCTTACTTAACTATGCACCGGAGGAACATCTACTTCCCCGGGTGCTTCCCATAAGTTATTGATAATTAAGGTCGCCCTCCGGACTTCCACGTTATGTGTCATGGGCCCAGACGACCTCCCGGATGACTTATTTCGCATTGCGAACGAAGTTGCAAATGCGAACCGTTCTCATTCATACTAATCCCCATGGACGCCTCAGCGGCCCCCGCCGGTCTTCGCATTGAGCCAGGCTTCGTGAGCCTGGCGGCGCTGCCTGCCGGCACTCGCGGCAGTGTCGTCGGCGTGGGCTCGAGCGCGGCGGCGCTGTCGACGCTCGAGCGGCGCTTGCTCGAGCTCGGTTTCGTGCATGGTGAGCCGATCGAGGTGGTCGCCGAGGCGCGCCCGGGGCGCGACCCGTTCGTAGTGCGCGTGGGTCACACCACGCTGGCACTGCGCCGTCGCGAGGCACGCAGCGTCTGGGTCGAACTCCACCACTCGAGCTCGAGCGCGCCATCCCTTCCCGCCCAGGATCACGGACCGGTCCCATGAGCGCGCCCGCGGCGACGGCGCTGGCCGCGTCGCAGATCAGTCTGTCCCTCGTCGGCGTCCCCAACTGCGGCAAGACCGCGCTCTTCAACCGACTCACCGGCAGCCGCCAGAAGGTTGCCAACTATCCAGGCGTCACGGTCGAGCGCAAGGAAGGGCGCTTCGTCGGTCCTAACACCGGGCGCACATTCCGCGTCGTCGACCTGCCCGGCGCGTACAGCCTCGAGCCAGCAACGCTCGATGAGGCGATCGCGCGGGACGTGGTGCTCGGCCGGCACGCCAGCGAGCCGGCGCCGGATCTGCTGGTGTGCGTGGTCGACGCAACCAACCTGCGTCTGAATCTGCGCCTGGTGCTCGAGCTCAAGCGCCTCGGAGCGCCCATGATCGTGGCGCTCAACCTGAGCGATGTCGCCGAGCAGCGCGGCTACGCGCTCGACCGCGCCGCGCTCGCGCGCGCTCTCGGGGTGCCGGTGGTGCCGACGGTCGCAGTGCGTCCCGGTGGCGAGCGCGAGCTCGTCGACGCCATCGACTCGTACCGCTTGACGGCGGAAGCACTCGCGGGCAGCGGACGGCGCCGCGAGCCACCGCCGCCGGCGACCGCGGCGCAGATCGAGGCGACGCAGCGCGAGGTGCGCCGCGTGCTCGATGCCAGCGGCTATCAGGTCCCGGCACGCCTCGCCGCGCTCGCGCGCCTCGACGCCGTGGTGCTCCACCCGGTCGCAGGGCCCGTGCTGCTCGCGAGCGTGCTGTTCCTGATGTTCCAGGCGGTGTTCAGCTGGGCGAAAGGCCCGCAGAACCTGATCAATGCGGGCGTGCAGACGCTCGGTGCCTGGCTCGCGGGCGTGCTGCCGCCAGGCCCGTTGCGCGGGCTGCTGCTCGACGGAGTCATCGCCGGCACCGGCAGTGTTCTGGTCTTCCTGCCGCAGATCCTCATCCTTTTCCTCTTCATACTCGCGCTCGAGGATTCCGGCTACCTGCCGCGCGCCGCCTTCATGCTCGATCGACTGATGGGGCGTGTGGGCCTGTCCGGACGCGCGTTCATTCCGCTGCTGTCGAGCTTCGCCTGCGCCATTCCCGGCATCATGGCGACGCGCACCATCCCTTCCGCCCGCGACCGGCTCGCGACCATCATGATCGCGCCGCTCATGACATGCTCGGCACGGCTGCCGGTGTACGCCCTGCTGATCGGCGCGTTCATTCCGCAGCGCGCGGTCGGAATCTTCAACCTGCGCGGCGTGGTGCTGTTCGCGCTGTACATCGCCGGGGTCGCGAGCGCGCTCGCCGTCGCCTTCGCGCTCAAGCGCACGGTGATGCGCGGAGAATACCGGCCGCTGCTGCTCGAGCTCCCCGAGTATCGTCTGCCGCACCTCAGAAACCTGGCGCTCGGCCTGTGGGAGCGCGCCCGCATCTTCTTGACACGCGTCGGCACCATCATCCTCACGCTCATGGTGGTGCTGTGGTTCCTCGCCAGCTTCCCCGCGCCGCCGCCGGGCGCGACGGGTCCGGCGATCGAGTACAGCATCGCGGGTCTGCTCGGGCGCGGCCTCGGCGTGCTGTTCGCGCCGCTCGGCTTCAACTGGCAGATCTCGATCGCGCTCGTCCCGGGTCTCGCGGCGCGCGAAGTGGCAGTGAGCGCGCTCGGCACGGTGTACGCCATGTCGGGCGCCAACGACGTCGCCGGCGCGCTTACGCCGATCATCGCGCGCGGCTGGAGCGTGGCGACGGGCTTGTCGCTGCTCGCCTGGTACGTGTTTGCGCCGCAGTGCCTGTCCACCCTCGCGGTGGTCAAACGCGAAACCAACTCGTGGCGTTATCCGCTCTACATGGCGCTCTACATGTTCGCGCTCGCCTATCTCGGCGCCTTCGTCACCTATCGCGTGGCAGTGATGCTCGGCGGCGCTGGCGCATGAGCGTGCTGCTGCAGCAGCTGCTGGTCGGGGTGCTGGTCATCGGCAGCACGCTGTTCGCCGCATGGCGGCTGATGTCACTGAGTGCGCGGCTGCGCACACTCGCGCGGCTCGCGGCAACCCCGGGGATGCGCGGCGCGGCCTGGATCGTGCGACTGCGCGAGCGGACGCTCGCCCAGCAAGCAGGTGCCTGCGGTGGCTGTGCCGCTGGCGCTACGCGGGACGCGGCTGCGCGGAATCAAACACCTGGCGCACTTCACCGTTGACGATGCGTTCCTGATAGCGCCCCTGGGTGTAGCTGGCGACCACGCGGCGCCAGAAGCTGACCGCCGCGGCGTTGCGCAGGTACTCGCTCACCTCCCAGCGCCCGGCGAAGCGGCTGAGAATGAGCTGCACGGCGGTGCGGCCTATCCCGAGGCGTCGCCGGGTGCGCATCACGAAGAACTCCGCCATGCGATAGTCGATGCGCGGCTGGCCGGTGGTGCCGACTGCGCGCAGCACGCGCGCAAAGCCGACCGGCTCAGTGCCCTTCACGATGACGAGCGGAAAGGTGTTGGGATCGCCGAACCAGTGTGCGATCTGATCGGGCTCGCGGTGTCCGATCTCCCCGAGCGCGGGAAACAGTCCCGTGCCGGGATTGAGGTCGTCCAGGTATTCGCGATAGACGCTCTGAATCCACAACCGGTCGGCCGGTGCCGACCGCGCATCACGCACGCTGATACTCGCGACCGCCATGGCCCGGCATCCGGCGCGCTGTCCGCCTCAGGGAGGACCGCCCGGCAGTGCGCGCCCGCGCATCCACAATGAAAATGGCCCAGACAGCTCGCGACCAGCGAACCGTCCGGGCCATGTCCTCAAGCGGTAAGCGCGAGACTTACTGCTTCGGCGGCGTCGCCGGTGCGGCGCCTTCAGCCGGCTTCGCAGCGTCAGCGCCAGCGGCGGGAGCCTGGCCGGCGGTGTCGGCGGTCGTGCCAGCCGTCGCGCCAGCAGCCCCACTCGCCTGGCCGGCGGCGGACTGATCGGCGGGCGGAGCGGCCGGAGCCGCCGGAGCAGGAGGAGTTGCAGCCTGTTCAGTGCCTGCGGATTCCTGCTTCGCGCAGGCCGTCAGCATCAGCGCCGCAACGATTGCGCTAAGAGCAAGTTTGGTATTCATCGATCGGTACCCCGAAGAGAAGCAAGAGTTGTGTTGAAGCCACGGCCGGTGGCGACCGTGCCGCCGCCTCTTTTCTAGGCCGCGCGGGACGCAAATTCTATAGAAGTCCCGGTACGATTGGAAATTGGCAGGCAGTGTTTTTGTCGGCTCCGGACGACGGCGTCAGGGCCGCCGGTTAACGGCGTCAGGCCGCTGATTCACGGGGGTTGATATGCCACGGGTGGCATCGGAGCACGTGCTCGAGGCTGCGCTCGCACGCGCCTTCAGCACGCACATTCAGGGAGTCTGCGCGCGTACCGCGCAAGCTCTCGACGCGTGCGGTTACAACGGGCTGCTGGTCTATGCCGGCTCGCCCCCCGAGGTGTTCGAGGACGACCGGACATACCCGTTCGAGGTGAACGCCCCGTTCAAGGTATGGGTACCGCTCGCGGACGCCCCGGGCAGTTTCGTGTGGTTCGAGCCGGGCCGTGCGCCGCGGCTGATCATCGAGCGCCACGAGGATTACTGGTACAAGCCCACCGAGCTGCCACAGGGGTACTGGGTGCCCCATTTCGACGTGCAAACGGCGGCTGATCGCAGTGCAGCGCGAGCCCTGCTGCCCGCCGACCTGTCGCGCGCCGCTTATATCGGCGATGCCTTTGCGGAACTGACCACCTGGGGGATCGGCGCAGTCAACCCGCGGCCGCTGACGCGGCGGCTGGACTACGCCCGCGCTGTCAAGTCAGCTTACGAGATCGACTGCCTGCGCGAGGCCAATCGCCTGGGTGCGCTCGGGCACCGAGCCGCCGCCGCCGCCTTCGCCGCGGGAGCTTCCGAGTTCGAGATCGAGCTGGCCTTTCTCGGCGCCTGCGGCCTGCGCGAGCATGAACTTCCTTACAATCCGATCATCGCGCTGAATGCCGGCGCGGCCGTGCTGCATTACCAGCTGCTCGAGAAGCGCGCCCCGTCGCAGCGCCTCTCACTCCTGATCGATGCCGGTGCGGAGTTCGCCGGCTACGCGAGCGACATCACGCGCACCTACGCGCACCGGAACGGCGAGTTTGCCGCGCTGGTCACCCGCATGGATGAGATGCAGCAGACGCTGTGCGCGGGGGTGCGCGCCGGTGTCGACTGGCGCGACGTCCACCTCACCGCTCACCGGCTGACCGCCGAGGTGCTGCGCGAGGCCGACCTCATCCGTTGCAATGCTGACGAAGCGGTGGCGAGCGGCGTGACCTCCGTGTTTCTGCCCCACGGCATCGGCCACCTGCTCGGGCTCGAGGTGCACGACGTCGGTGGGCTGATGCAGGGGCCGGATGGTGGCGAGATTCCCCGTCCCCAGGGACATTCTTACCTGCGCCTGACCCGCGTGCTCGAGCCGGGGTTCGTCGTCACCATGGAGCCGGGAATCTATTTCATCGGGCAGCTGCTCGCCTCGGCACGTGCCGACGGGCGGGGTCGATGGCTAAACTGGCCGCGCATCGAAGCACTGAGCCCCTTTGGCGGGATCAGGATCGAGGACGACCTCGCGATCACACGCGAGGGCTGCGAGAACCTCACTCGTGAGGCGTTCGCGTCCGACTCGCAGCGCCCTTCCGCCTGAGAGCGTGCATCCGCCTGACAGCGCTCGTCCTGACGGCGAGCTTGATTGCCTCTCCGGTGAGACAGAAACTAGCGCTTGGCCAGAAGATCTCTTATTTCCTGCAACAATGTCTCAATCTTCGTGGGCGGCGGCGGGGGCGCGTTGGCTGCCGGCCGCTTGAGCCTGTTGATGCCCTTGATCACCACGAAGATCGAGAACGCGATCACCGCGAACTCGAAGATGGTCTGAAGGAACGCTCCGTACCTGAGCATGACCGGCTTGCCGGCCGAGTTGGTGGCAATCTGCACCGCGAGGTCGCTGAAGCTGATGCTGCCAAGAACAGGCGAGAACGCCGGCATGATCACATCGCCCACCAGCGAAGCGACGATCTTGCCGAACGCCGCCCCGATCACGACCCCGACCGCGAGGTCGAGAACGCTTCCCTTCATCGCGAACTCTTTGAATTCCGACGTGAAACTCATTGCGGCTCTCCTGTCAGCCTGAGGCGCTGTCAGTCTGCAGCTTTCTTCTTGCGGGTGCGCTTCCTGGGCGCTTCAGCGGGCGCGGCCTCGGGGGTCGGCGCAGCGGTCCGGGCACTCTTGGCCTTCGCCTTGGACGCCGGCTTCTCCTTGGCGCGCCGGGCCGTTTTCTTCCTGGATTCCGTTGGCTCCTCCGCCGCAGCCGGCGCCGCTGCCTCGACCAGCTGCATGAGCGCCATCGGGGCGGAATCCCCCGGGCGCGGCACCATGCGCAGGATCCGCGTGTAGCCACCCGGTCGCGTCCTGAAGCGCGGCCCGAGCTCGGCGAACAGCTTCTCGACAATGCGCGCATCGCGCAGTCGCGCGAACGCGATGCGCCGATGCGAGTCGGCGTCGCTCTTGGCGAGCGTGATCAGTGGCTCCACCACCCGCCGCAGCTCCTTGGCCTTCGGCAACGTCGTACGGATCGTCTCATGGCGCAGCAATGCGACCGACATGTTGCGCATGAGCGCGCGCCGGTGCGGGCTGTTGCGCGACAGTTGGCGACCGGAGAGTTGGTGGCGCATGGCGGTGCTCGCTCAGATCACGTCGCGCTCTTCGTCGTGCTTCAGGCCCGGCGGCGGCCAGCCGTCGAGGCGCATGCCGAGCATCAATCCATGGCTCTGCAGCACTTCCTTGATCTCGGTGAGCGACTTCTTGCCGAGGTTCGGTGTGCGCAGCAGCTCCACCTCGGTACGCTGCACCAGGTCGCCGATGTAGTGGATGTTCTCGGCCTTGAGGCAGTTGGCGCTGCGCACGGTGAGCTCGAGCTCGTCCACCGGACGCAGCAGGATCGGGTCGAACTGCATCTCGGAGACCTTGGTGGCCGCCTCCTCCTCGCCCTGCAGGTCGACGAACACCGACAGCTGATCCTTGAGGATGCTGCCGGCACGCCGGATCGCCTCCTCGGCGTCGATCGTGCCGTTGGTCTCGATGTCGATGATCAGCTTGTCGAGGTCGGTACGCTGCTCGACGCGTGCCGCGTCGACCGAATAGGTGACGCGCCGCACCGGCGAGAAGGACGCATCCAGCTGCAGGCGGCCGATCGGTCGCGTCTGCTCCTCGAAGGCGACGCGCGCCGCCGCCGGACGATAGCCGCGGCCGCGCTCGACACGCAGCGTCATCGACAGCTCGCCCGCCTTGGTCAGGTTGGCGATCACGAGCTCCGGGTTCACCACCTCGACGTCGTGATCCACCTGAATATCGCCCGCAGTCACCGGGCCCGGGCCCTTCTTGTGCAGGCGCAGCTCGGCGGAATCGCGCGCGTGCATCTTCAGCGCCACCGACTTCAGGTTGAGCAGGATGTCGACCACGTCCTCCTGCACGCCCTCGATGCTGGTGTACTCGTGCAGCACGCCATCGATCTCGACTTCGGTGATGGCACTGCCCGGCATGGACGACAGCAGCACGCGGCGCAGCGCGTTGCCGAGGGTGTGGCCGAAGCCACGCTCGAACGGCTCGATCACCACGCGCGCCTGGCGCGGGGCGATTGGCTGCACCTTCACCACCCGGGGTCGCAAAAACTCACTCACGGAACCCTGCATTGCAACTCACCTTGCCGGCATCAGCGGCCGGCGCAACAAACAAAATCCGACTAAGCAACCTGCGACGCGCGCAACACGCGCACCGCTGCGATAACTGCTGCGACTACTTCGAATACAACTCGACGACCAGGTTCTCGTTGATGTCCGGCAGGATGTCGTCCCGTCCCGGCACCGACTTGAACACGCCGCGAAACTCCTTGTCGTTCACTTCCACCCATTCCGGCAGCCCGACCTGCTGCGCGACGTTGAGCGCGCTCTGGATGCGCAGCTGCTTGCGCGACTTCTCGCGCACCTGGACGATGTCGCCGGGCTTCACCTGGTAGGAGGCGATGCTGACCGGCTGCTCGTTGACGCTGATCGCCTTGTGGCTCACCAGCTGGCGCGCCTCGGCGCGCGTCGCCGCGAATCCCATGCGGTACACCACGTTGTCGAGGCGACACTCGAGCAAGCGCAGCAGGTTCTCGCCGGTCGCGCCCGATTTGCGGGCCGCTTCCTCGTAGTAGTTGCCGAACTGTCGCTCGAGCACGCCGTACATGCGGCGCAGCTTCTGCTTCTCGCGCAGCTGCACGCCGTAGTCGGACAGGCGCTGGCGGCGCTCACTCTTGAGGCCGCCCGGCGGCACGGTGAACTTGCACTTGTTCTCGAGCGGCTTGACGCCGCTCTTCAGGAACAGGTCGGTGCCCTCGCGGCGCGCGAGCTTGCACGTCGGTCCCAGGTAACGCGCCATAGATACTCTACCTCCCTAGACCCGGCGTTTCTTCGGTGGACGGCAGCCGTTGTGCGGGATCGGCGTCACGTCCGCGATGCTGGTGATCTTCAGTCCGCAGTTATTGAGCGCGCGCACCGCCGACTCGCGCCCCGGCCCCGGACCGCCGACGCGCACCTCGACGTTCTTCACGCCGTGCTCCTGCGCGGCAGTGCCGGCTTTTTCGGCCGCCACCTGCGCAGCGAACGGCGTGCTCTTGCGTGAGCCGCGGAAGCCGCAGCCGCCGGCGGTCGCCCACGAGAGCGTATTCCCCTGCCGGTCGGTGATGGTGATGATGGTGTTGTTGAAGGAGGCATGCACGTGCGCGATCGCATCGAGCACGTTCTTGCGCGCCTTGCGCGGCTTTTTCGGGGCGGCAGCGGGCGAGGCAGCGGCAGCCGCGCCGCCGCCGGCCTGCGGTTTCTGCTCGGCCTTCTGCTCGGCCTTCTGCTCGGTTTTCTGCTCAGTTTTCTGCTCAGCCATGCCTCATACCTTTCCAGCCGGTGCGTTCAGCTTGACCGCCTGCTTGCGCGGTCCCTTGCGCGTGCGCGCGTTGGTGCGTGTGCGCTGGCCGCGCACCGGCAGTCCGCGCCGGTGGCGAATACCGCGATAGCAGCCGAGGTCCATCAGTCGCTTGATGTTCATCGAGACTTCGCGCCGCAGATCGCCTTCGACGGCCCACCTGGAGATCTGCGAGCGGATCGCGTTGATCTCCGCCTCGGTGAGATCCTTGACCTTGGTCGCGGGATTGACCCCGGCCTGCGTACAGGCGGTGAGCGAGCGAGCGCGCCCGACGCCATAGATGTGTGTCAGCCCGATCCACACGTGCTTGTTCATCGGGATGTTGATTCCGGCGATGCGTGCCATGTGCTTACCTCAACCTTGACGCTGCTTGTGCCGCGGGTCCGTGCAGATGACGTAGACCACGCGGCGACGGCGCACGATCTTGCAGTTCTTGCAGATCTTCTTGACCGACGGACGTACTTTCATACTCAACTACCCGAACCGCTGCGGCCATAGCCGAGCAGGTTCGCCTTCTTGAGGAGCGCCGGGTAGTGATGCGACATGGTGTGCGCATGCAGCTGCGCCATGAAGTCCATCACCACCACCACCACGATCAGCAGCGAAGTGCCGCCGAACCGAAACGGTACGCCCCACCACGAGGACAGGATCTCTGGCACCAGGCACACCGCGGTCACGTACAGCGATCCCCACAGCGTCAGCCGGGTGAGCACCTGGTCGATGTACTCGGCGGTCTGCTGTCCGGGGCGGATACCGCGCACGAAGGCGCCGGACTTCTTGAGGTTGTCGGCGGTGTCGCGCGCGTTGAACACCAGCGCGGTGTAGAAGAAGCAGAAGAACATGATCAGCACCGCATACACCACCAGGTGCAGCGGCTGCCCGTAGCCGAGCGCGGCCGCCACGTCCTGCATGGCGTTCGCGAACCAGCCCTGCGAGCTGGTGCCGGCGAAGCTCGCGAGCGTCGCCGGAAACAGCAGCAGGCTCGAGGCGAAGATCGGCGGAATCACTCCCGACATGTTGAGCTTGAACGGCAGGTGGCTGGTCTGCCCGGCGTACATCCGCCGCCCGACCTGCCGCTTGGCGTAGTCCACCGGGATGCGCCGCTGCGCCCGCTCGACGAACACCACGAACGCCGTCACCCCCAGCACCAGAATCAACAGAGCGAGCGCCACCGGGCCCTGCATCTCACCCGAGCTCACCTGCTCGGCAGTGTTGCCCACCGCCCCCGGGAGCCCGGCGACGATGCCCGAAAGAATGATCATCGAGATGCCGTTGCCGACACCGCGCTCGGTGATCTGCTCGCCGAGCCACATGAGGAACATGGTTCCGGTCGTCATGGTGACGGTGGCGATGAACAGGAACGGCCAGCCGGTGATGACCGTCATGCCGGCTTTCTCGAGCGCCCCGGCGGCTGCGAACGACTGCACCAGGGCGAGCACCACCGTGCCGTAGCGCGTGTACTGCGTGATCTTGCGCCGCCCCGACTCGCCCTCCTTGCGCAGCTCCATCAGCGTCGGCACCACCATCGACATCATCTGGATGATGATCGAGGCGGAGATGTAGGGCATCACGCCCATGGCGAAGATCGACAGCCGCGACAGCGCCCCGCCGGAGAAGGTGTTGACGATGCCGAGAATGGTGTTGGAACGATCGGCGAAGAAGCGCGCCACTTCGGCCGGATTCACCCCGGGCACCGGGATAAAGGTGCCGATGCGGTAGACGATCAGCGCGCCGATCAGGAACATCAGACGGCTGCGGATCTCGCCGAAGCGGGCAGCTTCGCCGAACGCGGCAGCCGGATTGCTTGCGGTGATGTTCGCCATTCCTGTCCTCGCGGCGCTCCTCAGCCCTCGATCCTGCCGCCGGCGGCTTCGATCGCCGCGCGCGCGCCCTTGGTCGCCGCCACGCCCTTGAGCGTCACCGCGCGGTGAATCTCGCCCGCGAGCACGACCTTGGCGCGCTCGGTGTGCGCCGGCACCAGCCCCGCCTGCCGCAGGGCCTCGAGGTCCACGACCGCGGCCTCGAGGGAGGCAAGCTCGCTCAGGCGCACCTGAGCGCGGCCCGACTTGATGCGCGAGCGAAAGCCGACCTTCGGCAGCCGCCGCTGCAGCGGCATTTGACCGCCCTCGAAGCCGACCTTGTGGTAGCCGCCCTTGCGCGCGCGCTGGCCCTTGGTGCCACGGCCGCAGGTCTTGCCCTGGCCGGCGGAGGCCCCGCGGCCGACGCGCAGCCGCGGACGGCGGGCGCCCGGTGCCGGTTTCAGTGTGTTCAGTCGCATACTCTCAAGCACCCTTCTCGACCCGCAGCAGGTGCGCGGCCGCGGCGATCATGCCGCGGTTCTCGCGCGTGTCCGCCACGCTCACGCTGGCACCGATGCGGCGCAGCCCGAGGCCGCGCGCGGATGCCGCAATGCGGCGCAGCTGCCCGTTGAGGCTCTTCACCAGCGTCACTTTCAGTTGCGTCTGCGTCGTGACCATCAGCCGCCGATCTCTTCCAGGCTCTTGCCGCGCTTCGCCGCGATCTGTTCGGGCGAGCGGATCTTCGCCAGCGCGTTCATGGTGGCGCGCACCACGTTCACCGGGTTGCGCGAGCCGTAGCTCTTGGCGAGCACGTTGCGCACCCCGGCGCACTCGAGCACGGCGCGCATCCCGCCGCCGGCGATGACCCCGGTGCCGTCCGAGGCCGGCTGCATGTACACGCGCGTCGCCCCGTGTGTTCCTGTGACCGCGTAATAGAGCGAATCGTTGCGCAGCGCGACGTTGATCAGGTTCTTGCGCGCCTGGGTCATCGCCTTGGAGATGGCGACCGGCACCTCGCGCGCCTTGCCAAAGCCATAACCCACGCGGCCGGCGGTGTCGCCGACCACGGTGAGCGCAGTGAAGCCGAACTGCCGGCCGCCCTTGACGACCTTCGCGGTGCGGTTGACGGCGACGAGCTTCTCGATGAATTCGTCCGCCGGCTGGGCTTTCTCTGGTCTCGCCATGTGTGTGTGCGTCCCGCCTAGAATTCAAGACCCGCTTCGCGGGCCGCGTCTGCGAGCGCCTTGACGCGCCCGTGAAACTGAAAACCCGAGCGATCGAAGGCCACCCGGCTCACCCCCGCGGCCTTGGCGCGGTTGGCGATGGCCCGCCCGACGGCCTTGGCCGCCGCGACGTTGCCGGTGGTTTTGAGCCCCTCGCGCACGTCCTTCTGCAGCGTCGAGGCGACGGCGATGACCCGCGCCCCCGCCGCCTCGATGACCTGCGCGTAGATGTGATTCGGCGTGCGATGCACCGTGAGGCGCGCGACCCCGAGGTCGCGGATGTGGGCCCGGCCCTTCACTGCCCGGCGCAGCCGCCGCTCCTTCTTGCTGGCGATCACTTCTTCTTCCCCTCTTTGAGCGTGATCTGCTCGCCGACGTAGCGCACGCCCTTGCCTTTGTACGGCTCGGGCGGGCGCACTGCGCGGATCTCGGCGGTCACCTGGCCGACCTTCTGCCGGTCGATGCCCTTCACCACGATTTCCGTCTGGCTCGGGGTCTCGATGATGATGCCGTCCGGAATCGGCATGCTGACCGGGTGCGAGAAGCCGAGCGTCAGGTTGAGGCTCTTGCCCTGCACCTGCGCGCGAAAACCGACACCCACCAGCTCGAGCTTCTTCTCGTAGCCGCGCGTCACACCGCGCACCATGTTGGCGAGGTGCGCGCGGGTCGCGCCGGCGCGCGTACGCGCGGGTCCGGCATCGACGAAGCTGATCTCGAGCTTCTTGTCCGACTGCACCACCGATACCCCGGGGGCGAGCGGCAGGCTGAGCGAGCCTTTGGCGCCCTTGATGGTCACCGACTGAGGCGCGAGGGTCGCGGTGACCCCCGCGGGGAGCTCGACCGGCGCTTTGGCGATTCTCGACATGGCTACCTCAGGCGACGATGCACAGCACTTCACCGCCCTGGCCGGCGGCACGCGCCTGGCGATCGCTCATCACCCCCTTGGGCGTCGAGACGATCACGGTTCCCATGCCGCCGAGCACCTTCGGCAGCTCGTCCTTGCCGCGGTAAATCCGCAGGCCCGGGCGGCTGACGCGCTCGAGGCGGTCGATCACGGGCCGCCCCTCGAAGTACTTGAGCGCGATCGTGAGGCGCGGCTTGCCGCCGTCGGCATCCAGCCGGAAGTCGCTGATATAACCTTCCTCTTTCAGCACCTTGACGATGGCGGTCTTCAGGCGCGAGGAGTCGAGCTGCACTTCGCTCTTGCCGGCGCCCTGGCCGTTACGGATGCGCGTCAGCAGGTCGGCGATCGGGTCAGTCATGCTCATGGCAAGCGCCCCTCACCAACTCGCCTTGGCAAGGCCCGGAATCTCGCCGCGGTTCGCCACCTCGCGGATCTTCACCCTGGCGAGGCCGAACTTGCGGTACACGCCGCGCGGGCGGCCGGTGATGGCGCAGCGGTTGCGCAAGCGTGCGGGACTTGCATCGCGCGGCAGCGCCTGCAGCGCCGCCTGCGCCGCCGCCCGCTCCTCGGGCGAGCTCTTGGGACTGCGGATGCGCTCCTTGAGCTTGGCGCGCCTGACCGCGTACTTCTTCACGACGCCCTCGCGACGCTTCTCGCGCTCGACCATGCTGGTCTTGGCCATAGACTGTTGAGTTCCTGTTACTTGCGAAACGGGAAGTTGAATGCCTCGAGCAATGCTCGCCCCAGGCGATCATTCCCGGCGGTGGTGGTGATGGTGATGTCCATGCCGCGGATCTGATCGATCTGGTCGTACTGGATCTCGGGAAAGATGATCTGCTCCTTGACCCCGAGGCTGTAGTTGCCCCGACCGTCGAACGAGCGCGGCGAGACGCCGCGGAAGTCGCGGATGCGCGGCATTGCGATGCTGATCAGGCGGTCGAGGAACTCGTACATGCGCCGCCCGCGCAGCGTCACCTTGGCGCCGAGCGCGAGTCCCGCGCGGATCTTGAAGGCGGCGATCGCCTTGCGCGACTTGGTGATCAGCGGCTTCTGGCCGGTGATCTTGGTGAGGTCGGCCACTGCCGCATCCATCACCTTCTTGTCGGCGACCGCCTCGCCGACGCCCATGTTGACCGTGATCTTCGCGATGCGCGGCACCTGCATCACGTTGCCGATCTGCAGCTCGGCGCGCAGCCGCGGTACGACCTGCTCGCGGTAATACTGTTGTAGCCTTGCCGTTGACTCGCTCATGCGCAACTGCCTGCTCAGACCTCGAGCATCTCGCCGTTCGACTTGAAGAAGCGCACCCGCCGCCCGTCGGCGAGCGTCTTGATGCCGATGCGGTCGGCACGCTTGGCGGCCGGGTTCCACACCGCCACTTTCGAGGCGGCCAGCGGCATCTCCTTCTCGATGATGCCACCGGGCTTGCCCGCCTGCGGGTTGCCGCGGGTGTGCCGCTTCGCCATGTTGACGCTCTCGACCAGCACGCGGCCGTCGGCGAGCACCTGGATGACGGCGCCGCGCCGGCCCTTGTCACGGCCGGAGAGCACGATCACCTGATCACCCTTGCGGATCCTTCTCATCGCTCGAGCACCTCGCACATCTCAGAGCACCTCGGGAGCGAGCGAGATGATCTTCATGAACTGCTGGTTGCGCAGCTCGCGCGTCACCGGCCCGAAGATGCGCGTGCCGATCGGCTCGAGCTTGTTGGTGAGCAACACCGCGGCGTTGCCGTCGAAGCGGATCAGCGAGCCGTCGGCGCGGCGCACGCCACGCGTGGTGCGCACCACCACCGCGTCGTAGACCTCGCCCTTCTTCACCTTGCCGCGCGGGATGGCGTCCTTGACGCTCACCTTGATCACATCGCCGACGTTGGCGTAGCGGCGACGCGTGCCGCCGAGCACCTTGATGCACATCAGCGTGCGGGCGCCGCTGTTGTCGGCGGCATTCAACATGGTGCGCATCTGGATCATGGCTCGCCCTTCAGCGCCCCGTCGCCTTCGCGACGACCTCGAGCAGCCGCCACGACTTGTGCCGCGACAGCGGGCGGCACGGGGTGATGATCACCAGATCGCCCTCCTGCGAGGCGCCGCTCTCGTCGTGCGCCAGCAGCTTGGTGGTGCGGCGGATGAACTTGCCGTAGGTCGGATGCCTGATCAGCCGCTCGATCTCGACGGCGATCGTCTTGTGCATCTTGTTGCTCACCACGCGCCCGGTAAGAGTGCGCGCGCCCCGGGCCTCCGGCACCTTGGCGGTCCTCCGCGTTGCGGCGGCCGCTGCCCCGGCGGCCGCCGTCTCGGGGGTCGCCGTCTCGGTGGCCGCCGTCTCGGTGGCCGGCGCTTCAATGCTGAGCGTCCCGGCGGTGCGCGCCGCGCTGGCGCGCGGCTTCCTTGCCGGCGTCTTCCTCGACGGGGTCTTGCTCTTCTGCGCGCTCATTTGTTGCCTCCGCCGCTCGCGGCCTGTTTCTCGCGCAGCACGGTCTTCAGGCGCGCGATGCTGCGGCGCGCATCAGCGAAATGCGCCGGCTTGGGCTGCTGGCCGGTGGCGCGCTGCATCCGCAGTGCAAACTGCTCCTTGCGCAGCTTGACGAGCTCCTCGGTCAGCTCCTCGGCCGATAGGCCGCGCAGCTTCTCGCGATACTGCTTGATCTGGTTGAACTTCATTCAGCGCACCTGTCGCTTCACGAATGCAGTCGACACGGAGAGCTTCGAGCCCGCCAGGCGAAACGCCTCGCGCGCCGTCACTTCGTCGACACCCTCCATCTCGAACAGCACCTTGCCGGGCTGGACGCGCGCGACGTAGTACTCGACGTTGCCCTTACCGCTGCCCATGCGCACCTCGAGCGGCTTCTTGCTGATCGGCACGTCCGGGAAGACGCGGATCCAGATCTGGCCGCCGCGTTTGACGTAGCGCGCCATGGCGCGCCGCGCGGCCTCGATCTCGCGCGCCGTCATACGCGCGCGACTCGTCGCCTTGAGTCCGAACTCGCCGAACGACACGTTGGCGCCGCGCTGTGCCAGGCCGGGGTTGCGGCCCTTGAACTGCTTGCGGTAGCGGGTGCGTTTGGGCTGAAGCATGCGCGTGACTGCCCCGGGTCAGACCTGGGCCGCTTCGCCGGTCGCCGCGACGGCCGCCGCCGCCGCAGTCGGCGCTGGCGCAGCGGGCACTGGCGCCGCGGGCACTGGCGCCGCGGGCACTGCCGCAGCCGGCGGCGTCGCCGGTGCCGCTGCTTCACCCTCGGCGGCCTGCTCCAGCTCGCTCTTGTCGAACACCTCGCCCTTGAAGATCCACACCTTGACGCCGATCACGCCGTAGGTGGTGCGCGCCTCCGCTAGGCCGTAATCGATGTCGGCGCGGAAGGTGTGCAGCGGAATGCGTCCCTCGCGGTACCACTCGGTGCGCGCGATCTCGGAGCCGTTCAGCCGACCGGAGACACGCACCTTCACGCCGAGCGCGCCCGAGCGCATGGTGCTCATCACCGCGCGCTTCATGGCGCGCCTGAACATCACGCGCTTCTCGATCTGCTGCGAGATCGAATCGGCCACCAGCTGCGCATCGAGCTCCGGCTTTCTGATCTCGGCAATGTTGAGGCGTACGTCGTTGATGCTCATGCCAAGCAGCGCCGCGGTTTCCTGCCGCAGCTTCTCGATGTCCTCGCCCTTCTTGCCGATCACGATGCCGGGGCGCGCGGTCTGGATGGTGATGTTGACCTTCTTCGCGGCCCGCTCGATCTGGATGCGGCTGACGGAGGCTTCCTTGAGCTTCTGCTTCAGGAAATCGCGCACACGGAAATCGGTATGCACATGCACCGGAAACTGCTTCTTGACGGCATACCAGCGGCTGCTCCAGTCGCGGGTGATGCCGAGCCGCATGCCGATCGGATTGACCTTCTGACCCATGCGTTAATCCTGTTTGCCGTCGCTGACAGCGATTGTGATGTGACTATTGCGCTTCAGGATGCGCGCGCCGCGCCCCTTGGCGCGGGCCTGGAACCGCTTGAGCATCGGCGCGGCGTCCACGTGGATGAGCGTGATCTTCAGCTCGTCGATGTCGGCGCCGTGGTTGTGCTCGGCGCTGGCGACCGCGGACTCGAGCGCCTTGCGCAGCAGCCGCGCCCCTTTCTTCGGCATGAACTTGAGCGTCGAGATGGCGTGCCCCACCTGCTTGCCACGCACCACGTCGGCCACCAGCCGGAATTTCTGCGGCGAGATGCGCGCATGGCGCAGTTTGCTGGTCACTTGCATCGTGCGTCTCTGCCGCCAGCTTACGCAGCGGTGGCAGCCTCCACCTTGCGATCGCCCGAGTGCGCCTTGAAGGTGCGCGTCGGCGCAAACTCGCCCAGCTTGTGGCCGACCATGTTCTCGGTGATCAGCACCGGGATGTGCTGCCGTCCGTTGTGCACGGCGATCGTCAGTCCGACCATCTCAGGGGTGACCATCGAGCGGCGCGACCAGGTCTTGATCGGCTTGCGGTCGTTCCTGGCGGCCGCGACCTGCACCTTCGCGGCGAGGTGCAGATCGACGAACGGGCCTTTCTTCAGCGATCGTGGCATGTGTTAGGCGCTCCCAGTCAGCGGATACGGTTCTTGCGGCGCTGGACGATCATGTTGTCGGTGCGCTTGTTGTGGCGCGTCTTGAGTCCCTTGGTGTTCCAGCCCCACGGCGAGACCGGATGCGGGTTGCCCTGACCGGACTTGCCCTCGCCGCCGCCGTGCGGGTGATCGACCGGATTCATCGCGAGCCCGCGCACCGTCGGGCGTATGCCGCGCCAGCGCTTCGCGCCCGCCTTGCCGTAGCTGCGCAGGTTGTGCTCATCGTTCCCCACTTCGCCGAGCGTCGCACGGCAGTCGATGTGCACCTTGCGCGTCTCGCCGGACTTCAACCGCAGGTAGGCGTAGATGCCCTCGCGCGCGGTGAAGGACACCGAGCTGCCGGCGCTGCGCGCCAGCTGGCCCCCGCGGCCGGGCTTGAGCTCGACGTTGTGGACGGTCGAGCCCACCGGGATGTGACGCAGCGACATCGCGTTGCCTGACTTGATCGGCGCTTCGGCTCCCGAGCGCACTTCGTCGCCGGCCTTCATTCCCTTGGCGGCGAGGATGTAACGCCATTCGCCGTCCGGGTACTTGAGGAGCGCGATGTGGCTGGTGCGGTTCGGGTCGTACTCGAGCCGCTCGACCACGCCGGCAAGGCCGTCCTTGTCGCGCTTGAAGTCGACGACGCGGTACTTCTGGCGCGTGCCGCCGCCGTGGTGGCGCGTGGTGATGCGGCCGAAATGGTTGCGCCCACCGGTCTTGCTCTGGTGCGCGGTGAGCGCCATGCGCGGACCGCCCTTGTAGAGATGCGAGCGGTCGACCTTGACCACGGCGCGCGTGCCCGGCGTTCTCGGCTTGTACTTGATGAGAGCCATGCGGCGTCCTGTCAGGTCTTGGCGCGGGCTTCGTAGTCGATCGTCTGACCGGCGGCGAGGCTCACGTACGCCTTCTTCCAGTCGTGCGTGCGCCCGACCGTACGGCCGAAGCGCCGCTGCTTGCCGGGCTCGTTCACCACCTGGACACCGGCGACCTTGACCTCAAACATCAGCTCGACGGCCTTGCGGATGTCGCCCTTGGTGGCGTCGCGGCGCACGCGGAAGGTGTACTGGTTGTGATTCTGCATCGCGAGCGAGGTCTTCTCGGTCACGTGCGGTGCGATCAACACGCTCATCAGCTGCTCGCGGTTCACTGCAGGCGCTCCTCGATCAGCTTCACCGCCGGCACCGTCATCAGCACTTTGTCGTAGGCGACGAGCAGCAGCGGGTTGAGCGCCGGCACCTCGATGACATCGACGTGCGGCAGGTTGCGGGCGGCGCGCGACAGCTTCTCATCGGGCGCCGCCACCACGATCAGCACCGAGGACAGTGACCAGGCCTTGAGCTGCTCTGCCAGCACTCGCGTCTTCGGTTCCGGCAGATCGATGCCGTCCGTGACCAGCAACCGCTCGGTGCGCGCGAGCTCCGACAGCATGGCGCGGATCGCGCCGCGATACATCTTGCGGTTGACCTTCTGCGCAAAATCGCGCGGCTTGGCCGCGAAAGTCTTACCACCCCCGACCCACAGCGGCGAAGTGTTGGAGCCGGCGCGCGCCTGGCCGGTACCTTTCTGCGCCCAGGGCTTGCGTCCGCCGCCACGCACTTCGGCGCGCGACTTCTGCGCCTTGGTGCCGGCACGGCCCGCGTTGCGGTACGCGGTCAGCACCTGGTGCACCAGCGCCTCGTTGAACTTGCCGCCGAAGGTGGCGGCCGACACCTGCAGCGTCGCCTCACCGTTGACCGACTTGAGCTTCATGACGGCTACTTCTTGCCCGCCTTGACGGGATCCTTCGAGGGCGCGCCGGCCTTGGTCGGCGTCGTCGTGCGGCGGTGGGCGCGGCGCGCGGCCTTGAGCGAGGGACGCACGATCACCTGTCCGCCTTCGGCTCCGGGAACTGCGCCGCGGATCAGCAGCAGATTGCGCTCGAGGTCGATCTGCACGACCTTCAGGTTCTCGGTCGTGCGCCGTCCGACCCCGAGGTGCCCCGACATGCGCCGGCCCTTGAAGACTCGGCCCGGCGTCTGGCGCTGACCGATCGATCCAGGGGCGCGGTGCGAGAGGGAGTTGCCGTGGCTGGCATACCCGCCGGCGAAGTGGTGGCGCTTCATGACCCCGGCGAAGCCCTTGCCGATGCTGGTGCCGGTGACGTCCACCGCCTCGCCCTCTTTGAAGAGATCGGCCTTGAGCTCGCTTCCGGCCTTGAGCTCTGCGTTGTCGGCCGCGGTGAGGCGAAACTCGACCAGAGCTCTACCCGGGGCGACCCCGGCGCGTGCGTAATGACCCAGGACCGCCTTGGAATAGAGCGGCGGCCGGCGGGTGCCGTAGGTCACCTGCACGGCGCGGTAGCCGTCTTTCTCCGCGGTCTTCACCTGCGTGATGCGGTTCGGCAGGACCTCGATCACGGTCACGGGCACGGTCTCACCTGCGTCGGTGAACACGCGCGTCATGCCTGCCTTGCGGCCGACCAGTCCGATTGCCATTGATGTCCTCTAAACTCGATCTACCGCGAGCCGCTGCAGCAGCGCGCCAGCACGCTCCGCAGGCGGCTGCCAAAGCCCCTTGATATCGAGCTAAGTTATTGAGACAACAAGAGATTTGCGCAAGCCTGACGCTGCGCTGCTCTCGAGTGGTCTTGGAACACTTCAGCCCGACCGGGCCTGTCCCAACCTCGCCCGATGTCGCTCACGCGACTGGCTCCCGCGCTCTCGCGGGGGCCGAAAAGGGCGCGCAGTATAGGCGCGCCCGACTGCCCAGGCAACCCTCAGTTCAGCTTGATCTGCACGTCGACGCCCGCCGGCAGCTCGAGCTTCATGAGTGCGTCGACCGTCTTATCGGTGGGGTTGACGATGTCCATCAGGCGCTTGTGGGTGCGCAGCTCGAACTGATCGCGCGCGTCCTTGTCGGCGTGCGGCGAGACGAGCAAGGTGAAGCGCTCCATCTTGGTCGGCAGCGGCACCGGCCCGCGCACCGTCGCGCCGGTCCGCTTGGCCGTCTCGACGATCTCGCGGGCGGAGCTGTCGATCAGGCGATGATCGAACGCCTTGAGCCGAATGCGGATGTTTTGGTTGGCCATCGCGGTGTCCCGTGTGTGTATCTGTCGATCGTGCGCGCGCGTGAATAGTTCGCTTGAGCGTCAGTTAAGCAATTACTTAAGTATCTTCGTGACGACCCCTGCGCCGACGGTCTTGCCGCCCTCGCGGATCGCAAAGCGCAGCCCGTCCTCCATCGCAATCGGACTGATCAGCTCAATCGTCATCTTGATGT
>Ga0307477_10000865_pt1 | contig 28911 bp, 25 predicted proteins | sample atmos_gasesECM2C_FD_203316 | JGI IMG/M metagenome (GOLD analysis project Ga0307477, IMG submission 203316) | Hardwood forest soil microbial communities from Morgan-Monroe State Forest, Indiana, United States - atmos_gasesECM2C_515 | ecosystem: Environmental > Terrestrial > Soil > Temperate...
CCCTCCGCATCCACGACCCCCAGCGCCTCGCCCAAAGGGAGGTAGGAGGGAGATTCGCCGCCCCACGGTCCGGCTCGGAGGGAGATTCCCCGGAGGCCCCCGAGGCCCGGCCTGGCCTAGGGGATGCCGTAGCGGCGGCGCTTCTCCCATAAGGCTTTGCGGCTGATGCCCAGGAGGGTGGCGGCCCGGCCCTGGTGGCCTCTGGTGTAGGCGAGGGCCTCGCGGATCTGCTCTTTCTCGACCTCGACCAGGGGGCGTGGCGGCCTGGGGGCGGCTCCGATGGGTAGGTAGAGATCGGGCGGGGGTGGGGGATCGATGACGGCGGCATCGGGTGACGAGTCGGTGCCGGCGAGGATCAGGCCGCGCTCGAGGACGTTCCGGAGCTGCCTCAGGTTGCCGGGCCAGGGATGTTCCAGCATCCAGGCGCGCGCTGCCGGCGCCAGGGCGAGACCGGGGCGGCCGAAGCGCTCGCCGAGGTCGGCCAGGAGGTCTTCGAGGAGGGCCGGCAGGTCTGCTCGGCGCTCGCGCAGCGGCGGCAGGCGGAAGGCGACGACCTCCAGGCGGTAGTAGAGATCGGAGCGGAAGGCGCCGCGCGCGATCCGGCCGGTGAGATCCTCGGGGCCGATGGCGACGAAGCGGACGTCGGCGGCGGTTTCCTCGCCTCCCAGCGGGACGTAGCGCCGCTCCGCCAGCAGGCGCAGCAGCTTCGGCTGGCTGGCGAGCGGCAGCTCCTCGACGTGGTCGAGCACCAACGTGCCGCCGGCGGCCCTCGCGACGCGCCCTTCGCCGGCGGTGGCCGCGCCGGTGAAGGCCCCGGGGCGGTAACCGAAGAGCTCGCTCTCGAAGAGGGCGCTGGGCACGGCCCCCGGGTCCACCTCGACCAGCGGCCCCGCCGCCCGCCGGCTGGCGGCGTGCAGCGCCCGCGCCAGGCTGGACCTGCCGGTGCCCGGCTCCCCCAGGATCAGCGCCGGCGCGTCGGTGGCCGCCGCGTTCTCGACGCCGCGCAGGGCGGCGGCCAGCGCCGGATAGTCGCGCAGCAGCCGCTGCAACGACAGCGGAGCCGGCGGCGGCGGCGAGGCGGGGATCAAGGCCGGAAAGCGGCGGTCACGTCCGGAGCGTCACCCCAGAGGCGCTCGAGGGCATAGAACCGGCGGGGCTCCTCCTGGAAGACGTGGACGACCAGGTCGCCGTAGTCGAGCAGCACCCACTGGGCGTGGTTGTAGCCCTCGACGTGCAGCGGGCGCACCTGCTCGCCGCGCAGCCGCTCCTGCACCGCATCCGCGATCGCCTGCACCTGGCGCTCGCTGGCGCCGCTGCAGATCAGGAAGTAGTCGGTGAAGTCGCTCACCTTCTGGAGGTGAAGGACCTTGAGGTCGAGCGCCTTGCGATCTTCGGCGGAAGCGACAGCTTCACGGACTCTGGCGGCGGTGTCGGGGAGAACCTGGGGCTGGGCCTTCATCGATACAAGCTGTACTTGTGCACGAAGTCTACCACCAAATCCGGCATCCAGCCGGCAGGCGGCCGTTCGCCGCGCGCCAGCAGCTCGCGCAGGCGGGTCGAGGACACCTCGTAGGGACGCTGCTCGAGCACCCGCACGCGATCGCTCGCCAGCAGCGCGGACAGCTCCCGGCGCTCCGGCTCGGCGATCCCCGCCAGGTCCCTCGGGTCCCATCCCGGACGCGCCAGCACCACCAGCCGCGCCGTGGCGGCGACGTCGCGCCAGCGGACCCAGTGCGGCAGCTCCAGGAAGGAGTCGCTGCCGATCAGCAGGTGGAGCTCGGCCGCCGGCAGCTGGCGCTGGAAGTGCTCGACGGTCTCGGCGGTGTAGGCCGGGCGGTCGAGCGTCAGCTCGTACGGCGAGGCATAGAGGCCCTCCTCGCCCAGGATCGCCATCTCGACCATGGCATAGCGCGCCAGCGGCGGCGCCAGCATGCGGCCCGGCTTGTGCGGCGGGATCGCGGTCGGCAGGTAGATCACCCGCTCGAGCCCGAGCTGCCGCCGCGCCTCCTTCACCGGCTCGAGGTGGCCGCGGTGGATCGGGTCGAAGCTGCCGCCGAAGAGCCCGACCTTCATCGCGGGCCTCATAGCGCAACGTCCGCGGCCGCGCGCACCGCCTGGAGGCGTCGGCCGAGCGTCGCCACCAGCGCGTCGATCCCCTGGTGGGTCGCGGAGCTGACCGCCAGCCAGTCGAGATCGCGGGCGGCGGCGGCCCGCGGCAGCTCGGCCAGCCGCTCCGGCAGCGCGGCGTCGAGCTTGCTGCCGACGATCAGGCGCGGCCGCCGCAGCAGCTCGGGATCGAAGGCGCCGAGCTCGCGCTCGACGACCGCCACGTCGGCGTCGACACCGGCGTCGCCGGCGCCGGCCTGGGACAGGTCCACCAAGTGGACCAGCAGCCGGCAACGCTCGACGTGGCGCAGGAACTGGATGCCCAGCCCGGCACCCTGCGCCGCGCCGGCGATCAGCCCCGGCAGGTCGGCGATCACGAACGGCTCCGCGAGCGGCCCCTCGGCGACCACCCCCAGCTGCGGCACCAGCGTCGTGAACGGGTAATCGGCGATCTTCGGACGCGCCGCCGAGACGGCGCTGATCAGCGTCGACTTGCCGGCGTTCGGCAACCCGACAACCCCGACGTCGGCCAGCAGCTTGAGCTCGAGGCGGAGCCGGCGCTCCTCCCCCTCCTGGCCCGGCTCGGACTCGCGCGGCGCCTGGTGGGTGGCGGTGGCGAAGTGGGCATTGCCGCGCCCGCCGCGGCCGCCGGCCGCCACCCGCAGGCTCTCGCCGTCGGCGAGGATCTCGCCCAGCCGCACGCCGGTGTCACGGTCGTAGACCTCCGTCCCCAGGGGCACCTGCACGGCGAGATCGGCGCCGCTGCGGCCGGTGCGATGGGAGCCTTCGCCATGGCGCCCGCGCTCGGCCTGGTAGATCGAGGAGAACTGCAGGTGATAGAGCGTGTTGCGGCCCGCGTCGCCGACCAGCCAGACGCTGCCGCCATGCCCGCCGTCGCCGCCGGAAGGACCGCCGCGGGGCACGTACTTCTCCCGCCGGAAGGCCACGCAGCCGTCGCCGCCGCGCCCGCCCCTGGCGTGGATGCCGGCTTCGTCGAGGAAGATCACGATGGCTCAGGTGTCGGCGCCACGCCGCACCGTTTCATCCAGTGGCGTGGCATGGCGTGCGGCGGCAGCCGGGGCCGTCTCGGCCCGCCGGCCCTCCGGGGAGCCTAGCTCGAGGCGGCGCCCGGCGAGCCGGACTCGGCAGCGGGGGCGGATTCGGCGGCAGGGCCGGTCGTCGCGGCCGCCGGCACCACCACGTGCACGAAGGTGCCGCGCCGCCCACGGTTCTGGAACTTGACCACCCCTCCCTGCTTGGCGAACAGGGTGTCGTCCTTGCCGCGCCCGACGTTCTGGCCGGGGAAGAAGCGCGTGCCGCGCTGGCGCACGAGGATCGAGCCGCCGCTCACCTCCTCGCCGCCGAAGCGCTTGACTCCCAGGTACTGCGGGTTGGAATCGCGGCCGTTGCGGCTCGAGCCCTGGCCTTTCTTGTGTGCCATGACGAACTGCTCCTTTATCGGTCCGGGTGCGCGCGGGCTTACGGCAGCTGGATCTCGTCGATGCGGACCCGGTGATAGTGCTGCCGGTGGCCGATCGTCTTGCGCTGGGTGTTGCGGCGCTTGTGCTTGAACACCCGGATCTTCGGTCCCTTCGACGGGCCCACGAACGAAGCGGTGACCAGCGCACCCTCGACCAGCGGCTTGCCGATCGCCTGGGCCACCGGCGTACCGTCCGCCGCCGCCCCGCCGACCGCCAGCACCCGCTCGAAGCGCACCGCGGCACCCTTCTCCGCCTCCGGGTCGAGCGACCCGATCAGCTCGACGTCGAGCACATCGCCCGGCTCGACGCGGTATTGCTTTCCACCACTCTCGATCACTGCGAACATAGACGCACTCTCCAAGGGAGATCCCCGGAGCACGGGGACGGGAGAACCTATCACGGCCCCCTGGGAGCGTCAAGCAGAAGCCGCGCATTGCGCCTGCCAGCGCACACTCCTTTACGAGAGGCCAGCTGGAGCACCAACACCTACGCTCCGCCGGCCGGCGGGTGCGTGGCGAACTGTCCCTGAACGCCGCGCCTGACGCTGCCTGATCCTCCGGCCGGTCGCTGAACGCCGCGCCGCGCGTCACCCGGCGAGGTGCTTCTCCGCCCCCGCGGGCGCCAGCGCCGCCTTCGCCGCGGCCACCGCCACGGGCGCCGCCGCCGCGGCGTACATCTCCTGCAGCGAGCACACCGAGAGGCCGTCTCTGCGGAGGGCGGCGATGCCCTCGGCGGCGGCCATGGCGCCGGAGAGGGTGGTGATGCAGGGGATGTCGTAGCGCAGGGCGGTGCGCCGGATGACGGTGTCGTCCTCGTGCGACTCGCGGCCGAGCGGCGTGTTCACGATCAGGGCGATCTCGCCGTTGATCAGCTGGTCGCCGATGTGAGGCCGCGCCTCGTGGACCTTGAGCGCCAGCCGGACCTCGAGACCGTGGGCGCGCAGGAAAGCGGCGGTGCCGGCGGTCGCCACCAGCTCGAAGCCGAGCTCGGCCAGGCGCCGGGCCACCGGCAGCAGCGCCGGCTTGTCCTGGTCGTGCACCGAGAGGAAGGTCGCCCCGGCGAGCGGCAGCTTGTGGCCGGCGCCGAGCCAGGCCTTGGCGAAGGCGCTGCCGAAGTTGGAGCTGCCGCCCATGACCTCGCCGGTGGACTTCATCTCCGGCCCCAGCACCGGATCGACTCCCGGGAAGCGCCGGAAGGGGAAGACCGGCGCCTTGACGAAGACTCCCGGCACCCGCGGCTCGGCGACGAAGCCGATCGCGTCGAGGCTCTCGCCGGCCATCGCCCGCACCGCTACCGCCACCAGCGGCACCCCCACCGCCTTGGCAATGAAGGGCACCGTGCGCGAGGCGCGCGGATTGACCTCGAGGACGTAGATGCGGCCGTCCTTCAACGCGAACTGCACGTTCATCAGGCCGATCACCCCCAGGCGCAGGGCCAGCCGGCGGGCGATGTCGCGCATCGCGTCCTGGTCGGCGGCCGAGATCTTGTAGGGCGGCAGCACCGCCACCGAGTCGCCGGAGTGGATGCCGGCCTCCTCGATGTGCTGGAGGATGCCCGCCACCACGGCCTGGCGGCGGTCGGCGATCATGTCGAGGTCCACCTCGAAAGCGTCCTCGAGGAAGCGGTCGAGCAGCACCGGGTGCCCGGGCGACACCTCGGCCGCCTCGCGCATGTAGCGCTCGAGGGTCGAGGTGTCGTAGCAGATGGCCATGGCGCGTCCGCCCAGGACGTAGCTCGGGCGCACCAGCACCGGGAAGCCGATGCGGTGCGCCACCTCGATCGCCTCAGGCAGCGAGAAGGCGGTGCCGTTCTCGGGCTGCAGGATGCCCTCGTCGGCCAGCAGCTTGCCGAAGCGCCGGCGGTCCTCGGCGAGGTCGATCGCCTCCGGGGGCGTGCCCCAGAGCGGCGCGCCGGCGGCCTCCAGGCCGTGCGCCAGCTTGAGCGGCGTCTGGCCGCCGAGCTGCACGATGACTCCGCGCGGCCGCTCGCGCTCGATCACCGCCAGCACGTGCTCGAGGGTCAGGGGCTCGAAGTAGAGGCGGTCGGAGGTGTCGTAGTCGGTCGACACGGTCTCCGGGTTGCAGTTGATCATCACCGTCTCGTAGCCGACCTGCCGCAGCGCCAGCGCGGCGTGCACGCAGCAGTAGTCGAACTCGATTCCCTGCCCGATGCGGTTGGGACCGGAGCCCAGGATCACCACCTTGTCGCGGTCGCTGGGCTCGCTCTCGTCGTCGGCGGGATCGCCGAAGGTCGAGTAGAGGTACGGCGTGGTGGCCGGGAACTCGGCGGCGCAGGTGTCGACCCGCCGGTAGATGCGGCGCACGCCGCGGCCGGCGCGCGCCCGCGCCACCGCCGCCTCCTCGGCGTTGAGCAGGCCGGCAAGCCGGGCGTCGGTCAGCCCGCAGCTCTTGGCGCGCGCCAGCAGCGGCGTCGGGATCGAGGCGAGGTCCCAGCACGCCACCTCGGCCTCCAGCTCGACGATGCCGGCGATCTCGCGCAGGAACCAGGGGTCGATGTGCGACACCTGCGCCACCTCCTCCGGGCTCCAGCCCTGGCGCAGGGCGGCGAAGACCGCGAACAGCCGCTCCCAGTTGGGGACGGCCAGGCGCTGGCGCAGGCGCACCGGGTCGCCCATGCGGCGCTCCCGCGCGGCGAGGCTGCCGTCGAGCTCGAGCGCCGAGAGACCCTTCATCAGGGCCTCGGCGAAGGTGGCGCCGATGGCCATCACTTCGCCGACCGATTTCATCGCGGTCCCCAGGGTCGTCGGGGTGTCGGGGAACTTCTCGAACGCCCAGCGCGGGATCTTCACCACCGTGTAGTCGAGGGTGGGCTCGAAGGCGGCGTAGGTCTTGCCGGTGATGTCGTTCGCGATCTCGTCCAGGGTGTAGCCGACGGCGAGCAGCGCCGCGATCTTGGCGATCGGGAAGCCGGTCGCCTTCGAGGCCAGGGCCGAGCTGCGCGAGACGCGCGGATTCATCTCGATCACCACCCGCCTGCCGGTCGCGGGATCGACGGCGAACTGGATGTTCGAGCCGCCCGTCGCCACCCCGACGCGCCGGATCACCTTGAAGGCGTCGTCGCGCATCGCCTGGTACTCGCGATCGGACAGGGTCTGCTGCGGCGCGACGGTGATCGAGTCGCCGGTGTGCACGCCCATGGCGTCGACGTTCTCCACCGAGCAGACGACGATGGCGTTGTCGGCCGTGTCGCGCATCACCTCGAGCTCGAACTCCTTCCAGCCGAGCACGGACTGCTCGACCAGCACGCGGCCGGCGGGGCTGGCCGCCACCGCCGCGGCCACCACCTCGTCGAGCTCGTCGCGGTTGTAGGCGGTGCCGCCGCCCTCGCCGCCCAGGGTGAAGCTGGGCCGCACGATCAGCGGATAACCGATCGCGGCGGCGATCTGTCGCGCCTCGTCGAGGCTGCCGGCGTAGCCGCTGCGCGGCACCTCGAGGCCGACCTCCTGCATCGCCTCCTTGAACAGCTGCCGGTCCTCGCCCAGGCGCAGCGCCGCGATGTCGGCTCCCAGCACCTCGACTCCGAGGCGCTCGAGGGTGCCGCGCTCGGCGAGCGCGATGGCGAGGTTGATGCCGGTCTGACCGCCGACCGTGGGGAGCAGGGCGTCGGGGCGCTCGCGCTCGAGGATCTTCTCGACGACCTCGGGCACCAGCGGCTCGACGTAGGTGGCGTCCGAGAGCTCGGGGTCGGTCATGATGGTGGCCGGGTTGGAGTTGACCAGGATCACCCGGTACCCCTCGCGGCGAAGCGCCCGGCAGGCCTGGGTGCCGGAGTAGTCGAACTCGCAGGCCTGGCCGATGACGATCGGCCCCGAGCCGAGCACGAGGATGGACCGCAGGTCGTGGCGTCTGGGCATGGCGCCCGACAGTCTAGCCTACGGGGGGTGCTGCCTGGGCCGGGCCGCGGGTGGGCGAATCTCCCCCTCGGCCCCTTTGGGCGAGGCCCCGCAGTCCTCGACACCCCGCCTGCCCCCTCGCCCAAAGGGGCCGAGGGGGAGATTCGCCCACCCGCGCCCCTCCGGCTGTGGAGCCATTCGGCGGCCGCTCGAGGCTGGCGTAGATTCCCTAGTTCGGTTATTATGGTCGCCTGTTTAGATAACTTTTTTCTAGATCAAGGCACATGTCTCTGCCGACCGGCGGCCGAGCCGAGAAAAGCAAGGGAGTAACGTTACTTAGGAGACGAGACCTCTGATGGTGACCCGAGACCAGCGCAAGAAAGCGCGAAGAGAGAAGCCCGCACCCATTCCCGGGCCCATCGCCAGGCGGAACATCTGGTTTCGCTCGGACGAAGTGGCGGCCCTCCAGGCGCGCGCGACAAGAGAGAATCGGTCGGAGACAGCGGTCGTCCGAGAGGCGGTCAGGCGACTCCTCGGACTCGAAGAGCCGGGAGCTAAAGGCCTGGGAGAGCCCGGAGTGGACTCAGGCGCAGGTCGGGCGTCTAGGCATGGTGCTTGACATTGGAGCTTAGAGGGAGGGAGCAAGCCTCTCTTCCAAAGGGTGTCCTGGACCCTCTACCGCCTCTTTACCGCCTCGCCATATCCTGGTATAATCCCTTTGCGTCCTTAAGAAAGGACACAGGGTAAGTTGGGAACCACGACCATGGCGATCAAGACTAAGCCCAGCCTGCCGCCCCGCCTCGAAGCTGTCATGGTGCGACTCTGCCGCGGCGCCAGGCTCAACAAGACGCAGGCGGTTAAGCTGCCCTATTTGGTGGATGTGCTTGCGACTCACCACCTCGGGAGGCCGATCACCGAGGGACGGCACGAGGCATGGGACTATGGCGTGGTCACCAAGCAGGCGTGGCGCCATCTCGACCGGTGCGAATCCGGGGATTCGGTCTTCCGGCTCAAGGCCGTTCAGCACTCGGAAGAAAAGCGGGTGGAGTTGCTACCAGCCGCCAGGGGTCTTGACGGCCGGCTGACCGCTGCCGAGCGCGCGATTGTCGATTACGTTCGCGATACCTATGGTTCGGTTCCGGCTAGCGAGCTCGGGAAGATGACGAAGGTCATGAATCCAGAGATCGACTGCTGGGGCGGCAACCTGTGTGCCGACACCGGTCTCGATGCCTACGACCGCATGGCACCGCAGTACCAGGAGATGGCAAAGCGGGTCGCCTCGATCACAGATGAGGAACTTCGGCGCCACTCTATTGTCGTCGTGAATCTCGAGGATGCGATTGCCTGAGGTCCGCCAGTGGAAGGATTGGGGTAAAGGCTGGCGCGAAGGGCTTCAAAGACTGCCACCGTCCGATCAGGCTCTCATCAACAACAGCCTGCTCGAACTCCTCAAGCATCTCGCCGCCTCTTCTCACGTTCTCGAGGACGCCTCGCTCGCCCGCTGGCAGCCAAGGCCATGGGGTGTACCTCGGATGCAGCAGTCGCAGGGGGTATGGGCTGAGTTCAGCTTGGGTGATCGTGACAACCGGGCGCGAGTGATCGTCTGCCACATGGTCGCGGCCGAGGTAGTGTATCTGGTCGCGAGAACCGCCATCCACAAGCACGACGTACTCAACAGGATCGTCGCTGACTTCAACCCATAGGCGCGCGGCCTTCATCGGGCGCTTCTTGTGTAGCTGGAGGGAGCGGTCCTCCCCTTTCATTGAGTACCGTAACGCGGTCCCAGGGGATCGCCAACGCAGCTAAGACCCCACTACTGGCTATGCCGGCCGCTGCGACGCGTGGTACTGGGTCACTTTGGAAGTGACCCAGTACCCGACGCGGCGGCACGAAGATCTTTCACCGCTATGTTGATAAGATCATCGTGGTATCTCTGAACTGGTCCGATCTCGCCTGCGGCCTGTCCTGGGTCGCCAGGAGAAAGGAAAGTGCGATGTCTGACTCGGCTCGGACGCATCGGCTTGCCCTCGGGTCCCTCGCTTCTCCCTCTCGATCTTGCCTCCTGGTCTGCGGCATCGGCCTGGTGGCGCTGGCCTCGCTTCCGGGCGCGCTGGCCGGCCAGAATGGAACGGCTTTCGATCCGGGTTGTCCCTTGCCCTTCGCCGACATCGCGGTCAAGCACCCGATCGACTCGGATTGCGGCGTCCAGGGCAAGACCGGGGCCAGCACCGAGAATGCCGCCCAGAACCAGGCGAAGAACAACTTCTGTGCCACCGGCAATCCTGCCCGGGTGACGGCGGTGAGCTTCAAGAAGCTGCAGGCGGCGGTGGTCAAGGCCCACATCCCGTTCGGCGGCGGCGCGACCCTGCCGCCGGACCGCTCCAAGCTGCACGACATCTACAAGACCAGCGACGGCAACACGATCGGCGAGGGGAGCGTCGTGCGCCTGGTCGCCTTCGTCGAGGATGCCCACCCCTCCGACGTGACCAGCGGCGAGAGCGTCAACTGCGGCGAGACGGGCGAGGAGCAGAACGACATCCACATCCCCACCGTTCAGACCCCCGGCGCCGACGAGTGCACGAGCGTGACCGCGGAGATGACCCCGCACGGCAGGCCCGCCGGCTGGAGCTCCGACGCCCTGAACAAGCTCGGAGTGCCGGTGCGCATCACCGGCCAGCTCTTCTTCGACGGCAGCCATCGCCCCTGCAAGAACGGCAGCGGGAGCCCGAAGCGCGTCTCGCTGTGGGAGATCCATCCGGTCTACGCGGTCGACGTCTGCAGCGGCAGCACGATCGCGGACTGTCCGTTCGACGACGACTCGAAGTGGCATCCGCTCGCGACGAAGGCCGCGGCTCCGCCACCCGGGAAGTGAGCTCGACGCGGCCCGCCCGCGCGCACTCTTCTCCGGTCGGCTCCAGTCGTCTCCGGTCGGCTCAGCCTCGGGCGGCCGTGGCGGCCGCGGGCACCAGCGAAGCCAGGCTTGCCGGCGCCGGCTCGGCGGCCAGCGTCTCCAGGGCCAGCAGGACGAGGACGATCCAGAGCAGGTCGGCCACCAGCAGGTGGGTGAGCTGCAGCCAGACGGGTGCCAGCAGCGCGATGTTCAGCAGGCCCAGCGTCCATTGGCCGATCACCAGCAGGCGCAGGCGGTTGGCATGGCGGCGCGTGGCGGCGCCGGCCGCACCGGAGGCGACGACCTGGTTGCAGAGGTAGAGCAGGTAGGCGCCGAGGGCGATGGCCAGCAGCGGGTGGAGCGAGCGCAGGCGCAGCAGCAGGTGCGAGGCCGGGGACAGGTCCTGGGCCAGCCCTTGCCCGAGCGAGGTCGCCGGGAAGAGCGTGTCGCCGAGCGCCGCGACCGCGCCCGTCGCCGCGATCGCCATGGTGGCGGCGAGTCCGAGCGCGAGCAACCAGCCTGGCCGCAGGCGGCGCTCGGGTTTGGCCGCGAGGCCAGGACTGGACGAGGCCTCGCCGCCCGCCGCCGTCCCGCCAGCGGCCGCGGCGGTCCGGAACGCCCCGGCGGCGTAGGCTGCCAGCGTCAACGAAGCGAGCAGCAGCAGCGTGTTGAGCAGGTGGGTGCTGATCGCCAGCGCGCGGGCCAGCGACTCGTCGTGGGCGACCAGCTTGAACAGCACCAGGCCGGCGCCCACCGCCGCCTCGGATAACGTGAAGACCAGCGACAGCACCGCGCCGCGCCGCAGCGGATGCCCCTTCGGCGCCGCGCGGAACGCCCACACCGCGAGGACGGCCACCAGCACCAGCACCAGGCCGCTGCTCACCCGGTGCGAGTACTCCACGAGCGTCGCCGTCGAAGGCCGCAGCGGCACCACCTCGCCGTTGCAAGAAGGCCAGTGGCTGCCGCAGCCGGCCCCAGAGCCGCTGGCCCGCACGTAGGCCCCCCAGACGATGACCGCCAGGTTGTAGGCCAGCACGAACCGGCAGTAGCGGGCGATCCCGGTCACCGGCCGATGATACCCAATTGACCGCCAGCTCGAGATGGCCAGAGGACGCGCAGTCAGGTCCGCCCGGGAGACGGATGGTCGGAGCCTACTTGAACCCCCGCACCCGCCGGATCAGGGCGTTGGTCGAGCTGTCGTGGCGCAGCGCGGGCTCCTCGGCGCTCTCGATCTCGGGGATGATCCGCTGGGCGAGGACCTTGCCGAGCTCGACGCCCCACTGGTCGAACGAGTCGATGCGCCAGACCGTGCCCTGGGTGAAGACGGCGTGCTCGTAGAGCGCGACGAGCTTGCCAAGCGCCCTGGGGGTGAGCTCCTCCAGCAGGATGAGGTTGGAGGGGCGGTTCCCGGGGAAGGTGCGATGGGGCACCAGCTCCGCCAGCGTTCCCTCGGCCGCCACCTGCTCGGGCGTCTTGCCGAAGGCCAGGGCCTCGGCCTGGGCCAGCACGTTCGCCAGCAGCAGGTCGTGGTGGCGCCCCAGGGGATGGAGCGGCCGGCCGAAAGCGATGAAGTCGCAGGGGATCAGCTTCGTGCCCTGGTGGATCAGCTGGTAGAAGGAGTGCTGGCCGTTGGTGCCCGGCTCGCCCCAGTAGATCGCTCCCGTCTGGTAGTCCACCGCGGCGCCGTCCAGGGTGACGCGCTTGCCGTTGCTCTCCATGGTCAGCTGCTGCAAGTAAGCGGGGAAACGCTTCAGGTACTGCTCGTAGGGCAGCACCGCGACGGTCTGGGCGTCGAAGAAGTCGCCGTACCAGAGATGCAGCATGCCCAGGAGGACGGGCAGGTTGCGCGGCCATGGCGCGGTGCGGAAGTGCTCGTCCATCTCGTGGAAGCCGTCGAGCATGGCGCGGAAGCTCTCCGGTCCCACCGCGATCATCGTCGACAGGCCGATCGCCGAGTCCATCGAGTAGCGGCCACCCACCCAATCCCAGAACCCGAACATGTTGGCGGTGTCGATGCCGAACCCGGCGACCTCGCCGGCGTTGGTCGACACGGCCACGAAGTGCCTGGCGATCGCCTGCTCGTCGTGCAGCGCCGCCAGCGTCCACGCCCGGGCGGTGCGGGCGTTGGTCATGGTCTCGAGGGTGGTGAAGGTCTTCGAGGAGACGATGAACAGCGTCTCGGCGGGATCGAGGTCGCGGGTGGCTTCCACGAAGTCGGTGCCGTCCACGTTGGAGACGAAGCGGAACGTCATCTCCCGATCGCTGTAGCGCCGGAGCGCCTCGTAGGCCATCACCGGGCCGAGGTCCGAGCCGCCGATGCCGATGTTGATCACGTTGCGGATGCGCTGGCCCGTGTGCCCGGTCCAGGTGCCGCCGCGGACGCGGCGCGAGAACTCGGCCATCCGGTCGAGCACCGCATGGACCTCGGGCACCACGTCGACGCCGTCGACCAGGATCGACCGGCCGCGCGGCGCGCGCAGCGCCACGTGGAGCACGGCCCGCCCCTCGGTCGTGTTGATCTTGTCGCCGCGGAACATGGCCGCGATGCGCTCGCGCAGGCCCGACTCCTCGGCCAGGCGCAGCAACAGCGACAGGGTCTCGTCGGTGACCCGGTTCTTCGAGTAGTCGAGATAGATCCCGGCGGCCTCGACGGCCAGGCGCTCGCCGCGCTCAGGGTCGGCGGCGAAGAGCTGCCGCAGGTGCAGGTCGCGGACCGCCGCGGCGTGCTTCTCGAGCGCCTGCCAGGCCGGGCGCAGCCGCAGACCCGAGTCATCGCTCATTCCGTTGCCTCCGGTCATTCCGGTCACCTCCTCGATTCAAACATCATCCCTCGCCCGCCGGCGCCGCCAGCGGCCGGAACCCGGCGCAGCGCAAGATAGGCAGCGCCGGATAGCGCGGGAACGCCGGGTCGGAGTCGGCGAGGCCGCAGCGGACGAAGACGCTGCGCGGCGACGCCAGCAGCCGCAGGTGCACACAGGAAGCGCACAGGCCGGGCTGGACGGCGAGGCGGGCCAGCAGGCGGCGGCGCTCGGCCGCCGGCTCCTCGCCGCCATCAGCCTCCGGCACCATGAGCTCTACCCCCATCTAGTAGCAATCTACGTGTCGGCGACGCGTTTGGACCCCTGGAGTCCTGCAGTCCCGGAGTCCGGAGTCCCGCCGTCCGGAGTCCGGAGCCCCAGCCTAGTCGATCTGCCGGTGGGCCAGGGCCTCGTCGAGGACCGGGACCTTGCCCTCGCCCAGGGCCTCGACGTGGGCGGTCGGGCCGATGAGGACCAGCAGATCGCCGCTCTCGAGGACGGTCTCGGCATCCGGAATGACCTGTTCCTCGCCGTGGCGGCCGTGGCGCTTGATCTCGATGACGCGGGCGCCGAGGGTCTGCGGCAGCCGGGCCTCCGCGAGGGTGCGGCCGACCAGGTCCCCGGGCACCGGGACCATGCGCAGGGCGAAGTCCGGCGGCAGCTCGACGTACTGGCGGCTGCTGCCCGAGTCGCGGCTCGAGACGAAAGTGGCGAGCAGCGACGGCCTGCCCAGGACCTCCTGCGCGTAGACCGCCATCAGGTCGCGCTTGGCCAGCACGCCGAGCAGGCGGCCGTCGACGTCGACCACCGGCAGGCGCTCGTAGTCGCTCTGCGCGAAGAGCTGCGTCGCGCGGTGCAGGCGTTCGTCCTTGGTCACCACCGTCCCGACCGGCACCATCAGGTCGTGCGCCACGACCGCGGTCAGCGCCTCCGGATGCTCGAGCACGTGCTTGATGTCGTGCAGCGAGATGGCGCCGAGCAGGCGGCGGTCGTCGCCGACCACGAAGAGCCGCTGCCGGCGGCCCGAGAGGAAGGTCTCCACCACCTTGCGATAGTCGTCGCCGGGGTGCAGCACGTCCAGGTCGGGGCGTGCCAGGTCCTCGGCCTTGAGGCCGGCGAGCACCGCCTCCTCCATGCGCCATGGCAGCTCGATGCCGCGCCCGCGCAGCGACTCGGTGTAGATCGAGTACTTCCGCAGCCGCCTGGCGAGCAGGCTGGCGATGATCGCCGCCAGCATCACCGGCAGGATGAGGTCGTAGTTCTGGGTGAACTCGAACAGGATGAGGATGGCGCTGATCGGCGCGTGGCTGGTGCCCGCCATCACCGCCGCCATGCCCACCGCGGCGTAGGCGCCGTAGTGCTCCGAGACGAGGTGCGGCCACAGCCAATGCGCCGAGTAGCCGTAGGCGCTGCCGACCAGCGCGCCGAAGCACAGCGAGGGGGTGAACATGCCTCCCGAGCCGCCGGAGCCCGCGGTCAGCGCGGTCGCCAGCAGCTTGGCCGCCGCCAGGCCGAGCAGCAGCAGGATGGTCAGCTCCGGCACCCCGTGGCGCCCCGAGAAGTGCAGCTTCTCGGTGAGCGCCAGGTTGATCGTGCCGTAGCCGCGCCCCAGCACCAGCGGCGAGAGGTACAGGCCGATCAGGCCGAGCAGCGGCATGCCGATCAGCGGCTGCAGCGGCCGCGGAACGAAGGTGAGGCGCTTGAACGCCTTCCGCCCGGCACCCACGCCGAGCATGAAGATCAGCGAGGTCAGGGCGCCGACGACCCCCAGCCCGGCATAGGGCACCAGCTCCCAGCCGCCGGTCATGGTGTAGCCGTGGGCCTCGTAGAGCGGCGCGTTGCCGACCACCGAGCGCGCGATCACCGTCGCGATGACCGACGAGGCGACGATCGGGCCGAAGATCTCGAGCGCGAAGTTGCCGAGGATGACCTCCATGGCGAACAGCGCCCCGCCGAAAGGGATGTTGTAGGTGGCGGCAAGCCCGGCGGCGGCGCCGCAACCGACCAGGATCTTGACGCGGTGCGGCGGCAGCCCCAGGCGCATCCCCAGCCACGACGAGATCATGGCGCCGAGGCGGATCATCGGCCCCTCCCGGCCCAGGGAGCCGCCGCTGCCGACCGTGGCGATCGAGGCCAGCGCGTCCAGCAGCACCGGCCGGCTGGCGATCTTGCCGCCGGAGAGCGCCACCGCCTCGATCAGCATGGCCATGCCCTCGCCGCCGACCGGCCGGCGTCCGAGCCAGATGATCAGGGCCACCAGCGCCCCGCCGGCGGTCGGGGCGGCGATCATCACCCAGGGAGGCACGCTGGGCGCCACCGCCACGCCGAGGTCGCCGCGGGAGCCCCAGAGCAGCGCCTGGACGCCCTGGATCAACCCCTCGGTCGCCATGCCCAGGAGGCCGCCGACCACTCCCACCACCCCGATGAGCAGGAAGAAGAGGCGTTCCTCGCGGGTGGCGATGCCGAACCGGCGGGCCAGCGCGAACTCCAGCGAGCTCGCCCACTGCCGCCAGCGCCGCCAGGGACTGCCGCCAACCGCTTCTCCCGACTCGGGTTGGGGTCTCCTGGCTGGCGCTTCGCGGCCCACGACGGGAAATGTATCAGGGTCCGCGGACCGCTTCTGGTGAAATTGCTATTCCATAAACGTGCACAATCGTGTATAACTACCCCTGAGTCGGGGCGCTCCGGCGTCCGCGACCCATCCTTCCGGGGCTCCGCCGAGACGCGTCCGCCCTCGGCCCGGGAACCCCAAGGCGGATAACCCGCACCGCGGCACCACCCGCCACGCGACGCGGCCTTGCTTCAAGAGACCGCGCGCCCCATCCAAGGGGACCGGGAAACCGGTCCCCTTCGCCTTTCTGGCCCCGACACCCCCGGGGGGTTGGCCCTCTCCTGTGCCCGTATGGGCGAGGGGTCCAAGTGTATGAGGGGCGGCAGTGGACGATGACCCCTGGCCCATACGGGCTCAGGAGGGCCAACCCCCCCGGGGGGGTCCCAGGCCGACCCGTACCGGCTACCTGGCAAACAACTGACACCTCGATGCAGCGACTTCGGCGTTTTTTCCGCGCTGATGTCACTTTTTTTGCCCTTAAAGCAACTATACCTCTTAGAGGGGCTGGGCTGCCCCGCCACGGAGCCTGGGGCTGGCGCTCCGCGGTGTTGATGGATCTGGTTTGCAGGTTGAAGGGAGGGCATCTTGGCTGAGTATCACCCTGACCGGGAGGCTTTGGAGTGCTTCGCGCGCGGCGAGTGCGTCGCCGAGACGGAGCGCTGGATCCTCGATCACCTGCGCTCGGGCTGCGCCATCTGCCAGCGCACCGTGGACGGCCTCCTGCCGAGCCCCGAGACCCTCGCTTCCTCGACGCCGCCGTTGCAGGTCCGCCGTCCGCTCGCCCGCGTGCCCTCGCGGACCCGGCAGAGCGCCGTCTCCCCCGTCTCCCCCGTCTCCCCCGTCTCCCAGGCACCTCCGCCGCAGCCCGACTCCTACAGCCTCGCGGCCCTCGCCTGCGGAGCGGGCGCGGAGGACGTCCGCCGGGGCGCGGCGGGCGGCAGCTGCTTGCCAGGCCCGGCCAGGAACCTCCCCCTGCCCGGCCGCCGCGACGACGCCAGGTCTCGCGACCGGGCGGCGGCGGGCGCCGCGGCGATGAGGAGCGCCCGCCCACCGGGCCATCCAGGCCGCCCAGGCCGCCCTGAAGAAGCCGACGTCGAGAGCGAGGCCTGGGACCGCATCTTCGCCAAGCTCGAGCAACGGCTCACCCTGATCGCCTCCGAGCGCACCGCCGCGCCACGGTTGCTCGACGAGCTGCTGCAGCGGCCGGCGGCGGAGCGCGGCGCGGTGGTGCACGCGGCCCGCCGCTTCCAGAGCCTGGCGCTGTGCGACTTGTTGCTCGACGAGAGCTGCGACGCCGGCGACCATGACAGCTCCGCGGCAATCGCGCTTGCCGAGCTCGGCATCCTGGTCGCCGACCATCTCGACACCCGGTATTACGGCTCGGCGGTGGTCCACGACATGAAGTCGCGGGCCTGGGCCTACCTGGGCAACGCCCGCCGCCTCGCGTCGGACTTCGCCGGCGCCGAGCAGGCCTTGCGCTTTGCCGAGTCGCTTGCCGAGGACGGTTCCGCCGATCCGCTCGAAGAGGCGCGGCTGCTCGATCTCAAGGCGCTGCTGCTCGGCGATCAAGGCTGGTTCGAGGAGGCGGCCGAGATGCTCGACACCGTCGTCGAGATCTACGAGGACGTCAAGGACCTCCACCGCAAGGGGCGCACGCTGATCGGCAAGGGCGTCTACCTCGGCTGCTCCGGACGGCCGCAGCAGGCCGTCGAGCTGATCGCGCAGGGGCTGGCGCTGCTCGACGGCGAGATCGAGCCGCGGCTGGCGCTGGCCGCCCGGCAGGAGCTGGCCTGGTTCCTCAACGAATGCGGGTGCTGCGAGCGCGCCCAGGGCCAGCTCGACAGCTGCCGCCGCAGCCCGGGGGCCGGGGGGGATGCCCGGACCGAGCTGCGCATGGAGTGGCTGGAGACGCGCATCGCCCACCGCTCGGGGCGCTGGCAGGAGGCCGAGCACCGGTTCGGCGGCCTGCTGCAGCGCTTCGTGGCGACCGGGCTCGGCTACGAGGCCGCGCTGGTGCTGCTGGACCTCGTCACGCTCTATCTCGATCTGGGGCGGCGTGGCGAGATCTGCCGCCTCGCCGAAGAGCTGCTGCCCGCGGTGCTCGCGCTGGACATCCACCGGCAGGCGGCCGCGGCCCTGGTAACCTTCCAGCAGGCCGCCGCGTGCGACCGCGTCACGCCGGCGCTGGTGCGCGACATCGCCGCCTACCTGCGGCGGGCGTGCAAGAACCCCCGCCTCAGCTTCCAGCTCGCGGCTTAGCGCCCTGTAGCGACCACCGCCTGGCGCGATCCCACGCCCTCTCCCTCCCCTCGCCAGAGGAGTCTCGTCCTGGCGTCGATATCCCGTGCCGCGGCTATGCTTGCGCGCACGCATGGCCCGCACGCCTTCGCCGCCTGCCTCGACTTCCTCGCTCCCGCGGCTCCGCCGACTGCCACGGGTCTCCGCCGCCGCGGGCCGCCGGCTGCTGCTCGGCGCGCAGGGGCTGCTCGATGGCCCCGGGCGGGCGACCTCCGAGAATGTCTACGAGCTCGTGCGGCGCCTGGGCTACGTCCAGATCGACTCCATCAACGTCGTCGAGCGTGCGCACCACCTGATCCTGGCACCGCGCCTGAGCGGCTACCGGACCAGCCTTCTCACCGGCCTGCTCGAGCGGCAGCGCCGGCTGTTCGAGCACTGGACCCACGACGCGGCGGCGATCCCCACCGCCTGGTTCCCCTACTGGCACCATCGCTTCGATCGCTATCGCCGCGAGCTGCCGCGGCGGAGCTGGTGGCGCGGGCGGATGGGCGGCGACCCGGAGGCGGTGATCGCGCGGGTGCGCGCCCGGTTGCAGCGCGACGGGCCCCTGCTGGCGCGGGAGCTCGGAGGCGAGCGGGGGCGCGGCACGGCGTCCTCCTGGTGGGGATGGTCGCCGGAGAAGACGGCGCTCGAGTTCCTCTGGTGGACGGGCGAGGCGGCCATCGCCGGCCGGCGCGGCTTCCACAAGCTCTACGACCTCACCGAACGGGTGCTGCCGGAGGCCGTGGCCGCACCCCGGCCCGGTCCCCGGGAGCACCTGGACTGGGCGTGCCGCACGGCGATCGAACGGCTGGGAGTGGCGACGCCGGCCGAGATCGCGGCCTTCTGGCAGGCGGTCCCGGCCGCCCCCATCCGGACCTGGTGCGAGGAGGCCGCGGCCAGGGACGAGATCGCGGCCGTGGAGCTGGAAGCGGCCGACGGCTCGCCGCCGCGGCCCGCCTTCGCGGTCGCCGGCTGGCAGGCCCGCTCGCTGGCGGAGCCCGCCAGCCGGTCCCGCATCCGGCTGCTCTGCCCGTTCGATCCGATCCTGCACGATCGCCGGCGGGCGCTGCGCCTGTTCCGCTTCGATTTCCGCTTCGAGGCCTTCGTGCCGGCGGCGGAGCGGCAGCACGGCTACTACGTCATGCCCCTCCTCGAAGGCGAGCGGCTGGTGGGGAGGATCGACCCCAAGTTGCATCGTGCCGCGGACCGGCTCGAGGTCCGCTCGGTGCGCTGGGAGCCCGGAGTGCGCCCGAGCCGGCGCCGGTGGGCGGCGCTCGACGCCGCGGTGGGCCGGCTGGCGGCGCTGGTCGGCGCCGGCCGCTGGGAGCTGCCGGGCGTCGGACGGCGTTAGCGCCTCATGGCGGGACACCAGAAACACGAAGGGGAGAGGCGATCCCTCGCCTCTCCCCGCCGTTAAGGAACGCTGAAGCTAGGACGCGGCTTACTTTCCGGTCTTGGCAGCGGGCTCGGGCTTCGGCTTCGGCGCGGGCGCGCACTTGACTGTGACCGCCCAGGTGTCGGCGCCGTCCTTCTTGCAGGTGCCGCTGACCTTGTCACCGGCCTTGAGGCCGTCCGGGGTGCACGTGGCCTTCGGGGCCCACTTGGTCTTGTCGTTCCACTTGATGGTCTCGTCCTCGCCCTTCGCCGGGTGACAGACGAAGCTCTTGCCGGCGGTGTCAACCGAAACGATGGTGCACTTGTAGGTGCAGTGCTTGGCGCCAGCCTTGTGATGGGTCTTGGTGGTGGTGGTAGTGGTGGCCGCGCCGGTGCCAGTCGAGCTGGTGGTGGTCGAGGTGGTGGTCGAGGTGCCGGTGGCCGGGGTCGCACCGGTCTGGGCGTACGCGATCACGGCGAACACGCAGAGGACCAGGCTGAGGATCAACGTCTTGCGCATCGAGCGCTCCTTTGTCAGAAAACGATCGGAGGTGATTCTCCGTCCCGAGGCGCAATCAGATGCATTGGCGATGCCAGGCCCCGCCGCGAGCGAGGCCCAGGGCCTTCCCAGGAGGAACCCGGCGGGGCCCCTGCGAGGCGGGCGCCACGCAGACACCTATGGCGTGCCACTCCGACGCGATGGCCAAAACGGCACACCCCTCCCCCCACCCCCGGTCCCGCCGCGGCTCCCGGCGCGCCGCAGGTCTCGGCGGCCGCCGGACCCGGCCCGGGCTTCTCCCGCGACTCGGCCCGGACTTCTTACCGGCCCACGGTCACGAGCCCTTCCAGGCTCAAGGCCGCCCCCAGGCTCACCGCGAAGGCACGGCAGGCATCGCAGGCATCGCAGGCATCGCAGTGATCGCAGTGATCGCCGCGCCGGCCTCCACCGTCGCCATGGCCGCGGCGCGGCGCGCCGCCCCCAGCATCGCGGTGCGGTCGTTGAGCAGCACGCGCACCGGGATGCGCCGCAGGTACGCCTCGAAGCGCCCCTTGTCCAGGAACGCCCGGATGAACGACCCGCCGGCCAGCCGGGGCAGGATCTTCGGGGCGATCCCGCCACCTATATAGACGCCGCCCACCGCCGTTCCGGTCAACGCCAGGTTGCCGGCCGCGGCGCCGTAGGCGGAGATGAACATGTCGAGCGCGCGCCCGCACAGCGGGTCGGCTCCGGCCAGCGCCGCCTCCGCGATCACTCGGGCCGGGTCCCCGGCAGCTCCCGCGCCCCTCTCGGCTGCGGACGACGCCGCGGCCGACAGGGCGGCGCTCACCGCCGGGCTCTCGGCGGCATCGCCGGCGCCGCGCAGATGCTCGTAGATCACGACCAGGCCCGGACCCGACACCACGCGCTCGACGCTGACGTGCTCGCCGAAGCGGCGGCGCAGGTAGAGCAGCAGCGCCGCCTCGTCCGCGTCACGCGGCGCGTAGTCGGCGTGCCCGCCCTCGGAGGGCACGGTCACGCGGGCGCCGCCCGCGACCGGCAGCAGGGCCATGCCGAGGCCGGTGCCGGCGGCGATCAGGACCTGGTTGCCGGCCAGCTCGGGCGCATCTCTTCCCCGCGGCGTCTCGACGCCTGCCTGCGGTTGCCGCGAGTCGCCCGCTTGCAGCGACGCCAACTCGTCGTCCGCCAGCAGCGGGATCCCTTCCGCGGTGGCGACCAGGTCGTTGATCAGCAGGACGGCAGGCAACCCCAGTCCACGCGCGAGCTCGCCGCCGTCGATCTCCCATGCCAGGTTCGGCGTGCTGGTACGGTTGTCGATCACCGGGCCCGCCACCCCGAAGCAGGCGGCGGTCACCTCGGGACGGCCGCCGCCGGCGGCCACCAGCGGCGACGCCTGGCGCAGGAACGCCTCCACCACCTCCGCCAGGCCCGCGAACGCGGAGCTGGCGAAGCTGGCCGCAACCAGCAGCCGCAATGGCCCGGTGCCTTCGCCGGACAGCTCGAACAAGCCGAGATTGGCCTTGGTGCCGCCGACGTCGCCGGCCAGGATCACGCGGCTACCTCCCCCTCCGGGCCGCACTGGTAGGCCGCCTCTGGTACCTCGCCCGAAGGAAGGCAGAGGGGATTGGACCCGCGGCCGTGATCTCGTCCAGCTGGTTCTTGCCGATCGCGCATGCTCTCCTGCTCCTGTCGTTCGGAAGATCGAGAGCACTCTCCAGGCGAGCGGCTGGTCCATCCCGAGCGACGGGGCGACGGGCGACGGCGATGGGGGCGACTTGGTGCTACGATCCGATCGCGATGCGGACGCCGCCGTCGAGAGCCCGGTACCCCAGACCCGAAACGCAGAAGACAGGCAAAAGTTCCAATTGCCGCACCCCGGAACTACCAGCCACCCGTTGAATCTCGCAAGTCGGAAGGAGGATTCAGATGCCGGTTCGCAAGGCAGATGCGGTGTGGGAGGGCGGCCTGAAGGGAGGCCATGGCCAGGTCGCTCTCGGCAGCGGAGCCTGGGCAGGGCGCTACTCGTTCGCCTCCCGCTTCGCCGACGGGCAGGGCACGAACCCCGAGGAGCTGATCGGCGCCGCCCATGCCGGGTGCTTCGCGATGGCCTTGTCGGCAGCCCTGGAACGCTCCGGCCATGCGCCGCGGCGCGTCGCCGCCACCGCCGCGGTGCACCTCGATCCCGGGGCCGAGGGGGGGCCGAAGATCAATCTCATCGAGCTGCGCGTCGAAGCGGACGTACCGGGCATCGACGATGCCACCTTCCAACAGCACGCGCGCCAGGCCAAGGAGGGCTGCCCGGTGTCCAAGGCGCTGGCCAGCACCGAGATCACCCTCGAGGCACACCTGGCGGGCGCCTGAAGGCCGCCAGATCCCGACGCCGAGCCCCACGCGGCTGCCGCTCCTGCCGCTGCCCTCGCCGCAGATCCCGCCGGCGAGAGATCGCCGACCTCACCGATCGCGCCGATCACGCCGATCGCCCGGTAGTGGGTCCGTCTCCCGCGGCCTCCCCACTACCGACCTCCGCCCGCTCCTTGCGATCAGATCAGCTCAGATTGTGCGATCATAGCGAAAGAGCAATATGGCTCTTGACTTCATGGAGGTACCTCCGTAACCTGCCGAAACCAATCCTCCAGCTCCAGAAGGAGAGCGCATGGTGTGGAAGAAGCCCGACGACAATCCATCGCATCCAGAGCCGGCGCCCGCTCCCCCGCGGCCGGCGCAGCCCGCCGAGACGCGGCGCGCCGAGCGCGCCACCGCCACGATCGGACCGTCCATCTTCATCAAGGGTGACCTCAGCGGTGACGAGGACCTGGTCATCGAAGGTCGGGTGGAAGGCAAGATCGACCTCAAGCAGCACAATGTGACGATCGGCAAGAACGGCCGCGTCCGAGCCGACGTGTTCGGCAACACCGTGGTGGTCGAGGGCGAGGTCGACGGCAACCTCTTCGCCCAGCAGCAGGCCATCCTGCGGCAGTCCGGTGCGGTGCGCGGCAACATCACCGCGCCGCGCGTGATGCTCGAGGACGGCTCCCGCTTCCGCGGCAGCATCGACATGGAGTCGAAGGACGCCGCGAAGCCTGGCCCCGGCGCCCCCGCCGCCCAGGGATCGCAGCCGGCCGCGGGCCATGCGCCGGCCCTCGCGGCGGCAGCGTCGTCCGCGGCGGGCAACGCCTCCGGCGCGGCGGGCTCCCAGCCGCATCACGCGGCCGCCGCGGCGTCCCAGGCGAGCGGGCGCGCTCCTGGCAGCTGACCCGCGGCCGCTGCCGGCAGGCGGCACGGGCGGCGGCCGGGCCAGCCCCAAGCCCCAGCCCAGGATGCCCCCGGGCCGGCCGGAGTGGCCGGCAGGAGTGGCCGGAATGAGGTCCGCCGGATGAGCTGGTTTTCTTCACGCGGCGCGGGATCGCGCGACCGCCCGGACAAGGATGTGGGCTCGGCGCCGGCGGCGCCCGCCGCTCCCGAAAGCCATCGCTCGCTCGGCCTGGCCTCGCTGCTCGAGGCCTTCGCCGGGCGGCCGCGCCTGCATGTCCTCGACCTCGGACCCGCGGTGGGGGGCAACGTCGAGTTCCTGTCGCGATTCGGCTGCAAGCTCTACATCCAGGACCTCTATCCGGCCCTGGTCCCCTGGCAGACCGCGGCGATCGGCCTGCCGGCCCCGGGCGCCGCCACGGTCGCCACCATCGACCGCGCCGCCGTCCGCGAGGCGCGGGAAACCTGGGAGGCGCGTCCGCCGCGGCAGGACGGCGAGGACGAGGAGACGGGCTTGGCGGGCCACTTCGGCCAGCTGCTGGCGTTCCCCGAGGAGACCCGCTTCGACGCGGTGCTGATCTGGGACCTGATCAACTACCTCGAGCGCCGCGAGGTGGCCGCGCTGGCGCGCCAGCTAGCCCGGTTCTGCCACACTGGCGCCCTGCTGTTCGCCCAGATCTCGATCTTGAAGCAGATCCCGGCCGAACCGCTGCGCTTCCGCATCCTCGACCGGGAGCATCTCGCCTACGAGACCAGGACCGCCGCCGTGCGCCCCTGTCCGCGCTACGCGCCGGCCGAGCTCAACGAGCTGCTGCGCGGCTTCCGGCTCGACCGCTCCTTCCTCATGCGCCACGGCACCCAGGAGTACCTGTTCACGCGCCAGGCCGGGTGAGGGCCTGCCGGCCGCGGGCGGGTCCCCCCGGCCGCCGTTTGGGCGAGGCGCCCAAGTCAGCGGCCTGCCAGAGTAGGAACCCCTCGCCCAAACGGCGGCCGGGGGGACCCGCCCGCGATGGCCGACAGGACCGTACCTACGGGTTCACGGGCCGGCCGGCGGCGCGCAGCAGGGCCGCGACCGACTTGGCGTCCACGATCTCGCCGCCCGCGGCCATCGCCGCCGCCCGGGCCAGCGGCAATCGCTCCAGCGTCAACAGCTCGTCGCGCTCCAGCGCCTGGCGCCCGTCGGCGAGGTCGGTGGCCAGGAAGAGCCAGATCCTCTCGTCGGTGAAGCCCGGCGTCGTCCAGATCCAGCCCAGCGGCTGCAACGCTCCGGCGCGATAGCCGGTCTCCTCCTGCAGCTCGCGGGCGGCGCAATGCTCCGGCGACTCGCCGGGCTCCAGCGTGCCGGCGGGGACCTCCAGCAGCCAGCCACCGGTCGCGTAGCGGTACTGGCGCAGCATCAGCACCTCGCCCGAGGCGAGCAGCGGCACGATGGCGGCGGCGCCGGGATGGTGGATCATCTCGAAGTCGTGCTCGGCGCCGCCAGGTAGGCGGAGGCGGTCCACCCGCACCTCGATGCGCCGCCCGGTGAACACCGTCCGGCTGGCCAGCCGCTCGGCGCCCGGCTCCTGGCGCCCCTGGCGCTCTGCTCGGCCGCCGTCGCCGGGCTCGCCGGCATCGCCGGCATCTCCTTGGCTCTCGTTCATCTCCGCCCTCCGCCCTCCGCGCCGCCGCGACGAGGCGTCGCCGAGTAAGATCCGCAGCGTGAGCTGGCTCTTGATCGTCCTGACCGCGCTGCTGGCACCTGCCTCCCCTGCCTCTCCGGCGAGGCCGGGAGCGGCGGCGGCCGATCCCGCGGGCGGGCCGCCGCCCCTACCGCCGCCGCCGAGCGCCGCGGAGGCCGCACGCTTCGCGTCGGGCGAAGTGCTCCTGGCATCGCGGCCGGTGGCGGCGCCGCGGGCGCTGGCCGAGGAAGTGGGGCGAGGCATCGTCAACGCTCCGCCCGAGAGAGTCTTCGCGGCCGTGGTCGATCTCGCTCATTACCAGGAGTGGGTGCCGTTCGTGAAGCGCTCCGACGCGACGCCCCAAGGCGACGGGTCGGTCGTCAGCTTCCAGTCGCTCGCTCTGCCCTTCCCGCTCGGCAGACGCTACTACAAGATCCAGGCCAGGAGCGGCGTCTCGGGTGAGGGCGCGGGGCGGGTCTGGCGGGCCTGGTGGCACTACCTGCCCGGCACCGGCAACGTCGCGGACCACTATGGCTGGTGGGTCCTGGTGCCCTACGGCGAGGGCCGGACGCTGGGCACCTGCCTGCTCTACACCGACCCGGGCCGCGGCATGCCGGCCTGGGCGGTGCACCGCGGGACGGCCGAGACGATGCCCTACGTCTTCAGCGGCCTCCGCCAGCAGGTCCGCCGTTCCCGCTACGATCACCCTGATGTACACTAAGATGCTCGATTCTGGCCGCCAGTCGTGGCACCGGAGCTCGAAGGAGTACCCTTCGGGGAACGTGCGAAGTAGAACAGGAATGCACCTCCATGCTCGACGATGAAGCCATGGCCCTGGAAACGCACCTGGGCGCCGAGCTTCATCGCCGCTCGTCGGAGCTCACCCGGGCCTGGCTCGACCGTCTGCTGCAGCGGCTCGAGGTCCTTCCGCGCCGCGTGTTCCCCTCCGACACCCTGCTCAACCACATCCCGGAGGTCCTGAAGGCCGTCTCCGAGTATCTCTGCTCGAACGGCGACATGGTCGCCGCGCGGCTGGTGCGCGAGGAGCTGGCCCGGCTGGCGCGGCTGCGGCGCGAGCAGGGATACGACGTCGACGAGCTGCTGGCCGAGTTCGAGATCCTCGGCGAGATCCTCTACGGCGCGCTGAAGGAGGAAGCCAGGGCCTTCGGGCGCGAGGTGCCGGCAGAGTACGCCATCGAGGTCGCCGAACGGCTCTACCGCGCCCTGATGGACATCACCAGCATCACCGCCAGCACGTTCCGCGAGGAGGGGTTCCGCGACCGCCGCGACCGCGCCCGCCTACTCGGCGGCTTCGGCCGCGACCTGGCGCACGAGCTGCGCAACCGCCTCGCCGCCGCCGACGCCTCGCTGCAAGTGCTCGCCCACGACCTGCGCGCCTCCCACGACCCCGGCAACGCGGGCGATCCGAGCCGCGCCGCGGAGCCCTCCCCCCGAACGGAGCGGGCCCTCAAGGCCCTGGGCGTCGCCCTGCATCGCATCAAGGGCGTCGCCGACGACGTCCACGCCCTGGCCATCGCCCAGGGCAGCGAGGAGTCGGCGCAAGGGCGCCGGCTGGCGCTGCGCACGCTGCTCGAGGAGATCGTCGAGGAGCTCGCCGGGCTCGCCGAGGACAAGGGCGTCCGGCTCGAGATCCAGGAGGTCATCCCCGACGTGCAGGTGGACGCCGCCCGGGTCGAGCTGGTGCTCATCAACCTGCTCGGCAACGCCGTCAAGTACTCGGACGACAGCAAGGCCGACCGCTGGGTGCGCATCACCGTCCAGCGCCACGAGCCCGCCCACTGGCGCATCGGCGTCGCCGACAACGGCGTCGGCATCCCCGAGAGCATGCAACCGCTGGTCTTCGAGCAGTTCGTGCGCGCCCATCCCGAGGTCGCCGACGGCACCGGTCTCGGCCTCGCGATCGCCCGCGCCGCGATCGATCAGCTCCACGGCGAGATCTGGCTCGAGAGCGAGCCCGGAGCCGGCAGCACCTTCTACTTCACCGTCGTCGATCCCCCCGCCGCCAGCGAGCCCGACCCGGCGGCCGGTTAGGTCTCGGGGTGTTCCCTCCGAGCCAGATCCTGCGCAAATCGAAACAGCCAATCGGCTAACGGATCTGGCGGGATTCTCATCCGCGCCAGGTAGTACAATGTGGCGATCGATCACCGAAAGGTAGGCATCCCATGCCGCAGGCCACCATCTCTCCCAAGTACCAAGTCGTGATCCCCAAGGAGATCCGCAAGGAGGTGCCATTGGTCGCGGGCCAGGTGCTCCAGGTGATCGCCAAGAGCGGCGTCATCAGCCTCATCCCGGACCGGCCCCTGTCGAGCTTGCGCGGCTTTGCCAAGGGGATGAGTCTCGAAGGCTTCCGCGAGAAGCAGGACCGCTCTTGAAGGTCGTCGACTCCTCCGGTTGGCTGGAGTTCTTCGCCGACGGACCCCTGGCCGAGTCCTATGGCGCCCACCTGGCCGACCTGGCGCAGGTCCTGACTCCGGTCATCGTGCTCTACGAGGTCACCTACCTGGCCAAGCCCAAGCCCGATCCTCCAACGCCCGGCTGAGGCTCGGGGACCTCGCCTCGGTCCTACCGCGCTCCCAGGTCGCTCATCACCTCGGCGAGGGTGGCAGCGTCGGTCTCGGCCATGAGCTCGCGGGCGATGGCCTGGGCGAGACCGGCGATGGTTGGCGACTCGAAGAGGCTGGGGACCGGCAGCTCGACCTCGAACAGCTCGCGTACCCGCGCCAGCACCTGGTTGGCGTTGAGCGAGTGGCCGCCGAGGGCGAAGAAGTCGTCGTAGATGCCGACCTTGTCGAGCTTCAGCACCTCGCACCAGATCGCCGCCAGCGCCTCCTCGACCGCGGTGCCGGGCGGCACCTGCTCCGCGGCGGACACGGCGGCGGGACCCTCCGGCGCCGGCAGGGCGCGGCGGTCCACCTTGCCGCTCGCGGTCAGCGGCAAGCTGGGAAGGGGCACGAAGAAGGCGGGGACCAGGGCGGCAGGCAGCTGGCGGCGCAGGTGCTCCTCGAGCTCGCGCGCACCCGCCCAGGCGGCGGGCGAGACGCCGCGCGGCACGACGTACGCGATCAACCGTTGATCGGCCCCCTCGCCGAGCGCGGCGACCGCCGCCGCCACCACCGCCGGGTGCGCGGCCAGCGCCGATTCGATCTCGCCGAGCTCGATGCGCACGCCGCGCAGCTTCACCTGGCCGTCGATGCGGCCGAGGTACTCGATGGCGCCGTCACGCCGGTAGCGGGCAAGGTCGCCCGAGAGGTAGAGGCGGCCGCCGGGTTCGCCGCCCGCCGGCGGCGCCGCCTCCGCTTCGGCCGATGAAGCCGCGTCCAGGCCGCCGGCGAAAGGATCGGGCACGAAGCGCTCGGCGGTGAGATCCGGCCTGCCCAGATAGCCGCGGCCGACGGCGATGCCGCCGATCGCGAGCTGCCCCACCACCCCCGGCGGCACCGCGCGGAGATGGCGGTCCAGGAGGTGAATGCGGACGTTGGCGATCGGGTAGCCGATGGGCACGCCGCGGCGGTCCTCGCCGCGCCGGCACTGCCAGTGGGTCACCTCGATCGCCGTCTCGGTGGGGCCGTAGAGGTTGTGCAGCGCCACCCCGGGCAGGCGGGCGAAGCAGCGCTCCTGCACCTCGACGCCCAGCGCCTCGCCGCTCGCCAGGACGCGCGTGAGCGTGGTGCAGCGGTCGAGATCCGGCGTTTCGAGGAACACCTGCAGCATCGAGGGCACGAAGTGGACCGTGGTGATGCCGCGCTCGGCCAGGGTCCTCGCCAGGTACCCCGCGTCCAGGTGGCCGCCCGGACGGGCCAGCACCAGGCGGGCGCCGGTGACCAGCGGCCAGAACAGCTCCCACAGCGAGACGTCGAAGCTGAGCGGGGTCTTCTGCAGCACCCGGTCCTCCGGCGTCAACGGGTGCAGCTCCTGGAACCAGAGCAGGCGGTTGACGATGCCGCGGTGGCTGTTCATCGCGGCCTTGGGCTTCCCGGTGGAGCCCGAGGTGTAGAACACGTAGGCGAGCCGGTCGGGCCCCAGGTCGGACCGCGCTTCCTGGAAGTCGCGCAGCCGGCGCGCCGCGGCCGCCGGCTCCACGGCCTCCA
>Ga0307477_10000866_pt1 | contig 28902 bp, 32 predicted proteins | sample atmos_gasesECM2C_FD_203316 | JGI IMG/M metagenome (GOLD analysis project Ga0307477, IMG submission 203316) | Hardwood forest soil microbial communities from Morgan-Monroe State Forest, Indiana, United States - atmos_gasesECM2C_515 | ecosystem: Environmental > Terrestrial > Soil > Temperate...
TTCTTATCAAAGATGGTTACAACGTCAGCATCGTCCAAGAGCCTGAGACGTCCTTTAAAGAAGACGTGGCCGCTACGAAGCGCACACTTGCTCTTCAAAGTGGGCCGTGCATTCTAGTCGCACACAGCTATGGCGGATCTGTCATCACGGAAGCGGGCACGGATCCATTGGTTGCCGGTTTGGTGTACGTCGCGGCGCACATGCCAGACTCTGGAGAGAACGAGGCGGACGATGGAAAGCGTTTCCCGAGTGACCTCGCCAAATCGGGCGCCATAAAGAAAACTCCGGACGGTTTTACATATATCGACCCGGCAGAATTTCATGAATTGTTCGCAGCTGACCTTCCGGTCGACCGGGCCGCATTCATGGCGCGTTCGCAGGTGCTCAACTTTGCGGACAATTTCTCAGCGACCATCACGACGGCTGCCTGGAGAACCAAACCGAGCTGGATGGTAGTGGCGGGAAGCGATCGAACCATCAACCCTGACCTTGAACGATGGTACGCCAAGCGGGCTCATAGCCACGCGGTCGAAGTCGCAGGCGCCAGCCACTCGGTCTACGCCTCCCGTCCCAAGGAAGTTGCAGATGTAATTGAGAGTGCAGCACGCGCTCTCGAAGTAGCTCGGACTCCGCAGTGAGTCCCGCACCCGGAGCGGTCAAGTGAAACTTCTCAACATTCAGTCGTCTCTAAGAGGCCAATCTTCCGATTCGATCACCCTCACCAAATCATTCGTCGAGGCGTGCAAATCCAACGACACCTCGATAGTTGTGGATACGTTGAACGTGTGGCACGAACGGCTACGCTGTCGTCGCTTAGGCATTACGCGGGTAGGCAACTTGATAGTTCGGTTGGACACGGGGAACAGATGAAATGGCAAAGTTTACGCGACAGGACCTGCTCATCGGGGGAGTTGCAACTATAGTCGCAACTAGATTTCCGAGCGTCGCAGTTTCGAGAACAATTACGGATTTCACTATCGCTGAATGACACAAAAGGAGACGATTCAATGGCAACGATCACGACAAAAGATGGCGCGACGATTTTCTACAAAGACTGGGGGCCGAAGGATGCCCAGCCCATGGTGTTTCACCACGGCTGGCCTCTGTCGGCGGACGACTGGGACGCGCAGATGCTTTTCTTCCTTGCCAAAGGCTATCGCGTCGTTGCGCACGACAGGCGCGGTCACGGCCGGTCCTCGCAGACGGCCGCAGGCAACGACATGGACCATTATGCGTCCGACGCGTCCGCAGTGGTCGAGCATCTCGACCTGAGCAATGCGATCCATATCGGGCATTCGACGGGTGGCGGCGAGGTAGCGCGCTATGTAGCGAGGTACGGCGAGCCTCAGGGCCGAGTAGCGAAGGCCGTGCTGATCGCCGCTGTTCCCCCGCTCATGGTCAAGACCGCGAAGAACCTGGGCGGCACCCCGATCGAAGTGTTCGACACCTTCCGCCGGGCGCTCGCTGACAACAGGGCTCAGTTCTTTCTTGATGTGCCTTCGGGGCCGTTTTACGGCTTTAACCGACCCGGAGCGAAGGCCTCGCAGGGAATCATCCAGAACTGGTGGCGTCAGGGGATGATGGGCGGCGCGCTCGCCCATTACGAAGGAATCAAGGCTTTCTCCGAGACAGACCAAACCGACGATCTGAAAGCGATCACGGTCCCGACTTTCGTGACACAGGGTGACGATGACCAAATCGTGCCGTACAAACAGGCTTCAGCGCTGCAGGCAGAGCTGCTCAAGAATGGCACGCTCAAAATTTACCCTGGCTTCCCACACGGCATGATGACCACGAATGCCGACGTGATCAATGCGGACATCCTCGCATTTATCAAAGGGGCTGCCGTCAAATCTGCGTGATGCTTGACCGCAGCCAGTTTCGGATCAGGTCATAAATTATGGATATAGGTCGTTTGATCTGGATGTAGCGCAAGGAACCAAAGTTTATGACGCCGGCGTACATTGCGCAGTGTTCGAAAAACTTAGTCCGTAATTCAATTCACTGGAGGAATCAAATGTCTGAGTCCACATCCGATGCAAACAAATATGAAATTTCCCGGGACCACCTCGCGGAACTGCTGAACGAAGACCTTTCCCGCGAATATCAGGCCATCATAGCCTACGTAGTCTATTCCCAGGTATTAAGCGGCGCCCAATATATGGACATTGCGGCCCAGCTCGAAATCCACGCCAAGCAGGAGCTTGATCACGCCCTGATCCTCTCACGGCAGATCGACTATCTTGGCAAAATGCCCGCGGTCACTCCAAAGCCGGTGCGGACATCGAAAGATCCGAAAGACATGCTGCGGTACGATCTCGACAATGAAAACGAAACCATTCGCAATTACCGCGATCGCATACGGCAATGTGAAGCGCTCGGAGAATACGCGATGGCGGAACAGATTCGCCAGATCTTGATGCAGGAACAGGACCACCAAATTGACCTAGCCACTGCCCTTGGGGAAGAAGTTCCAGATCTCGGCGGTGGCCCCAAAGGGCGCACTTTGCGCAAACGCCGCTAATGCTACTCACATCAAATATTCGGCTCACGAGTGCAGTAACCGTTCTCAGTGCCGCCGATCCGGTTCGCGTCTTCCAGGAATTTGCCACTCTGGACCTCGTCTCGCATGGTCGTGCTGAGATCGTCGCCGGTCGCGGCTCATTCGTCGAATCTTTCCCACTCTTTGGATTGCGTCTCGAAGACTACGATTGACTCTTCTCCGAAAAACCAGATTTGCTCCTCAACATCCGAGAGAACACGAACGTCCACTGGTCAGGCAGGCATTGCGCGCCGCTCGCTGGCCAAGCGGTTTACCCTCGCCCCCTGCGAAATCCGCTGCCGATTTGGGTCGGCGTCGGCGGCACCAACTATGATGGCACAGTTCGACGCCGAACGCGGACCCACAGATGTGCTGTTGATCGGCGACGCCGAAACGGTCGCGCAGAAAATACTGCACGTGAATTATGCCCTCGGGGGCATCTCTCGAATTACATTCCACATGGGCGTCTGGACGCTCCCGCATCGGAAGATGTTGCGAGCTATCGAGATTCTGGGAACGCGGGTTGTGCCCATCGTCAACAGAGAACTCACCGCAAGCCCTGCGCGTGCCTGATGCAACTCTGGTAGCCCCCGGCACCCCTGCTCACGAGGCAGGTGCCTCCTCATGCCACCGGCCCAAGGCGCGAATTCTTAGGCAAAAGGACTTCGGCGAAGGATTCATTAGGGCGAAGCAGGTTTCGAGCGTCACCAAAGACGCCCCGGGCTTCCACGTTGACCGTTGAGTAGTGACCCAAAGTCAAAGGGCTTGCCTTGTTGAGCAAGCCCTTGCCAACAAAATGATGTTGGCCGGGGAGCTGGATTTCAACCGACGACCTTGGAGTTATGCGAGAGTAGGTCAAACACTACATCTCGTTTGCCTGTCGTCGCTTCCGAGTGAAGACGGTTCCAGAAGCACGAAGCCGCACTGTCACATTAGTCAAGCCGCAGCACTTTGTGAACCGGTTCGTCTACCCGCTCTCAGCGGAGATTGCTTCTCTTTCAACCAAACCGCCACGTCACCCGGATCGAATCGAACCGAGCCAGAGATGCGGAACGACGGGATCTTCCCGCTAGCTGCCATCTTATAGATGTGCTGAGGCGTCACGCCAAACAGTTCCGCTATATCCCGCACCTTTAGTGCCCCCGTTCTCCTCTGTAGCGTCTCGATCAGCTTCATCAGAACACCTCGTGGTTCCTGCTAGAACCATTGCCGCAAGACAGTTCTGCCACGATGTCCAAATGCCTTGTTTCGTAAGTTGATAGCACACACCCGCTGACCCTAAACCGACTTAGCTTGTCCGTCTAATGCTTTGTTGAACCAGCGGCATATCGCACCGATATACCTCCTCCAGAGTTGCTAGCTTTTTCCGCTCGCCCCCCATCCACTGGCATGTAACGCCTACCCCGCAAATCAAATTCCCTTCTCCGCCAAAGGCTGCGCTCGGGGCGGGCTCTCGCTGTCAAGGGTCTTCGCTGCGCTCCGATGAACGGCAAAACCTGCCGCCCCTGACAGCCGCCCGCCCCGATCGCGAAGAGCCGGCTACGAAGGGAATTTGCTTCTTTTTTTCAAGCGCGAACCACACTTGAAAAGAAGAAGAAAGAAGAGAACCAAAATGCCAGAAAGACAACATGCCACTTGGGCAGAACTCTTGCGCGATGCGGTCGCGATTCCGGGCCGCATGCTCGAAGCCTACACAGCATTTCACAACTACAGCTTCGGAAATGCCTTGCTCGCAATGCAGCAGTGCGTTCGCCGCAAGCTGGAACCCGGACCGCTCAACACCTATCGCGGATGGCTCGAACGTAAGCGGCAGGTACGCCGAGGGGAGCGAGGAATCACCCTCTGCATGCCTATGCCGTACAAAGACAAGAAAAACAGCGAGGGCGCCGAAGAGCAATCGACGGAGTCGGAGACTCGCTACGCCTTCCGCTTCCGTGCCTATTGGTTTGTGCTCGCGCAAACCGAAGGTGAAGAAACCTACATTCCGCCTATTCCCGGCTTCGACATGGACACCGCACTTCGGTCGCTCAACATCACCCGCACGCGATTTGACGAAATCAACGGCAACGTTCAAGGCTTTGCGAATGGGCGGGAGATTGCCGTCAGCCCGCTCGCCGCTCTGCCCCACAAGACCACCTTCCATGAAATCGCCCACATCGTTCTTGGACACACCGCGACCGGAAAACTGGTGGACGGTGAGCACGCCGCACCGCATCTCCGCGAAGTCGAGGCGGAATCCGTCGCGTTGATTTGCTGCGAAACGTTCGGACTCGAAGGCGCTGAATTCTGCCGGGGCTACATCCAGCATTGGCTCAAGACCGAGAAAGACATCCCCAACCAAAACGCGGGCCGCATCTTCGCCGCCGCAACTTCCATTTTGAAAGCGGGAACTCCCGTAGCGGGCAGCCAATAGGCCGCCCGCTTTCTGTTTTCCCGGCCCGTCTTTCCAGTTTTGAGAAGCACAAAAAAGTCTTTGTGAAATCAGGAAAAGGAGAAAAGAAAATGAGCACGACCGAAGCAACGAAAGTCACGCAGGAGTACCGCGACATTCCGATTGGACAGTTGAAGGAATCGAGCACCAATCCCCGCAAGCGGTTTGACGACGCGGAACTGGCGGAGCTTGCCGAAAGCATCCGCAGCAAAGGCGTCCTCCTACCCCTTCTTGTTCGTCCTCGCAACGGACACTATGAAATCATCGCCGGGGAGCGCCGCTACCGGGCTTCCAAGCTAGCCGGATGCGGGACTGTCCCCGCGACCGTCCGCGAACTCACGGACGAAGAGTGTTTGGAAATCCAACTAATCGAGAACCTACAACGAGCGGACTTGCATCCGTTCGAAGAAGCGCAGGGGTTCCGCGCCTTGCTCGACAAGGAAGCCGCGAAATACACCATCGAGAAAATCGCCGCCAAGACGGGCAGGCCCGCCTCGTTCATTGCGCGGCGTTTGAAGTCGCTGGACCTCGTTCAACCTGCGGCCGATGCGTTTTTGGCTGGACAAATCGGCGTTGAACACGCCCTTTTGATTGCCAAACTTGCATCTGGCGCACAGGAGGACGCTCTGCGTCACTGCTTCGATGGATACTATGGTGCAGACGAAAAAGCGCGTAGCGTTGTGCCTGTCTCCCGCTTGGAGGCGTGGATTGCACACAACGTTTATCTCCGCCTCAGGTCCGCTCCGTTCTCGAAAGACGACGAGACGCTCCTGCCAATCGCGGGCAGTTGCACAAGCTGCCCAAAGCGCACTGGGTTCAACACGCTTCTGTTCTCCGAAGTGCGAGAGGATTCGTGTGCAGACGCCTCTTGTTTCAACCGTAAGCTCGACGCGCACATTGCTCACCGTATCGCGGCGATGCCGAACCTCGTACATATTTCGGACAACTACCAAACGTCAGACGCATCCTCCGTTCTGTCGCGCCGCGAATATGTCGAAGTGGTCGCGCGGAAGAACAAGAAAGCCAAGGATGCGCTTCCCGAACACAAACACTGTGATCACTTGGCTCCCGCGATTCACACGGACGGCATGGAGAAGGGCCGTCTTGTGAAGGTGTGCGCGAACCGCGATTGCAAAATTCACTTCGGCAACCGACAGAAAGAGGAAGAACAGCAGCGCCGCTGGAAGGAGGAGCAGCGAACCGAAAAGCGGCGAGCCAAAGAGACAGTCGCCCTCCGGCACAGCATCCTGGCGGAAGTCGTCAAGCGCGTAAAGACACCTCTCGGCACTGACGCCTTGCGGCTGGTAGCGCAATACGTTCTCCGCTCACTGCCGCATGACATCGTTTGCCGTCTCGCCAAGCGCCACGATCTGCGGCCCTCGAAGGCGGGCCAAGATTGGGAGTTGGCCGACAAAGCACGGTCGCTTTACAAGACTGCGGGTGAAACGGCGGTCGCTCCGCTCATCTTTGAGGCAATGCTCCTTAGCGCAGCAGCGAATATCCACTTGGATAAAAGCGACTTGCTCAGCGAAGCGACCAATCTGTACGAGGTTGACGTCAAGGCTCTCCGCGCCAACCTTGAGAGGGCGGGGCAGAAAAGGACAGAGAAAAATACCAAAGCAGAAAAGAAAGGTGCACCCCGCAAGCCCAAACTTGCTACCTAACGACAGCAGAGCCACGACGGAAGCCGCCCCATACGGGGCGGCTTCTCTCTTTTGCCGGAACCGTCTCGCCAGCCCAAGTCACCCAAATGACCCCTCGCACTAATAGTCGCAGGTTTCGACAGGTCTGCTTCGTGTCTGTCTCTCTTGCCGCCGGACAAGCCCACTTCAAGTTTGTCCGCGACCTCTGATTGCGTCCCCAGCGCGCCTTGGAGCGAAATACCGCTCGCGTTGCCATCTTAGAGCCAATCCACACGTCCTCACTAAGCCGTGCATGCGACATCCGGGCCGTGGCAATTCGCACCGTTCCTGGCAGCAGCTTGGCCCGCAGACCGATGTAACTGACCGAGGCACGCCCCCTTTTTCCGCCGCTCCTTTTCTTGGGCACTGCTTCGGGCTAATTCCTGCGCCCTGCAGCTTCGCAGCTTCTGCTTTCTCGGTTCCTCCCTCAACACCATCGGGTGCCCTCCCAGAAAGCAGCCGCTCGCTTTGGGAGCAGAAGCCTCTCGCTCTCGGGTGCCTCAAGAAAATGGGGCAAAAAAAGGAGAAATCAAATGTCGTACCTCAATTCAGTCAGCATCATCGGATTTGTCGGAGCCAACCCCGAGCAGCGCCAGGGCAAGAAAAACGGTGCAAAATTCACCGTGTTGTCCGTCGCGACGCAGCGGTCTTGGAAGAACGCCGAGGACGAGTGGGTCTCGAAAACCGAATGGCACCGCGTGGCGATCTTCCGCCCTCGCCTTGCCGAGCACGTCGCGGCGACGGTCAGGAAAGGGACGCACGTCCTGGTCGAAGGCAGCTTGGTCAGTTCGACCTACGAGGTTGCGAACGGAAAGGGCAAAAAGGCCAAGGGCGCGAAGGTCACGTCATGGTCGATTCGGGCCGACGTTGTGCGTAAGCTCGACCGAGCTGAACCCGAACCGGAGGGAACTCCCTCCGGTTCCCCCGATCCCGGCGCTGCTTCCGACGCCTCCAACGCCGTCCCCTTTTAGAGCGGCGTCAGACCGAGCCTCGGCCCTCGGGCCGGGCTCGGTTTGTGTTTGCCTGTTGCCCTCAGATCAAAAAAGCGCCATCTGCCGTGCGCGTCCGTCGCGAAACGCGCTCATGTTGAGAGGCTGAAACGTATCCGTCAGGAACTTCCGTAGTGACGCGAGGATTGCCGATCCATTCTCCCCGTGATAAGCCAGCCCGACCTCCGCAGTCAAAAACTCATCGACGAACTTACGAAAGACCACTCTCTCGCGCACAGGGTACTGAGCCGACGGCATGGTCAGGGCTGCGACCGTGCCCTCAGAGACGAGTTCCAGGGCCTCTGCCTGGGTTGTTGCCTCATGAAAAATACGCGGTCTGACTCGCGCAACGCCAAGAATTCGTTTCAGGTCTTCACCAAATCGCGGCTCGATGTCGCCCCGCATAGTCACGAGCGGCATCTCGTCCAAATCCGTGATCTCGATAGCCGCTTTTTCCACCAGCGGATGATGTTCCGGCAAAGCAAGAACCAACGACTGTCGATACAGACCTTCGCAAGTCAGTCCTTCCTCCCGAACGGGAAGTATCACCAAACCAGCTTGCAATTTCCCACGTATCAGCCCATCCGCTTGCTCGGAGGTGTGCGCGCTGGCCAGCCGAAAGTCCGCCGCTGGATGGGTTACCGACAGGTGTTGGCGTATCTTTGTCAGCATCCGAAGATCGATCAAAGGGGAATATCCCAACCTCCAAGGCCCGTTGTGTTGCCCCTTCGTCGCGCGCGCCACGTCGACGGCGCGCTGCGCGTGAAATAGCGTGAGCCGGGCCTCCGCAGCGAATGCCTCGCCCGCCAGGGTCAATCGAACTCCACGGCTGTCCCGCTCAAAGAGTTGAATGTTTAAGTAGCCCTCTAGGTCGCGGATTTGTCTGCTCAATGCCGATTGCGCGACGTGGAGTTTTTCTGCGGCATGAGTGAAATTCAGTTCTTCCGCGATAGCAGCGACATAGCGATACAGCCGAAGTTCGACGCCCGGATACATACAACCCCCTGTCCAGGTCTCAATCGACACGACTTTGGCGCTTTGCGGCAGTCGAACTTGGACCACCCCTGAAGTATCGAGTCAATCATAAGTATCTGTTTACGGCAATAGAACTTGTGGTACATGACCCTCCAACACTTCGTGTGCCGGCGTTCGACCAGGAAACGAACACGTTCTTCGTCGGACTAAAAGCACATTCCTACCCGTACGGGCGAGCGGCATTGTTACCGGAAATTATCTCCCCGACCACAGCCTGCAATAGCGGCGAGATATGGCACCAGGCCAACGAAGCATTGGACGGACGGTGACATTTCCTCTACAGTGCGGCCCGTTTACGGTGAGGTTCGACACCATGAAATTAGCCCTGAAAAGCACTCGAAATCGGCTTCGCAATGGAATGAGGTCTGTCTGCGGTCTCGCAGTGGCCCTTGGTCTTTCGATACCCGCTTACGCCCAGACTCTGGGCAATTCCCCATGGGAAAACGCTGTGAATGTATTGCAACAATCGTTCACCGGCCCAATCGCCAAAGGATTGGCACTGGTCGCCATTGTCGTTGGCGGCCTGACCTTTGCCTATGGCGAAGGCGGAGGCAAACGGACATTCGCGGGGATTGTGTTTGGCGTTGGGATGGCGGTGCTGGCGGTCAATTTCCTCAGTTGGCTCTTCGGAGTCTGAGGCAAACAGCATGCAAACGAACCCCGTATTCCGGTCGCTTAACCGCCCGCTCACCATCCTTGGAGCGGAGCGTAAGCTGTTTTTCTTCGCTCTGGTTGTGGGGGCTTGCGTATTCAATCTGCTGAACAGTCTCCTCGGTGCTGCCGGAATGTTCTTCGTGCTGTTTCTGTTCGCACGCTGGGCCACGCAAACGGACCCTCAGATTCTTCGTTTTCTCCTGAATTCCGCGAAGGTTCGGGCGCAATACGATCCAATGAAGTTCGAGCCGGTTCGGGTGCAGAGGATCGGTCATGTTTAAGCTGACTTCCATCACGGGAGAGTATCGGGAAACACCGGCGCTTTGCTCCCAGATCAATCTGTTTGGCTTCGTCGATGACGAAATCTTTCTCACCAAGAGCGGCGACCTTGGAATTGCTATCAATGTAGCCGGCGTTGACTACGAATGCCTGGATACCAACACCATCGAGCAGTTCACGCGACGCCTGACCGCCGCATTCCGCATCTTCGACGAAAAATGCCGCGTCTACCAGTACCTCTTCAAGCGGAACCATGAAACGATCCCTTTCAACACCTACAACATGCCCGTCGTGGATGCCGCGATTCAAAACCGCGTCGCCTATCTGCAAAGAAAGGCCGATTCGCTGTATTCATTCCAAATCTGCTACTTCGTGCTTTACCAGGGCTTTCGGTATAAGACGTCAATCCTCGGCAGCATCGCGAAGCTCGCGTTGGAACCGCGTCAGGCGATACCCGAGTTGCGCGCTGCTCTTTCTACGGGCGACCAAGTCTTGCTCCTAGACACCGAACTTGAGCGCGCGCGTGAGGCCTTGCGCGCGAAAGCTCGCGCTTTTCTGCTTCAAGTGAATGACTTTCTGAGTATCCGCATTCTCGCCAAAGATGAGACCTTTCGTGTTCTGAAGCAGGTCCTCAACTTCTCGCCTCTCAAGATTGACAACGCGCGCATAAAGCACGACACCTTCTTGGACTACTACCTGTGTGAATCCCATTTGGAATGTCACCGAGGGTTTCTTCGGGTTGACGACCACTACGTAAAGGCTCTGACCCTGAAGGAACCTTCCGCGCAGAGCTTCCCGCTGATCTTTCGCAAACTGCTTGAAGTTGAGGCGAACTACTTCGTTTGCACTGAGTGGCTGAAGCAAGACGCAGCCAGGAGCCGCAACTTTATTCACTCGCGCCGGCGCCACTTCCACAATTCCAAGCGTTCGCTCGCCAGCTACCTCACGACTTCAGAGCGACCACAAGGAGGCGACGATGCACTCGTGGACGAGTCCAAGGAGGCGCAAATCCACGATCTCGGCGAGGCGCTCAAAGAACTCGAAATCAAGGGGAACTACTTCGGGAAGTTCTCCCTAACGGTCGTGATCTACGACAGCGACTTATCCAAAGTCGAAAGCGCGTGCGCGGAATTCTACAAAGCGTTCAGCGTACACGACGCGCAGATCTACGAGGAACGCTACAACCTCTTCAACGCATACCTCGCAACCGTCCCTGGCAACTACGCCTTCAATCTCCGGTCCATGCTCATTCTGAATACGAACTACGCGGACTATTCTTTCCTGTTTACGCTCCATTCCGGCCAGAAGGTTAACGCGCACCTCGGAAAGGAATACCTCGCAGTCCTCGAAACGAACCATCGAACGCCTTACTACCTGAATCTGCATTGCAAGGACACGGCACACACCGTCATCCTCGGGCGGACGGGTTCAGGTAAATCGTTCTTAATGAATTTCATCATCACGAACCTCCAGAAATACGAGCCGTACACGTTTATCTTTGACCTGGGCGGGAGCTTCGAAAGCCTGACGCGGCTTTTCCGGGGCACGTATCTAAAAGTGGGCTCGCAGGCGACCGGATTCAGGATCAATCCGTTCTGCCTACCTAAGACCAAGCACAATCTCGATTTCCTAGCGCTGTTTGTCAAAATCTTGGCCGAAGGCCACGGCAGGGATGTGCTTTCACTCGAAGAGGAACGGGAGATCTACCAGCAGATCGAGAATCTCTACAGCGTCGACCCGGAACTCCGTACTCTTAGCGTTCTCGCGAACACGCTGCCCCGCAACTTGGCCCTCAAGCTGCAAAAGTGGACCGCGGACGGGCAGTTTGGATTTCTCTTCGACAACCTAGATGACACTGTGAGCTTTTCCCGCTTTCAGTGTTTCGACTTTCAGGGGATGGAGCAATACCCGCAGATTCTCGAGCCGCTGCTCTTCTACATTCTTCACCGAGCCAATCATGTCATCACGAACAAGGCCATCACGCATGTCTTCAAAGCTTTCTTCATCGACGAAGCGTGGACCTTCTTCCGTAATCCCCGCATCAAGAGCTACATCGTGGAAGCGCTAAAGACATGGCGCAAGCAGAACGCCGCGATGATTCTCTCAACGCAATCGCTCGACGAGCTACGAAAGTCCGACATTGTGGATGTCATCATCGAAACGTGTGCCACTAAGATTTTCCTCGCCAATCCCGATATGGATCGCGAACTCTATCGCACCCAATTCCATCTCAATGAAACCGAGATCGACGTCATTTCGGGCTTAATTCCGAAACGGCAATTCCTTATCAAGAACCACGAAATCGCCAAAGTCGTCAATCTCGAAGTGGACCCGAAGAGCTACTGGCTCTACACCAACGATCCGTTTGACAACCGAAAGCGTGCTCAGGCGTTCGAAGAGCACGGTTTCGAGAAAGGCCTTGAAGTCCTTGCCGGAGGTAACAATGAACGTTCTTAAGAGGCACGGTTCCTTTTTTCTTTTGCTCGCCTGTTTGACTGCCCTTCCGGTCCCAAGGGTAAGCGCCAATTCGGCGGCGCGAACCGTTCAGTATGCCGAGACCGACATTATCCCGATTCACGCAAAGGTTCGTTTTTCAACGCTCATCGTGTTGCCCAGCAATGAGGAGATTCTCGACGCCACCACGGGCGATAAGGAATTCTGGATCATCAACGGCGCTCATAATCTGTGCTACTTACATCCCGCAGAGAAAGGAATTCGCAGCAATCTCAATCTGATTACTTCGACAGGACACGTGTATTCGTTTCTGCTCACCGAGATCAGCAGCGAACCGACTTTGGAGCCCGATTTGAAGGTTTTCGTCGAACGAAAGGAGGAATCGACGATCGCCGGCAACGCCGCCATCCCAGCGTTGGCACGTGCGTCCGAAGTTGAAGCTTACAAGGCGGCCGCGGAAGCGGCGCGTGCAGACGCAGCCGAGGCCGTGAAGGCGGCTGAGCTGCGTGCCCAGGGCGAAATTAGTCAGTATCGCGAGCAATATGCCGGAAAGCTTGCATTCGATTACAGCTACAGAGAGAAGGCCGCGCGCGCCTCCTTTTCCGTCTCCGCCATCTACCACGACGAAAAATTTACGTACATCAAGTGCGACGCCGAGGAGAAACCGACCATTTACGAGGTCAAAGATGGCAAGCCGAATCTCATCAACTTTGACTTGAGCAATGGCGTTTACGTCATTCCGAAGATTGTGGACCACGGCTATTTAGCTGTCGGCAAGAAAAAACTCAACTTCGAGCGCCACAGTGCAAGTTCCTGAAAAACACGCGGAAAAGTCCATGCCTCAGAACAACGACCAAGCCAACTCGATGGATGCCGGGACGCAACTGCGTGCAACAGTCGAAGACAAAGCGCCGAAGCCCGCTGGTTTGCTCCCGAAGAACACGCAGCAGCTTGTCATCCTCGGTGTAGCGGTCGTCATGGTCCTCATCATGTGGCTCACGGGAGGCACGAAGCACGCCGGCACGTCTCCGGCTGCCTCGTCACCGGCAGCGCGGATTCAGCCTCCGAACCCGGCAACCGTCGAGGATTTCAAGGAAACGATCCAACAACAACAGGCAGCTACGCGCCAGCCCATCTCGCCGACGAACCTGGCTCGACTTCGGGCGATGGGACTCGCTGATGACATACCAGGAGGAGTTGTCGCGCCACCAGAAGATGTCGGTGTTCCGCAGCCTGGAGGAATCATTGGCGGTACTCCCAGTCAGCAAGCCCCACCGCCTTCCGATCCTGTCAAGGAGGATCGAAAGAAGCGTGAGTATCTTTCCCTCTTCGCCACGAACGTGGCCTTCACCTATCGCAAAACCCAGGAGGGGGAACAGCCCACCGCCCTAGGGCCCATGATCGTCGATCCTATAAGTCCGCAGGCAGAAGGGCCGCGCCAAGACCATGCGGAGGCCCAGCTTCACGAGGGGGAAGTGCGGTTGCCGGAGATGAGCCAGCCTGTCGTGGGCAGCAGCCCATCAGCGTCCTCGGCAGGGCTGCAACCGACCAAGCCCGAGTCCAAGCCCCCGAACCCGGACGCCTCGCGGCCGGGCTCGTTCAACTCGTTCAACGGAAATAGATACGTAGTGTTCGAAGGAACCGTTCTCGAAACAATTCTCGTCAATCGCCTCAATGGAACCTTCGCAGGTCCTGTAAATTGCCTCGTCACGAACGACATCTATTCCCACGACCACCAGCATGTCCTAATCCCCGCTGGGTCAAGGGTGCTCGGCGAGGCTAAGAAAGTTGAGGCGCTCGGGCAGCAGCGCCTCGCAATTTCTTTTCACCGCCTCGTTATGCCGGATGGATATTCCGTGACTCTCGATCAATTCAAAGGCCTTGACCAGATTGGTGAAACTGCGATCCGCGACAAGGTCAATAACCACTACCTCCAAGTCTTCGGTGCATCGCTCGCGATAGGGATTCTGGGTGGTATTGCTCAGGCGGGCACGGGCAGCGTATTCACGGACTCGGCCCTCGACCAGGCACGCGCCGGCTTCGGTGCTAGCCTTGCGAATTCGTCTATGCAGATTCTGGACCGCTTTCTAAACATTCTACCGACCGTGACGATTCGGGAAGGCAGCCGGGTTAAAGTGTACCTGTCAGGAGACTTGTTGCTGCCGGATTACGCGCAGCACACAGTCGAACCCAGTTTGTGATTGGAAGGCACCCAATGAAAACTCTTAGCTATATGGCATGTGTGGTCCTCGCGTTCGCCTTGATGGGATGCGGCGAGAAACAGGATCAAAGCGACGCTGTTCCTCCCGGCTTTTGCAAGACAGAAGCCGAGTGCCAACCTACGGCAGACCACCAAAACCAGACTCAAGACCAACTGCGTCGCGATCTCGCCGGTCAGGGCGTCCACGACCAGTATCTACCTTGCGGCAAGTATGTCCCAACTAAGGCTGCGAACGGTTACTGGAGCGTAACGAAGGACACAGCAGGTTGTCCAGCCACGGCAAGCCAGCAGGACCCCCATCCCGATCTTGGCAAGGCCAGGAAATCAACGCCGTAGACAGGAGCCTGAAATGAAATACATTCGAAGCAAAACCGTCGCTATCGCACTCGCGGTAGCACTCATTGTTCCGATTGCTTCCCGTGCGCAGTTCGGGTTCGGAGGGATCGTTTACGACCCGACCAACTACCACAACGCCGTGCTTCGTTACATCCAGCTAGAGCAGCAGCTTGCCCAGCTCCGGCAAACGTATCAGCAAGTCTGGAGTCATTACCAACTCGCCCTCCAAATGTCGCGGAACCTGCAAAACATGCCCGCGCGATATCGGGCCACATTCTCCCAGTGGCGATCCTTCACAGCGAATGACCTCTACGGCAACACTACGCGATGGGTCGGAGCGGTGAACGGCGCTGGCGCCCAAACCGTCAGCCCCGCTTATCAGCTTGCCACGATTCCTCTCCTGACTTACGGTCAGGCAGACCTCAATGCCATCAATCCGGCAGACGCGCGAAACCTCAGGTCCGTCTACGCTTCACTCCAGCTCTCTGACGGAGCGAACGTATCCGCTTTGACCACCGTTGGGAATCTTCGAGCGAACGCCCAGAACGTCCAGCAACAAATCGCGAATCTCGAACAAGACTCCCTCTCTAATGACCCTACCTTGAATACGGAGGTCGGCGTTCTGAACAAGATCAATGCAAGCAATGTCCTCACGTTGCGCACCCTACAAGACAGCAACAACTTGCGACTTGCAGCTGTTGAACAGCAGGTTCTGCAGGCTAAACAGCAGCGCGACTTGGAGGCGGCCAACCTCAACTTTGCCATCCAGATGCGGCAGCAAGCCGGCCAAAATCTCGCCCCATTTAGCGCAAATCTCGGTCAAAGCCTAGGGAGCTATCGCCTCCCCTAGACGAACCGAAGGCCTGGAACGCCGTCTCAGGGTGCAATCATGAATTTCTTCGACTTTGTCCTACGCGCGGTGAACACGTTGGTGCAGCAAAACGTCGGAGTGTTCGACGCGATGGGGCAAAACCTGTTCCGGGCCTTCGCCACGATCCTTGTTGTTTGGTACGGCATTAAGGCTGGTTTAGCCGCTGGCGAGCATCGAGGCGGCTTCCATTTCGCCAACTTCGTCACGCTGATTCTTATGATCAGCTTTGGCTTCGCGATGGTGAATTATTACGACGCGCCCATACCGGGGTTCGGTCGCGATTTTCACCATCTCATCACCGATGAAGCAGCAACCCTTTCCAATCAGATCGGTCAGGCCAACGCCCAGCGCATCGCCGACGACACGCAATACGTTTTGAGCAATTTGGAAGCGCCTGCGATTACTCAGCCCATCGCCACCTTCCTCTATTCGTTGCTGTGGCTAGGAGCGGTTGTTACCGAAGCCTTGGCCCTCATTGTCGTCGCGTTCGGTGTAGTGGCCACAGCCGTCTGTATCTTGCTCGGACCGGTGTTCATTCCGTTTTTCATCGTGCCCCAACTGGATTGGCTCTTTTGGGGCTGGCTGAAGGCCTTTATTCAGTATTCGTTCTATCAAGTTGTTGCGGCAGGGGTGCTCTACATTGTCAGTCAGTTCACCTTCGGGATCATTCACGCGCAGATTACCGGGCTCATTTCTCCGACCGATCTCATTCGCGTTTCGCCCGTCCTTGTCGTGACCTACCTGGCGGCGGTCTACGCGATTATCAAGGTCCCGATGCTCACAAGCCATATCTTCAGTGGCACGTCAGGCGGGTCGGGAGTGAACATTTTTGACGCGGTTTCGCGAGCCCTTGGAGCGGCACTATGAAAGACCAAACGTTCAACGAAGCCAAGCAGCTGTATCTCGAACAATACGGCTCCGCCATCGTCACGGCTGGCTATCTCAAGATCGCAGTGACTCTGCTCTCGCTGGTTGTATTGGGCCTTGTAGTGATGGATTTGAGGATGGTGCGAACCCTCGCCAGTTTCAAGCCCATTGTCGTTCGGATCGACGAAATCGGTCGCGCCCAGGCGGTCGCCTACGACAGCCCAGCGTATAAACCCGAGTACAAAGAGACGAAATACTTCCTCACGCGCTTCTGCCAACTTTACTACCGTCGTAACCATGCAACGATCAGCGACGACTTCACTCAGGCCTTGTTTTTCCTGGACGGGAAGCTGGCTAGCGATACGATCCAGCAGTTCAAACAGAAGAACATCATCAAGAGCTTTCTCTCCGATAGCCTCTCGTCGGAACGCGATGTGGACGTACAACAGGTCGTAGTCGAGCCGATGGAAAAGGCCCCCTACAAGGCGACGGTGGACTTTTTCGAGGTCGAGTACGCTCCCTCGGACCACTCGGTCACGGAGCGAACGCTCTATACCGCAAGTTTCTTGTTTAGCTTTCGCGATCACGTCTCGAACGACGAGATTCTGACCAATCCTCTGGGTTTAACGATCACCTATTTCCGCGAAGACGAGGCCTTCCTAAAATGATTCGCAACTCGCTATTCCTATCCGCGACAGCCCTGATTCTCGTGATTTTCGGGCTCATGAAACGCCTCGATTTTCTCGCGGCCTATAAGAAGCTCCTCTTCCTCCACTGTGGCGCAAGCATTGCCGTGTTCCTCGCGGTTTTGGGCTTGAATCTGTTCGCCGCCACGCTGGCGATCAACCGCAAGATCCTCCTCAAAGATACCGGCAGGAAGCTGTCCCACTTCGACAATCAATTACAGGCCGAAGGCGATGGAGGCCTCCCGCCCTTTCTCATCGAGAGGCGATAGCAATGTCTCGCTGGGACTTTCTCCAACGCGATAGCGGGCGTGACTTCGAGAGCCGGAACCATCCCGAGGAACGTCGCCAGGAACAGGCCAGCGCGAGTGTTTCGGTAGGTCGCGGCGCTTCCGATAGCTCCCCCGCGAATCAACCCGAAAGGCCGGAAAGGCGAGAGCAAAATCCTATGCCCCGCGCCGCTGACCGCAAGATTGAGCGCGGCGGGCGAGGGCGAACTTATTCCCTCAGCGACCGTGAAATTCAAGCGATGGCCGACGTTGGCACCTTTCGTACCGTGGACGTTCGGGACCTGAAACGGTTCGCCTACGCCGACGATGAAAGAGCCATGAGTCATGACCTGCGCGAGCTTCGAGCGGCGGGATTGATTGAAGAGAAGACGCTGCTCCGGGCGCATAAGGAGCCTCGCAAAGTGTTGGCTTTGACGGAGAAGGGTCAGCGGATAGCCAGGAAAGCGAGTGGTCTTCCCAAGGATCAGGCGCTCTACCACGGCTTTGTGAAACCCCGCGAAATCGAACACGACGCCGACCTTTACAAGGTCTACCAGCAGGCAGTGGAGAAGATCCGTAATGAAGGCGGAAAACCGCTCAAAGTGCGACTCGATTTCGAGCTGAAGGGAGCGGTTCAGCGAGCGAAAAATGCGCTTAAAGCGCTCCCTCAGGATGAGCAGAAGAAGCGGCTAGAGGCTTTCGCCAGGGAGCGCACTCTGGCGATTAACGGCACAAGGATTCACGTGCCCGACGTACAGCTTGAGTACGAAACCAAGGACGGCGAACTGGAGCGCGCAAACTTGGAACTCGTTTCCGAAAACTACCGGAATGAGGGAATCCGGGGCAAGGCCGAGTCCGGGTTTGCGATTTATGCGCGCGGCGACGACACCGCGCGAATACGCCGGGCACTCCAAGAAACTCACACCGTAGAACGGATTCTGAGCATATGAATGTGGCACCGGAGCATCTGGATAATCTCGTTCGCCTGGGATACACGCCGGAGGAAGCACGATTCATTTATATCGCGGCAACGCACTCTGGCTACTTCACTCATCGACAGTTTCTTACGTTCTCGGGAACGAAGCCCGGCAAACACTCTCAGAAGTTTCTAACGAAGCTTTTGACGCAAAAACACGCCACGTATCACAGCTACCCAAGTGGTGGTCGCGTGTATCACATCTTCGCTAGGAAGGTGTTCCGGACGATGGAGCGCGACGATCTTCGGACGCGCCGGAGGCACCAGCTCGACTACATCAAGACGCGCCTCGTCACCCTCGATTTCGTGCTTGGGAATCTCGATTGCGAATACCTGGAGACGGAAGCGGAAAAGGTCCCGTTCTTTGAATCCCGGCTCGGCATTAGCCGGTCACTATTGCCGTGCAAGGTGTACACGTCCAAAGCATCGTCAATCAGCACGGTTCGGTATTTTGTGGACCGATTCCCGATCTTTGTTAGAAAGCGTTCGACGGGTTCGTCTGACGTATCTCTGACCTACGTTGATGCCTCTTCGGTGACGCTTCAGGGCTTTGTGACTCATCTTCAAACCTACCGTGGACTCCTTCGATCCCTGCCCCCATTCGAATTCCTTTACATCGCGCCCACCAGTCGGTTCTTCAAAGGTGCGGCGCTCGAGTTTTCCCGGATTGTGTTGGCCTCCAAGGGAACAGTCACGAAGGAACAAATCCTGCGGTATTTCGAATTACGCAAGCGGTGGGAAGCTGGGGAGCGGGTAGCGGCGTCAGACGTTGTGCTCCTGAACGCAGCCAAGACCGAACTCCGAGATGCAAGTGTCGAGTTGCAATACGAGAAATGGGCCGCAGGAACGATCACTGATAGCGACATCTCCACACTTGTTGAGAGTCCCGCGCCAGAAATTCATTCTTCCTTTGTGACCCGGAAATGTGGCGAGTCCTTGTCCGTCTTCTATCGATCGCATGGCGATGTGGGTGAAAGCCCGGAGCACGAAGTGCAGCGTGCGCTTTCACCCGACGTTTCACCGGAAGGGTTACGACCATGAACCAACATTCCACAAACACGGAAGGACTTAACCACCGACGGAGCCAGGAGAAGAACGCGCAAAATTCGCGCGGTTGGGCGGTAGCGACCCCACTTTTGGCGGCTTTCAGCCGCCCAACGCCTTCCGGCGCCGGGGGTCGCTACCGCCCAACTTGTCCATGAAATGTGTTGGCTCCGTCGCTGGCGAATCTCTAGACAAAGCAGTCACAGCGTTTGAATACAAAACCCGAGGAGATCAAAACGATGGCTCTAATTCCGAAAGTGGAACCCAAACAAGAAAAGAAAGTCATCTCGGCCCGCTTGGATGAGGAAACACATCTCATGCTTCAGCGGTATGCAGCATTCCTGGGCGACGCCACCCACGAGTACATTGTCGGCGAATCCTTGAAACGTCTCTTCCGGCGCGACAAAGAATTCAAGGAATGGCTCGACAAAAACTATCCCGCTTCGTCGCCCACACCTGAGGCAAACCCGGCAAACAAAGGGGCAACGCGGTCCGTTCCGAGCGCAGCATGATTCACCGCGTTCTAAATTCGAAGAATTTCCTTGCCATGTTGTTAGCCATGGCGACAGGCACGCTGCTGCATTTGAAGATGCCCTGGCCGATGACGGGGGCCATGGTCCCTCAGACGTGGAGCGAATACTTTCTACGCCTGATTGCTCTGCGGGACCCGTGGACCTACGCGGGACTGAAGGCTTCCTATCACATCATGTTGTTCACCACGCCCTATATCGGCTATTCATTCCTGCTGTCCGCGCTGTACATCTTCACGCTGCGGCCCAGGCGTGCAGGAAGACCACAGGCTCTGCCACCGTATCCTCCTATCGAAAGCCGGAAAAATCTGACCTTGGTTCTAGGCGAGATTCACAATCCGCGTCTTCCGATTCCTGCCGAGCAACCCCGTTGGCTCATCATCCCAGAACGAGGGCTCTTCACGGGCACGATCATCGTTGGAGCTATCGGTAGCGGGAAAACCAGTTGCGCTATGTACCCGTTCACCGATCAACTTCTCGGTTTTCACGCAACGGATCAGGAATCCAGAGCCGGCGGGCTCGTGCTTGAGGTCAAAGGCGATTTCTGCCACAAGGTAAGGGACATATTAAGGAAGCGCGGACGCGAGAGCGACTACCTCGAAATCAGTCTGGATTCCGAGTGGGCCTACAACCCGTTGCATAACGATCTGGACGGCTATGCGCTTGCCTACGGAATCGCATCCTTATTGAACAACCTCTTTGGCAGAGGCAAAGAACCTTTCTGGCAGCAGGCCTACACCAATCTGATCAAATTCATCATCATTCTTCATAAAGTTGGCTTTGGCTACGTAACTCTCTTTGATGTTTATGAATCGGCGATCTCGCAGGACGTGTTCGAGAAAAAGCTGCGTATCGCCGAGGAAAACATCTTAGGGAAATCTTTTCTCGCTGTATCGCGCGAAACATTTCAACCGCACGCGCGGGACTTTGCCGAAGCAGGGTTTGACGCCGACGAAAGCGGCCAGCATTACCGCGCTCCCGATTCCTCTGCAGCGAGGGATGCGCTCAAGAAGCTCGGAATCGAGCCAATCGTCCAACATGACCCTCCGACAAGCGGCATCGAGCAGGATAAAAAGGAACAGCTAGAGGCTGTCCAACGCTGGTACAACGGTGACTGGAAAAATCTCGACAAGAAACTGCAAACTTCCATCGTCGAGGGTATCTCGGTCTTCCTGTCCCTCTTTGACGACAATCCTCGCGTCAAACGGACGTTCTGCCCGCCAGCCGAATTGTATCGGGAAGGCACAACGCCAGCGTCGGGCCGGAAACCCTTACCGCCGATCGCAACCTCGTTAGAACAAGGCAAGATCATTGCGCTTAATTTTCCAGTCAGCATGAATCCAGGATTGGCCAGGGCAATTGGCGTAATGCTGAAAATGGATTTTCAGCGCGCCGTGCTCAATCGAATTCCCAATATCGCCTCGCAGCCAGAGAAGCACTGGCGGCCCATCGTCTTTATATGTGACGAATACCACCACTTCGCCACAGTCGGCGAGAATGAGCCAAGTGGCGACGAGAAGTTTTTTACACTCTCAAGGCAAGCTAAATGCATCCCACTTGTCGCAACACAAAGCATCAGCTCGCTCAAAACGACCCTGCCCGGTGAGACCTGGCGTACTTTGTTGCAAACCTTCCGAACCAAAATCTTCATGGCTCTATCAGATGATTTCTCAGCTAAGGTTGCCAGCGAACTGTGTGGCCAGGATGAGAAATGGCGGCTCAATTACAACATCTCGGAAAGCGGCCACGATTCGAGGGTCAGCTATCTGACCGGCAAGCCGCTGGCAGACAAAGCGCACATCAGCACTTCCAAAACGTACAGCCAACAGCGCGACTACAGATTCGATATGAGGACATTCACGGAGCTAAAAAACGCGCAATCCGTCACGCTGGCTTATGACGGCCTCGACCCCTTGCCGCCGATGTTTTGCTATCTGAAACCTTACTTTAACGACGTGAATAAATCTTATTTTCACCAGCTAGCCGCGGGGCAACTCTGATGAACGGATTTGAACTCATCCTTCCGTTTCTTCGACCCATCGAACACCTGATTCTCGACCCGGACATCAGCGAAATCATGGTCAACGGACCGGAGAAAATCTTCATTGAAAAGGCCGGATATCTTCAGCGCGTACCGGAAGTGAAGCTCACCCCCGAATCGCTCATCGTCGCGGTCAAAAACATTGCCCGGCGCTTGGGCGACGACATATCGGACGAGAAACCCATTCTCGACTCGCGCCTGCCCGATGGAAGCCGGGTCGCCGCCGTCCTTCCTCCGTGCAGCATATACGGTGTCACCCTAACGATCCGCAAGTTCAACTCGCACAAATTCAAAATGAACGACCTCGTTCAGGCCGCGATGCTGACGGCGGAGCTGGCAAATCAGTTGGCGGAGCTTGTCGTACAGAGGAAGAACATCCTGATTTGCGGCGGCACATCCAGCGGCAAGACGACGCTTTTGAACAGCCTGGCCGAGTTCATCCCCGACGACCAGCGAATCCTTTTGATTGAGGATACGGCAGAGATACGGATTGAAAAAGAGAACGTCGTTCGATTCGAGGCCCGCCGCGAACAGAACGGGTTGCCTGCCGTGAACATCCGTGACCTTCTGAAAGCGACGTTGCGCCACCGGCCCGACCGAATCATCCTGGGTGAAATTCGCGGTGGCGAAGCCTTCGACCTATTGCAGCTCCTCAACACCGGGCACAGCGGTACGTTGTCCACCATTCATGCGAACTCGGCCGCCCAAGGCATTTCCCGCTTTACAACGTGCGTCTTGCAGAGCGGCGTGGAAATGCCGTATCTCGCTATCAGGTCCAATATCGCGCAATCGCTCAACGTTATCCTGCAGATCGAGCGCCGGCCCGGGCGCAGGTTTGTATCAGAGGTTCTACAGATTCGTGCGTATGACCCATCGAATGACCGATACGATTTTGATCCGATATTCTCACGATCAGAATACTGAAAGGGCGCGCCGATTCCCGATTCGACCATCAGCGATCCGATCCTATGGCAGAGCGGCTTGCCGCAATGTACGTCGCACGGATCGAAAAACTTCGTCAAATTCTGGGAGCTGTGCCATCTGTTCGCCTAAGCGGGTTTGCCACAATGCTCGTAGCCGGTTCTCTTTCGCCGCAACCGAGGCTTGAATCCCCGTAAACGGTTTGTCCCGGAACGCCAACTTTTCCCGGATTCCGTCGTGGAGATTCCTAAGCTCGACTCCCACCTCCGCCGTCAGATACCACAGATCATATAGGTCCCTTGGCTCGGTTCTCGCGGCATCTGCCAAGGCGATTGTTTTTTCAGCAGCAATTTCGTCGAGGGAATATACGGCGATCTCACCTCCCTCGGGCACGTCCTCGAACTCCGGATAAGAACGCAGGACGGGTCGTTGGACGATCGGATAGGCAATAGCCTCCCTGATTGTGATATCCACTTTTGCTGTATTCGGAGCGGGCAATGGCCCCCTATATTCGAGATAGAAAGTGTGTGCATTCTGGTGCCCGTGACGATCCATCTGCTCGAAGCGAAATTCAATCCCTGAGGCATCACGAACGACTGCGAAAATTGCATCTAGGCGCTCCAAAATCTCTTCGATGGGGGTTGGCCGAAGTAATGTGAAGTCCAAATCCTCCGAAAATCGATAATCTTCAAAGTAGCACCGTTTCAGCGCCGTTCCACCTTTGAACGCAAGAATCGGTTTTAGCGTTGAGCCGGAGAGCCCCACGAGGAACCACGCGAGGCAATAGTCGCGTTCCAACACAGTTTCGGGGATGCGTTGACCGCCATTCCGCGCAAGTCTGTTCGCAAGCCTCGAAATATTTCGCTGCGGAATCATGTGCGCCTGATGGCATCCAATTCGTCAGCCGACACATTGAGCTGCAGTCGCCAGCGTGCGAGATGGCGGCCGCCTTTTGGAAGAACGGGGTCCAGCACATCGTAGGTCTTGGTCAATGCGCTGCCGAGCCGCTTGAGAGTGTCCGGTGTGGCGAGCCCGTATAATTCCAGCAGGTAGCCGAGCCGTCGAGTGACTGCGCCCACCTTCAACTGCTTGGCATACTCGACCAACTTCTCGGTCTTAATATTCTCGTGGCGCATCCAAAGACCTTTCGCAACTTCGGCGATCCCCCCGCAGTATTCCGGTCTCCTCAAACCATCAATGACTGTGCGCTCGACGTCGCTGATGACAACCGACTCTTGCTTGGTGATCCAGTGCCGCTGTGTACCGAAAATCTCCCGTGGTTTGATGAAAACGAAGTGGTACTTTGTCGAGTGAAGGACGCGATCAGCAATCCGTTTCGGCGTGGATACGAAGACTCCCAAGCGCGGTTGTGTGACCATGCGGTGTAGCTCCATGGCTGTCGAGTGCGAAAGGTAGTATGGTGCCTTACCGACGAGCGCGCGCGCGGTCAGATAAGGATTCCCGGCGTACTCCCGCTCGCTCCCGAGTTCCGGTGGCACGATCGTGAAGAGGCCGCGCGAGAGCCGCGCGACCAGGCCACGAAGCGCCGCCTTCCGAAGCAGACTCCGAGTCGAGGCAGCGCTCAGCCCCGTTATCGACTGCGTCTCAGCGACCGTAAAGGTTGTTTGTCCACGGTCGTAGAGTGCGGCAAGCAAGTTCGCCGAACGGCTTCCCGCTGTCTTCGCTGGAGGTTTTGGCGTCTTTTTCATGGGTCTCCAATTCCCGAATAATCCTACCAAGTTGGATTATATTCTATGTAAGGGGCGTGCCCTCCCAGGGCACAAATAATACATAGACTATAACTTTCAGATTGTCACTTGACAATAATAAAGAACTGCTGTTTATTTATTTCATGGAACACAACCAAGAATTCTTCCCGTACAAATGCCCCCATTGCGGCAACGTTCGCAACGCCATGGACGTTGCTACGGAACTGCCCGATCAAGTGCTCACTTCGCTTGGCGCACGTCGTAATGCCGGTCGCCGCCGCACCTTCGCAGCCGGCCCAGGGCGTCCCACTACGACGCGATGCCCCGGATGCTCGCAGCAGATGTCCTATGCGGATCTTCGCGACCATCGAATTCCTTGCGTTCGGAGGGAACTCGAGAAGCTTCGAGGGATGGCCATCCACCTTTCCCCCAAGGACCCCGACCCGTATCCCAACTTTTTCCTCATGAGCCTCAGCGACGCCGAGGCCGAATTTAAGAAAGGTTCGAATAGCGATCACGTCACAATCGATTTGCGCAAGATTTCCGAAATCACGGTCAGCCCCGCAGACAAAATTGGCTATGTACATGTCCTCGGCCGTGTCGTCTGGCGCAACGACATCAAGAGGTGGCGATACGTGCCGACTGGCGCAGTTGGAAGGCCCCCGGATCATCTGAATGAACCCCACACCCCTTGACATCTTCCGTCTGTAATGTTACCCTGAACGTAACAATGAAAGTTACATAGCCCGTTACCCCTAGGGGAACGCATGGATATAGATGTCAGTGACAACAAATTGCGGCGGGCACTTGAAGACGCCACTGACTGCAAGCGCCAATACGGACCCGACATGGCGAAGAAGATCCGTTTGAGATTGGCTGCCCTTCGCGCCGCCGAGTCGCTGGCTGATTTTTGGCCCCCAAAATCAGGGCCAGAGCGATGCCACGAATTGAAAGGTGATCGTGCAGGGACGTTTTCCTTCGATCTGAAACAACCGTACCGCATGCTATTCAAACCCAAGGAAGATCCGCCGACACTTCACGCTCCCGATCAACAACAGAGATGGAAAGGCATTAAGGCAATTAAAATCTTGGCAATCGAGGACACTCATGGATAGCGCTCACCAAACTAAGTTTGAAGAGAACGCTGTTCCTCATCCGGGCGAGACCGTTCTCGAATATATCGACTTCAACGGTTGGTCGCAGCGTGATCTAGCCCGACGTACCGACCTAACGCCCAAGACGATCAGCGAAATCTGCAATGGAAAGGGACCAATTACTCCCCCGACGGCGCTTGCCTTCGAAAAGGTCTTCCAAAGACCCGCGCACTTCTGGCTGAACTTGCAGCGTCAATTCGACGAGGCCGAAGCTCGCCGACGCGAATTGGCCAAGTCCTCTCAATGGACCGAGTGGGCGGCGAATTTCCCAATTAAAGAGATGAAGCAGCTAAAGTTTTTCTTGGTCGAAGGACCTACCGACGCTGCTATTCTCCTCAATTTTTTTGGCGTCTCTTCCCCTGAGAGCTGGAACGCCGTATGGAAAGCCTCTGCCGTGGCGTATCGACAGACTCGCAAGTTTAAGACCCGCCAGGAAACAATCGCTGCGTGGGCCCGTGAGGCCGAGCTTGTGGCTAGAGGGTTAGACGTTGTGGAATTCGACGAACAGCGGTTGCGTTCTTCTCTCGTCACACTCAGACAGTTGACTCGAAAACGCGCAGACGAAATTCTGGAACCAATTCAAAAAATCTGTGCGGCGGCTGGCGTCGCTGTAGTTTTGGTCCCGGAGCTACCGAACACCGGTATTAGTGGGTGTGCGCGATGGCTTACCGACAAGAAGGCTCTCGTCGGCTTAACGCTGCGCTACAAAACTGACGATCAGCTTTGGTTTACCTTGTTTCATGAGATCGGCCACGTCCTTCTCCACCGAAACAGGCGTTCGTTCGTCGTGGACAATGCGGCAGAAGACCTGTCCGACCACGTTGTCGATCCCGAAATGCAACAGTTTGAAACTGAAGCTAGTCGTTTTGCAGCTGACACGCTCATTCCGCCTCGTGCGCTTACGGACTTCATACGAAAAGAGGCCTTCACAAACGACTCTATACATGATTTCGCAGAAACAGTTGGGGTCGGGCCAGGAATCGTAGTTGGCCGGCTTCAACACGAGGGTCTTTTGGCGCGGCACCAGGGTAACTCGCTCAAACAGAAGCTTAACTGGGGTTTCGTGGACGAGAGGTGATCATATGATCGGGAAAATCTTCATAACCCGCAGCGGCTATGATCCGCAGTTGGGCAAGCACGTCAAAGATCCCTACCTTGGTCCTTGCCCAACGTTAGGCGCATGTCGCCCTGACATTCGGCGTCAGCTAGAAAAGGGCGATCACATTTTCGTGATTTCAGGAAAAATCGCCGACGTCAATCAGTTTGTCATGGGTGGGTTCGAGATCGAATCAAAAATACCCGCAATCGAAGCATATCGTCTGTTTCCCGAGCTACGACTTCGTCTGTTGCAGGACGGGCAGCTGACGGGGAACATTATCGTGACCCCTGACGGCAGACAGCATGAGCTAGACACTCACTCTTCTTTCAACCGCCGCATTGAGAACTACGTGATTGGAACCAACCCGATTTCCCTTGTGACTCCGACCGAAATCGACGAAGGACGAAAGCAAACCCTAGAAGCACTAAGAGATATCCTCCAAAAGAGAGGAAAGACACCGTTCGAAATCGTAGGGCGATTCGGGACCAAGCTAACCGACAAACAGATTTTTCACTTTCGAGAATGGCTTGAGGCGATCAAGCGTGCCGCCAAGAACTAACGCCAGACGCCGAGAGAGATTGGCCCAATTCGGCACGTTCCGAGCAAGGAGCAGCAATGGCGCGATCCAAGACAAAACACAGGCCAGCACGATCATCTCCCCATCAAGGTACGCTTTTTTCATCCAATCGCGAATTCAGCGAACAAGTCGGCAGCTCATCGAACCACTGCCAAGTCGTCGCTGTGGGCAAACGCAGAGACGGAGGAACCCGCTATTGGTGTCTGCTTCACAAGGCCGACGCAACTGCTAAGTACGGCAAGCCAGCGAAATCCTGTCGAGCGGCTCATATTCCCCCAATTCGCCCCGACGACATACTTAGTCTCAACATCGACAAGTACAGCGGCGGGATTGCATTGTGGGGAGCGGTGCCCGCCGTCTATGACACAACACGACTACCGATGGATCGGGGAATCCACGTCCATGCCCGGCTCACGCCCACCAGCCACAAGGAGATGGACTATACATTTCGTGCGGTACGAATTCTTGGTAAGGATCTACCCCAGGATGGGATTCTCATTTCGGAGCTTGACGCAATCTATTACATGGTGTCCTCGCTATTTGGCTACGAAATGAAGTATGTAACCTGTTCCTACTGTGGCTATCCACATTTGGACCGCGATTGGTTTAGCGTCCACCCACATCGTCGCCACCTTTGTGCCGGATGCGGCAAACATTTCACGGACACCAGCGTCGCGGTGGGGAACCCGATTTTCGGTGTCCGCACAGCCTGCGGCGTCAAAACCCACAAATCACAACCCTCCGACAAGACACTCAGCGTGAGGCAGGCAGATTATCCGGGCGGGATTCAGATTTGGGGTTCAAATCCTGCCTTTCTTTGGACGAGCGACCGCCCCGAGGAAGAGGGCATCCATGTTCACGCCTTTCGCGAACCCGGCGATCAACCAACTCTTGATGAAACATACGGCGAAGTTGTCATCGATAGGATCAAATTGGACCCCTTGATGGTTCGGGTTCTAATGGCTCAAAGCGCGTTGCCGTCTCTCAAGGGGCGCCTGCTGCCTATCATCTGCCCGGCCTGCCGTACCGCGCACTTTAGCCTGGGCGAATCTGCATTCACGCCGCTTGCGAGCCACACCTGTAGTCAATGCTCCCGAAAATTTGCCTCATCCGGCAGACTCCGCAAGACGGTTGGCAACCCGCTGCCGACAATTCTCGCGCAACTCGCGGACAACGCGCCTAGACCACCACAACACCACGAACTGGGTTTGCTGCCCGAGACGCTCTAGGAGATTTCTCATGACTGAAGCCAGGCCAAAGTCAACACGGCAAATTCCGAACCGCGTCGATAAGTCAGTTTACTTTGTGCACGCTTCGATGCGGCAAGTCGCGCGTTCTGGTATTGAGGGAAACTGATATGCCCACCGTATTTGTCATCGGCACAGACCATGCGTTCCAAAGACGGCAAGATTTGTCAGAAAAGAATACCGCCATTCGAGACGCATTCGAAGAGTTCCTGTCGGCAAACATCGGCGCGAGGAAGCCAGATGGTATTGCCGAGGAAGCAGGCGACGACCAGGAAGTTTGGGAATACCTTA
>Ga0307477_10000867_pt1 | contig 28875 bp, 30 predicted proteins | sample atmos_gasesECM2C_FD_203316 | JGI IMG/M metagenome (GOLD analysis project Ga0307477, IMG submission 203316) | Hardwood forest soil microbial communities from Morgan-Monroe State Forest, Indiana, United States - atmos_gasesECM2C_515 | ecosystem: Environmental > Terrestrial > Soil > Temperate...
GATCTATGGAAGCTCCTCGGCGTCACCGTGGAACCCAAGCCGCTCCAGCAGCCGCTCGAGGTGTGGCTGTGCGGCAACGTGCCGAGCGCGCTGAGACGCGTCGGGGCGCTGGCCGACGGGTGGCTCCCTGCGCTGTGCACGCCGGAGGAAGTGGCCGAAAAGAGGGTCGTGGTGGAACAAGCGGCCGCCGCGGCAGGCCGCCGCATCGATCCCGAACACTTCGGAGTGAGCATCGGGTACGCGCGTGGAGAGCTGTCAGCCGAGATGGCGCGTCGCATCGCCGAACGCGCCCCCGGTCGCGACCTCGCGTCCGTGGTCCCGCAGGGCATCGACGGACTTCGCACCCAGCTCGAGCGCTATGTGGACGTGGGGTTCTCGAAGTTCGTCGTCCGCCCGGTCGTCCCCCCCGAGTCGTGGCGCCACGAGCTCGAGGAGCTGGCCGAAGGATTGCTCGACCTCCAGAACTGATCCCGAGCACCCCCGGCCTCGAGACGCCCATGGCGGCCGTGGCATGCTGCGCTTCCCACCGACCAGGAGGCAACATGGCCAGCGCACGAGCCGACATCGACATCGATCGTCCGCCCGCCGAGGTGTGGGCCGTGGTGGGTGACTTCGGTGGGGTCGCGAGCTGGATGCCCGGCGTCGAGTCGTGCGTGGTCGACGGCGACGACCGCTTCCTCAAGATGATGGGGATGGAGATCACCGAAGGTCTGCGCCGCCGCGACGACACCGACCGCGTGATCGAGTACGGCATCGTGGGCGGCGTTCCCGTCGGCAACCACCTGGCGGTCATCACGGTGACACCGGACGGTTCCGGTTCCCGCGTCAGGTGGGAAGTCGAGGTCGAGCCGGACGAGATGGTGGACCTGTTCCGTGACGTCTACCAGCAGGGCCTCGAGGCGCTGAAGAAGCACCTCGAGGCCTGAGCGCGTCCGAGGCACGATCCCGGCTGCACGCGACCAGAACCAGGACAACACGTCGCATGGGCCGGCGAGCGTTGAGCATCGAGGCGTCCGCGCGGTCCCGGGCACCGGTGGCCACCGTGTGGCCGCTCGTCGGCGAAGCAGCTCGATGGAAGGAATGGTCGTGGATGTCGCGCACCTTCCTGCTGCGTGAAGGAGATCCCGCCCCCGACGGCGTGGGGGCAATTCGACGCTTCGCGTGGGGCCCCGGAGGGAGCCGGGAGGAAGTCGTGGCCTGGGAGCCTCCGCATCATCTCGGCTACGTCACATTGCGCGGCCTGCCGGTGCGCTCGTATCGCGCCGACGTGCACCTCACCGACGACAACGGCGGGACGCTCGTCGCGTGGCGAAGCACCTTCGAGCCACTGGTGCCCGGGACGGGTCGCGCCTTGCGCATGATTCTCCGCAAACTCGTGCAGGGGTTCGCGTCCGGCGTGTGCCGGTACGCCGACCGCCTCGCGTCGTCGAGCAGCGCGGGAACAGAAGCCTGAGCAACGATGACGGTGTTCACTGAGCAACACTGACCGCGTCACATCGACGCGGTCAGCCGGTCGACCTCCCTCAGGCGTTCTGCGAGCGACTCCATCAGCTTGCGCACCACCGACGGCGCCTTTCGCATCAACCTGCGCAAGTCCCGCCCGTCGATCTCCAGCACCTGGAGATCGCTCAGCGCCTTGACCGTCGCCGACCGAGGCTCGCCGTCGATCAGCGACAGCTCGCCCACGACATCACCTGGCCCCAATGTCGCCAGGCGACGCCCGGACCTGAGGACCTCGGCCCGGCCCCACGCGATGACATAGGCGAGGCCGCCCGACGCGCCCTGGCGGGTGAGGACCGTGCCCGCGGGGAGCTCCGCCGGCACGGTGAGCGCCGCGACCTGGCCGAGCTGTCGCTTGCTGCACGCCTGGAACAGGGGCATCTGACCGAGCAGCTCCACCTTGCGCGCACGGCTCCAGGTCGCGATGGCCACAGGGGGACCCTCCTTGCTCCGGACAAGCGTCACGATACCCGTCGGCGCGCCGGGCGCCCGGCCCGGCCGATGGGGCAATTTTCCCAGGTAGGACGGTGTGCTCTACCTGTCCCGCACAAACTCGACCAAATTGCCCCACAGATCACACAATGGGCGGAAGAACGGGCCCGGACCCACGTTCTCAGGGTGATGCAGAAGGGGGAGGGATACCTCTTCTTGCCATTCGTCGCCCGGGGAGCGGTGCGGGGCGCGAGCGGCACGAAGGGAACGTCGCGAAGCGCCGCGCCGTCACGTCGCCGACTGAGATGGGCGATCGGACTGGCGTCGTCGGCTCTGCTGTGCGCGGGCGTGGCGGCCTTCGGATGGTCGGGCACCGCCAAGGCGGACACGAGTCCCGGACAAGGAAGCTCGTACGCCCAGTCGTTCCAGGTCACGCCGCACGAGGGGTCACTCGCGGTGGGCGCGGTGTTCGGCGAAGCCCTCGCCGGTCATACCAACACGTTCGCCCGGGCGCAGTCGCAAGGCCTCGACCTCGGCGCCGTGGGCGAATCGATGAGGGGCTACAACTGCGGTTCGCCCCCGCAACAGCCCATCTACGACGCCGTCCCCGAGGCGCTGCAGACGGAGACCGGCGCCCAGGGCGCCGATCAGGGCCAGACCCAGGGGCCGGCCAAGTCCGACTACTTCTCGAACGAGTTCGTCCTCGCCAACGGCAACCCGTACGGCGAAGCCGACACCAGCTTCGCCGGCCCGATCGCCGACCCCAGCAACGGCTTCGTGGTGTCGGGTCTGCACACCAAGAGTTGGTCGGGACAGGTGAACGGCGTCAACGTCGCCGGCGCCGCCTCGGACATCAAGTCGCTCGACCTCGGTGGCGGCGCCGTGCACCTCGACGGCCTGCACTGGGCGGCCGTGTACCCGACCGGCGGGCAGCCCACCGGGCTGTTCACCGTCGGGAACGCCGTCATCGGTGGCAACGCGGTGCCGAACCCGGCCGACCTGAGCGCGCTCGGGAGCGCCATCAACCAGGCGCTGGCGGCCATCGGGATCCAGGTGAACCTGCCCCAGGGGACGGTCGTCCAGGGGATCCAGTTCGTGACGCCGCTCGAGATCGCGTGGGTGCCCAGCCCCGCCCGCGACCAGCTGCTCACCACCGGCGTCAACGCGGCGCAGCCGCCCTACTACCAGATCACCAACGGCCTCGAGAACGGGTTCTCGAGCAGCCAGCCACCCTTCAACGCTCTCGGCCAGGCCGAGACCGGGCCCAATGGCCAGCAGCTCGCCGCGGCGTTGTGCCAGAGCGACACGCCGATCACCGTCCTCGACATCACGGTGGCGTCGTTCGACGGCGGTGGCTACTTCAACACCGCCCTCGGCGGCGTCAACGCGACGAGCTCGGTGCTGCCCGCCAACAGCTACAACCTCGCGGCCCTCGGTTTCGGCAGCCTGAACACACCGGGCTCGAGCCAGCTGCTCGCCGGGACGGCTGGGTTGGCAGGCTCGGCCGGATCGCTCGGTTCGCTCGGATCGAGCGGCACCCCGGGCTCTTCGCCGGGCGGTTCTGGCCCCGGCTCCGGCTCAGGTTCGAACCCGACGGGCTCGTCTTCGGCCAGCGCCCTCGGACCGCTTCAGAACGTGGCTGCCAGCGGACCCCTGCTGGGGTCCGGCCTCGCCGGGCTCGGCCTGCTCGCCCTCCTCGTTGAGGCCGACCGGCGAAAGATGCGCTCCGCACAGCGCACCATCACCTTCGAGGAGTAACCCCGTGACGAACCAGACCGGGGCCGACGGCTCCGCCCGGCCGCCTGCTGGCGCCTTCCCGATTGCGCACCGCCTGCTGCGCGGGTACGCCCCCGCCGCGGTGCTCGTGCTCGTGGTAGCGCTCATCGCCCTTCTCGTCCCGAGCCGCGTCAGCAAGAACGCCAATGCGGCCACCGGAGGCGGCGGACCGTCCATCGGGCAGAGCACGGGGCCGACCGGCGGTACGGCCGGAGGCGCGGCCGGGGCGGCCGGCGCCGGCACGGCCGGCTCGGCGGGCTCGGCGGGACGCAGCGCCACCGCTGGGAGCGCCGGTGGCACCGCGACACTGCCCGGCCACACGGCGGCCTGCAGCGGTCAGGCATTGCAGGTCCCGGGCGACCCCTATTCGCCCCCCTGCATCACGTTCGCGGGCGCGAACGGCGGGGCGACGGCGACGGGCATCACCGGGACCGACATCAACGTCTCGGTCCGCCTGACCACTGACCAGAGCTTCCAGCAAACGCTCGCCACGCTGGCGGGGGCGCAGCTGCGCGACACGAACGCCGACAACCAGCGCACGATCCTCGCCCTCGCCCAGTACTTCAACACCCACTTCCAGTTCTACGGCCGGAAGATCAACATCAAGTTCTTCACCGGACAGGGCTCGCTCGGGAACGAGCTGCAGGGCTACGGCCAGGCCAACGCCGTAGTCGACGCCAAGACGGCCCAGTCGAACGGGGTCTTCGCCGACCTGTCGGCCGAGTCCGAGCCGTACGCCACGGCGCTGTGGAACAACGGGATCCTGGGCTTCGGCGACCCGTACATGCCGAACTCCTGGCATCAGCAGCACGCGCCCTACGACTGGTCGCTCGCTACCGACGGCACCGACCTGGCGACCGGCATCGCCAATTACACGGTGCAGAAGCTCTGCCCCCAGGGGACGCCCGCCGCGTACGCGGGTGGGAGCCTGAAGGGCGCTCCCCGGAAATTCGCGGGCATCGCGCCGCAGAACGAGCTGTACCAGGCGTCCGCGGGGGTCTTCAAGCAGGTCCTGAACGCACACGGGTGCTCGGTGGACAACTTCCAGTACGCCTTGGACCTCGGCACCGAGTCTCAGCAGGCTGCCAACCTCGTCGCGCAATTGAAGTCGGGCGGCTACACCACGATCCTGTGCGGGTGCGACCCCATCTTCCCGGTGTACCTGTCGGGCCAGGCCGCCCAGCAGGGGTACTTCCCCGAGTTCGTCGAGATCGGTGCAGCACTGGTCGACCAGGACTACGTGGGACAGCTCTACAACCAGCAGTTCTACGCCCATGCCTTCGGGATCAGCCCCAACTTGGCGACGGTCCCCTACACCCAGACGATTGGGTACGCGGCGTACAAGACGGTCCGCCAGGACGAGCCGGCCTTCTTCGTCGACATCATCTACCTGCAGATGGAGATGCTCGCCATCGGGATCCAGATGGCGGGTCCGACCTTGACCGCGGCGACGTACCAAGCCGGCATGTTCGCCTACCCGCCGCGACTGGGCCCGGCCGGGCTGTGGGGGTTCAACACGAATCAGCACACGATCCCGAACGACTTCAGAGAAGTGTGCTGGAGTCCGAGCACCGTGTCTCCGAACAACAACAAGGCGGGCGCGTACAACCAGACGTCCAACCAGAGGTGGACTGAGAACAACGTCCCGGCAGGCCCGCCCGGCTGTCCCATCCCGTCGGGATGAGAACGGCGACCACCCCGCTCGAACAAGTCGTCAAACCGGCGACCGCGGTGTTCGAACGGTGGAATCGACTCTCCGGCCGCCTCCGCGGCGCGCTCGTCGTCGGATTGGTGGTCCTCGTCTACTTCGCGTTGTTCAGCGCGACCGGCAGGCACGGTTGGGTGCACAAGCACGCGCCGATCGGGTTCATTCTCGTCGGCGTGGTGTACGGCTCGGTCAACGCCCTCGGGGCGATGGGCCTCATCCTCGTCTACCGCGCCAACCGCTTCATCAACTTCGCCCACGGCGCGCTCGGCAGCTTCGTCGGCGTGCTCACCATCGGACTGGTCAAGGTGCACGGGCTCAACTACTGGCTGGCGCTGCCCCTGGCCGTGATCGTGGGTGGCCTCGTCGGTGGGCTCATCGAGGTGTCGACCATCAGCCGATTCCGCCATTCCCCCCGCCTGGTGCTGCTCGTGGCGAGCGTGGGCCTGGCTCAGGTCCTGGGCGGGCTCGAGTTCCTGGGCTCCAAACACGAGGGATTCATCGCCCTGACTGGTGCCTTCGCGCCCCCGTTCAACATTTCGATACCAATCGACGTCTATACGTTCCATAGCGCTGAGATCCTCGCCGTGGCGGTGGTGCCACTGGTCGTCGCGGGCCTCGCGTGGTTCTTACTCAAGACCAACGCCGGCGTCGCGGTGCGCGCCGCGGCCGAGAACAGCGACCGGGCCCTGCTGCTCGGCATCCCGGTGCGCCGCCTGTCCACCCTCGTGTGGACGATCGCAGGGGCGCTGGCCGTGCTGACCTACATGCTGTCGGCCCCGTTCGAGGGCGTGAAACCCGGTGTCGCCTCGAACGGGCCGATCACGCTGTTGCCGATGCTCGCCATCGCCGTGGTGGCGCGCATGGAGAGCCTTCCCATCGCGTTCGCGGGCGGCATCGCCCTCGGCATCATGGAAGCACTGGTCCGGTGGAACACGACGGGCAATCCCGCCATCATCTGGGCCTTCTACCTGGCCGTGATCGTGATCGCCCTGCTCGCCCAGTCCGGCAAGCTGTCACGAGCCCAGGAGTCCGGGGCGTCGTCGTGGTCCGCGGTGGGCGCCCTGAAGGCGATCCCGACCGAGCTGCGGAAACTGCCCGAGGTCAAATGGGGCCGCCGCGCCCTGCTGCTCGGCGTCGCGCTGGCGTTCATCTTCGTGCCCCATGGGTGGGGACCGAGCAGCCAGCTCTTGGCGGGCTTTGCCATCGTCTGGGCCATGATCGGCGTGTCGTTGGTGGTGCTCACCGGTTGGGCGGGACAGATCAGCTTGGGACAGTTCGGCATCGCCGGCGTCGCCGGGGTGGTCGCCGGGAACATGGTCGCCCACTGGAACAGCGACTTCTTCTTCGTGATCGCCGTGTCCGGGATCGTCGGTGCTGTCGTGGCTCTGTTGGTCGGTCTTCCCGCACTTCGGATCAAGGGGCTGTTCCTGGCGGTCACGACGCTCGCGCTCGCCATCGCACTGGACCAGTACTTCTTGAACCAGGCCACCTTCCCGCAGTTCATCCCGGCGCAAGGCGTGCCACGCCCGCTTCTGCTGCAGCGGTTCGACCTCGGCAACGAGTACGAGATGTACATCGTGTGTGTGATTTTCCTGGGTCTGGCGATCCTGGCAGCCAACGGCCTGCGCAAGGCGCGCGCCGGGCGCGTGCTGATCGGTACCAAGGACAACGAGCGCGCCGCCGCGTCCGCAGCGGTTCCCACGACGCAGATCAAGCTGGCCGGTTTCGCAGTGGCCGGGGTGATCGCCGGCGTCGCCGGCGCGCTCGACGTCTTCCTGCTTCAGGCCATCAACCCGGGAAGCTTCCCCCCCGTCGACTCGATCACCGTCTTCGGTTACTCGGTCATCGGCGGGCTCGGGTCCGTGACCGGCGTCCTCATGGGGGTGCTCGGCTTCAAGTACCTCGAGTCCATCACCGCGCTCGGACAAGTGCACCTGCTCATCAGCGGCTCGGCCCTGCTGTGGGTGCTCCAGGTCCTGCCGGGAGGCCTCGGCCAGCTCGTCTACGGCGTACGTGACCGGCTGTTGCGGGTGGTCGCCGACCGGCGCGGCATCGTCGTCCCCAGCCTGGTGGCCGACAAGCGCCAGGCCAAGGAAGAGGGCCTCCCGGGCGAGGTCGACCTGTTGACCACGCTCGCGTCCGGGAACGGGTCTCGCCAGGCGGTCACCGAGGAGAAAGAACACAAAGAACCCGTGGCGGCGGAGTCAGGACGATGAACGACGACTCGATGCCGGCCGGGTCCGTCGACACGGCACCGCAGGACACCACCGTCCTGCCGGTCGTCGACGCCGACATCGACGCGGCCCCACGGCCCGACTCCGACGGGAAGCTCCTGTCGTGCCAGGACATCGACATGTCGTACGGGTCGGTGCAGATCCTGTTCGGCGTCAACTTCGACGTCGAAAAGGACGAGCTGGTCGCATTACTGGGCACCAACGGAGCCGGTAAGTCGACCCTGCTCAAGGGGATCTGCGGCCTCGTGCGGCCCAAGCGGGGCAAGGTCTTCTTCAAGGGCGAGGACATCACGAAGCTGCCGGCCGACGTGACCGCCCGGCGAGGTATCTCGATGATGCCGGGCGGGAAGGGCGTGTTCCCGACCCTGACCGTCGCCGAGAACCTCAAGATGGCGGCGTGGCTCATCCGCGATCACCCGGCGCGGGTGGAGAAAGCGCGCGAGGAGGTCCTCGAGCTGTTCCCGATCCTCTCCCAGCGCTACCACCAGATGGCGGGGAACCTCTCCGGGGGCGAGCAGCAGATGCTGGCGCTGGGCTCGGCGCTCATGACTCGGCCCGAACTGCTCATGATCGACGAGCTCTCGCTCGGGCTGGCGCCCACCATCGTCGGCCAGCTGCTCGAAGTGGTCGAGGAGGTCCACCGGCGCGGGACGACCGTCGTCATCGTCGAGCAATCGGTCAACATCGCCCTCAACCTGGCCAAGCGGGCGGCGTTCATGGAGAAGGGCGAGGTCCGATTCGAAGGGCCCGCCGCCGAGCTCCTCGAACGGCCCGACATCCTGCGGTCGGTGTTCATCGCCGGGGCTTCCGCGGTGGAGGAGCCCGCCCCGACGCCGATCGCGCCCGCCAACGGCCACACCGACAGCCGGACCGGGGACGTCACGACGCTGCACGCCCCGGAGCCCGAACCAGAGCCGACGCGAGTGGCGGAGGACGCCAAGACCGTCCTCGAGTGCCGCCAGGTGGTGAAGACCTTCGGCGGCATCACCGCCGTCGACTACGTGGACCTGGCGGTGCGCAAGGGCGAGATCGTGGGGCTCATCGGGCACAACGGCGCGGGCAAGACCACGCTCATGGACTGCATCTCGGGCTTTCTCGCCCTGGACGAAGGCCGGGTGATCCTGCGCGGCGTCGACATCACCGAGTGGGCCCCCAATCTACGGGCCAAGGGCGCGTTGGGGCGCTCGTTCCAGGACGCCCTGCTCTACCCGACCCTGACCGTGGCCGAGACGATCGCGGTGGCGTGCGAGCGCCACCTCATGAGCCGCGACATGTTCGCGGCTGCCTTGCAACTGCCCGCGTCGTACGAGTCGGAGGTCGCCGCCATGGCCGTCGTCGACCGGCTTGTCGACCTGATGGGACTCGAGGCCTACCGGGAGAAGTTGACGGGAGAGCTCTCCACCGGGACCCGCCGCATCGTCGACCTGGCGTGCATCATGGCCCAGGATCCCGAGGTGCTGATGCTGGACGAGCCGTCCGGAGGCATCGCCCAGAAAGAGACTGAGGCCCTCGGCCCTCTCCTGCGTCGCGTCCGGGAGCAGACGGGGTGCTCGATCCTGATCATCGAACACGACATGCCGATGCTGAGCTCGCTGTGCGACCGGCTCGTCGCCCTCGAGCTTGGCCACGTGATCGCGGAAGGCACCCCTGAGGAGGTGCTCGCCCACCCGGCCGTCATCGCTTCGTACCTCGGAACCGACGAGAAGGCCGTCGCCCGTTCCGGCACCACGGCCTGACCGGCAAGCCGACCGTCAGCGAGCAGGTCCCGAGGTGGTCGGGGCCTCGGGGTCGCCCTCGAATTCGGGCCGGGGGCGCGTCGGATAGCGCGGGTCCATCGCCTCGAGCGTCTCGATCAGTACCCGGCTCACGACCCAGTTTCGGTACCACTTGTGATCGGCGGGGACGACGTACCACGGTGCCACCTCGGTCGAGGTCCGCTCGAGCGCCTCGGTGTACGCCGTCTGGTACCGGGCCCACCGCTCTCGCTCCATGAAGTCCGACGGACTGGTCTTCCACCGCTTGTCGGGGCGCTCGAGTCGCTCCTTCAGGCGCCTGCCCTGTTCTTCGAACGAGATGTGCAGGAACAGCTTCACCACCGTGGTGCCGCGGCTGGCGAGCAACCGCTCGAACGCGTTGATGTGGTCGTAGCGGGCCCGCCACACGTGTTCGGGCACGAGATCGTGGACCCGCACGACCAGGACGTCCTCGTAGTGCGATCGGTTGAACACCCCGATCTCCCCCGCCGCTGGGGTGCGACGGTGCACCCGCCACAGAAAATCGTGGGCCGACTCCTCGCCGGTCGGCTGCTTGAACGAGGCCACTCGGGTTGCCTGCGGGTTGACGCCCCGGAAGACGTGCTTGATCGTGCCGTCCTTGCCCGAGGCGTCGAGGCCTTGGAGCACCACCAGCAGCGAGCGCTCGGCTTCTGCCCACAGCCGGTCCTGGAGAGTGAACAGCTCGTCGCTCAGGTCGGCGAGGGCCGTCCCGGTCGCGTCGCGGTCCCCCGGTGCGCCCGCCGTGGACCCGGGGTCGAGCTTTCCCAGGTTCACCCGCTCCCCCGGGCGCAGTCGCCACCGGGCGCTGTCGTGCCTGGACGCCTTGGCGTTCGCCAAGTCAAGCTCCCAACTGACTTCTGAGCTCGTCGAGGTCCCGGCGCAACGATGCCACCTCGGCCCTCAGCGCAGCGACCTCAGTCGCGAGCCTCGGCGGCATCTCTCCCGACCCCAATTGGGTGTCGGCACTTCGCGTTTCGGTAGCACGTGTGCCGGGGTCAGGAGCATGCGACGGGTGCGTGGAGGTCGGGTGTGTCGCTTCGGCCGGCTGCGCCCCCAGGAGATGCGCGTAACGGTCCTCCTTCTGGCCCGGAACGCGGTCCAGCCGGACCACCAACGGCTCGTCCCGGTTCGCCAGCGCCTCGAGCTCTGCCACGACCTCCGGGAGGTCCCCGAACCCCACCATGCGCTCGGTCCGGACTCGCAGCTCTCCCGGGGTCTGCGGACCCCGCAGCATCAACACGGCCAACAGGGCAAGGGGCCGGGCCCCGAGCCCGAGCGCCTCGTCCAGGGTGTGCCGGAACCGAAGAGCCGAGCGCCCGTGGGACGGGTGGACGAACGCCGCCAACCCGCGCGATTTGATCCGTGTGATCGCCTCTTCCGCAGTGCGCTCCTCGTAGTGGACGACGGGGTCGCGGTTCGAGGTCTGATTGGAGGCGAGTGTCAACGCGTTGAGCGTGAGCGGGTACTGCTGGGGCGTCGTCAGCTGTTTCTCGACCAGCGACCCGAGGACGCGCAGCTCGGGTCCGCTCAGGTCCACCGCGCCGAGCATACGGTGGACGGACGCGGAATAGTGGCCGTAGGAACGAGCTCGCCCGGGCCGTCCGGGGCGAACGAGAGGAGGCGCCATGGAAGTGAAGGAACTGGGCCATCTCGTGCTGTACGTCCGCAACCTCGAGCGCTCGGCCGCGTTCTACCGCGACGTGCTCGGATGGCGGCAGCTGGCTCCGGGCATCGAGCTGGGGTTCCCGGCCGCGGCGTTCGCCGCCCCGTCGGGCCGAACCCATCACGAGCTGCTTCTCATCGAGGTCGGCGAGGACGCCCAGCCGATCCCGCCGGGGAGGCGGGTCGGTCTGTACCACTTCGGCTTGAAGGTCGGCGACTCGGACGACGAGCTACGGGAGGCGCTGCGCGCCGTCGAGGACGCCGGCGCCACGGTGGTCGGCGCGAGCGATCACACCGTGACGCACAGCTTGTACGTCAAGGATCCCGATGGCAACGAGATCGAGCTGTACGTGGACGTGCCCGGTATCGACTGGGCCGAGGATCCTGCCGCGGTCTTCAGTCCGATCAAGCCGCTTCGCCTGTAACGCGCCGGGTTCGCGAGCCTGGAACGCGTTTCTGACGGGTCCGGGTCCTTGACATGGGGGTCTCCACCTGGTCTAGTCCAAATCAGCCAAACGGCTGGACGTCTCGGGTCGCCCGCGTGGCGGGCCCATCGGGGTGGATGGCCGAGATGGTTGAGACGCCGGGACGCCTGGACACCGGGACTGTGCCGGCGCTGGCGATGGGGGTTGCACTTGACGACCGAAGCAGATCCCTCCGCAGCACAGCCCGTCTGGCTGGACCCGGATACGAAGACGCTCCACCGACTGGGCTACGCCCAGGAGCTCAGCCGTCGGATGGGGGCGTTCTCGAACTTCGCGGTGTCCTTCACGATCATCTCGATCCTCTCGGGCTGCCTGACGGCGTACGGCATCGCCATGACCAACGGCGGGCCGATCGACATGACCTGGGGGTGGATTTTCGTCGGCATCATGACCCTCATCGTCGGCCTGGGCATGGCCGAGGTGTGCTCGGCCTACCCGACGGCCGGAGGCCTCTACTACTGGTCGGCCAAGCTCGCCAAGAAGAACGGTGCCGCGTGGAGCTGGTTCACAGGGTGGTTCAACCTGCTCGGACAAGTGGCGGTGACCGCCGGTATCGATTACGGATTTGCGCTCTTCTTCAATGCCTTCCTCAACCTGACCACGGGGTGGCCGGCCACACCCGGACACACGCTGCTCATCTATGCGGGCATCCTCGTCGTGCACGCCGCGCTGAACATCTTCGGCGTGCGGGTGGTCGCTTTCCTTTCCGACGTCAGCGTGTGGTGGCACCTCCTTGGGGTGCTGCTGATCACCATCGTCTTGTTCGCGGTCCCCGCCCATCACGCGTCGGCCTCGTTCGTGTTCACCAAGCTGGTGAACCAGACCGGTTTCCACAACTCGTTCTACGTGTTCATGATCGGCCTGCTGCTGGCGCAGTACACCCTCACGGGGTACGACGCCTCGGCCCACATGACCGAGGAGACCCGCGACCCCGGGGTGGCCGGACCGAAGGGCATCATCACCTCCATCTGGGTGTCAGTGATCGCCGGATTCGTCCTGCTGGTCGGGATCACCTACGCCATCACAACGAACTACAACAGCGCAGAGGCCTCGGCGACCGGTGTGCCCCCCGTCCAGATCTGGATCGACGCAATCGGCCGCCGAGGGGGGGAGCTCCTCTTGCTGGTGGCGCTGGTCGCCCAGGCCTACTGCGGCATGGCGTCGGTGACCGCCAACTCGCGCATGATCTACGCGTTTTCGCGTGACGGAGCCATCCCAGGATCGAAGTTCTGGCACCACATCAACCCGCGCACGCGCACGCCAACCCGTTCCATCTACTTCGCCGTCGTGTTCGCATTCATCCTCGCCATACCGTCCCTGTGGAGCAGCGTGGCCTATGGCGCCGTGATCTCGATCGCGGTGATCGGCCTCTACATCGCCTACGTGATCCCGACCCTGCTGCGACGGCTGGCCGGTAAGAGCTTCCAAGCCGGACCGTGGCACCTCGGGCGTTGGAGCCCGGTCATCGGGTGGGTAGGGGTCATCTGGGTGGGCGTCATCACGGTGCTTTTCGTGCTTCCCACGGCGAGCCCCATCACCTGGCACACCTTCAACTACACCCCCGTCGCCGTCGGCGTCGTACTGCTGTACGCCGGCATCTTCTGGCTGGTGAGCGCGCGCAAATGGTTCAAGGGCCCGCGGGCCCAGGGCGACGAGGCCGCGCTCGAGGCGATCGAGCAACGCCTGGAGACGGCCGAGGAGCTCGAGGCCACCTTCTGATGCCGCGGTGACCGAAGCGCCTGGGCATCCACACGGCGCGGGTCCGGTGGTGACGGTGTTTCGGTCGCGGCTCCGACCCGGCGAGGCGACCGAGTACGGCGAATGGGCCGGTCGGATGCTCGAACTGGCCCGGGCGATGCCGGGCTTCGTCGACTTCAAGACGTTCCAGGCCGACGACGGCGAGCGCGTGTCGGTCATCACGTTCGCCAACCTCGACGCGCAGCGAGCCTGGCGCGACCATCCCGAGCACCGCGTCGCGCAGCAGCTCGGCCGCGAGCGGTTCTACCAGTCCTACGCCATCCAAGTGGCCGAGGTGATCGGGGAGCACCGCTTTCCTCGTTGACGCCCGAATCCGGGCTGACCCGGGGCGCCGGGCCGCGGGACGAGTCAGGTCGACGTCGTGCTCTGCGCCGAAGGGCCACGGGTGGGTTGGGGAGCGCCCCCGGCCGCTTCGTTCGTGACGGCGAAGGTGCTCACCCGCACCGACGGGTCGACGCTGAAGGCGACGTAGGTGGGGTGGCCCCCGAGCAGGCCGAGCGAGATGGCCCGACCGTTGACGAACCCCCACAACTGGTACGTCCGATGCGCGGCCAACCGAGGGAGGTGCGCGTTGAGTGCGAACGCCGATCCGTTCGGCAGGATGACCAGCTCGACCGCCGCCTGGCCGCCGTTCGGGCTGGTCGGCGCGGTGGCCAGCACGACCTTCTGGGCGCCCGGGTCCACCAGGGCGCGCAGGACCGAGGTGGTCAGGCCCGGCTGAGCGTTGGCGGCGGCGAGCTGCGACACCCGGTGGTCGAGCCGCCCGACCTGGACGGCCAGCAACGCGATGACGGCAGCTGCGGCCGCGGCCACCGCTCCCGCCCCCGTCCACGCGACTCGCCGACGACGACGCCGGAGCGTCGAAGGAGCCCCGGTCCCGGTCCCCACGCCCGCCGTCACCAATGCCAGCGGGGCGGGGGTGCGCTCCTCCAGGGGCGTGCGGGCGATGCGCGCCGCGATGCGGTCCCACAGCTCGGCCGGCGCGTCGGCGCCGGCGTTGGCGATGAGCCCGACCACCTCGTGGTGCTCGGCGACCTCGGACGCACATCGGGGGCAGGTCGCGATGTGGTCGGACACCACGACCGTCTCGTCGTCGTCGGTGGCGTCGAGCGCGTACGCCCCGAGCAGGCCGGCGATCTCGTCGTGGCTCATCGGTCGGTCCACGCCGCCTCCACCCCGTGCTGAGCCAGCGCCGTGCGCAGCCGCCTCAGCCCGCTGCGGATCCGGCTCTTGACGGTCCCCTCGGGCTGACCCAGCAACGAGGCCACCTCCCGGTAGGTGTGGCCTTCGAAGTAGGCCATCTCGATGGCGGCCCGCTCGTCGGCGGGAAGGCTCGTGACGGCGGCCTTCACTTGTTCGGCGATGGCGAGGTCCCACGCCTGGTGCTCGATGTCGTAACCCGAGGAGGCCGTCTCTCGCAGGGTGCGCTCCTCCCGCCGCTTGCGGGCCGACTCCGACCGCAGGATGTCGACCGCCTTGCCGTGTGCCTTGGTGACGAGGAACGTGCGCAGCGCCCCCCGACCCGGGTCGAAGCGCTCGGGGGCATCCCACAGCTCGACGAACACCTCCTGCGTGACCTCTTCGGCCAGATTGGGGGAACCGAGCACCCGCCGCGCCAGGGCCAGGACGGCACCGCCGTGCCGGCGGTACGCCTCGGCTAGCGCGGGCTCGTGCATGCGCGCGATCGCCACCATCAAGGCGGCGTCGCTGGCCGTCTCGAGCACCAGCATCTCAACCCCTAGTTCGGCGCCGACCCCGTGCGTGGATGAGAGCGGCCCGAGAATGCCCTCACGGACATCCGGGCGGGGCGTGGTGCCGAAGAACGGTCGTGGCCACCGACGTCGAGAGCCTCATCCACCGGTCCGCCCGGCTCGACGTGACCGATGTCGACTTCGGGGCGTTCGCACGCCACCCGCTCGACCCCGCGACGCTCCGATGCCTGCGCTACATGCACGACGTGGAGGGCCACACCGCCTGTTACCTGCGCGACGTCCTGGCCACGCGTGCGCATCGCGATCCCGAGATCACCGGGTTCCTGGCGTGCTGGTGTTACGAGGAGCATTGGCACGGCGACGCCCTCGCGGCGGTCCTGCGCGCTCACGGCGAGGTCGCCGGCTCCCGCCGGATCGCGGTCGCCCGGCAGAGCCTGCCGCGACGCGACACACTCAGGCCGCTCGCGTTCACCCTGGCGTCGGGGATCACGCGTCACATCGTGGCGGTCCACATGACCTGGGGTGCCATCAACGAGTGGACGACGCAGGTCGGGTACGGCCGCCTGGCCAGCAGGGCGGGTCACCCGGTTCTCACCGAGCTCCTGCGCCGCATCATGCGCCAGGAGGGACGGCACATCGATTTCTACGCCTTCCAGGCTCGGCACCGGCTGGCCGAGAGCGCCGCCGCCCGGCGGGTCACCCGATTCGCCCTGCGGCGGTACTGGGCACCGGTGGGTTCCGGCGTGATGCCCCACGACGAGCTGCGATTCCTGGTCAGCCACCTCTTCGGGGACCCCGAGGGACGGGCCGCGGCCCGGCGCATCGACCGGATGGTCGGGCGTCTCCCCGGCCTCGAGGGCCTGCACCTGGCCGAGGAGGCGGCCCGTCGCCTGGCGGGCCCACCGGCCGAATACGCTTCGACGGCGGTCGTCTCGTTCTCCGACCACGCACAACGGAAAGGGCACACCCATGCTTGCTGAGATCTTCGGAGTGGACGGGATCATCGTCGTCGTGGTCGTGGTGGCCGTGCTGTTCGGGGGTAGCCAGATTCCCAAGCTGGCCCGTTCGCTCGGGTCGGCCCGGAGCGAATTCAAGAAGGGCCTCGACCAGGCGTCGGACACACCGACCTCCGACTCCGGGGCACGCGCCGAGGGATCAGCGGGATCGGCGTAGTACCACCGCACCCCGGCCGCACCCCCGCCGCCCACCAGTAGCCAGGGCGGCCTCGACATGAGCCCGTGACACGACCGAGGCGTCGCGATGCACGCGGGCGCGGCATCGTCAGCGCGCTGGCGCTCGCCGCCGCTGGGGGCTTGGGGGCGTGCAGTTCGAACCGTCCGGCCGCCGTCACGTACCCGACCGTGCCGGCCGACCTCACGGCGACCGCCGTCCCTTCCTTCTACCTGCCGCCCCAGCCGTTGCCGCGGGCGTCGCCCGGCACGATCATCCGGGCCGAGAAGGTGGTGGGCGTGCCGGGCGGCCCGACGGGCACCACCTTGTGGAGGATCCTCTACCACTCCCGCTCCATCTACGGCGCCGACATCGCCGAATCCGGCTACGCGGTTGCGCCCGATGGCCCCGCCCCACCGGGAGGGCGACCCCTGCTGTCGTGGGCGCACGGCACCGTCGGGTATGCCGGCATCTGCGCCCTCTCGGTGTTCTCGACGCACGGCGGGGGCGTCTACTTCGTGCCCGGCCTCGCCGACTTCATCCGGGCCGGCTTCGTCGTCGCGGCCGCCGACTACGAAGGCCTCGGGACGCCGGGCCTGCACCCCTACCTCGTCGGGGAGAGCGAGGGCCGCGCCGTTCTGGACGCGGCGCGCGCCGCGCGGCGGCTCCCGGGCGTCGTGACGAGCAGCACGGTGATCGTCTACGGCCACTCCGAGGGCGGACACGCCGCGCTGTTCGCGGGCGAGATCGCCCGCCGGTACGCCCCCGACCTGCACATCGCGGGGGTCGTGGCGGCCGCCCCGGTCACGGGCCTTCCGACCCTCTTGACGGTGGCGACCTCGCCGGGCGGGCAGAGGATCCTCGATATCACCATGCCGGCCGCCTACACGTGGGTCAGGACCTACCGCGACCTGCCCAGCGCGGCCCTGCTCACCCCGACCGGCGCCCGGGTGGCCGCCTCGGTGGTGCCGGCCGGTTGCCAGGGGGCCGTGGAGACGGCCATCGCCGACCAGCACCTCACGCCGGCCGAGATCTTCGTACCCCATGCGACGACCAATCCCGTCGTCATGGCCCATGCGCGCCTCAACGATCCCGGCCGCCGGGCGACCGAGGCGCCGATGCTCGTCGTCCAGGGAACGGCCGACATCACCGTTCCCGTTGCATTCACCGACGCGTACGTCACCACCAAGGCGTGTCCGATCGGCGACCGCATCGACTACGAACACGTTGCCGGCGCGACCCACACCACGGTGCTCTTCGCCGGCATCGCGACCATCGATGAGTGGATGGCGGCCCGGCTGCGCGGCGCGCCGGCTCCCTCCACCTGCGGTCAACCCGGCGGAGCGGCGACCCTCTTCCCGTAGTGGCCAGAACGTCGAGGCCACCCGACTCTCGTCATTCGGGTTCGTCGTCCCAGTCGGCCATGTCCTCGACATCCGGGTCGCCCTCCGCGCCGTCCGCGCCTGCCCCCTGGCGGCTACGGAGCCAGGCGCTGATCTGGTCGGCGACCCGCTGGACGCCTCCTCCGACCCGGTCGACCATGGCCACGAAGCGCTCACCGTAGTGGTCGAGCGCGGTCGCGAACTCCTCTGAGACAGGAGGCTCCTGTCCGCGTCGCACGTAGTTTCCCGCCCGGATGCGGTCGAAGTCCCCGTCGCTCACCCACCGGACGAGCTGGCGGACCCGCCGTACGGCGAAGGGATGGCCGCGCACCAACTCGACCCGGAAGCGCGTGTGCCGCGCGTACAGGTCGTCCTCGTCCTCGTACTCGGTCGCCTGGCGGATGAACGCGTCCAGGTTCATGCCTTCGAGGGCTCCGCCCGCCATCCGCATGAGCATCTGACAGACGGGCAGGGGATCACCCAGGACGAGCGCGGCGGCGCGGTCGCTCGACAGCTCGGCCATCCTGGACCACTCGAGCAGCGCCAGGTACAGGGCGCGGATCGGCAGTCCCGCGAGGAGCGATCGGGGCAAGGCGCCCTGGACCACCTGCGAGATGATCATGAGCGCGGTGGTGTAGGTGTAGTGCTCGGACAGCACGTGGCCCGCCTCGTGGGTGAGGACGGCGCGTACCTCGACGGGTTGGTACGAGCCCACCAACGACGACGCCACGATCACGACCGGGTTGCGCGCCCCCACCGTCAGGGCGTTCACCATCGGCGTCTGGGTCACGTACAGCTCGGGCGTGTGATCGAGGTCGAGGACCAACACGCAGGCGCGGTAGCCGTTCCACAGATCGGGAAGCTGATCCTCGCCCACCCGCACGGCGTTGCCGAGGAGCACCTGACGGAATTGGCGCTCGTGGCCGAAGTCGCACAGGCGCTTCACGACCTGGTCCATCAAGGGGATCGAATGCAACGCCGCCGTGGCGGCGCGGTCCCCGGGGTGCTCGTACGCCTTGGCGCTGATGCCCTCGTAGCGTGGCGCCAGATCGATCGTCACCGGGCCCTCCTATCCCATGCGGCGGCCAAGAGGGCCGGAGGGAGATGTGGCGTCGATTACGACGCCTTGCGCCGGCGGGGCGACTTGGTGGCCGAGGCGACCGCGGCCTCGAGCTCGTCGCGGTTCATCTTCGACCGGCCAGCGATGCCGAGGTCCGAGGCGCGCGCCACGAGCTCCGCCTTGCTGAGAGCCGACAGGTCCTCGCCTCGGGACTCGCCCGAGGAACGGCGCTTCGACGACCGACCGCCGGCAGCGCCCCGCGCGTCGCCGCCGCCCGACGCGCCCACCAGCCGAGCCCCGGGACGGTGCTGGCGGGCTGCCTCGACGCTCGCCTGCAACGCCGCCATCAGGTCGACGACCGGCGTCGGCTGTGTCGCCGGGCGCTCGGTGACCACCACCTTGCCCTGACGCTTCTCCTCGATGAGCTCCTCCACCCGCCGCCGGTACTCGTCCTGGTAGTTGGCGGGGTCCCATTTGCTCGCCATGGACTCGATGAGGAGCTGCGCCGTCTTCGTCTCCCGCTCGGTGAAGTCGACGTCCCCGGGGAGGTCGCCGATCTCCTTGGTCGGGTCGCGGATCTCGTCCGCGTAGTACATCGTCTCGAGGGCGAGCACTGATTCCGTCGGCCGGATCGCCACCAGATGCTCCTTGGTGCGGAGCACGAGGGATGCGATGCCGACCTTGTGGGTGTCCTCCATCGCCTTGCGCAGCAACGCATAGGCGCGCACCGCCTGCTCGCCCTGGGGGCCCACGAAGTAGGTCGACTTGTAATAGATGGGGTCGATCTCGTTCAGGTCCACGAAGTCGGTGATCTCGATCGTCCGCGACCGGCCCGGCTCGACCGACTCGAGCTCCTCGGGGGAGACCATGACGTACTCGCCCCCGCCCAGGTCGTAGCCCTTCACCACCTCGGCGAACTCCACCTCGTCGCCGGTGCGCTCGTTGACGCGCTTCTGCCTCACCCGGTCGGGCGTGCCCGACTGGAACTGGTTGAAGCGGATGCTCTTGTCTTCCGTCGCCGTGTACAGCCCGACCGGCACGTTGACCAGCCCGAAGCTCAGCGACCCCGTCCAGATCGCCCTGGGCATGGCGGCTCCTTTCTCCGGAGGGGGACAACCAGTCAACCACGAGACAGGGCCTCTGACCAGGACCGGTACCCAGATCCACCACCCTGTTACACCCCCCGGCCACACTGACCAGGCAACGGCTGTCCGCCGACCAGGAGGTCCCGGTGTCAGGTGCACGGCTCAGGCTGATCGAAGACCACTCGCTCGAGCAGTTCGCCCAGGAGGCGGCGCTCGGCCTGGCTGAGCTCGACCAGGCCGACCTGGCCCCCGGGAACTTGACCCTGCGGCTCGGCCTCAGCCTCTGGATGCGGCGTGCCGGCATCGGCCTGCGCACGGCGCGCGACACCTTGCTCGACCTGCGCGAGGCGCTCATCACGGCGACCGGGATCGACGGCCGCACCGAGCCCGTCCCACTCGTCGTGAACGACCCGGCCACGAGCGCGCTGAGCCTCGCCCGTTACATCGACGGATTGCTACGCCGCGCCGCGCACCTGACCGCGTCGTCGCGTCTCGAGGTGGCCGAGCGCGCCCTCGCCTTGATGGCCGACTGAGTCGGCCGGCCTCCCCCCGGGCGGAACGGGGGCCGATCGGACCCGGGTAGCTTGGCCGAGTCGTGGCCCCATCAGGCGTCCCGCCCTCCGCGGCATCGTCGACGGGCGGTTCGTCCGAGCCGCTCGTCACGGCGCGCGGTCTCGTCAAGCGCTTCGGCGGCTTCGTGGCCGTCGACGGTGTCGACTTCGACATCGGCAAGGGCGAGGCCTACGGGTTCCTGGGCCCGAACGGGGCGGGCAAGACCTCGACCATGCGGATGATCGCCTGCATGTCGCCCGTGTCCGACGGCACGCTGCGGGTGCTCGGCCAGGATCCCGCCCGGCACGGGGCGGACATCCGCAGCCGGATCGGGCTCGTGCCCCAGGAGGACACGCTCGACCTGGAGCTGACGGTCCTCGACAACCTGCTCGTGTACGGCCGGTACTTCGACCTCCCGCGCAAGGTCATCCGCGAGCGCGCCGAGCAGCTGCTCGAGTTCACCCAGCTGTTGGACCGGGCGCACGACAAAGTCGAGCCCCTGTCGGGCGGGATGAAGCGCCGGCTCACGATCGCGCGCTCCCTCGTGTCGGACCCCGAGCTGTTGATCCTGGACGAGCCCACCACCGGGCTCGACCCCCAGGCCCGCCATCTCCTGTGGGACCGGCTCTACCGCTTGAAGCAGCAGGGCGTGACCCAGATCATCACCACCCATTACATGGACGAAGCCGAGCAGTTGTGCGATCGACTCGCCGTCATGGACCGGGGCCGATTCGCGGCCGAAGGCTCCCCCCGGGAGCTCATCGGCCGCTTCTCCACCCGCGAGGTCCTCGAGCTGCGCTTCCCCGGGGGCGGTGCCGAGGACGTGGCAGGCCGCCTCGACGGCCTGGTCGAGCGGACCGAGGTGCTCCCCGACCGCCTGCTGCTCTACACCGACGACGGAGAGGACACCCTGGGCGAGGTCCACCGGCTCGGCTTCTCGCCCGACAGCGCCCTCGTCCGGCGCTCGACCCTCGAAGACGTCTTTCTCCGGCTGACCGGCCGCACCCTGGTCGATTGACGTCGGTCGTACCGTGACCGTGCACGACGGGTCGGACGTCCACCCCCGACCACCCGGCGGTGCGGGTCCCGCTGCGGGTCCCGCTGCCGTGCCGCCGCGTCGGGCCCGCCCCCGATGGCTGCGCGCCACGGCGTACTGGCTCTACCAGTACAAGCGCACGTGGCGGGGGTCTCTCACCACGAGCTTCGTGTACCCGGTGCTGTACCTGACCGCCATCGGCAAGATCCTCGGATCGTTGATCCAGCAGCACTCCGGTCCCGTGGCCGGGGTTCCCTATCTCGACTTCCTGGCTCCCGGGCTTCTCGCTGCGACCGTGATGCAGGTCGGGGGGAGCGAGGCCATGTACCCCGTCATGGGGGCGATCAAGTGGCTGAAGACGTACTTCGCCATGCTCGCCACACCGCTCGAAGTCATCGACGTGCTCGGCGGGCACATGGCATGGATCGCCGCCCGGCTCACCATCGTGGCCACCATCTACCTCGGCATCATGGCCGCGTTGGGCACGGTCCACTCGGACCTGGCCATCGCCGCGCTACCCGCGGCGGTGGCGACCGGGCTGGCGTTCGCGGTGCCGATCGCAGCGTTTGCCTCCACCCAGCAGAACGACGCCGGATTCACGTCGATCTACCGATTCGGACTCATTCCGCTGTTCTTGTTCTCGGGCACGTTCTTCCCGGTCACGCTGCTGCCGGGATGGCTCCAACCCGTGGCCTACGCCACGCCGCTCTATCACGGTGTGGCCCTGTGCCGCGGCCTGGTGCTGGGACAGCTGGGGGCGTGGGCCGCGCTCGGACACGGCGCGTACCTGGCCGCGCTGATCGCGCTGGGGTTCCGCCTCGCCATGGTGACGTACCGACGCAGGCTCGTCACGTGAGCGACCTCGCGCTCCTGTTCCGGATCGCGCCGATCGGTGGGCTCGGGTCGCGGCGGGCCCGTCGCCTCGTCGAGCGGAACATCCGGGTCTACCGGAGGCAGTGGGTCTTCTTCGTGTCGGGGTTCTTCGAGCCCTTCTTCTATCTCCTATCGATCGGTGTGGGGCTGAGCAAGCTCGTCGGCCCGATCCATATCGACGGTCACGTGATCGCCTACACGGCGTTCGTCGCCCCGGGGCTGTTGGCGTCGTCCGCCATGAACGGTGCCATCTTGGACTCGACCTTCAACATCTTCTTCAAGCTGAAGATCGCCAAGACGTACGACGCCGTCCTGGCCACACCACTCGGGCCGCGCGATGTCGCTCTGGGCGAGCTGACGTGGTCGCTCATGCGGGGCTCGGCGTACTCGACCGCGTTCCTGGTGGTGATGGCCGGGCTGGGATACGTCCTCTCGCCCTGGGCCCTTCTGGCGCTACCCGCGGCGATGCTCGTCAGCTTCGCGTTCGCGGCGATGGGGATGGCGGCCACCACCTACATGCGCAGCTGGCAGGACTTCGACAAGGTGTCGCTCGCGCTCATCCCGCTCTTTCTGTTCTCCGGCACCTTCTTCCCGATCACCAGGTTCGCGGGGTGGCTGCAGGCGGTGGTGCGCGTGTCCCCGCTCTACCAGGGGGTGGCCCTTCTCCGGGGGCTCGACACCGGGTTGGTCAGCTGGACCCTCGCCGGACACGCCGCCTACCTCGCGGCCGTCGGTGTCGTCGGGCTCAGTGCCGCCGCGAGGCGGATGGCCACCCTCCTCCTTCCCTGACACGAACAGGGACCCGAAAGGCTAATATCCGTATATAGGTACGGATATACGGAGGTATAGGTGTCCGCTGCGTCGCACGATCACCCGGTCGACCCGGAGCGAGTGGCCGAAGCCCGCCGGGTCCTGATCTCGACCGAGGACGCGGGGCGACTCGCCGGGCTGCTGGGGCTGCTGTCGGACCCGGTCCGGGCGCGCTTGCTGTTCGCCCTGGCCGGAGTCGAGCGACTGTGCGTGGGCGACCTCGCCCTGGCGCTCGACGTGTCCGAAGACGCCGTGTCCTACGGGTTGCGGATGCTGCGAACGGCCGGGCTCGTGACGTTCCGGAAGGAAGGTCGCGTCGTGTTCTACTCGCTCGCCTCGGGCTTCCCCCATCCTCTGCTCGAGCACTGCCTGGGCGAGCTGCTGGCGATCGCCACGCCCGGCGACGAGGCATGACGGGCCGCACCCGATCATGAGGCTGGTGCACGCCCTCGGTCACGCCCTCACGATCGCAGGGTCGATGACGTGGGAGATCCTCTGGGCGCTCATCCTGGGGTTCACGTTGGCCGGCGTGGTCCAGGCCCTCGTCCGTCGAAGCACGATCGTGCGCCTCCTCGGTGACGAGCGACCGCGCACGCTGGCCACGGCGACGCTGCTCGGAGCGGCCTCGTCGTCGTGCTCGTACGCGGCGGTGGCCCTGACCCGGGCGCTGTTTCGGAGGGGCGCGAGCTTCACCGCCGCCATGGTGTTCGAGATCGCGTCGACCAACCTGGTGGTCGAGCTCGGCGTCATCCTGGCGCTCCTCCTGGGGTGGCAGTTCACCCTGGCCGAATTCGTGGGCGGACCGCTCATGATCGTGCTGGTCGCCGTGCTCTTTCGGCTCTTCCTGCGCACGCGACTCCTGGAGGCCGCTCGGGCCCAGGCCGACAAGGGGCTCACCGGGACCATGGAGGGCCACGCCGCCATGGACATGAGCGTCGACGGTGGGGGCGGGATCTGGCGACGCCTGTTTTCCCCCCACGGCTTCACCGCGGTGTCCCACATCTTCGTGATGGAGTGGGCCTCGGTCATCCGCGACGTGACCGTGGGGCTGCTGATCGCCGGAGCTGTGGCGGCGTGGGTGCCGAACAACTTCTGGCACCACCTCTTCCTCACCGGGCACCCGACCTGGAACGCCGCCCTGGGGCCCCTCATCGGCCCCGTGGTGAGCGTGCTCAGCTTCGTGTGCTCGATCGGCAACGTCCCGCTCGCCGCAGTGCTGTGGAACGGGGGGATCAGCTTCGGCGGGATCGTCGCGTACCTCTACGCCGATCTCATCATCATCCCGATCCTGTTCATCTACCGGAGGTACTACGGCACCCGCATGGCGCTGTTCATCCTCGTCACCTTCTTCGCCTCCATGGCGGCGGCGGGGTACGTCGTCGACGCGGTCTTCGGCGGGCTCGGATTGGTCCCGGCGACACGCCACGCCCGGGTCAGCGACATCCCCGTGACGTGGAACTACACGACCGTCCTCGACATCGCGTTCCTGGCATTGGCCGTCGTGCTCCTGGTGCGTTTCGTGCGCACCGGAGGCATCCCCATGCTCAAGGTCATGGGCGGTCCTCCACCCGCCACCGACGGCGCCGCCGAGGATGTCCACCAACCACACTCGATGACCGCGCCCGGAGACTGAACATTGTCGGGCGGCACGCCGTAGTCGAGATCGAAGGCGCCGGTCGACGGACGACCTACGCCGAGATCACACAGAGGGACGAGCGTGCAGATCGAGCGGCAGAACGGATTCGGTCGACGGAGGGTGTGGACCAAGGCGGGCATGGTCGCTGCCACCGGCGCCGCCATCGTCCTGGCAGGGTGTAGCGCGTCGGGCACGACGGGCGCGAGCACGGTGCACGCTCCCGCCGCCGTCCACGTCGGCCGTTCGTCCCTGGGCGCCATCCTCACCGACGGACGGGGTCGATCGGTCTACCTGTTCGAAAAGGATCACGGCCGCTCCACCTGCTACGGCGCGTGCGGGGGGCAGTGGCCTCCCGTCGAGACCGCCGGCGCGCCCGTGCCGGGAACGGGGACGATGCCCTCGCTTGTCGGCACCGCGGCCCGCACCGATGGGGCCATCCAGGTCACCTACGCGGGACATCCGCTCTACTACTTCGCAGGCGACAACAACCCGGGTGACACCACCGGTGAAGGCCTCCAGAACTTCGGCGGTGGTTGGGACCTGGTCTCCCCCGCCGGCCAGAAAGTGGAACAGGGTGGCCACTAACGTCGCTTTCGTGGGCCAGATCCGAGCGGTGGTCTCGAAGGGGATCGCCCTCCGGGCGCTCGGCGCGGCGGCGGCCGCCACGCTAGGGATCGACGCCTACGTCCACCTCGACGACGCCGGTTTCTACGACGCCGTGAAGACCTCGACCTTGAGCCAGGGGGATCTCTTCCGAGCCGAGGCCGCGCTGGCCATCGTGCTGGCGGCCGCCCTGCTCATCTGGCCCCAGCGGCTTCTAGTGTGGGCGGCGGCGTTCGCGGTCGCCGCCAGCGCGTTCGGCGCCGTCCTCCTGTACCGCTACGTCGACGTGGGGTCGATCGGGCCCCTGCCGAACATGTACGAGCCGACGTGGGTCTCACCTGGAAAGCTCATGTCCGCCTACGCCGAAGGCGCCGGCGTCCTACTCACCGCGCTGGGCACGTCGATCGTGGTGACCGGGCACCGAAGGGCACACCGCGCCCGGGTCTGAAGGCGCCATCGATCGCATCCGGAAGGCGAAGCGCGTCCGGATCCGGCAGCCTCGGCATCGACGTCGTCCGCCTGAGGCTCGTCGCGGTGGGGGATTATCCTGCGCCCATGACGACCCGTGACGACCTGCGGACCGAAGTGGACTCGGTCCTCCAGCGGCGAGGCTGGTGCCCCACCGGGACGACCGAATGGGGATTCCTCGACCGCAACGGCGTCCTCTTCGACGCCCACGCGGAAGACGACCCGGCGACGTTCGTGGCGGCGGAGGTGCGCGCCTTGCGACGCGAGGTCGATGCCATGGCGGCCGAGCGGGCCGGGGCCGGCAAGTCCTCGGAGACAGCCGCGTCGCGGGCGGCCGCTGACCTGGCGTCGCGCATCCAGGCGGAACTGGAGAACGCAGAACCGGGTGGTGACGACGACCGGCCCGGGCTGTGGGAGCGGGCCCGGGCGGCGGCGCTGCTCTTCTATCTCGAGCGCACCGGGCGCGGACCGGCGAGCACCGACAGAGTCGTGCGGGGGCGCGTCCCTACCGATGACGCGGCCGCGTTCGAGATCGCTCATCCGGTGCGCGTCGTCGGTGTCACGACGGTGGGCGAGCACCAGGCCACGACCAAGGTCACCCTGGCGCTCGATCCGACATTGAGCGCGGCGCAGGTCGCCGCGGTGTGGCAGCGGGTGCGCGCCGCAGTCCTTCGCCAGGGAGCACGCGGCCGGACCGTGAGCCGCAAGTCGCTCGCTCTGGCGCTGTTCGTCGCCCATCACCCCGGACGCCCCTGGGGCGAGCTGCGGCGAACCTGGAACCAGCTCTACTCGCACTGGGCGTTCAAGTCACCTGACCTCCGCGTGTTCCGCGACGCGGCGATGCGGGCCCGCCGCTACCTGTTGGAGCCTCCCGTGGCCGACGACTCCGATGCGGGCCGGTGGCACTGGGTGCACCGTCAGGCGGCGCGCCTTGCGTCCGGTGCGGGCGGCGGGTGACCGGCGCGGCCTGACCGGGCCCGACGCGGGGATGGGTAGGGTCGTCCCGTCACGGCGCGCGTACGGACGATCGAGGCGTCCGACATCGGCTCGTGGGTGGCGTGCATGGGCGTCGGGTTCCTACACCCCGTGGCCGACGGCTATGCCGAGTACTTCCTCCCCGATGTCGATCTGGAGCGCACCTGGGGAGCGTTCAAGTCCGACCGAGTGGTCGGGACGCTGCGGTCGTTCTCGACCGCGTTCACCGTGCCCGGGCCGGCCGAGGTGCAGGTCGCCGCGCTCACCAACGTCACCGTGGCCCCGACCCACAGGCGACAGGGATTGCTCACCGAGATGATCACCGCCGATCTACGCGCCAGCGCGGCGCGCCACGAGGCGATCGGGATCCTCATCGCGTCCGAGTACCCGATCTACGGTCGCTTCGGGTACGGGCCGGCGATCGAGGGAGCCTCGTATTCCGTCGACCTCAAGTCGGTCCGGTTCCTCCGGCCCGAGGGCGGGACGGTCGAGCTCGTCGACCTGGCCGGGTTGCGCAAGGAGGCGCCCACCCTCTACGACCGCTTCCGCTCGGGCCAGCCCGGGTCGATCGAGCGCGACGATCGCTGGTGGGACCGGGTGCTGCACCAGGTGGAGGTGCCGGGGGCCAAGCCCCCCGAGGGCTACCAGGCGATCTACCGGTCGCCGAGCGGCGAAGCCGAGGGGTACGTGCGCTACCACGCGTCCGAGGAGTGGGACGCCATGCGCCCGAAGGGGTTGTTGACGGTGGACGAGCTCGTCGCTCTGACGCCCGACGCGTACCAGCGCCTGTGGCGGTACTGCACCGACGTCGACCTCGTCACGAAACTCGAGGCCGGCAACCGCTCGGTTGTCGAGCTGCTCCCGTGGCTCCTGGCCGACGGGCGCGCCGTGCGCCAGACCGCAAGGTTCGACTTCGTGTGGGTGCGGGTCCTCGACGTGGGCGCGGCGCTGTCGGCGCGGCGCTACTCGGCGGAGGGCCGTCTGGTCATCAACGTGGTGGACCCGCTCGACCTCGCGACGGGACGCTTCGCCCTCGAAGGAGGCCCGGACGGCGCCACGTGCGCCCGTACCGAGGAAGCGGCCGACCTGTCGTTGGGCGTGGCCGCCCTGGGCTCCGCCTACATGGGCGCCGTGTCCGTGCGCACCCTGGCGGCGGCCGGGGCCGTCGAGGACCACCGCCCCGGTGCGCTCGCCCGGGCCGACGCCATGTTCGGTTCCGTCCCGGCACCGTGGTGCAACACCTGGTTCTGAGCTCCCGGGCCGGCGCGTCGATCCCCGCACCATCGTGGCGTTTGAGGACGTCGATGACGAGCGCCGCCGCCGGCGCCCGGCGGATCAGGGCCAGGCCCGCCACCGGTCGATGTCGACGGCGATCACCGGGCCGGGGGGAGCCGCGGCCCGGTACTGCGGGTACTTGGCCGCCAGGTAGCCCAGCGCCCGGTCACGGTCGCGCCCCCGCTCGACGACCCGCCCTGACCCGTCCACCCGGACCCACCACAGCGCGGACCACTCCTCCTCGTAGTGGTCGACGAGCAGCGAGGCGGCCGGGTTGGCTTGGATGTTCTGGAGCCTCCGGAGCGCGAGCGTCGACTTCGGCTTGGCGTCGACGGCCGAGTACACGGTGTCGCGCTCGAGCGCGAAGCAGCACGGGACGACGTGCGGCCGGAGGTCCGCGGTCAGTGTGGCGAGGCGGGCGACCCGGGCCTCGGCGAAGCGGCGCCGGGCCGTCGCCGCGTCCATGGCGCGGTGGTCAGGCTCCGAGCAGGGTGCTGGCGTTGGCGCAGAAGAGCCCAGGTGCTTCCGGGGCGGAACATCCGACCCGGGCGTAGTCGTCCACCGGCGTGGCCGTGCCTTCGGAGTGCGGGTAGTCGCTGCACAACATGAACAGGTCACCCGACTTGGCCGTGAGCCGGCCCGGCTGCTCGTACGAGAACGACGAGACCCGCACCTGGCGACGGAAGTACTCACTCGGGCGCAGCCCGAGCGGCGCGATCGGTTGTCCGTTCAACGTCGAGGTGAAGTCCCACCCACCGTCGAGCATGAGGAGGTACTGCGGCACCCAGATCGACGACAGCTCCACGATCCCCACGCACAGGTCGGGGTGGCGGGCCAGGACGCCGTTCACGATGAGGTCGGTCACCGCCACCGCCGCGGGCACCCACAAGAACACCGACTCGAGGACC
>Ga0307477_10000868_pt1 | contig 28738 bp, 22 predicted proteins | sample atmos_gasesECM2C_FD_203316 | JGI IMG/M metagenome (GOLD analysis project Ga0307477, IMG submission 203316) | Hardwood forest soil microbial communities from Morgan-Monroe State Forest, Indiana, United States - atmos_gasesECM2C_515 | ecosystem: Environmental > Terrestrial > Soil > Temperate...
CTCGTATGGGCGAGGGGTCGTAGTCCCCCGCCGCCGCCTCGTAGACTTGGACCCCTCGCCCATACGAGCCCGGAGGGAGGATGAGGTGGGGAGAACCGTCCACCCACGGCCCGCATCGGAGGGTTCCCCGGAGTCCCCACCCACAGCCTAGATCGAAGCCTCCACCCTTGCCGAGACCTTGCCGAGACCTTGCCGAGACCTACCCACCGTGTCAGACTCCGCGCCGCATCGTCATCGAGCCAGGAGATCGAAGCCACCGCGGAGGCTCCCTTGCTGCGAGGCATCTTCCAACCCAAGCCGCTGGGGGCCATCCTGGCCTCCGCGGAGGCTCCCGAGACTTCGCTGAAGCGGACGCTGGGGCCGGTGCAGCTGACCCTGCTCGGCATCGGCGCCATCATCGGCGCCGGCATCTTCTCGACCGTCGGCACCGCGGCGGCCGGCGGCGGCGACCACCTCGGGGCCGGGCCGGCGCTCGTGCTGTCGTTCGTGATCACCGCGATCACCTGCGGCTTCGCGGCCCTCTGCTACGCCGAGTTCGCCTCGATGGTGCCGATCTCGGGGTCCGCCTACACCTACGCCTACGCCACCCTGGGCGAGCTCATCGGCTGGATCATCGGCTGGGACCTCATCATCGAGTATGCCGTGGGCAACGTCGCCGTCGCCATCTCCTGGGCTGGCTACTTCCAGGCGCTGCTGCGCGGCTTCGGCATCCTCTTCCCCGACTGGCTGGCCACCGACCTGCGCACCGCGGTCGAGTCGGCCCACCAGGTGGCGGCGGCGAAAGCCTCCGGGGTCGACCCGGCCACCCTGGGCGACGCCGTGGCGCAGGGGGCGCGGGCCATGGCCCAGGCGCCGCACCTCGGCGGCGTGCCGATCGTCTTCAACCTGCCGGCCTTCGCCATCGTCATGCTGGTGACCGTCGTGCTGGTCATCGGCATCCGCGAGAGCGCCTGGTTCAACTCCTCGATGGTCACCCTGAAGCTGGCGATCATCACCGTCTTCGTCGTCCTCGGCGGCTTCTACGTCAAGCCGGCCAACTGGCACCCGTTCGCGCCGAACGGCTTCAAGGGCATCTCGGCCGCGGCCGCCATCATCTTCTTCGCCTACATCGGCTTCGACGCCGTGTCGACGGCCGCCGAGGAGACCCGCAACCCGAAGCGAGACATGCCGATCGCGATCATCTCCAGCCTGGTGATCTGCACCGTCATCTACATCGCGGTGGCGATCGTGCTCACTGGCATGGTGCCCTGGCGGCAGCTGGGCACCGCGGAGCCGCTGGCCACGGCCTTCTCGGCGCTGGGGATGAAATGGCCGGCGGCGTTCATCTCGCTCGGCGCGGTGTTCGCGACCACCTCGGTGCTGGTGGTCTTCCAGCTCGGCCAGCCGCGCATCTTCTTCTCCATGGCGCGCGACGGCCTGCTGCCGCAGTGGGCGGCGCGCGTCCATCCCCGCTTCCGCACGCCGCACGTCACGACCTGGATCACCGGCATCGCGGTGGCGGTCTTCGCCGGCCTGCTCAACATCAACGAGGTGGTCGAGCTCACCAACATCGGCACCCTCTTCGCCTTCCTGCTGGTCTGCATCGGCATCATCGTCCTGCGCTACAAGGACCCCGACCGGCCGCGGCCGTTCCGGGTGCCGCTGGGCCCCTGGCTGCTGCCGCTGCTGGGCGCCGGCTCCTGCGTCTTCCTCATGGTGTACCTGCCGCCCTCCTCGTGGTGGCGCTTCATCGGCTGGCTGGTGCTCGGCATGTCGATCTACTTCTCCTACGGCTACAGCCAGAGCGTAGTCGGCCGCGAGCTCGGCCGGCCCTCGCGCACGCCGGCGACCCTGCAGGCGGCGGCGCTCGGCTTCCTGCTGCTGGCCATCGGGCTGTTCACCATCCCCCACGACGCGTCGCTGCCGCGCCTCTTCTCCCTGGCCCTGGCGGCTCCCGGCGCGCCCCCGGGAACCGCCGGGGCCGCCGCCGCCGGAGCCGCCGCGCCGTCCGCCGAGCACCTGCGGGCGCTGGTGGGCCTGGCCATCGTCGCGGCCGGCCTGGCGATGGGCGCCGGCGGCCTGCTGGCCGAGTGGCGCCGGCGGACGCCGGGTCCTGCGGTGCCGCCGCGGGCCACCCGGACCGGCTAGCGCACTAGAATAGGGGCGGCCGCCGCCGACTCTGGCCTCGGCGCACGCCATCGACGGTCGCGAGAGCCGGGAACGACAGTCAGGGACCCGAGAGACGAGATTTAGAGATGATCCTTCTCGACCTGATGGGCGGCGTCGCGCTGCTGTTGTGGGGCCTCCACATGGTCCACAGCGGCATCGTGCGTGCCTTCGGGCCCCACCTGCGGCGCTTCCTGGGAACGGCGCTGCGCAATCGCTTCCTCGCCTTCGGGGCGGGCGCCCTCGCGACGGCGCTGCTGCAGAGCAGCACCGCGACCGGGCTCATGACCGCGTCGCTCGCGAGCGGCGGTTCGGTCGACCTGGTCTCCGCCCTCGCCATCATGCTGGGCGCCAACGTCGGCACCACCCTGATCGTCCAGGTCCTGTCGTTCAACGTCGCGGCGATCGCTCCGGCGCTCTTCCTGGGTGGGCTCATCGCCTTCCGGCGCGGCGGCCGCACACGCACTCGCGACCTCGGCAGGGTGGCGATCGGCGTCGGGCTGATGCTGCTGTCGTTGCACATCCTGCTCGACACCCTGGCGCCGGCGGAGGACGCTCCCGCCGTCAGGGCCCTCCTCGCCGCCATCACCGGCGAGCCGCTGCTGTGCCTCCTGGTCGCTGCCTTGCTGACCTGGGCCGCCCACTCCAGCGTGACCGTGGTGCTGCTGGTGATGTCGCTGGCGTACTCACATTTCATCACGCCCACCGCGGCGTTGGCGCTGGTCGCCGGCGCCAACCTCGGCAGCTCGCTCAATCCGCTCATCGAGGGGAGCCAGAGCGGCAATCCCGCCGGCCGCCGTATGGCGGTCGGCAACCTGATCAATCGCTTGACCGGCTGTGCCCTGGTGCTGCCGCTCCTGGAACCGATCAGCGGGGCGCTCGGCCAGCTCGAGCCGAACCCGGCGCGGATGGCCGCGGACTTCCACACGCTGTTCAACGTGGCGCTGGCGCTGATTTTCATCCTGCCGCTGCCCGGCTTGGCGTCGCTGCTGACCCGCTTGTTCCCGGAGCGAACGAGCGCCAGCGACCCATCGACGCCGCTCTATCTCGACGAGGGCGCTCTCGCCACTCCCCCGGTGGCCTTGGCCTGCGCGGCGCGCGAGACCCTGCACATGGGCGACGTCATCGAGACCATGCTCCGTCAGGCCATCACCGCGCTGATGACCGACGACCGCAAGCTCGTCGCGGAAGTGAGCCGGATGGACGACGCGGCCGACCGGCTCGGCGAGGCCGTGAAGCTGTACGTGACCAGGCTCACCCGCGAGAGCCTCGACGACCGCGACGGCAACCGGGCGATGGAGATCATCTCGTTCTCGATCAACCTGGAGCATGTCGGGGACATCGTCGACAAGAACCTGATGGAGCTGGCGGCGAAGAAGATCAAGCGGCAGGTCGCATTCTCGAAGCAAGGGGCCGCGGAGCTGGAGGCATTCCACCAGGACGTCATCGAGAGCCTCAAGCTCGCGTTCAGCGTCTTCATGTCCGGGGACGTGAAGATCGCACGCCAGCTGATCACCGAGAAAGCCAACCTGCGCGCGGCAGAGCACGTGGCCGCGGAGAGCCACCTGGCGCGACTGCGCGAGGGCCGCCTCGAGAGCATCGAATCGAGCTCGCTGCATCTCGACGTGCTGCGCGACCTGAAGCGCGTCCATTCGCACATCTGCTCGGCCGCGTACCCGGTCCTCGAGCGCGCGGACGCGCTGCGGCCCAGCAGGCTCAAGGAGGCCGGAACGGCCGCCGCCTCGACCGGCGTCGAGGACCTGGCCCGCCGGTCGTCGCTGCCGAGGCCGTGAGGACTGGTAACCGGCGGCAGGGCCGAGGCCGCGACGAGCACGCCAGCGGCGGCAGCGGCGGCGGGCGCGGCGGCGCTCTGCGGTGCCGCGACGATGGGGACCATCCAAGGCGGCGGCGGTGATAATGTCGCGTCGCCGCTCGCACGCGAGAAGCCGCCATGGGACTCGAGCTCCGGATCTTGTTGCTGAGCGTGACCGCGCTGGCCGCCGCCGGCGCTCCCGCGGGAGCAGTGGCGTCCGCGGCACCCGGCGCCGAGACGGCCCAGAGCCCCGCGCCGGCGACGCCCGCGCCGCCTGAGATGCCGGCCATGCCCGGGATGGCCGCGCCGGGCACGCAGGACGGCCAGGGCTCGCCGGGCGGCCACGACGGGCAGGGTGGCCACGACATGCAGGCCGGCCACGACATGCAGGGCGGCGAGGACACGCAAGGCATGCAGGGCATGCACGGCATGCACGGCATGAGCGCGCTGCTCGGGCCCTATGGCATGAGCCGGGAGTCCTCGGGCACCTCCTGGCAACCCGAGTCGGCGCCGCACGAGGCGCTTTTCACGCAGCGCGGCTCCTGGGCGATGATGCTGCACGGCCAGATCTTCGCCATCTACGACGACCAGGAGGGCAAGCGCGGCGCCCTCAAGTGGTTCAGCGAGAACCACGTCATGGGGATCGCGGCGCGGCAGCTGGGGCCCGGGCGTCTCGGGCTGCGCGCCATGCTGTCGGCGGAGCCCTGGACGATCGGCAGGAACGGCTATCCGCTGCTGCTGCAGACCGGCGAGACCGCCAACGGCAGGACCGAGCTGGTCGACCGCCAGCACCCGCACGACCTTTTCAACGAGCTGGCCGTCACCTACAGCCTGCCGCTGTGGCGTGACGGCTCGGTGTTCCTGTACGCCGGCCTGCCCGGCGAGCCGGCGCTGGGGCCGCCCACCTACATGCACCGCTTCTCGGCGATCGACAACCCGGAGACGCCGCTGTCGCATCACTGGCTCGACTCGACCCACATCAGCTACGGCGTCACCACGCTGGGCTGGATCCTCGGCGGCCTGAAGCTCGAGGGCTCGGCCTTCCGCGGCCGCGAGCCCGACCAGCACCGCGCCGACATCGAGAGCCCCAGCCTCGACTCCTACGCCTTCCGCATCTCCTACCAGCCCGACCCGGGCCTGTCGGTGCAGGGGAGCTTCGGGCACCTGAAGAGCCCCGAGCAGCTCGCGCCCGACGTCGACGTCAACCGCTCGACCGTGTCGGTGATCTACAACACGCCGCTCGCCGAGAACGGCAACCTGCAATCCACCTTCGCCTGGGGCCGCAACAAGCGGCTGCCCGGCCGCACCACCGACGCCTACCTCTTCGAGGGCACGGCCGCGTTCCTCGCCCGCCACACCGTCTTCTACCGTGTCGAGGAGCTCGAGAACGACGAGCTGATCGCCGACGTCCTCGGCGCGAACGCGATCACGGACCTCCTCGTGCAGCGCAACGGCCGCCTGCTGCAGCCGGTGGCCGTGGTCACCAAGGTCGCCGGCGGCTACGTCTACGACTTCCTCGTCGGCCAGGCCTACCGCACCGGCGCCGGCTTCGACGTCAGCGTCGCCCACGTCCCCACCCGCCTCGAGCCAAGCTACGGCGCCGACTGGGTCCCCGGCTGGATGCTCTTCCTCCGCTTCCGCCTCGGCAGCTCCGCGATGTGAGGCGGCGCGCGGCCGCCGCCAGCCGCGGCTCCCGCGCGACTCTCTAGAGTGGCAGGCTCATTGCAGCTGTCGCCTTGCATGAGGCGAACGCGGCGAACCGCACATCGAGGCCGGCCCGCAGGTGGCCGAAGGGACCCGCAGCCGAGGGGAGGGAGGTGAGGGCCGCGGAGAGCGGACGTCCCCCTCCGGACGAAGCTTTGGGCGAGGCCCCGGACTCGACCGCTGGAGGCCTTCGCGGGCCTCGCCCAAAGCGAGTCCGGAGGGGGACGTCCGCTCCCCGCGGCCCGTCCGGAAGGGCCCCCGCAGGCCCCCCCTCCGAGGCCCCGCAGGGCACTGGTGTCCCCTCCTCAGGAATCCACCGGAGGCGCCGGCCGCCGCGTTGGCTGCGGCACCCGGTGCGCTGGTTCCGGGAGCCGATGCGGCGCTTCGAGCGCATCGGCCTGCTGCTGGCGGCCGTGGCGATGGCCGTGATTCTGGCGCTGGAATACGGCTCCCGGTTCGGCGACGAGCCGCTGCGCCGCGAGCTGGAAGCCAAGATGAACGCTCAGATGCGCGGTTACACCGTGCAGCTCGGTCACGCGCACGGCGGTCCCCTGCGCCTGTCGCTGACTCTGCGCGACCTGGTGATCCGCCAGCAGGCCCATCCCGAGCCGCCGCTGGCGAGGATCCCCAGGCTGCACATGAGCGTGCAGTGGCACGCGCTGTTCGCCCGGCACCTGGTGGGCGACGCGCTGTTCGACCATGCGCAGCTCCACCTGAACGTCGACCAGCTGCACGAAGAGAAGATGAAGCAGCTCAAGCTCGGGGAGCGCGGCTGGCAGGCGGCCCTCGAGTCGATCTATCCGCTCAAGTTCGACACCATGGAGGTCCGCGACGGGTCGCTGGTCTACGTCGACGGCGACCTGGCGCGCCCGTTCGAGATCACGCACTGGAATCTCCTCGCCACCAACATCCGTAACCTGAACTTCCCCGACCGCACTTACCCGTCGCCGGTGCATACCGAGGGCCGCGTCCTCGGCAGCGGCTACGCCGTGGTCGACGGCAACGCCAACTTCCTGGCCGACCCGATCCCCGCGTGGCACGCCCGCTACCGGCTCGCCAAGGTGCCCCTGGGAGACTTCCAGCAGTTCGGCGCCACCTCGCCCTACGAGCTGCGCAGCGGCCTGCTGTCGTCGCATGGCGACCTCGAGTACGGCCCGCGCTTCAAGCAGATCGACGTCGCCGAGCTGCTGCTCGAGGGCGTGCGCCTGGACTACGTCCACGCGGCGTCCACCGCTGCGATCGAGCATCTGCGCCACGAGCAGGTGGTGGAAGCGGCCAAGGAGGCGGAGACGTCGGAGGTCGACATGCGTCTCGACCGCCTGCTGCTGACCGACGGCCAGGTCGGCTTCGTCAACCGGGCGACGAAGCCGACGTACCGGCTGTTCGTCGACCACGCGAGGCTCGAGGTCCTCAACATGTCGAACCGCATCGCCAGCCTGCGCTCGCAGGGAGCGGTGTTCCGGCTGAGCGGCCGCTTCATGGGGGGCGGCACCGCCAAGCTCGACGCCACCTTCCGGCCCGGAGCGCCGGAGGCCGACCTGGGGGCCGAGCTGGCGGTCGAGCACGCCCGGCTGCCGGCGTTCAACGACCTGCTGCTCGCCTACCAGCGCCCCGACGTGGCGGGCGGCACCGTCTCGATCTACTCGCAGATCGAGGTCAAGCAGAGCCGCATCCACGGCTACGTCAAGGCGATGTTCGACGACATCAAGCTCGACGATCCGCGGAAGGACAGGAACAAGTCCCTGGGAGCCAAGCTGAAGGAGAAGGTGATCGGCGGGCTGGCGGAGATGCTGGAGAACAAGAAGAGCGACGCGCTCGCGACCCGGGCCGAGATCACCGGCACCCTGAGCTCGCCCCAGGTCAACGCCGGCCAGGTCTACTCGAGCATCCTCCGCAACGCCTTCTGGAAAGCCATCAAGCCGGGCTTCGACAGCGCCGCCCGCGGCCCCGCGGGCCGGTAGCTGGTAGTGGCTCAGCTGGCAGCGGAACCTGAGCCACTACCCGCTGAGCTGGCAAGGTCACGGGCCTTCGCCGAGGCGCGCCGCCCGCATCATCAGGTAGTTGCGCTCCGGGACGCTGGTCGTCCTCTCCGCGGCGGCGCGATAGAGCGAGACCGCGGCCGCGCGGTCGCCGGCACGCTCGAGGAGATGCGCGCGCACCGCGTCGAGGCGATGGTTCCCGCGGAGGCGCTCGTCGGCGTCGAGCGGCGCCAGCAGCTCGAGGCCGGCGGCCGGGCCGTGCACCATGGCGGCGGCGATCGCGTGGTTCAGCGCCACCATCGGGTTGTCGGACATCCGCTTCAGCACGCCGTACAGCGCCAGGATCTGCGGCCAGTCGGTGTCCTCGGCGCGCGGCGCCTCGTCGTGCACGGCGGCGATCGCCGCCTGCAGCTGGTAGTCGCCGACCGCTCCCTGCCGCAGGGCCGCGCTCACCAGCGCGACGCCTTCGGCGATCGCCGCGGCGTCCCAGAGCGCGCGGTCCTGCTCGTCGAGCGGGATGATCTCGCCGCCGGGTCCCGTCCGCGCCGCGCGGCGCGCGTCGGTGAGGAGCATCAGCGCCAGCAGGCCCGCGACCTCGCCGTCGCCCGGCAGGAGCCCGTGGACGGCGCGCGTCAGGCGGATCGCCTCGTTCGCGAGGTCGGTGCGCTGCAGCGTGGCTCCCGAGCTCGACGTGTAGCCCTCGCTGAACACCAGGTAGAGCACGTGCAGCACCGAGCCCAGGCGGGACGCCCGCTCGCCGGCGTCCGGCAGCCGGAACGGCACGCGCGACTGCTTGATGCTCTGCTTCGCGCGGCTGATCCGCTGCGCCATCGTCGTCTCGGGCACCAGGAACGCCTTGGCGATCTCGGCCGTCGTCAGGCCGCCGACCGCGCGCAAGGTCAGCGCGATCGCCGACGCGGGGGAGAGCGCCGGGTGGCAGCACATGAACAGCAGGACCAGCGTGTCGTCGGGGTCGATCGCCGGCTCGCCGTCGAATGCGGGCGCGACGGCGGCGGGCGTCTCGCCGGCCACCACGGCCTCGCGGCCGCGGCGTGCGATCTCGCTGCGGACGTGATCGGTCATCCGCCGCAGCGCCACCTGGATCAGCCAGCCGCGCGGGTTGCCGGGGACGCCGTCGCGCGGCCATTGCGCGGCCGCGGCGATCAGCGCCTCCTGCACGGCGTCCTCGCACGCGGCGAAGTCGCGGGTTCGCCGGACCACCGCGCCGAGCACCTGCGGCGCGAGGTCGCGCAGCAGGCGCTCGAGGCGAAGGTCCGGCTTCGGCAGCGTCACTTGATGTCCTGGCGCCCGCTCATGATCTCGCGCACCTCGACCCAGAGCGGCGCGTCGCCGACGCCCGGCGCGGTGGATGCCTCCGCGGCGAGCTCGTAGGCCCGCTCGGCACTGTCGACGTCCACGATCCAGTAGCCCGCGAGGAACTCCTTGGACTCCGGGAACACGCCGTCGGTGATCGGCTTGCCGTCCCTGCCGGCCCGCACCAGCTTCGCCTGCTGGGGCGACGCCAGTCCTTCCGCGCTCACCAGCTCGCCCGCGGCGCTCAGCTGCTTGTTGAACGCGATCATGAAGGCGACGTTCGCCTCGAGGACCTCCTTCGGCCAGCTCATGTAGCGGGTGTAGCCGTCGCGCTCGGTGTTCAGCATCAACATGAATTTCATGACCTTGGCTCCTTCCTTCTCATCGGCCCATCGGCGGCCCGGGATGGGTCCGCCTTCATGAAGTGGTCGGAGCCGGGAGCCGGATCTCGACATGGCGGTGAAAATGCCCGAGAAGGGGCCTGGGCCGTCGCGGCCAGCCCCTCTCCGCCAAGGGCGGGTCAAGTAGAAGAGTCGCCAGGACGCTGATGTCGACGAAGGCGGGCACGGTCATGAAGCTCATCTCTCGTGGGTAGAGGACCGCCGCCCAGGCGCGATCCTCGTCGGAGACGCGCGAGAGCGCATCGTTTGGCGGCCTGGTAGGCCTCGCGATCTGGGACGAAGCTCTCAACGGTCATCTTCGCGATCCTGTCGCCTACGGTTCAGGAGGGCGGCGAGTAGAGAGTGGCCCCGCCCGGAGCCGCGGAGCGCACGGATCGGATCTGACGGCACCGGCACGAGTCGGATGGTCTCGCCGTCATCGAGCCAGGCAATGCGGTCACCTTCCTTGATGTCATGCCGCCGCCGGATCGCTGCCGGGATGCTGGTTCGGCCTCTCCCTGTAACAGTCGTCTCCACGATGGCGCCTCGGCAAGGAAGAGTATCAAGCGCGGCCACCGAAGATACACACGCCTTCGCGCGGTGCTGGGAGAAGGCGCCGCCTCTCGGGCCTCGACTCCCTATCGGATGACGCCCGTGATCTTGGGTTGACGATGGAGTATGACCGGTTCATACTCTGGGTCATGAAAGTCGCCATCTCGCTGCCGGACCCGACATTCGAGGCTGCGGAGCGCGTCTCGAAGCGTCTCGGGATGTCGCGCAGCCGGCTCTATGCCAGGGCCGTCGAGGCCTTCGTCAAGACCCATCGCGGCGACGAGATCCGGGAAGCGCTGGCCGCGGTGTACGGTTCCGAGGCGGTTGCTGTCGATCCGCTGATCGATCGGCTGCAGGCCGAGGCGCTGCGCGAAGAGTGGTAGTGCATCGCGGGGAGATCTGGTGGGCCGCCCTGGGGCGTCCCACGGGCTCCGAGCGTCGCCCGGTCGTGATCCTTCAGATCGACGAGTTCAACGCGAGCCCTATCCAGACCGTGGTGGTGGCCGCCCTCACATCCAACACGCGCCTGGCCAAGGCCCCCGGGAACGTGCTGTGCCGTCAGCGCGATACCGGCCTGACCAAGCCATCGGTCGTGAACGTCTCGCAGGTCGCGACGATCGACAAGGAGCGGCTGCTCGAGCGGGTGGGTAGCCTCCCCGGCCGCCTCCTGGCGGAAGTCGAGGATGGCCTGCGGCTGGTGCTCGGCCTCTAAGGTGCGAGGACTCTTGCCCGCCGGCCTACCGCTCCGCTTCGGCCAGGATGCGGCCTTCGCTGCCGGCGGGGGGGAGGACGCCCAGGAGGTCGGCGAGGGTCGGGGCGAGGTCCAGGGTCGAGACGCGGGCGGCGTAGCGGCCGGGGCGGATGCCGGGGCCGGCGAGGAGGAGGGGCACGTGGGTGTCGTAGGCGTAGGGGCTGCCGTGGGTGGTGCCGCTGAGGGTGCCGGGAACCCAGAAGGGATCGCTCACCAGCACGAGGTCGCCGCTCAGCTTCGGATGGAAGCTGCGCTCGATGCGGTCGCCGACGTCGGTGCGGGGGAGGCCGCCCTCGAGGATGCGGGTGCGGCCGTAGGCGGCGTAGATGCCCGGCAGCCGGGCGACCGCGGCGGCGGCGACGTCCTCGGCGGCGGCGTGCGCGATCTGGTGCGCGTCGAGGGCGGCGAGGTCGAGGTAGAGGTTGGATTCGACCAGCGCCGTGACCCACCTGCCGGGCCCGTAGGCCGCTTGCAGCGCGCGCTCGGCGGCGGCGGCCACCGCCTCCTCGTCGTAGGCGCCGGCGGGGAGCTTCGCCTCGCGCGCGGCGCCGGGCACCGGCGCCACGCCGTGGTCGGCGCTGACCGCCACCAGCACGCCGCCCAGGCTGCCCGGGACCGCCTGGTCGAGGAAGGCGAAGAAGTCCGCGAGCTGACGGTCGGTGCGCACCGCGGCGTCGAGCACCTCGGGGCTGTCGGGGCCGTAGGCGTGGCCGATGTAGTCGTTGCTCGACAGGTTGATCGCCAGCAGGTCGGGGACCTCGCCTTGGCCGAGCCCCTCGCGGCGGATCAGCTCGCGCGCCATCTCGAGCGTGAAGTCGTTGCCGAAGGGCGTCGTGGCGAAGGCGCTGTAGAAGTCCTTGCCCGGCCGGGCGCCGCCGCCGTTGATCAGGTGCGGGAAGCCGGTGCCCAGGGCCGAGGGGTCGGCAGCCCAGCGGCTACCCGGGGTCCACACCCGGGCCAGCGCCGCCGCGGGCACCGACAGCGTCCACTCCTTGCCGAACCAGGCGTCGGCGTGGCGCTCCGCGTTCCAGGCGGCCACCCACGGCGGCAGCGTGCCGTCCGGGCGGTAGAAGCGGCTGCTGATCCAGGCGCCGCTCGCTTCGTCGAACCAGAGGGCGCCGTCCGCCAGCCGTCCCGCCATCAGCACCGCCGCCCGGTCCTTCAGCGCCAGCCCCCAGACCTTGGCACGCCCGCCGGTCGCCATCTTCAGCTCGTCGCCCACCGTGCTGACCCGCAGCGTCGCCGGGGAGATGCCGGAGGCGCGGGTAGCGCCGAGGGTGGCACTCGAGGCATCGGCCGTGCGGGTAGCGCCCATTGCATCCGCTGTGCCGGCCGCTCCTCTCGCAATCGCCGTGGTCGCCGTGCCGACCAGCGGACTCGCGTCGTCCCCGACGCAGTACCGGCGCCGCCCCAGCTCGCGGTCGTACCAGGAATTGCCGACGATGCCCGACTTGTAGGGCGGGGCGCCGGTCAGCAGCACCGCATGCCCAGGCCCGGTGAAGAGCGGGTAGTGGTCGTGCCGGGCGTCGGTGAAGTAGGCGCCGCGCTCCATCAGGTAGCGGAAGCCGCCCACCTTGCCGGGCACCTCCCGTCCAGGCGTCCCGGCCACGCCCACGGCCGGGAGCCAGAGATCGGCGAACCGCGTCAGGTAGTCGCCCCGGAACTGGTCGATCGAGATCACCACCACCAGCCGCGGCGGCTGCGTTGAGAGTCCTACCGCCGAGGGTCCCGATGCGGCGCCCGGTCGTGCCGCGCCGGCCGCGGCCAGAGAGGCGATCGCCAGCCACCAGAGAACCGCGACGACCGCGATCCGCGCAGCCCTACGGGTCATCGGCAACTCCTCTCGGGTTTTCAGGCGCCGCGCGAGGGTGTCCTGCTCTCCGGCCCTCTCTCCAGCCTACCCGAAAGCCTACCCGAACCGCCCGGTGATGTAGTCCTCGGTCTGCTTCTTGGCCGGCCGCGTGATCATCGTCTTCGAGTCGTTGAACTCCACCAGCTCGCCGAGGTAGAAGAGGGCGATGTAGTCCGCGACCCGCGCCGCCTGCTGCAGGTTATGAGTGACGATCGCCACCGTGTAGTCCTCGACCAGCTCCTGGATGAGCTCCTCGATCGCCGCCGTCGAGATCGGGTCGAGGGCCGAGGTCGGCTCGTCCAGCAGCAGCACCTCCGGCTTGACCGCGATCGCCCGCGCGATGCAGAGCCGCTGCTGCTGGCCGCCCGAGAGGCCGCGCCCGCTCTGCTTCAGCTTGTCCTTGACCTCGTTCCACAGCGCCGCCTTGCGCAGCGCCCATTCCACCCGCTCGTTCATCTCCGCGGGCCGCAGCCGCTCGTACAGCCGCACGCCGAAAGCGATGTTCTCGTAGATCGACATCGGGAACGGCGTCGGCGCCTGGAACACCATGCCGACGCGCTTGCGCAGCAGGTTCAGGTCGAGACCCGGGTCGAGCAGGTCGATGGAGCCGTCGAGGATGATCTTGCCCTCGGCGCGCTGCTTCGGGTAGAGCTGGTACATGCGGTTGAAGGTGCGCAGCAGGGTCGACTTGCCGCAGCCCGAGGGGCCGATGAAGGCGGTCACCCGGTTGGCGTAGATGGTCAGGTCGATGCCCTTCAGGGCGTGGGTCTTGCCGTAGTAGAAGTGGACCTTCTCGACCTGGATCTTCGGCTCGGGCGGCGTCTCCGGCTGGTCGTCGAAGTCGACCTGCAGCGCCGGCAGCAGCGGCGCGGGCGCGCGCTCGGCGTTCGGGGACGAGGTCTGGGGAGGCTCGGACACGGTCATGATGGGGTCACCCCGCTTTCTGCGGCCGGAAGACGATCCGCGCCACGATGTTCATCGCCAGCACGGTCAAGGTGATCAGCAGCGACGCGGCCCAGGCCAGCTTCTGCCAGTCAGGATAGGCGCTGTTCGCGAAGTTGAAGATCACCGACGGCAGGTTGGCGATCGCCGCGTTCATGTTGGTGCTGAAGAATTGGTTGTTGAGGGCGGTGAACAGCAGCGGCGCGGTCTCGCCGCTCACCCTGGCGATGGCCAGCAGCACGCCGGTCAGGATGCCGGAGCGCGCGGCGCGGAAGGCGACCAGCGTCACCACCTTCCATTGCGGCGCGCCGAGCGCCGCCGCCGCCTCCCGCAGGCTGACCGGCACCAGGCGCAGCATGTCCTCGGTGGTGCGGACGACGATCGGCATGGCGATGATGGCCAGCGCCATGGCTCCCGCCCAGCCGGAGAAGTGCCCCATCGGCACCACCATCACCGTGCCGATGAAGAGACCGATGATGATCGACGGGGCCGAGAGCAGGACGTCGCTGACGAAGCGGGCGGTCTCGGCGAACCAGTTGCCCTTGCCGAACTCGGCCAGGTAGGTGCCCGCCAGGATGCCCACCGGCGCGCCGACCAGGATGCCCACGCCGGTCATCAGCAGGCTGCCGACGATGGCGTTGAGCAGGCCGCCGGTGCTGCCCGGCCCTGGCGTCGATTTCAGGAACACCACCGGCCGCATCGCGACCAGGCCGCGCACCGCCAGCGTCGACAGGATCCATGCCAGGAAGAAGAGGCCGATCGCCATGGTGGCCACCGACAGGGTCAGCGCCACCCGGTTCGTCCACCGCCGCCGCCTGTAGAGGGCGCTCGAGTAGACCTCGGTGTAGGCCGCGGGGTGGCCGGCAGCCGCCGGCGGCATCAACTCGGCCTCCCTTCCATTCGCTGCAGCCGCAGCAGCAGCAGCTTCGAGAGTGCCAGCACGATGAAGGTGATGATGAACAGGATCAGGCCGAGGGCGATCAGCGACGAGTTGTAGAGGCCGCCCAGAGCTTCGGCGAACTCGTTGGCGAGGTTCGAGGAGATGGTGTTGCCGGGCAGGAACAGCGACGTGTTCAGCTCGTGGGCGTTGCCGATCACGAAGGTGACCGCCATGGTCTCGCCCAGGGCGCGCCCGAGACCGAGCATGATGCCGCCCGCCACGCCGACGCGGGCGTAGGGCAGGACGATGTGCGAGACCACCTCCCAGGTGGTGGCGCCGACGGCGTAGGTGGACTCCTTGAGGATCGCCGGCACCGCCTCGAAGACGTCGCGCATCACCGAGGAGATGAACGGGATGACCATGATCGCCAGGATGAGGCCGGCGGTCAACATGCCGATGCCGAGCGGCGGCCCCTGGAACAGCCCGCCCACCAGCGGCCAGCCGCCGAGGTGGTCGGTGACCCACGGCTGGACGTGGTCGGCGAGCAGCGGCGCCAGCACGAACAGCCCCCACATGCCGTAGATGATGCTGGGGATCGCCGCCAGCAGCTCGATGGCCGTGGACAGCGGCCGCTTCAACCAGCGCGGGCAGAGCTCGGTGACGAACAGCGCGATGCCGAAGCTGATCGGGATGCCGAACAGCATGGCGATCGCCGAGGTCACCAGGGTGCCGTAGATCTGGACCAGGCCGCCGAACTGCTGGGTGACAGGGTTCCACTCGCGGCTGCGGATGAAGCCGAAGAAGCCGAAGCGATGGAACGCCGGCAGGCTCCCCCAGAGCAGCGACACCAGGATCGCCGCGAGCAGCGAGAACACCAGGAAGGCGAAGAACAGCGTGCCGCCCTGGAACAGGCGGTCGGCGAGCCGCTGGCCGCGGGCGTGCGCGGCGACGCGCCCCTCGGGAACCGGCGACGCGCCGCGGCCGTCAGCGGGGGCCGAGGCGGCGGGTGCTGCGCTCGACGGTACGTTCATCAGCCCCGCGGACGGCTCAATGCGCGGCCGCGACCGGCTTGCCGCCGGCCGGAGTCTGCGTCGCGCTCGCGACCGGCTTGCCCTCGGCCTTGATCCGCGTCGCGGCCCAGACCGACTTGCCGCCCGCCTTGATCTGCGTCTTCCAGGTGTCCTCGACCAGCTTGACCACGTTGGCCGGCATCGGCACGTAGTCGAGCTGGCTCGCCATCTGGCCGCCCTGGTGGTACGCCCAGTCGAAGAACTCCAGCACCTGCTTCGTGATCTCGGGCTTCGGCGGGTTCTTGTAGACCAGGATGAAGGTGGCGCCGGTGATGGCCCACGAATCGGCGCCCGGTTGGTTGGTCAGCAGCAGGTAGAAGCCCGGCGCCTTCGCCCAATCGGCGTTGGCGGCCGCCGCCTGGAAGCTCTCGGCGCTCGGCTTGACGTACTTGCCCGCCTTGTTCTGCAGCAGCACGTAGCCGAGCTTGTTCTGCAGGGCGTAGGCGTACTCGACGTAGCCGATGGCGCCGTTGATGCGGCTGGCGTAGGAGGCGACGCCCTCGTTGCCCTTGCCGCCCACCCCGGTCGGCCAGGCGACGGAGGCTTCCTCGCCCACCTTCTGCTTCCACTCCGGGCTCACCTCGGAGAGGTAGTGGGTGAAGATGAACGTGGTGCCGGAGCCGTCGGAGCGATGGACGACCGAGATGGCTTCGTCGGGCAGCGCCAGGCCGCCGTTCAAGGCCTTGACCGCCGGGTCGTTCCACTTCTTGATCTTGCCGAGGTAGATGTCGGCGAGCACCGCGCCGTTCAGCTTGACCTGGCCGGCGCCGACGCCCTTGATGTTCACGACCGGCACGACGCCGCCCATGACCATCGGGAACTGCAGCAGGCCGTTGGCGTCGAGCTCTTTCGGCTCGAGCGGCTTGTCGGAAGCCCCGAAATCGACGGTCTTGGCCTCGATCTGCTTGATGCCGCCCCCCGAGCCGATCGACTGGTAGTTCATCGCCACGCCGGTCTTCGCCTTGTAAGCCTCGGCCCACTTGGCATAGACCGGGTACGGGAACGTCGCCCCGGCGCCGGAGATCTCCGCGGCGGCGGCGGGGGTGGCCGCAAGGATCCAGGCGACGCCGGCGAGGACGGCGACGCCCGCGAAGCCCGAGGCCAGCACCAGGGCGGTACCCGACTTCCCTCCGATGCGGGCCGCGGCCCGCGCACTGCGAGACAGGATCTTCATCGCATGCATTCCTTTCCAAGTGTGATTCGTGGTCGGATGCCGCCGCGCCACATACGACGGCAATGCCATGCGAGTATCGAGCCCGACGGTGACAGCCGTGTGAACAGGATGGAAACTCCGGGTGACCGGGCTTCGTCATTCTCTGGACCGGACATGGCAGGTCGGAGTCCGAGTTGTGACAAGAATGTGACAAGCGCCGGCGGGCCGCGATGGGTGGCGCGGGGGCGCGGCGCCGTGGGACCAGCCGAGAGGCGCCGCGCCTGCAACCGGGCGCGGCGCCCCTCCTATCACTGCACGGACCGTCTCAGGCTGGTCTCAGAAGCCGTAGACGGTCCAGACGCCGAGCTCGTTGTAGTCGCCCTTGCTGGTCGACTTCGAGGAGCCGATGGTGCCGTCGCTGGTGCTGATGGTGCCGCCCTTGACCTCCTCGTACTTGTAGACCAGGGAGGCGGCGAAGGACTTGTTGGCCCGCCACTGCAGGCCGGCGTCGAAGAAGTTGTCCTTCAGGCCCGGCTTGAGGTCCTTGCTCGGCTTGGCGTTGTCGTAGCGGCCGAAGATGGTCCAGGCCGGGGTCGGGATGATCGAGGCCCAGATCGAGAAGCCGTCCGCCTTGTCCTTCGCGGCGGTGGTGACGTTGTTGTAGTTGTTCGCCTGGAAGTACTCGCCGCCGAGGTGGAAGTAGTCGGCGTTGTAGGCGGCCAGGCCGTCCCAGCGGGTGGCGGTGTGCAGGGCCGGCGTGCTGTAGGTCTCGAGGCCGCGCTTGCCGGAGAGGAAGCCGGCCGCGAGGTTGAGGCCCGGGACCGGCTGGATGCCGACGCGGCCCTCGAAGTCGACCGACTTGCTGCGGGTGGGGTTGCTGTAGCCCCGGCCGTTGTCGGCGACGACGTCGTAGTTGAGGAGCTTGTTGTCGGAGGTGCCGACGACGTGGACGCCCCAGTCGGCCGAGTTGCCGAAGCCGAGACGGTCGGTGATCGACTGCTCGACGTAGCGGAAGCCGGTGATGTCGTCGACGTAAGGGATCCAGGGCTGGTTGGCCGAGCCGAGCAGGACCTGGAAGAGGGAGTCGAGCTTGGCCTTGATGTACGCCTTCTTGACGAACACGTCGTAGCGCTTGGCGCCCTGGTCGCCGATGTCGGTCTGGAACTGCGCCGACCAGATGCTGTCGAACTCGTGGGTGAGCGTGAAGTAGAAGCGCTTGACGTCGGTGCCGACGCCGGAGTCGCTGCTCTTGACGTTGGTCGCCTTGTCCTTGTTCTGCTTGTCGGAGAAATCGGCGTAGACCAGGCCGTTGATCGAAGTCTGGGCCCGTGCGGCGGCGGCGCTCCCGGCCGCCATGGCCGAGAGTCCGGCCAGGACCAGCGCGACGAGCTTCTGCGAAGTGTGCATGCGCATCAGTTCTTATCTCCTCCCCGAGGGTCAGGGCGTCATGGATGCGCGGCACTCTAGCGGCGCGCGGTTACAGCAGCGGTACCAGGGGGGTGGACAAGCGGTGACAGATGCGGCGGCGGGGCTCGGGGCTGCGGGGAGGGGCGGCTGTGGGCCGCGGCTGCGGGGCGGAGCTTCGAGGCCGGGCCTGGAGGGAGGCGGACTCCTCTCCGCCTCCGTTGGGGCGAGGGTTCTCAGGCGGGTGTTCGGTGGACGGCGGGGGCCTCGCCCCAACGGCGGCGGAGAGGAGTCCGCCTCCCGGGGGCCCTGGGTTTCCTCAGATGGGGAGCTGGGGCTCCGACAAAAGCATCACATCCACAAAAGCATCAGGTCCACAAAAGCATCAGGTCTTGCTGGCGGAGTGCCTGACGTCGCGGCCTTCGACGTAGTAGATGACGTCTTCGGCGATGTTGGTGGCGTGGTCGGCGATGCGCTCGAGGTTCCGCGAGATGAGCAGCAGGTGCAGCGCCCGGGTGACGGTGCGCGGGTCCTCGATCATGTAGGTCAGGAGCTCGCGGAAGAGCTGCTTGTAGAGGCCGTCAACCGCGTCGTCGCTGGCCAGCACCGCGGTGGCCAGGTCGGTGTCGCGGTTGACGAAGGCGTCCAGGCTCTGGCGCACCATGGTCTGGACCAGCTCGGAGAGATGGGGGAGGTCGATGTAGGGCTTCAGCGGCGGCAGCGTGACGAGCTGCTCGGCCGACTGCGCGATGTTGACCGCGGAGTCGCCGATGCGCTCGAGGTCGCTGTTGATCTTCATCACCGCGACCAGGAAGCGCAGGTCGACGGCGGTGGGCTGCCGGCGGCCCAGGATGCTGTGGCAGAAGTCGTCGATCTCCATCTCCAGCTGGTCGACGGTGCGGTCGCTGGCGATGACCTCGGCGCACAGGGCGGCATTGCGCTCGAGCAGCGCCTGGGTCGCCTTGGCGACCATGTTCTCGACCATCCCGGCCATGCGGAGCAGGCTGTGCCGGATGCGGTCGAGGTCTTGATCCAGCCGTCGTTCCATGGAGTCTCCCGTCCCTTGCTTTCGACGCGGCATCTTACATGCTCCGGCGCTGGATAGAAAGCCGCGGAGGCTCCGTGCGGCGTGCGGCCGGTGACAGCTCTCCTTCGCCGATGTGACGGCTCGGTGGCAGCCACGCGTCGTCCCTGCCTCCCCTTCCCTCCCTCTGGCTCGTATGGGCGAGCGGTCCAAGTCTACAGGGAGCGGCGGAGGACTATGACCCCTCGCCCATACGAGCCAGAGGGAGGGAAGGGGAGGCAGGGGGCTGGCACCTCGCCAGGGGGATGAAAAGAGATCGATCAGGCCGTGCGCGCCAGCAGGCGGCTCTTCATCGCCTGGCGCATGCTCTCGCCGAGCTCTTTCCAGATGCGGTTCCGGCGCCGGCGGAGGCGGCGGTAGGCGCGGGCGATGTCGAGGATCAGCAGGATGCGGACCGAGGCGCAGGCCAGCTCGCCGGTGCGGTGAGTGCCGATGCGCTCGAAGCCGAGGACACGGGTGTGGAAGCCGAGCGGCGAGTGCGGATCGTCGGCGAAGACGGAGGTGAGGAAGTGGGTGTAGCCGCGCTCCACCACCTCGACGATGGCTTCCCGCATCAGGCGCAGCACGACGCGGATGTTGCGGCGGTAGCGGGGCACGATCATGAAGCGGCCGATGTCGACGAAGCGGCCGCGCCGCTGCAGCTGCCCGAGATCGACGTCGGGCTCGAGGGTGACGTCGAGCTCGGCCGGCAGCTCGAGCGGCGGATCGTAGACCAGGCGGATGACGCCCGCCGGCCGCTCGTCGACCGTCACCAGGAACCAGGACCGGCTGCCGGCAAGGGCGCCAGCCCCGCCGACGTCGCCGGCGTGGTCCGCGCCCGGGGTGTCGGGAGAGATCTCGGCCGCGGCGTCGGCGATCCACCGCTTCTCGCGCCGGTAGACATCTTCGATCACCGCCAGCGCCTTCTCCCGGTCGGCGCTCGACACGACTTTCCTGGCCGCGACGACGCTTCTCATTCGCATGTCGCCTCCGCTGTGCGATTCGGGGTGAGAGGGGGGCCGGCGGCGACTCCGCCCGTCGCCGCTCGCGGCACTCTTTGCTGATCGCCGCGCCAGGGGCGGTAGTCGTTGCCGAGCGCGCCGGCGAGGGCGGCCATGACCTGGTCGACGACCCGCCGCGCCAGCTCCCGGCGCAGACCAGGCCGCGGCTCCGAATAGCAAATAGTGCCGCGACCGGCGCCGGGCGGAGCCGCGGCCGGCCGCCGGTCGCGGCTCTCGGCGCTCGTCCGGGCTGCCGCGAGCTGCCGGCGCTCGGCGGCGAAGTCGAGCGGCTCGCCGATCGACAGCACCATGCGGCCCCAGCCAGGCGGGCGGTCGGGCGTGCGATCCGGCGCGCGTGTCGTCTCGCGATTCGGCTCGCGAGTCGTCTCACGATTCAGCTCGCGAGTCGTCTCACGATTCAGCTCGCGAGTCGTCTCGCGATTCCGATAACGGATGGCGACCGGCACCACCGGCACGGCGGCCCCAAGCGCCAGCTCGCCGAGGCCCAGCCGGCCGCGCAGCAGGCGGCGTCCGTCGCGGTTACGGGTGCCTTCGGGGAAGATGCCGATGCTCTCGCCGCGCCCGAGGATCTCCCTGCAGGCGTCGAGCACCGGCCGCCGCAGGCGCTCGCGCCGGTGGCTCTCGCGCAGCCGGAAGCTGGCGGGCTTGCCGTAGACGGCGATGGGTTCGGCCTGGCGCAGCAGCCAGCCCAGCCCCGGCGCCTCGAGGTACATCCAGTCGGCGAGGAAATGCAGGGGGGCGCCGTGCCGCAGGTAGAGGAGGACGGTCGGCGCCAGCAGGGCCTCGAGCGCGTTGCGGTGATTGAGGGCGAAGATCGCCGGCTCGGGCACCGCCGCGAGGCGCTCGCGGTGCTCGACCTCGACCAGCTGTCCCAGGGTCAGCATCAGGCCGCGGCAGAGCAGCCGGGCCGCCGGCCGGCGGAGATGCGGCAGCGGCGCGGTCAGCGGCGCGAGGCCGGGACGCCATGAAGCGCCGGCGCCGGGGCCGGCCGTGGGCAGGGACGAAGGGACGGCGGTGGGGGTGGCGCTGGCGGCGGATGGTTCCTGGGCCTGCCTGTCCATCGCCCGCCGTTATGACAGCGCGCCGTGGAACCAGGGCGGCGCCAGCGTGCCACGCCGGTGACAGCCGGCGAAGTGGCTTGCCCGGGGGCCCTCCTCTCTTCCCCTCCCCTTCCCTCCCTCTTGGCTCGTATGGGCAAGGGGTCCAAGTCTATGGGGCGGCGGCGGAGGACTACGACCCCTCGCCCATACGAGCCAAGAGGGAGGGAAGGGGAGAGGCAGAGAGGAGGGCCCCGTCCCGCAGTGGCGCCGGGCAGGATCGCTCGGCCCCGCGTGCGCGGCTAGGGGCAAGGTCGGGTGCCGGGCAGGCCCTTCCTGGGGCCCGCCCGGCACCGGATGCCGGTGATCGATGCTTAGAAGTAGAACACCTGCATGGCCACGGTGAACTCGTTCGTGTCCTTGATCGGGGCCTTCGGCATGATGCGCAGGTACTGGGCGCTCAGCTTCAGGTTCTGCCCGTAGACGTAGTAGTGGGCGCCGGCGCCCCAGCGGGTGACGTCGTTCTTCTTCTGGTCGCCGGCGCTGAAGCTCTGCTGCTCCCACTTGCCGAAGGGCTGGAACTTGCCGGCCGCGATGAAGTAGGCCAGCTCGACCAGGTAATCGTTCTGGCGCGGCAGCAAGATGAAGCTGTGCTCGCCGTCGTAGTGCGCCCACTGGAACTGGCCGCCGAACTCGTCGCCCGCCCCGACCTTCAGGTTGGTGAAGGCGTCGGCGCTGTAGGCGTGGTAGCCGTTCTGGCCGTCGTAGCCGCCGCTCAGCGCGAAGATGTTCTTCTTGCCGAGGTTGGTGCCGGCGAAGACGTAGCCCCGCTCGGTCTCGAGGAAGTCGTACTGCAGGTAGGCGGAGTTCCGGAAGCCGTTGCGGGAGCCCTCCAGCCGGACGCCCTGCATCAACGCGTACCGGTACTCGAGACGGCCGCCGTCGATCAGGTACCCCTTCAGCTCGACGCCGGTGTCGCGGGTGGCGTCGGTGGCCGTCGGGGCGAGGAAGACGGTCGAGGTCGGGCTGATGTCGAGCGTCATGAAGCTCACCGTCGACTGCAGCTCGTTGCGGGAGAACGGCACCAGGAACTTGCCGAAGTTGATGGCGAAGCCCTCGTTCAGCTGCCATTGCGCCCAGGCGTCCTGGACGACGAAGCCCGCGGTGAGCGCCTTCGGCGCCTTGCCCAGGTTCGGGTCGTCGGTCTGGAAGTAGAAGGTGACGCCGGGGGCCACCGAGCCGGCAACCTGGAAGCGGTCGCGCCGGAGGTAGAGGTTCTCGGCGTAGCCCCGGGTGGTGGCGCTCTGCAGCCAGTCGCCCCATCCCTGCAGCTGCATACCGAAGCGGAACCAGACGTCGTCGTTGACCTTGATGATCGCCTGGGCGCCGGCCGCTGCGGGAAGCAGGACCGCCACCAGGGCTGCTGCGGCAATGAACCGTCCGACGGAATGTCGCTTCATCTGGGCCTCCCTTTCAATAGGATGCTGTTCGGCTCTCCAGCCGGAGTTGAAATGCTCATGGTCCGACGATCGGCATCGCCGGGATCATCCACGACAACACGGTCGCCTGCAGCAGCACCAGGACGCCGACGAGGCAGGCCAGGGCGACGCTGTGCCAGAAGACGTAGCGCAGGATCTCCCCCTCCTTGCCCTGCTGGCCGGTGGCCACGCCGGCCACCACGATGCTCTGGGCGTCGATCATCTTGCCCATGACGCCGCCGCTGCTGTTGCTGGCGCAGGCAAGGATGGGGCTCATCCCCAGCTGCTCGGCGCTGACCCGCTGCAGGTTCCCGAAGAGGACGTTCGAGGAAGTGTCGCTGCCGGTGAGCGCCACCCCCAGCCAGCCGAGCAGCGGCGAGAAGAACGGGAACAGCGAGCCGGTGGTCGCGAAGGCGAGCCCCATGGTGGCGTCGAGGCCCGCGTAGCGCGTCGAGAAGCCCAGGGCGAGCATCGCCGCGATGGTCAGCAGCGACCACTTCACCCGCATCAGCGTCTTCCAGAAGATCTTCAGCAGCTCGAGGAACGAGAAGCCGAGGACCAGGCCGCTGACGATGCCGGTCAGCAACAGCGCGGTGCCGGTGGCCGAGAGCCAGTTGAAGGTGTACACCGCCGCCTCCGGCGTCGGCTTCTTGACCACCGGCGGCGTGCGGACGACCGCCTTGTCGAGCGCCGGGACCGGGACGTTGATGACCGAGCGCTTGTTCAGGAAGTTCTCGTGGCCCTTGGCGCCGCCGTTCAGGATGTCCTTGAAGGCCGGGTAGCCCCAGGCGAAGACGAAGATGCAGAGCAGGATCCAGGGCAGGAAGGCCTTGAACGCGGTGGCCGGGGCATGCTCGGGCCGCGCCGCCGCCTCGGCCGCGCGCTCCTCGTCCGACTCGTGCTCGAAGCTCCAGGTGGTCTTCGGCTGCCAGAAGCGGAGCAGGATGACCAGCGCCAGCATCGAGACGACCGAGCCGATGATGTCGACCAGGGTGGGGCCGACGTAGTTGCTGACGAGGAACTGGGTGATCGCGAAGCTCACGCCGCAGGTCAGGCAGGCCGGCCAGACCTCGCGCATCGCCTTCCGCCCGGACATCGCCCAGACCAGCCAGAAGGGGACGATGACCGAGAAGAACGGCAGCTGGCGGCCGACCATGGCGCTGAGCGTGAGCTCCGGCAGCCCGGTGACCTTGGCCAGGGTGATGATCGGGGTGCCGAGCGCGCCGTAGGCGACCGGCGCGGTGTTGCCGATGAGCGCCAGCCCGGCGGCCTGCAGCGGCCGGAAGCCGAGGCCGATCAGCATCGCGCCGCAGATCGCCACCGGCGTGCCGAAGCCGGAGGCGCCCTCGATGAAGGCGCCGAAGCTGAAGCCGACGAGCAGCAGCTGGATGCGGCGGTCGCTGGCGAGCCCGGCGATGGTGTGCTTCATCACCTCGAAGTCGCCGGACGCGACGGTGATGTCGTAGACGAAGATGGCGCCGAGGATGATCCAGCCGATCGGCAGCAGGCCGAAGGCGGCGCCGTTGCCGGCGGCGGCGAACGCCAGCTTGGCCGGCATGCCGTAGACGAAGATGGCGATCGAGAGCGAGGCCGCGAGGCCGACGAGCGCCGCCCAGTGGGCGCGGACGTGGGCGAAGGCCAGGAGGCCGAGGAGCACGACGACGGGCAGCGCCGCCACCAGTGCCGACAAGAGCAGGTTACCTTGTACAGGCGTGTACACCTGATTCCAGGTAAGCATCACTCCCTCCCTCTCAGTCAGCGCCCGAATTTCGAGAGAGGATAGCATAACCTCGCCGGCAAATCGCCACGCCGCCACCACCTTCCTGTCAACCCTGTCTTCCGGCCTTCGCCGGGCCGTCGCCGGGTCGGCGGCGAGCCGCTGGCGTGCCGCTCGCCGGCCCCTGCCGCGCCGTCGCGGCGGACCGTGCAGCAAGCAGTGCCGCGACAGGCGACGGGCGGCCGCGTCTTCGGTGGTCGCCAGTCGCAGTTTTCGCTGGTCGGAGCCGCGGCCGTCCAGCAAGAAGTGCCGCGGCCGGCCGGCACGCCGGGAACCGCGGCCCCGCGGCGGTTGTCACGCCAGTGGCGACATGCTACGACGCGCGCGACACAGCGGGTGGACGCGCGGCGTGACACCTCTGTGACGACCCTGCCGGTGGCCGCGCTTGCGACTAGAATCGCCGGGCTGCTCCGCCGGAGGAGAGCCGGCCGGGTCGATCGGAGTCGGTCGCGGCGGATCGCGGTCGGTCCGCCGCGGCCGGTGCCCGGCGGTCGCCGCGGCCAAGGAGACCCGATGAGACTGGTGGGATCTGAGACGACACTTTCCCCCCGCGCGCGGCAGCGGCAGGTGGAGCGGCGCGGGTGGGGGCGGGATCGCGGACGGGCAGTCGTGGTGGCGGTGGCCGTGGCGCTCGCCTGGTTGCCGTCGCCGGCGCCCCTGACGGCAATCGGTGCGGTAGGTGCGAACGCTGCGAACGCGGCGAACGCCTCGGCCCCGGCGCCCCGGGCGGCAGATGCCTCATCCAGCGGCAGCGGCGCCGGCGGCACGGCCGCGGCGCGCGAGGCCATGCTCGACGCCGTGGTCCAGGAAGTGCTGCGGATGCTGCACGCCAAGGTGTCGGAGCCGGTCATCCTGCACTGGCTCGCGACCTCGGGGCAGCGTCCGGCCGCGGTCGGCAGCCGCGAGATCGTCGAGCTCCAGCGGGCCGGCGCTTCCGACCCGCTGATGACCAGGCTCCTGGACCTCGCCGCCCGGCAGCCCTCGCCGCAGCCCGCCCCTCAGTCCGCCGCCGAGCACGCCGCTGAGCCGTCCACGGGCGCCGCCGCGCCGGCCGCTGCGCCCGCGCCGCCGGAGCACGCGGCCAGCATGCACTGGCGCATCGCCTATCATCCGAATTACGGCGCCGACGACGAGCGGTGGGACCTCTACGTCTATCTCGACGGGCGCTACCTCGCCGCGGTGAAGGCGCCGACCGTCTCGTTCCTCGATCCGCCGCTCGAGCTCGATCGCAGCCTGGCGCCGGGCCATCACGTCCTGCGGGTGGCGGTGGAGCGTCACCTGCGGAAGCTCGGCAGGAGCGGTTGGACGCACGCGGCGAAGGTGGCGCCGGCCGCCCTCGCCTTCGAGACCGCGCCCGACGCCGCCGGCGCGGTCGAGCTGCGCTGCGAGACGCGCCTGCGCGGCGGGCCGCTCACGCTGCGGGTGACCCAGGGCGACGCGGAGCTGGCCAGGGCGGAGCCCACGATGGCGCCGCCGGATGCCTGGCCCTGGCTCTGCGAGGAGCTCACCGCGGGCCAGGCCGCCGGCAAGGGGGCCCGCCTCTCATCGCCCACATCGCCCTCGTCGCCCTCGTCGCTCTCGCCGCTCGGGGGCAGCCGGAGCAAGCTGAGCTCCTGCCTGCACTGGGCCGACCTGTGGCCCGGGATGGAGGCGCCGCCGAGCCGCGACGCCGTGCGCGCCGACCTCGAGCGGCGCGGCTTCCGCTCCGATCGCTAGCAGCGTCCCGTTCGTTTCCTCGCATTGCCGATCGCCGAGTCGTCGGCGATCGTCCGGCAGGGTCCTCTAAGCCGAGGCGGAGGCCGCGGCCGCCGCGGGCGCGGTGCCGGTGAAGGGCAGGAAGACGCGGAAGGTGGTGCCGCGGCCCATGCGGCTCTCGACCTCGACGTGGCCGCCGTGGGACTGGGCGAGGTGCTTGACGATCGCCAGGCCGAGGCCGGTGCCGCCTTCCTCGCGGGCACGCCCCTTGTCGACCCGGTAGAACCGCTCGAAGATGCGCCCCAGGGCCTCCGGCGGGATGCCGATGCCGGTGTCGCTGACCGCGATCACCACCTCGCCGCCGGCCGGCGCGAGGCGCAGCAGCACCTCGCCGCCGGGGCGGTTGTACTTGATGGCGTTGTCGAGCAGGTTGACCAGCAGGCGCTCGAGGCCGTCGGCGTCGCCGGGGATGCGGGGCAGCGGCTGCTCGTCGATCGCCAGGCGGACGCGCTTCTCGCGCGCCGCCGCGGCCAGCGTCTCGACGGCGCGCTGGGCGAGGGCCGAGAGATCGACCGGCTCGCGCTCGGCCACGGCCTGGCCGGCGCCCTCCAGCCGCGACAGGGTGAGCAGGTCGTCGAGCAGGGCCTGCAGGCGGCGGCACTGCCAGAGCAGCCGCTCGGTGAAGCGGCGGGCCGTCTCCTCCTCTTGCAGCGCGCCGTCGCGGAGCGTCTCGGCATAGCCGCGGATCGCCGCCAGCGGCGTCTTCAGCTCGTGCGAGACGTTGGCCACGAAGTCGCGCCGCATGTCGGCGACCCGCGTCAGCTCGGTGGTGTCGCGGGCCACCACCACCGCGCCGCGCTCGCCGCCCGAGAGCGCCGCCGAGGCCAGCAGCAGGGTGCGGCGCTCCGGCACCGAGAGCTCGATCTGGCCGCTCTGCGGGCCGCCCTGGCGAAGCGTGTCGGCGACGACGCGGCCGAGCTCCGGCTGGCGGCTGAGCTCGAGCAGCGGCTTGCCGGCCACCTCGCCGGCGAGGTCGAAGAGCCGCCGGAAGGCGGGATTGGCCGAGGAGACGCGGCCGTCGGGCCCGACCACCAGCACACCCTCGGACATGCTGGCGAGAATCGATTGCAGGTGGTCGCGCTCGCTGCGCACCGCCGCGAACTGCGCCTCGGCCGTCTCGGCCAGGCGGTTCAGGGAGCGCGACAGCAGGGCCAGCTCCTCGCCTTCCGCCTCCTCGACCCGCCGCGCCTGGCCGCTGGCCAGCTCGCCGGCGCCGGCGATCAGCCGCGCCAGCGGGCGGACGAGGCGGCGGTCGATCCACCAGGCGAAGACCAGGACGCCGGCGCCGGCGCCGACCAAGGCCAGGGCGAGGGCGGCAGAGAGGGCTGCGAAGGCGTCGAGCCGGCGCGCGCCGCCCCCCGGGAGGGGGCCCTGCTGGACGAGGCCCGGCAGCAGCAGGCAGAGCAGCGCGCCCGCTGCCAGCGCCACGGCCAGCGCGGGCCAGAAAGGCGTCAGGCGGAGCCGGGGCCGCATCCGGAGGGGCTCAGGGCCGCAGCCGGTAGCCGACCCCGATCACCGTCTCGATGCGTTCTGCCTCGGGGCCGAGCTTGCGGCGCAGGCGACGGATGTGGGTGTCCACGGTGCGGCTGTCGATGTCCTCGGCGTAGCCCCAGACGTCGGAGAGGAGCTGGCCGCGGGTCTGCACCCGGCCGCAGCGCTCGAGCAGCAGGCGGAGCAGCCGGAACTCGGTGGCGGTGAGCGGCATCTCCTTGCCGCGCACCCGCAGCTGGTGGCCCGAGACGTCGAGCTCGATGCCGCCGACCTCGATCAGCTCGACCACGCTCTCCTCCTGCTGGAAGCGGCGCAGCACCGCCTTGACCCGCAGCACCACCTCGCGCGGGCTGAACGGCTTGCTGATGTAGTCGTCGGCGCCCAGCTCGAGGCCGACGATGCGGTCCACCTCTTCGCCGCGGGCGGTGAGCATGACGATCGGCAGCCGCGAGGTGAGCGGGTCGCGCTTGAGCATCCGCGTCAGCTCGAGGCCGTCGATGCCAGGCAACATCAGGTCGAGCAGGATGAGGTCCGGGTTGTCGCGGCGGACCGCGTCGAAGCCGGTGTCGCCGCGGCGGGCCGTCTCGACGTCGAAGCCTTCCTTCTCGAGGTTGTACTGCAGGACTTCGGCGATGTCGGGCTCGTCCTCGATGACCAGGATCTTCTCGCGTGCCATGAATCAAGAGCGTAACACGCAGATTCCACAGCTTCTGCGGAAATCCCTGCGGAAAAGCGGTCGAGAATCGCCGCCAGCCCGCCTCACTGGCCGCTTTGAACGCTTTGAACAGCGGCCTGTGCAACTCTCCGTAAGTAGATGAAAACAAACAGCTTGTAAATCTTGGCTCGAGACCGTCGCGAGCCCGGGGCGGAAGTGCGGCGAGATTTCCACAGGCAGGCGGGTGAATTCCCGGTTAGAGTTGTGTTAACTCTATGTGACAACGAGATTTAGGCTCGGCGGCGGGGTCTTCGGCACCTGAAATCACAACTCGCGGCAGGGTGTCAACAGGGTGGTTTCACCGTTCTGTGGGTTGCCTTTCCTGGCTCCGTACCTTCCCTTCCTTCTCTCCCTCTGGAACGAGGGGCGAGGCGAGGCACGAGGCCCCCCTGCCCCTTCCCTCCCTCGGGCTCGTATGGGCGAGGGGTCGCAGTCCTCCTCCGCCGCCTCTTAGGCTTGAA